>Ga0209070_100302_pt1 | contig 42705 bp, 37 predicted proteins | sample SynthPrep_5_END__FD_187205 | JGI IMG/M metagenome (GOLD analysis project Ga0209070, IMG submission 187205) | Synthetic microbial communities from Ohio, USA - SynthPrep_5_END_DS10_MetaG (SPAdes) (version 2) | ecosystem: Engineered > Bioreactor > Aerobic > Activated sludge | place: USA: Ohio... | reverse complement strand
GGTGCGTACCGAGATCAGTCCCTGTACTTCGAGGGCCTTGAGAGCCTCGCGGACGGTGCCCTTGCTTGCCGAAAACTGGGCAATGAGATCGCGTTCCTGCGGCAGTCGATCACCAGGCCCAAGGCCATGCTGAACGATCATGCGTTTGATGGCGTTGACGATCTCATCGGTGCGCTTGCGGCGTGGCGGGTCAAGTGGTGTGGTTTCGTTCATGCGGCGGTGTCCGATGCGGAAAGGCGCGGCGCGCTGGCGATCAGCGACCGCGTGTAGTCGTGCTGCGGTTCGGCGAAGAGTTGGCTTGCGGGCCCAACCTCTACCACCTCTCCGAGATACATGACAGCGACACGATCGGAAATGGCTTCGACAACAGCCAGGTCATGGCTGATGAAGAGATAGGATAGACCGAGTTCATCACGCAAGCGCTGGAGGAGCAGGAGGACCTGAGCTTGAACCGAAACGTCGAGCGCACTGACCGGTTCGTCAAGAACGAGGATGCTCGCTTTGGCGGCAAGGGCGCGGGCAATGGCAATACGCTGGGCCTGACCGCCGGAAAATTCGTGCGGATAGCGTTCGAGGGTGTCGAACGGCATCTGTACCGCGTCGATCAGTTGACGTTTGCGAATGGAGCGCCTTTGAGCGTCGTAGCCACAGAGAAGGCGCAACGGAACATCGAGAATATCGCCTATTGTCTTGCGGGGGTTGAGCGAGGCGACCGGGTCCTGAAAGACATATTGAATGGTGCGGCCAAAGGCGCGGGACCCTGACGATGCGAGTTCATCCCAAGGCTTGTTGTCGATCAGCATCGTGCCGGAGGTCGGATGTTCGAGGCCAACCAGCATGCGGGCGAGGGTTGATTTGCCAGAACCGCTCTCCCCGACGATGCCGAGCGTTTCTCCGCGCTGGAGTTCAAGCGAGATGCCCTTCACGGCCTGGACCTCGTTGGCCTTGCGGCCGAAGAGGCTGCGGCCACCACCAAAAGTCTTGACGAGGTTCCGGATCTGGATAGCGTTCTGGCTCATGCTTTTTCCCCTTCGAAAAGCGGACGGACCCGGTCAAGGAACGTGTGGCTTTCCCCAAGTTCTGGCACACAGGCGATGAGGCGTTTGGTGTAATCATGTTGCGGATTCCGCAGGACCGCTCCTGTCTCGCCTTCTTCGACAATTTCACCATTCTTCATCACCGCCACTCGATCGCAGACCTCGGCAATGACGCCGAAATCGTGAGTGATGAGCAGAAGGGCAAGGCCGCGTTCGCGCCGGAGGTCTTGTAGAAGTTCGAGTATACGGGCCTGTACGGTGACATCGAGCGCGGTCGTTGGCTCATCGGCGATGATGATGTCGGGATCGTTGGCAAGTGCCATGGCAATGCCGATGCGCTGGCGCTGGCCGCCCGAGAGTTCGTGCGGATAGGCGCTGGCGCGGTTGGCTGCATCGCGGATACCGACAGTTTCCATCAGGTCGATGGCGCGCTGGTTGGCTTGCTGCTTGCCGATTGGGTTATGCGCCAGGACGGCCTCGGCAATCTGGTCGCCCACCGTAAAAAGCGGGTGGAGCGTCGTCAGTGGATCCTGGAATACATAGGCAACGCGTGCGCCGCGCAGCGCAATCAACTCCTGTTCGCGCAACGACAGCACATCCCGTCCGTCAATGTAGACGCTACCATGCGTAATGACGCCGGGCGGCGAAGCGACGAGGCCCATCAGGGACAGCGCGGTTACGGACTTGCCCGAACCGCTTTCTCCGATCAGGCCGAGACATTCGCCTTTGTCGAGGCGGAAGCTGATGTCCCGCACGGCGGGGATCAGACTGTCGCCGGTATCGAAGCCGGTCGAAAGGTTCTGGACGACGAGTGCAGGCGCATCCGGTATGGTCTCTGCGGGTTTGGCTTGGCGGTCGATCTTGGTGACGGGCATCGGGCGACCAAGCGTGCCGGAGCGAAGTCGCGGATCGAGCATGTCGCGAATACCATCACCCAGGAGGTTGATGCTCATGACGAGGAGAAAGATCATCACGCCTGGAATGATCGACGCATGGGGTGCGGTGAACAGTTGAGCGCGGGCCTGACCCAGCATTGAGCCGAGATCCGATGACGGCGGTTGGGCGCCGAGGCCGAGGAACGAAAGGCCCGCAGTTTCAAGGATCATCCAGCCGACAGTGGTGGACATGGTGATGACGATGACCGGCAGAACATTGGGCAGGACTTCGGTGAAGAGCACGGCAGCCTGGCTCTTGCCCGAAAGCCTGGCCGCATCGACGAATTCGCGATTGCGGATCGAGGCGGTGACGCCGCGGATATTGCGGGCAAAGAAGGGGATATTGACGATTGCGATGGCGTAGAGTGCGTTGAGCAGGCCGGGGCCAAGTGCGGCGACGATGGCGATGGCAAGGAGAATGTAGGGGAACGCCATCAGCATATCGACAAAGCGCATGAGCAGGCTGTCGGTGGCACCGCGGGCATAGCCGGCGACAAGACCGATAAGGGAGCCGAACAACGCTGCCAAGGCCGTGGCGCTGATGCCCACCAAAAGAGAAACCTGGGTGCCCCAGAGAAGACGGGAAAGGATATCGCGCCCGAGGTGATCGGTACCGAGAAGATGACCTCCACTCAAGGGCGGTAGCAGGCGGTTGGGCTGATCGGTTATATCCGGATTGGGGATGGGCAGGATGGGCGCGAGCAGCGCCAGAATCACGATAAAGCCGAAAATGAAGAGACCTGCCGCAGCAAGGCGGTTGGCCATCAGCAATTGGATATTGCTACGGCGCTTGCGAACGGTGACGGGAGCGGTGATGCTAAGATCGGTCATGCCTTGAGCCTCGGATCGATGAGGGCCTGAGCGACGTCGGCCAGAAGGTTGACGAGAACGTATACTGTCGCGGCGACGAGAACACCGCCCTGCACGAGAAGCAGGTCGCGGGTGGAGACCGCCTTGACGAGCATCTGCCCCAGGCCCGGCCACTGAAACACGGTCTCGATATAAACGGCGCCGCCGAGTACGAACCCGGCCTGTATGCCAAGCACGGGAATGATGGAGACGAGTGCGGCGCGAAAGGCGTGACGATAAATGACCTTGTTTTCCGTAAGCCCCTTGGCGCGGGCGGTGCGGATGAAATCCTGACGCAGCACTTCGAGCATCGCAGCGCGCGTAAGGCGAGCGACGACGCCGGTTGCGACGATGGCAAGCGTCGAAGCAGGCAGGATCAGATGGCGCAGAAGATCAGGCAGATCACCGCCGCCATAAACTGCAAACATGCCCGACGCTGGGAGCAGCTTCCACTGAACCGCGAACAGCAGAATGAAGATGAGGCCGAGGAAAAAGGCTGGCATGGAAATGCCGATGAGCACAAAGAAGGTGATGATGCGGTCCGCCCAGCCGAATTGACGCACTGCCGAGACAATGCCGGCGAGAATGCCGAGGACCGAGCAGATGACGAGAGATGCGCCGGCCAAGATGAGCGTGGCAGCGAAGCGCTCGATCACTTCATCGAAGACGGGGCGATTGAGTATGTAGGAACGGCCAAAGTCACCTTGGAGGAGATTGCCGATCCAGATGGCATATTGCTCGGGCCAGGAGCGATCGAGCCCCAAGGCGCGATTGATGCGCTCAACATTGTCGGGGGTCGCATATGAGCCGAGGATCGCCTGCGCCGGATCGCCTGGTATGAGCTTCATCACCAGAAAGACGATGATGGAGAGCCCGAGGATCACTGGGATCGCGGCGATAAGGCGCTTGGCGATATAGGCGGGCATAGGCGTTCCTCCTGCTAACTTTATTCCTCTCGGTCATCTCGCATTCTCTGAGACCGGGTTTCTCTGCGAGATGATGCGAAGAGCGTATGCCGGATGGGCGCGCCACCCACCCGGCACAGGTTTATTGTTTTGTTACGTCGCGCAGGCTTAGAGAAAAGTCAGGCTGCAGTTCGAAGTTGCCCACGGCGTGGGTGACGACGGCGTTCTGCTTCCAATTCGCGACAAAAAGCCAGGGCGCATCGTCGTGAGTGATCGCTTGGACCTGCTTGTACAGTTCACCGCGTTCCGCCGGATCGGTCGACACGCGCGCCCTGTCGAGAAGCTTGTCGACTTCCGGATTGGAATAATAGGACGAATTGAATCCGCCTTCGGCAGGAAATGCGGCGCTGCGCAGGGTCAGGAATGGCAGGGTATCCGGGTCGGCGGTCATCCATGCCATTTCAGCCATGTCGCCCTTGCCCTCAAGGCCTGGATTGACTTGCGAAAGGAAGGTGTTCCACTCGTAGGTCTTGATTTCGACATTGAGCCCCACGGCGGCGAGATCTGCCTGGATTGCAGTGCCCATGGGAACTGGATCGAGCATGCCCGAGCCACCCTCTGTGACGAGGAAGGTCAATTTGGCGCCCTCTGCGCCTGCTTCGGCGAGGAGTTTCTTGGCCTTGGCAGGGTCATACGGATAAGGCGCGACGTCTTTGTTATGGGCCCAGTTAAAGGCGGGTGGAATGGGGCCAGCGGAGACGTCTGCGGTACCCTGGAGCACGTCTTTGACGAGACTTTCCTTGTTGACCGCGTAATTGACCGCCTGACGGACGCGCTTGTCTGCAAAAGGGCCATCCTTGGCGTTGAGCATTACATACCAGACATGGGGGCCAACGGCTTCTACGACCTGATAATTGGCGTCGGTTCGGAACTGGGCAACGTTGTCTGGCGGGGTCTCGAGCAGCACGTCGATGCCGCCGGAGAGCATTTCGGCAACGCGGGTATTTGCGTCGGTGATGGGGCGGAAGATCACGGCTTCAAGCGATGGCGCGCCGTCCCAGTACTGATCGTTGCGCGAGACGACGACACGGGTATTGGACTGCCATTCCTCAAATTTGAAGGGTCCGGTGCCGACAGGATGGCGACCGTATTCGGCGCCGAATTTCTCTACCGCTGCTGGCGAGACGATAAGGCCAGTCGGCGCTGCCAGATTGCTCATGAACGGGGCAAAAGGTTCCTTGAGGGTGAATTTGACCGTGAGGTCATCCACCACGTCCACGTTCGTGACCGAGGAGAAGAAGAAGGCGAGCGGAAACGGGCCGGTTGAGTGGAAGGGATGATCTTCCTTGAGCATCCGATCGAAATTGAACTTCACCGCCTCGGCATTGAATGGCGCGCCATCGTGGAAGGTCACGCCTTTGCGCAGGTTGAAGGTATAGGTCAGCCCGTCTTCGGAAATGGTCCAGTCCGTTGCGAGTGCCGGCTCGATCTCGAGTGTGCCAGGCTTGTTGCGAACAAGTCCATCATAGATGTTGACCGCAATGCGGAAGTCGTTCGTCGCGGTCGATACGTGCGGATCGAGCGAGGCCGGCTCGGCGATCTGGCCAACGATAAGAACATTGGGTGGGGTCTGGGCTCGTGCCGGTGAAAGCGCAGCGAACCCAATGACGACCAAGAAGCAGAACGCGATGCCTTTCCAATTGCGGATCATAAAACCTCTCCTTGCTTTCCCTTCGCTCCTGCTGCGCGGTTGCGCTTCCCTTGAGAGCATGTTTAATTTATCATTATAAATTCGCACGGTGTCAATTTATAATGATAAATTTATCCAAAGGGATTTTCCTGCATGACCTTCTCGATCGTCGCCCGTGACCCTCGAACTGGCGCTTTCGGCATTGCCACCGCGACGGCTGGACCGATGGTCGGAGCCCTCGTGCCGCATGTTCGGCCCATGATTGGCGCTGTCGCCACACAGGCCATGACCAACCCATATCTTGCTGTCGATGCATTGTTTGTCGCTGACAGCCACAATGCAGCAGACGCGCTTGAGATGGCGCTGGCGAAGGATGAGGACGCGGATTTGCGTCAGGCTATCATCGTCGATCACGATGGCCTGGCAGCAGGATGGACCGGTCCACGATGCATTGGCCATGCGGGTCACCTGGTTGAAAGGGGCGTAGCCGTTGCTGGCAACATGCTGACGGGTGGGGCGGTTCTCACAGCGATGATGGCCGACTTTCAAGCATCGCTCGCAGAACTGAGTTTTGCCGATGCCCTGTTTGCCGGGCTAAATGCTGGCGCAGTTGCAGGTGGCGACAAGCGCGGAATCGGTTCTGCTGCACTCAGGATCCAGGGAGAGCAGGCCTATGCCGAGGTCGATATCCGGATCGATTTGTCTGAAACCCCGCTAAACGACCTTGGGAACCTCCTGGGCATTGCGAAGACTGGGCCCTACCACGCGTTTTTCCAGACTGTCCCCCGGCGCTGACGAGTGCCGGGCATTTCGCAAACCTTTCAGCATGCTGTCCGTTCGCGCAACACCGCACAGACGCAAGCGCAAAATGCCAGGGCGGTGGCAGACGCCCCTCCCCTGCCCTAAGTCATGGAGCAGTCCAAGCATAAATCGCTGCAACAGGCCTCGAGCTATGACAACAATGCCAGCCGACGCAGCGGTCGTGCCGCGAGAATTCTCTGATGCCACCAGCGTTTTAGAAAAACAGATTGTTCGTGCGGTGTGACCGGTCGGGAGAGGGCATCACGCAGGGTGGTGCGGTAGCCGATCACTGGCTCCATGGCGCATGTGGCTGGCCGCTGTCCCTGCTCAAAGGCGGGACAGCGGCGAGTGAAACAGATCAGGCGGTAAAGCCGGTGTCGCAAATCGCCCTGATTTCGTCTGGCGACATGTTTTCCAGTCCCAGTTCCGGCAGCAGATCATTGTCTGAGGCAAGGTCGTGATTCATGGCGGCGGAAAACAGGCTGGTTCCGGCGTCATGAAGCAGCGCTGGATGACCGGAGATGCGACCCAGCAGGCTGGTCGGCACCAGACCGAACGGCACGTCCTCATAAATATAACGGCTTTCAGCCGATGCGGGGCCCTGACCCCCGCGTCCTTCAAGATGCATCTGCTGGTTCATCTCTGAAACGGAGCCGAGCGGAACGTGAAAAGACAGCGAGAAATGTTCACGCACGGTTTTGACGGACAGGCCAAAACTTTCTGCAATCTTCAGCCGCTCGCCATCCAATGCCTCGATCAACTGACCGACCGCCGGCGTGACATGTTCGCCCTGCCCCCAGTTCTCGCCTTTTTCCATGCGCGTCAGGTTGAGCAGCGCGATACCAAGGTGATTTTGTGGGTTGAGATTGGAAAGCGAGATTGCCAGAAGTCCGTCGCGCTCGACAAAGCGGTCCCCGAACAGCTCTGTACAGAAGGCCTTGCCTTCTTTGGCCGCCGATTTTGGCACGGTGGCGAAATCCACCTTCTGGCGAACGGTATTGACGTGAACGCTTGCGCCATCGCCCTGCTGGCGCGCGGTCAGCAGCGTGGTGCCCCAGACGATGATGGGCAATGAAACGCCACGTTCTGCAAGCAGCCGCGACAGATACAGTGCTCCGAAAGAGCTGTGCGAACTGATGATCACCGGCTGGCCGGATTTCAAATGCGGTGCGGCTGCATCAAAGGCCATACGGTGGCCGTTTGCAGGCAGGGCAAGAATGACGGCATCCGCATCGGCGACGGCCGCACTGCAATCCGTGGCGACGGCAACCTTGCCGGAAAATTCTATTGCCCGCGAGGCCGTCAGCGGTGTGCCACTGGCAAGTGGGCCACCATGGGCGCCGGACGGGGACCACAGAACCGGCTCATGACCGGCCTTTGCGAGGAAAGCGGCCATACCATAGGCAATCGAGCCTGCGCCAAGAATACCAATTCGCATTGAGTTTTCGTCTCCTTTTCGTGGTCAAACGGGGCCGATGCGGCACTTCGACCCGCTGTTCAAAAGCATGGATCGCAGACCGCGGCAAGAAAAGATCAGGGATGCAACATTTTTGCAACAGCCATTGAAACGGTCATTGCCTGCATATCTCGCGCACTGTCTGGTGCATTCTTGCGCATGACAATCGCCAGTTTGCCGGTGGCAGTGACAAAAAGGAGCAATGCCCTCCACCACCCGCAGGCAGTTGCCAAAACAAGTGGCAGATCAAGGTTTCTGGCAGTGAACGACCAGGAAGGCGTCCCTACACGAAAGTGGTGAATCTGTCCGACATTTGAGAACATATGGTGATCACGCAGCGAGGATGGAGGTTTCCCGCCGCAGCGGCCTGAGATCGGGGCTGTCCGTCGGGGTCCAGATGTAATCTCCGGTCAGACTGATATGCTGCCAACCGAGCGGGGTGATATGTTTGATCACATCAGGAGGCGTGGCGATGCCTTCACGATTGAGCTGGGCGAAAGTCGGTTCGAGATAGAGCGTATTCCAGTAGACGATGGCATTGATGAGTAGGTTCAGTCCGGACGCCCCGTAGAACTGGCTCTCGAAGGTCCTGTCCCGCAGTTCTCCGAGGCGATTGAAGAACAGCGCGCGGGCCAGGGTGTTCTGCGCTTCGCTCTTGTTGAGGCCGGCGGTAGCGTTCCGGCGCATTTCTGGGTTCTGCCACCATTGCGGCAGGAAGATGGATCTGTTGATGCGTCCGATATCGCGAAGTGCGAGCGCCAGTCCGTTTTGACGCGGAAAGGCGGACAGCTTCGCCAGCAAGGTCGAAGGCCGGACCTGGCCGGAACGGATCGTCGTGACGAGGCGGAGGATATCGTTCCAATTTGCCTTGATCCGCTCGATGTTGATGGGCTCGCCAACGAGCGATGCAAGATTTTCGGGCGGCGTATCGCCCGGGAAGAGATAAAGCTTGCGATCCTTGAGGCCGCGCAGCCGAGGTACAAGCTGGAAACCAACAAAGTGGCAAAGCGCAAAACTTATGTCGCTGACCCCGCCGGTATCGACATAGTGCGTTTCGATGGCGAGATCGCTGCCGTGATAGAGCAGTCCGTCGAGAACATAGATGGCCTCGCTCGCATTGGCGTTCATGGCGATGATGTGGAAAGCGCCGTACTGGTCAGACGTAAAGCGGTAAAATTTGGCGCCGGGGTTGGGGCCGTACCGCGCGTTGAGATCGCCAATCGCCTCGGCATGGCCTCCCGCCGGAAAATATTGTCCGTCTGAGGATGATGTTGTTCCATCGCCCCACAGCTTCGCGAGAGGCAATTGCTTCTGGGCGTTGACGAGGATGGCGTGAGCGGCGTTGTAGCCTTCCTCGCGAATGTGCCAGTCATGCGCCCAGGCGAGTTGACGCATCGTCAACCCGGGTGAAACATCGGCCATTCTCGTCAGGCCAAGATTGATACCGTCCGCCAGGATTGCGGTGAGCAAAGCGAGCTTGTCGTCGGCCCACCGACCGGTGCGTAGATGTGTGAAAGCGTTGGAAAATCCCGTGCGAGCATCCACCTCGAGCAAAAGATCGGTGATGCGGATTGCGGGCAAACGGCTTTCCACTTGTCGCTTCAGCGACTTGGCGATGTCTGGAAACATCGCCTTGTGCGGCGTGACACTGAATCCAGCCTCGGTCAGTTCGACATCATCGAGTTCGCCGACGGCTGCAAGACGGGAGAGGTCAGCCAATCCCTCATTCATAATCTTGCGCTGCTGGCTGAGATAGGTTTCCACGTCGGTATCGACGGCGACCGGAAGTGGACCTTCCTCGCGCATCAGCTCAAATGTCGGCGTGGGAATGAGAAAGCTTTCGAATGACTGGAAGCGCTTCGCCCCCTCCACCCAGACATCACCCGCATCAAGCCGGCGCTTCAACTCGCTAAACAGGCAGAGTTCGTAAGCCCGGCGATCAATCTTGCCATCCTGAAGGAGGAGCGGCATCCAGCCTTTCGGTGCGAAGGATGTGGGAGCGTTGTCCGGTATAGCCCGTTTCCCTGTGCGGTAGAGATCGGCAATCACGGAGAGCGCGCGCAAGAGATTCGCCGCCACGGCGTGCCCGCGGAACACGAGGGTCGAGAGGAATTGCGGCGCAAGTTTCCGGATCGTCGGATAGCGCTGGAGCATTTCGATTTTACCGTCGATGATATCCGGCGCGATCAGCGTGTCGACCGCCTCGACACTGGCGGCAAAGGCTGGCCATTGAACGACCTGTTCGAGCGCCTTGGCGATATCCTCGCCTTTCTCCTTGGCCTTGATGATCGCATGGCAAACTTTCGAAACGTCCTTCAGTGGCTTCTGCACCTCCCGCACGGAGCGGGTGACGCGGGCGGCCGCCTGACTGTCGGCCCGCCGCGTCAACATACCCATGAGTTTCTTGAACATGTCGATGGCGCCGTCGGTCAGGTGGCGGGAAAGATACAGCACCGTCGCCGCCAGCACGGCATGCCGGCGTTCGGGGTTGAGGTCGCGCAGATGTTGGGCACTCATTCGCATCCCCTCCGCGGCGAATTCATCAAAGACCTTGGCCGGAATGCGCTCCATCAGCGTCGCCGGCAGGTTTAGGGACCGAAGGAAGCGAATTCGCTCGGCTATTCTGTCAAGGTTGGCGGCGGCTGGTGATAATGCTGGTGTCCTCGCCCAGGCGAGAATGGTGACGCTCGTCCCCTCACGCGGGTCGAGAAGTTTGTCCAGGTCGAGCTTTTGGCCCTCCGACAATCCGCCCGCCAGCGCCCGGTGGGCTATGCGAATCCCGCGCCGGATTGCCAAATGAAGGATGGCTTCAAGGGCTTGGCGCGCAGGCAGAAGAATGCGGCGACGGCGCAATTCCTCCACCACCATATCCGCCAATGCATCGGCTTGGCGCAGGCTTTGCGCGGCAGGCGTCAGCCAGCCGGTAAGCGCTTTCACGTCCGCGGGCGCAAAAGGACGCATCTTCATCCTGTCGAAAAGCAGGGCGAGATGCTCGCGCCGGGTCTGCGGGCGCTCGAAATAACGATCGATCTCGCGGTGATCGACGCCAATCTGCAGTGCCAGAAACCGCAAAACGCCAAACGGCAAGACCTCGCCATCCGCAAGCGGCCGGCCGGGATAACGCAGCAAGGCTATGACACAGGCAAGGCCCAGCCTGTTCGAGGCCTTGTTCTGCCGCATGATCAGGTCGAGATCCGGCCGGTCCAGCGTGTAATGTTTGGCGATCTCCCTTTCGTCCTGCGGGATGGTTGTCGCCTGTTGCCACCATATCTCGCTCAGCAATGCTCTTCTGGCCATTGTCTCGGCTTCCAGTTTCGTTGCGGAAACCGCAGCGAACTGGAAAACACATGTCCGACAAACGACCGTTTCGCGGCATCCACAGTTTTTGTCCGCAAACCTTGTTCTTGAACGGCAAATCGGACATTGTCCGAGTTCAACGAGAAAACGGACAAACCACGTCTCATGACCTCTATCGGCTATGCAAGGGTCTCCACTGGCGACCAGGACACTGCCCTGCAACTCGACGCTTTGCGCAAAGCAGGCTGTGAAAGACTGTTCGAGGATAAGGCATCCGGCGTGAAGACTGACCGGCCCGGATTGGCCGAGGCGATCCGCTACGTTCGCGACGGCGACACGCTCATAGTCTGGAAGCTCGACCGCCTCGGTAGGTCGATGAAGCACCTCATCGAGATCATCACAGAACTGGAGGCCAAAGGCGTCGGCTTCCGATCCATCACCGAAAACATCGACACCACGACATCGGGCGGTCGACTGGTTTTCCACCTGTTCGGGGCGCTGGCACAGTTCGAGCGCGATCTGATCAGGGAACGAACACGCGCCGGCCTACAAGCCGCAGGGGAACGCGGTCGACGCGGTGGTCGACAAGTCGTCGTAACCCCGGAGAAACTTGCCAAAGCCCGCCAGCATCTGGCGGCCGGTTTGAACGTCCGGGAAGCTGCGGCCCGCGTGAAAATCGGGAAAACCGCCCTCTACGAAGCTCTCAGGGCCGAAAAAACAACGACATCTACGGTTAAACCGACCTGAGTTCAGGATACGTTCTCAAAAGTCGGACAGATTCACTACTTTCGTGTTGTGACGCCTGTACCTTGATTGGAAATCGCCACGAGCCATGCGAAGAGGAGCCGCACCGTGACCCAGATCGTGAAGGTTGCCGAAGCCAAGACCCATCTGTCCGAATTGTTGGTGCGCGTTGAAGCCGGCGAGAATTTCATCATTGCTCGCGGCAACGATCCCATAGCGCGCCTGGTGGCAGTGAACGAGCGACGTCAGCGCCTTTCAGCGATTGAGGCCATGCGCGCATTCCGCGCCAAGAGCAGCCCCGTAACACAGGATGAGATCCAAGCCTGGAAACAGGACGGACGTCGCTGATGCCCTTCGTGGTTGATGCGTCTGTTGTCGGAGCCTGGTATCTTCCAGATGAAGAGAACACGCTCGCAGATGAAACATTGGCGCGCATGGAGGACGACGATGCGTTCGCACCGGATCTCCTCATCCATGAAATCCGCAGCATTCTCTTGAGCGCCGAACGTCGAGGCCGCATCTCCAGCGATTTGATTTATTCAGGTCTGGCAAGGCTGCGAGCCTTGCCGTTGCAGTTATCCGGGCCCGGTGACGACTCCGAGGTTGTCCGTCTGTCACGGGAGTATCAGCTAAGCGCCTACGACGCCGCATATCTCGCCTTGGCTGTCCTCGAACAGCTCGAGCTTGCCACACTCGATCGTAAGTTGGCGGCAGCAGCTCGAAAAGAGAGTGTGAAGGTGGTTGGACCTCTTACCTGTGGAGACTAAACGGCCAATCCAGACTGCAGTGGATCGGCGCTTGGACGAGCTAGATACCATTGCGTCCGTCTTGCCGATGGAGCGGCGTGACGAACTCGCCGAGCTGCTGACGGATCAGGATGTCGAGACGCTGCGCCATCTGGTCAACCAGGGAATGGGAGAAAATACCCTTCGGGCCCTGACGTCAGATCTTGCCTATCTGCAGGCCTGGTCGCTTGCTGCGACAGGCCGCTCCCTCTCTTGGCCGGCACCCGAAGCCCTGCTTCTGAAGTTTGTTGCGCACCATCTCTGGGATGCGGAAAAGCGCATTCAGGATCCGGATCACGGCATGCCAGCTGACGTCGAGCAGAAGCTCCGCATTCAAGGATTGCTACGATCGCCCGGCCCGCATGCGCCTGACACCGTGCGTCGGCGTCTTGTCACCTGGTTGACGCTGACGAAATGGCGCGGCCTCGATGGCTTTTTCAGCTCCCCTGCCCTCAAATCCGCAATCCGACTGGCCGTGCGTGCGACGCCGCGGCCAAGGAAGCGGAAAAGCGCTAAGGCCGTCACCGGGGACATTCTGGAAAGATTGCTTGCCACCTGCTCGACGGCAAGCCTGCGTGATCTCCGAGACCGGGCGATCCTGATGGTTGCCTTTGGCTCTGGCGGCCGTCGCCGCAGTGAAATTGCGGGCCTAAGGGTCGAGCAACTGCAGCGGGAAGAACCGATCCAGATCGACGGGGCCCCTCACCTACCTTCCCTCTCAATTCATCTTGGGCGCACGAAGACCAGCGGCGCAGATTACGACGAAGTCGTCTACCTCAGCGGTCGACCGGTCGATGCCTTAAATGCGTGGCTAAGGGCTGCGAAAATCGACAAGGGCAGTGTCTTCAGGGCAATCGATCGCTGGGGCAATGTTTCTCGCCGGCCGCTGGACCCGAAGGCCATAAATGACATCGTCAAGCAGCGCGCCGCCATGGCAGGGTTGGATCCAGCGGAATTTTCCGCCCATGGCCTGCGTTCCGGCTATCTCACGGAAGCAGCGAACCGCGGCATTCCTCTACCCGAAGCCATGGAACAATCGCGTCATCGATCCGTCCAGCAAGCTTCGCAGTATTACAATCACGCTCAGCGCCGCAGCGGCCGAGCATCGCGCCTGCTCGACCAAGAGCGGTAAATGCTTTGATTGCAAATGCGTTCTGACGGTACCGGACCGCGTACGACCGCCGCAGTCTCTGCAGCTTATGGAAACTTCTTTCCGGTCAACATCGCTACAAGCTGGTGCCGATTCCGAACGCCATTTTGGTACAGGTTGATCAGTAGCTTCGCGTCTTTTTCCGCCTGGGGCGGAGTACTAGCTTCGCCGCGAAGCTCACAGACACGAGTCAACACATAGTGGAGGACGGATAAGTCGTCGGGGCCCAGCGGTGAATTCAGCTTATGGGCAATATCGTGAATCATGCATCGAGAGTTAGAAGGGCCCAGTCGATTGGCAATAGTGTTTTGACGGATCGGCATATCAGTCCCATTAAAAGTCAGAGATACGCCATGCACAGTTAACGGCGGCAAGCTACAACTCAGCCATTTTGCACAAACAACGCTACGAACCGTCTTGTGGGCAACAGGCCGGTGAGCGGCTTTCCGCAAATCCGGCGAGCTTCGAAAACATGACCCGGGCATGCTCCAGCCTATCGGAAATCGTTGCGACTGGTTCGGCAATGACAAGCGCTGTTGTTGATAGGTCTGGCTTGTACCCGTCAACCTGAACCAGCACGGCCCGTTCAGGAAGTGGAATTTGTGCCAACGAGATCAGCGCACCAATATCCAGGTGCTGACGGGTGAAAACGAAGCGCTTTCCAGCACCTCCGACCACAGCACGTTCAACAGCCAGGCCAAAGTGCTGGGAAACAGACGGCGGCGACCCAAACGGCCTTTTGCGATGAGAAGTGTCAAGCTGGTGGCCTAGAAAGTCCTGTTGTCGTCCCCTGTCATGGGATAGGAGAATTTTTCCAGGGCCGGCAGGTATTCCACGACGTCAGCTTCAGTGGTCATAGCGCTCCGCCAATGCTCAGGAGTGGCACCCACAACGATGGGCCACCCTGTTTTTCTCAGCCAATCCGGGAACCAGTTTGATCGTGTCCCATGGAGTGGTGTAGCTGGATTTCATAGCCATCGGTGATTTCCGGTAGGGTCGGGTTGCTTATGACCAACCTGAGGGACACCACCGATGACCGACGACATGATGAACCTGCGCTCACTCGTTGAGAAGAGCGCCGACGCCGATTTGCTGCGCGAGATGATCGGCTTTGCTGCCGAGAAGCTGATGGCGCTGGAGGTCGGGACGAAGACCGGCGCGGGCTATGGCGAGAAGAACGGCTTCCGACTTGCCCAGCGCAACGGCTACCGCGATCGAGACTGGGAGACACGGGCTGGCACCGTCGAGCTGCGTATTCCGAAGCTTCGCACCGGCAGCTATTTCCCGAGTTTCCTGGAGCCGCGCCGCATGGCCGAGAAGGCCCTGACGGCAGTCATTCAGGAAGCCTATATCCAAGGCGTTTCAACCCGCTCAGTCGATGATCTCGTCAAGGCGATGGGCATGTCGGGCATCTCCAAGAGCCAGGTATCCCGGCTCTGCGAAGAGATCGATGACAAGGTCAAAGCCTTCCTCGACCGCCCCATCGAGGGCGAGTGGCCATACCTCTGGATCGATGCCACCTACCTGAAGGTTCGTCGCGGCGGTCGCATCGTCTCTGTCGCGGTCATCATCGCCGTGGGTGTGAACACCGATGGCCGACGCGAGGTGCTCGGCATGGAAATCGGCACATCTGAGGCAGAAGCGATATGGACCGAGTTCCTACGCAAACTGACCAGACGAGGCCTGCGCGGCGTCAAGCTCGTCGTCTCCGATGCGCATGAAGGCATCAAGGCAGCAGTGTCGAAGGTGCTCTCAGCCACCTGGCAGAGGTGCAGGGTTCACTTCATGCGCAATGCCTTGGCCCATGCCGGCAAGAGCGGACGGCGGGTCGTCTCCGCCTTCATCGCCACTGCCTTTGCCCAGGACACCCCGGAGGCGGCAAGCACCCAATGGCGTAACGTCGCCGACCAGCTCAGGCCCAAGGTGCCGAAACTCGCCACGCTGATGGATAGTGCCGAACAGGACGTGCTCGCCTACATGACCTTTCCCAGGCAGCACTGGACCAAGCTCCACAGCACCAATCCGATCGAACGCCTCAACGGCGAGATTAAGCGCCGCACAGAGGTCGTCGGCATCTTTCCCAACGATGACGCAATCGTCAGGCTCGTGGGAGCGCTGCTCCTCGAACAAAACGACGAGTGGGCTGTCCAGCGATCCCGCTACATGACACTTGAGACCATCGCCACGATGAGCGATGATCCGCTCATCAGCCTGCCAGCCGCAAGCTGACAATCATCCGGCCCTCTGGGATGAGCCGTGGTCGTCTAAGCTACACCACTCCGTGGGACACAATCCGATTGAGAGAGGGCCTGGGACCTCGTCGCCGAGCTCGGCCCACCGCTTTATCGTTGTTAGAGGCTATGTAATTGTAGGGTACATCTTCTGAAACAATCTCCATGAGACGTAAATGACGTATCATTTGGGTCCGTTCTCGATTTTTGGGACAGCATCCGGGGCAGGTCTAGAAGCTACTGAGACGTTCTTGGTGCGCTTTGACTCCTAGCAAATCGAGAAACCGTGGAACGAATGCTGAATGAAATGCGGCACGATTGCCGTACGACTATGCCCCCTACCCGTTGCGCCGTTATAACCGCTCACCCCGTTTTCCGATCTCCGTTCGCATTGGCGCGCATCAGCGACATCAGCATTGGTCCGAGCCCGAACTCCCCTACCCTCGCTCGGCGCGTGAGATCGCGGAGATATCCACCTGCCGAGTTGATATGCCCTACCCTCTCCAGGATTGCAGCCATCGCAACTGCGGCGTTCTCAGGACCCATCACCTCGCAAGCTTCCTGGTAAGCCGAAGGGCTGACGCCAAGCATCGATCGAACCACCACCGCGGCCCCCATCAGCTCGCGCCAATGGGAGATCGTGCCCCCGGGCCCGTAGTCCAAAATCTGCGGGCAGGCTTTCAGGACCATCGACAGCGGGAACGCCTTCATCTGTTCAGGCTTTGCCAACGGCTGAGCAACCGCTTTGGGTGCTACTTCCAGCTCGACGGCTCCGCCCTGCTCTTTTCCAGAGCTAGGTTCAAGTTCATAGATAGATTCGGGTTTTGAATTCTGTATGTGACAGCCATTTTGAACAGCATTGCCGTCCATATTTTGAGAATCTAACTGATTTTCCAGAAGGTTGAGGATTTCGGTGCGCAAAAGCTGCATCTCGTCGAGGATTGCGTCCACCTGGTGACGATCAGGATTGCGGGGAAGTCGGCTGACAATGCCGACATACATGTCTTCGATGGCTTCCCAGTCGCCGTCAGCCCCCTCCTCCATCGCCGCGGAGATCAGCTTGCGCACATCGCGCCGGCAGATAGTCAGGGCCTCTTTGGCTCGCCTGAACTGCAGGCGTTCGGCAGCGACTTCCTGTGCCAGAATCGCAAGTTCCGCAGCACGAGCCAAAAGTGGAGAAAGATCGAACCCAAAGGCTTGCTCGATATCGCCACTCTTGTCTCGGTGAGCGTAACGCTTTCCGTTCGGACTATCCTTTCGCTGGATGAGCCCGGCTTCGACCAGGGCAGCCAGATGCCGCCGCAAGGTCGTTCCGGTTATGCCGTGCGCTCGGACAGACAGCTGGGCATTGGACGGAAAGACCACCAATCCACTATCGCAGTTGAGCTCGCTCTCTGGATAAAACGTCAGCAATGCGTCCAGCACAGTCAGCGCCCTGTCCTGGAGGCCAAGGCGTTCACGGGCCTCACAAGCGTCGCGAAACACTTTCCATTTTTCGACCTGGCGGCTTGGTTTCGTCTCGGACGTCTGGAGCTGCCTCTTTACAAGGGCAAGCACGACCGGCCGCCGCCCAAAGGGCGTCGTTACATTTTCGGGATGCATTTTCCTACCTTTCGAAAGGCAACAGAAAAACGCTCGCCGGAACGACGTCAAAGACTCTTGACGGGGATTCTGAGAAGTGCGATTCTCTCAACCGACCAAAGTGGAGAAGGCTCTTCGGAATTCATTTCGGAGGGCTTTTTCTTTGCCGATTTTGCTTCACCGTGAAACAGTCCAGCGGCTCAATTCATCATCAATCCCCCTCGCGATTCTGTTTTTGAAATTGTTCGTAAAGCTCATCCAGTCTCGCTGACACAAACTTGGCGAACGCTGGAACAGCCTTTTCTTCGAAAACGATGGACGTCTTGCCATCGTTCGCTTCGATGCTCACTGCGCGCTTACCCGTCGGAGTTCTCCAAACGTCCGTCGACTCAGATCTCTTTTTGCTTACCTTGGGGTGCCCGGACAACTCACGCAGCAAGCCACTAAGACGCGCATCGCTGTCTAGCCGCTGTTCAACATATCCTCTTAGAATCTGCTGGGCCGCTTCGACCATTGATGGATTTGCAAGATGTTCGGCCAGAGCCATCCATCTGGCGCGTCCCGCCTTGGGCGCGGGGCCAATCAAGTTTACGACACTGTCCGGCAATCGTCGGGCCACCGCAATGTATCTGCTCACATCCGCTTTATCCGTAACGAGAGCAGAAATAATAGTGGCGCGGTCGCACCCACCGTCCTCCAGATTTCGTGCAAAAAAGGCCTTTTCGATAAAGGATAGATCTTTCCGATCCAGATTTTCCCGGCCTTGGGCAATGTAGAGTTGGCTGTCAGAAAGACTTTTAACAATTGCTCGGACAGGTCGCCCGAGCTGTTCGGCAGCTCTCAAACGGCGTCGTCCATATGCAATCTGAAACCTCCCCGCAGTTTCAGGATTTGGACGAACAAGGATCGGCACCTGCTGCCCATGTTCAGCGATACTTGCTACCAGCGCCTCAAAATCGGGGTCGACCTCGAGCTGTATGCGATCAGTTATCTTTGAGTTATCGATCGCAGACGGGTCGAGGGAAACGACCGGTTCACCTTCGGCCAATTGTTGCTGCAGCTTGGTTACTTGCTTGGCATTTTCCGCCATTTCATGGAGTGAGGACCCCATCGCCGATATTGCACCAGTGCGCACCCGATCAGGAGACCTGGCCGGTGACGATGCGGTGACGACCGGCTTTTTCATGAAGAGGTTGTCGATGGAATCCTTGCGGCTCATGAACTTACTCCAGGATGAGAGTCCCGATCAATTGGCTCGCTGTTGGGAGCTCCCAACAAACGCGGTTCAACACTCTGGGAAGATGGGCTGATCGGAATGGTTGGGAGCTCCCAACAATCCGCGATATCATTATGTGGAGAACCGAATTGGGTACTCATGCCCGACCCCAAGCCTGCTTAATCAATGTCTCAACCTCCGAGTTGACCGCCTCCAACGACTCCATCGCCCGATCATAGGTGGAGCGAGTCATGTTCTCACGACCAATCTCATAGAGGGTCTGCTTGGTCAGGCCGGCGTCCGATACCGCTGCAGACTTCAGCATGGGATTCGTCAACACGTAGTCATCAAAAAGATTACGGAGCAGAGCCGCGACCTTCGTTTGAGGAGCGTCTTGAGGCTCATATCTGGTCAATAGGTAGCGGATGAAATCATATTTGAGTTCGCCGCCAGCATCCCGCACTACACCGAGCAGATCACGCGTCATCAAAAGGAACTGACTCATCGACGATATGTCGAGCATCTGCGGATGAATCGTGATGATCATCGCAGTCGCTGCGCACAATCCACTGAGCGTTAGGAAGCCGAGCTGAGGAGGGCAGTCAATCACAACGACGTCGTAGTTGTCGGCAACCTCGTCAAGCGCCGCCGCCACTCGTGCAAAGAACAGCGTTTCGCCTGAAGCCCCCGCGCTGAGCGCTCTGGGCGTCGTATGCTCAAACTCCATCAGTTCTAGATTACCTGGGACGAGATCCAGGCCGTCGAAGTAAGTTGGCCGGATCACCTCCGAAAGTGCGCGACGCTCTTCGTCGTAACGAATTGCAGCATATAGAGTCTGGTTTGACGCGACATCCAATTCCGGAAGAACGCCTAGCAGTGCCGAAAGACTGGCTTGTGGATCGAGATCGACGGCTAGAACGCGATAGCCCTGGAGAGCCAGAAATTGTGCCAAATGAGCTGTCGTTGTCGTTTTGCCGGACCCGCCTTTGAAGTTGGTGACGGCAAGGACTTGCAGATGCTCACCTGGGCGACGGTGAGGGACAAATTCTATCGTCTCTCTACCGCGTGTCGATTGGGCGAGCAGTCGACGAATCTGGTTGATCTCACTGAGATTATATAGGCGCCTCCCGTTACTCGTAGTTTCCGGCTGCGGTCCTTCACCAGCCAGCGTCATCTTGCGCAACGTGGAATCAGATATTCCGATCAAACGAGCAGCTTCACCCGACGTAAACTTACGGAGGACCTTTTGTGAAGTCGGCGGGAACAGCGCCTCGCTCATAGACTGAAGCTGAGAGCTCAGGAGTTCAGCCTGCGCCCCGATCGTTTCATCAGCACTTGGGAGGCTGTGCCTATTCACGTTTTTAGCCACGCTCACGATGATCTCTCTTATCACGGATTTTAAGCCGAAACGGCGTATTTACCGTGACGATACCTGCAACCAGTTTCTTGGCAAGGACTTAATGGTTAACGAAACCTTAATAAACGCATTGCCAACTACGGCAACCCAAACAAATTACGTATTTTATACAGTAACTTAGCATCTCCCTTGTAGCTTCCTGTTCCTCATTTGTTTTATTGTGAATCCTGCAACTTGCCGAACCCGTAAAGCAGTCGATTTCTCTGCCAAACGCATGCGGTCGCCATGTCTACCGCGACTCAGCGCGATTCTCATTTGTCGAATCCTACAACTGCCGCTCGGTTCCGATCCGTGCACATATCTCAATCGACTCAACATCGACGGAGATATCCATGCAGCTACTGGCGATTTCGACACCTCGAACCGCAAAAGAAGAGAGACTGCTCGCTGCCCAGCACGCCCTCCGGGCAAAAGTCTTCGCCGACCGGTTGGGATGGGAAGTCGACGTTGATGACGGGATGGAGATGGATCGATTCGATGATCTACGTCCAACATACATTCTAGCTGTCGGGGGTGACGATCGTGTCCATGGCTGCGCACGGCTTCTACCCGCCACCGGGCCGACAATGATCCAGGAGATTTTCCCGTCACTTCTTCCAGATGGGAGGCTCTTTGCTCACGCCGCAATGATCGAAAGCTCACGTTTTTGCGTCGATACGCAATCGCAAGGATCGAGTGCGCAGAGCTCCATCAACAACGTCACGCAAGCAATGTTTGCTGGCATCATCGAGTGGTCAATCGTCAACGGCTTTAGCGACATCGTCACCGTGACGGATCTGCGGTTTGAGCGGATCCTCTCCCGTGTCGGATGGCCATTGCAACGACTGGAAACACCTCAAAAGGTTGGCGTCACCACGGCAATTGCAGGCGTTCTCCCCGCAGACCGCGCTTCGTTCCAGCGGTTGCAGCCACCGCACTATCGGTCGCTCATCGCTACTTCCTTCCACAAGGCCGCTTGAGGACAGCCACGTGACCCAGCTTCTTTCCCATCCAAGACTTGTACGCAAGCTCCAGGAGGCGCTAGGCGATCAGCTATGCGTCGCGCTCGACGACAGTAATGTCGTTGAAATCATGCTCAATCCAGACGGCAAGCTGTTCATCGAACGGCTTGGTCACGGCGTAGCGCCTGCCGGGGAAATGTCATCCGCTGCGGCGGAGATGGTCATCGGGACTGTTGCGCACGCTCTTCAGTCCGAGGTCGATACCAATCAACCTATCATCTCCGGTGAGCTGCCAATCGGGGGGCACCGGTTCGAAGGCCTGCTGCCTCCCATCGTTGCAAAACCGGCGTTCACTATACGCCGGCGTGCCTCACGTCTCATTCCGCTCGATGACTATGTTCGCACCGGCGTCATGACAGACCTGCAAGCAGGAACGATCAGAAGCGCGATCGCCTCGCGATTGAACATCATCATTTCAGGCGGGACCGGCTCCGGGAAAACCACGCTAGCCAACGCAGTGATCGACGAAATCGTAAGAAGTGCGCCAGAGGATCGACTGGTGATCCTCGAAGATACGGCGGAGATCCGGTGCGCCGCCGAGAACGCCGTTCTTCTCCACACAAGTGACAGCGTTGATATGGCCCGCTTGCTCAAAAGTACGATGCGCCTTCGACCTGATCGCATCGTCGTCGGCGAGGTGCGCGATGGCGCAGCCCTCACGCTTCTTAAAGCCTGGAACACAGGGCATCCGGGCGGCGTCGCAACCATCCACTCCAACACCGCCATGTCCGCACTCCGCCGGCTTGAACAACTCACGGCAGAGGCAAGCCAACAGCCAATGCATGAAGTCATTGGTGAGGCCGTTGACCTCATCGTTTCGATCGAGCGCACGCCCCGCGGCAGGAGAGTCCGTGACATCATAACCGTCGAGCGTTTTGCCAAAGGCGAATACGAAATCCAGTCCGAGCACCTTACGGAAGAACAGGAAGCCCGTCATGTTGCGTAAGACCAATGTTTTCGCTTTTTCAGTAATAGCAACTCATTTTGCCTTCGTGGTGCCGGCGATGGCGAGCTCAGGTGGTGGCAGCCTTCCTTGGGAAGGTCCTCTGGAGCAGATCCAGCAATCGATCACAGGTCCAGTCGCTGGATACATCGCGCTCGCAGCCGTTGCCATCGCTGGCGGTATGTTAATCTTCGGCGGCGAACTCAACGATTTCGCGCGCAGGCTGATGTACGTCGTCCTGGTCGCCGGCATTCTGCTCGGTGCGACGACGATCGTCGGCCTCTTTGGCGCCACCGGTGCATCGATCGGCATTTCGGAGAAAGTCACCTCTACCTTCCCAGCTATAAAATCAGGGGAGGGCACAGATGGCTGAAGCTGCCTCAAGACTGCAACGAAATCGCATTCATCGCGCGCTGTCGCGTCCGAACCTTTTGATGGGCGCCGACCGCGAGCTGGTGCTGATCACCGGGCTCGCCGCCGTGATCCTGATCTTCGTTGTCCTGACGGTCTACTCGGCGCTCTTCGGTGTGGCCGTCTGGATCGTCATCGTCGGTCTGCTTCGCATGATGGCCAAATCCGATCCGCTGATGCGGCAGGTCTATGCCCGTCACATTTCCTACAAGCCCCACTACCGGCCAACGGCCGCGCCGTGGCGAAGATACTGAGGTGTCCTGATGGTTGCCCTCAAACGATTCCGCGTGACCGGTCCCTCGTTCGCTGATCTGGTTCCATACGCCGGCCTGGTCGACAACGGCGTCCTGCTGCTGAAGGACGGCAGCCTGATGGCTGGCTGGTATTTCGCGGGTCCGGACTCCGAAAGCGCCACCGACCTCGAACGCAACGAGCTGTCCCGACAGATCAGTTCAATTCTTTCACGACTAGGGACCGGATGGATGATCCAAGTCGAAGCCATCCGCGTGCCGACGGTCGACTATCCCACGCCAGATCAGTGCCGTTTCCCGGATCCTGTCACCCGAGCGATCGATGCCGAGCGCCGTGCTCATTTCGTGCGGGAGCAGGGGCATTTCGAGAGCAAGCACGCGATCATTCTCACCTACCGGCCGCTCGAGTCGAAGAAGACGGCGCTTAGCAAATACATCTACTCGGACGAGGAGAGCAGGAAGAAGTCTTATGCCGACACGGTCTTGTTCGTGTTTCGAAACGCGATCCGGGAAATCGAACAGTACCTGTCTAACACTTTGTCGATCGCTCGCATGAAGACCCGCGAGGTCCGCGAGAGGGGAGGGGAGCGGGTCGCGCGCTATGACGACCTCCTGCAGTTCGTTCGTTTTTGTATCACGGGGGAGAGCCATCCGGTCCGGCTGCCGGAAGTCCCGATGTATCTCGACTGGCTGGCAACGGCTGAGGTGGAGCACGGCCTGACGCCAAAGGTAGAGAACCGGTTCCTCGCGGTTGTCGCCATAGATGGCCTGCCTGCCGAGAGCTGGCCCGGCATCCTCAACAATCTCGATCTGATGCCGCTGACCTACCGCTGGTCGTCGCGGTTCATCTTCCTCGATGCCGAGGAGGCGCGCCAGAAACTCGAGCGCACGCGAAAGAAATGGCAGCAGAAGGTTCGACCTTTCTTCGACCAGCTTTTCCAGACCCAGAGCAGATCGGTCGATCAGGATGCCATGACCATGGTTGCCGAGACCGAGGACGCCATCGCTCTGGCATCGTCCCAGCTTGTCGCCTATGGCTACTACACGCCTGTCGTCATCCTGTTTGATGATGACCGTGACGCTCTGCAGGAAAAGGCGGAAGCCATCCGCCGGCTCGTCCAGGCAGAGGGGTTCGGAGCGCGCGTCGAGACCCTGAACGCGACAGATGCGTTTCTCGGAAGTCTGCCGGGGAATTGGTACGCCAATGTCCGTGAGCCGCTGATCAATACAAGCAACCTGGCAGATCTCGTCCCGCTCAACTCGGTATGGTCGGGTAACCCAGTGGCGCCGTGCCCTTTCTATCCGCCGAACTCGCCACCGCTGATGCAGGTCGCTTCGGGATCGACGCCGTTTCGTCTCAACCTGCATGTCGACGACGTTGGCCACACCCTGATCTTTGGACCGACGGGCTCGGGAAAATCGACGCTTCTCGCGCTGATCGCCGCGCAGTTCCGTCGCTACGAGTTCGCTCAAATCTTTGCTTTCGACAAGGGTAACTCGCTCCTCCCCCTGACGCTTGCCGCCGGCGGCGATCACTACGAAATCGGCAACGATCAGAACGGGGAGGGGAAAGCGCTGGCGTTCTGCCCTCTGTTCGATCTTTCGACAGATGGCGATCGCGCCTGGGCGACCGAGTGGATCGAAACGCTTGTCGCCCTGCAGGGCGTTACCATCACACCCGACCATCGCAATGCAATCTCACGCCAGATCGGGCTGATGGCGACAGCACCCGGAAAGTCGCTATCGGACTTTGTCAGCGGCGTGCAGATGCGCGAGATCAAGGACGCACTCCATCACTATACCGTCGACGGCCCGATGGGTCAGCTTCTCGACGCGGAAGAGGACGGGCTGACGCTTCGAGCGTTTCAGTGCTTCGAGATCGAGCATCTCATGAATATGGGCGAGCGTAATCTGGTGCCCGTTCTCACCTACCTCTTTCACCGGATCGAGAAGCGGCTCGATGGCTCTCCGAGCCTCATCCTCCTCGACGAGGCCTGGCTGATGCTCGGGCATCCGGTTTTCCGCGACAAGATCCGGGAGTGGCTGAAGGTTCTCCGCAAAGCCAATTGCGCCGTCGTATTGGCGACGCAGTCAATCTCCGACGCCGAGCGCTCCGGCATTATCGACGTCCTGAAGGAGTCCTGCCCGACCAAGATCTGCTTGCCGAATGGTGCCGCACGCGAGCCGGGCACGCGGGAATTCTACGAGCGGATCGGTTTCAACGAGCGCCAGATCGAGATCGTTTCGGGTGCCATCCCGAAACGCGAATACTATGTCGCCACGCCAGACGGACGGCGGCTTTTCGATATGTCGCTCGGGCCGGTGGCACTGAGCTTTGTGGGCGCATCCGGAAAGGAAGACCTGAAGCGGATCCGCGCGCTGAAGGCGGAATATGGCCAGGACTGGCCAACCCATTGGCTTGAATCGAGAGGAGTTCCGGATGCCACGTCGCACCTCAACGTCCGGTAACTGGATCGTCGCAACGATGACTGCGGCAATCGCGCTGTTGCCGATTGCTTCCGTCCATGCAGGGTCAGCAACGGGCGCCGCCACCGAATGGACGCAGCTCGCCAACAATGCTCAGCTCATCGATCTTCTCAAAAGCTCTGGCCTGCAGGTCGATAACCAGCTGACCCAAATCACGCAACTCGCAGAGCAGATTCAGAACCAACTGAAGATCTATGAGAACATGCTGCAGAACACAGCGCAGCTCCCTGATCATATCTGGGGCCAGGTCGAGGGCGATCTCAACCGCCTGCGCAGCATTGTTGATCAAGGGCAGAGCATCTCGTTCTCAATGGGCAATGCAGACGATGTCCTTCAGCAGCGGTTCAAGAGCTATGCGGACCTGAAAACCAATCTGCCAAATGCCGAATCCTTCTCGAGCACCTACCAGTCCTGGTCAGACACGAACCGGGACACGATCGGCAGCACGCTCAAGGCGGCGAGCCTGACAGCGGATCAGTTCGACACGGAGGAAAGCACGATGACCTCGCTGCGATCCATGTCGGAGTCGGCCGACGGCCAAATGAAGGCCCTCCAGGTCGGACACCAGATTGCCGCCCAGCAGGTTTCACAGATGCAGAAGCTGCGTGGTCTTGTCTCGCAGCAAATGACGATGATGGGGACATGGCTCCAAACCGAGCAGACGGACAAGGACCTCGCGCAGGCCCGGCGTGAGAAATTCTTCAAATCAACGGCTCCCTCAACATCCGGCGGCGAAAAGATGAAGGTGGAATGGTGAGAACGAAACTGATCTTGGCCATCCTCGCCGCAATCATCTCTGTTGGAGGAACAGGCCTGTGGTTCCTGATCTCAGAGAGACAGGGAGCGCGAGAGCGGCACGAAAAGTTCTTTGGGTCGACGAGGGAGTATCCGACGTCGGGCGGCGAGAAGATGAAGATCGAGTGGTAGGCGCATGACCTCTGAGCTCAAAACGATCAGGGGCATTACGGTGCTCGTCGCATTCATCGTCGTGTCGTTCCAACCCGCAATTGCGCAGGAGGGGTCGGTCCTAACGGCCCTCCAGAACGAGATCACTACTGCCGCAAAAGGTTGGGAGACCACCGTCATGGATGCGGCGAGATCGCTGTTCTGGATTCTCGCAGGGATCGAAATCGGTATTGCCGCGGTCTGGCTGGCGCTTCAGGCCGCGTCGCTCGACAGCTGGTTTGCTGAACTGGTCCGGCGCATCATGTTCGTGGGCTTCTTCGCATTCGTTCTCGCGCAGGGTCCGACCTTCGCGAAGGCGGTCGTCGATAGTCTATTTCAGATCGGCGCTGGTGGAGGCACGGCTTCGCCAGCCGATGTGTTCAACGCAGGTCTGACCGTCGCGACCAAGATGTCAGAGAAAGTGCAATTCGGGCTGTTCGAGGACAACGCGCTCGCCATTTCGGCGGCCTTTGCGATGGTCGTAACGGTGATCGCATTCTCGCTCGTTGCCGCGATCTTCGTATCCGTGATGGTCGAGATGTATCTCGGTCTGCTCGCGGGAATGATCATGCTCGGATTGGGAGGCTCGTCCTTCACCAAGGACTTCGCCATCCGCTATCTCATCTATGCATTCTCAGTCGGCATGAAGCTCATGGCTCTGGTCATGATTTCCCGGATCGGCTCCGAAGTCTTGATAGGCCTAGCGAACCGGCCCGACGTCGGGGACCAGTTTCAGACCGCATTAGCGATCGCCGGGATCGCGGTCGTGGTCTTCATTATCGCCATGTATGTCCCGAACATTATCCAAGGCGTTGTTCAAGGAGCATCGGTCACAGGTGGAATGGAAACCATCCGTCACGGTGGACAGGCTGCATCATTTGCACTTGGAGCAGCGTCGCTCGCAGCGGGGGCAGTCGGAGCTGGCGCCGCGGCGGCTCAATCCGCACGCGCCGCAGGATCCTCTATTGCAGGCGCAGCACTTCGCGGGATGGGAGCCGGTATCGGGTCGGCTGGGAAGGCGGCCGGCTCGGCCGCCAAGGAAAAGGCGATCGGTTCGCCCGGAGCCTATGCCGGCTCGATCATGGGACTCGCCAACGCCAAGCTCGATCAGGCTCGCACAGGGCATAGCAGTCCGACACCTCCTCCCGAACGACACAACACATAATCATCAGGAAGGCAACCGCGATGGCATCAAACCGGCCGCCCGAAAGTCCTTACCTTGCCGCGCGGCAGGAATGGACAGAACGATATGGATCTTATGTCCAGGCCGCGCGCGCATGGCGTATCGTCGGCATTCTCGGACTGTCTATGGCCGTGATCGGCTTCACCTACGCCATGTATCTCAGCACGCAGGTGAAGCTCGTGCCCTACATCGTCGAGGTCGACAAGCTGGGCACCTCTGTGACGGCGGGATTCCCGCAACAGATCGAATATGCCGATCCCCGGGTCGTTCGCGCAACTCTCGGCAACTTCATCACGAGTCTGAAGTCGATAACGCCCGATGCGGTAGTCCAGAAGCAATACATCGACCGGACTTATGCGCTTCTCAGGGCATCCGATCCCTCGACCCTGAAAATCAATGCTTGGTTCCGTGGCAATTCGCCGTTCGAGAAGGCCAAGACGTCGACTGTCGCCATTGAGGTCAACAACATCGTTGCACTCTCCAACCAAACCTATCAGATCGACTGGACCGAATACGAACGCGACCGCAAGGGCAAGGAGACCGGCACGCGCCGGTTTCGCGGAATTGCGACAGTGGCGCTCACCGCACCACAGGACGAGGCAATCATCCGCCTCAACCCGATCGGTCTTTATGTCCAAGACTTCGACTGGACCGCACAGCTTTAAGGCGAGGATATCTCATGCACAGAACAGGATTGATCGCGGCCGTCGGCTGCATGGCCGGGCTCGTCCTTGCGGGCTGCGCGATGGCACAGAGCATGACGTCGAACGAAGTGAAGGGGACCAACATCTCGCGGAAATGGCGGGGCACGCCGGGTCTGGTAACGACCGGTCCCGATGGAAAGGTTATTTTCCTCTTCGGTGAGACCCAGCCCTCCGTTGTGTGCTCACCGCTTCAGGTCTGCGATATCGAGCTGCAGGGTGGCGAAATCGTCCGTGATGTGCTTGTCGGTGACACCGTACGCTGGAAGGTCGAGCCGGCGACATCAGGGGCGACCGGCGGACAGGCGATCCACCTGATTGTCAAGCCGTCGGAGGCCGGCCTCGTCACGTCCATGGTCGTCACCACGTCCCGGCGGACTTACCATATACAGCTCAAATCCCATCCCAGCCAGTACATGGCCCGCATCGGATTTGAGTACCCAGAAGACGTGTCGACCAAGCTGGCCGACATCAATGCCCGGCTTGAGACCGGCGGCATTCCGGGAGCCGCTCCGGACAAGCTAAACTTCTCCTATTCGGTCAGTGGTAGCGCCTCATGGCGGCCGAAGCGCGTCTATTCCGATGGCACCAGGACCTACATCCAGTTTCCGCGGTCGATCTCAGGGCAGGACGCGCCTGTCCTGTTCGTTGTCAGCGGTGGCCAGAACCGGATCGTGAATTACCGCATGAAAAACGACATGATGATCGTCGACTACGCCGTGGAAAAGGCCGTGCTCGTCTCCGGGGTCGGCTGGCGCCAGCAGAAGATCACAATCCGGCGAGGAGGTTGACGGATGAACAAGACCATCGCCGCCATCATCATCACCGCCGTTCTTTCCGGTTGCCAGACTGCGGATGAAACTCTGACCACAAGTTCCACGCCGATTTCTGTCACGGGCGCCACTGCAAGCGCAATCGCCGGCGACATGGCAAGCCGCCTTGCCGAACAGGTGGGCCCGGCCGGCACCACGACGCTCAAAATGGCCAAGGACACCTCAGAATATGCCGCAGCGCTCGAGGCCGCGCTGAAGGGATGGGGATACACTGTCATCGCCGACGGCAAGGTCGGAAAAGATCAGAAGCCTGTCGAGGTTGCGTGGTCGATCGACAGTTTCGACGGACAGGTTCTTGCGCGTGTCAGCACACCGGCCGTCGCGCTCGGACGCGCCTACACGGCCACCTCAGCCGGCGCGACGCCGGCCAGTCCGCTTTCGATCATGCAGCGCAACTGAGGAGGAGGGGAGACCATGGTTCAATCGCTCCAGCTCGGCACGGCGGGCAATGCTGACGATCAACAGAGTATGCGACGCCTCAATCGCCTGCCGATCATCGTCGCGATCGTCATCATCGTTTTGTTCTTCGGCGTCGTGATCGTCGGCCTGTCGTGGCGCGGTCTCTCCTTTAACCGCGGAAATGAGCTCGACAGCACCTCCGCGTCTCCGGCAACAACGTTTGGCGATCAGCTGAAACGAGGCGTGACGGACGGGATCATAGGCGAACCGGAGCAACGCGAAGTGTTTCAGCCGACGCCCGTCGTTGTCGAACGCGAGCCGGTGAGAGAGGCCGTCGTAGAGCGGCAGAATGAAGTTCGGACGGAGCGGCGGTCGCAACTCGAGCCAGAAGCCGAGTGGCAGGCCCGGCTGAAGCGGGAACAGGACGAGCAGATTCTCCGCGAAGCGCAGCGTCAGAGGATGGCAAGCCTCCAGGCACGGGCAACAGCGCTCGATTCTCCGCTCAAGGTTGACGTTTCCGAGGTCCAGAAGAGCGCTTCCGAAACCAGGACCGACGCCCGCCAACCGCTCAATGCCACGACGAACAGTGCATCCGACCTTTACAGCGCTGCGATGAAGTCCGGTTTACTCGGACAGAACGTCGATCAAAACGGGCAGACCTCGAAGGAGGATTTTTTCAATCAGGACATCAAGGATCTTGGTTACCTGCCGAACCAGGTCGTCCCGCAATTCTCGCCCTACGAGTTGAAGCGAGGATCCGTTATCCCTGCCACGATGATCACCGGCTTGAATTCGGATCTTCCCGGCAGGATTTCAGCGCAGGTCAGCCAGAACGTCTATGACAGCGCCACCGGCTACCGACTGCTCATCCCGCAGGGGGCGAAGCTGTTCGGTCGCTACGATTCCAAGGTGTCGTTCGGGCAGGAGCGCGTGCTAGTCGTCTGGACCGACCTGATCTTCCCAAATGGCTCGACACTTCAGATCGGCGGCATGTCCGGCACGGATGCCGAGGGGTATGGCGGTTTCAAGGACAAGGTCGATCGGCATCTCTGGCGAACGTTCGGCTCTGCCGCGCTCGTTGCCATCATCGGCACGGGGATCGATATGTCGATGCCGGAGAGTTCGACGCTGGCAACACAGGATACGGCTTCCGATGCAGCACGACGAAACTTTGCCGAGAGCTTCGGCAGAGTAGCCGAGCAGACAATCTCGAAAAATCTCAACGTGCAGCCGACGATCAGGATCCGGCCAGGCTACAAATTCAACGTGTTGGTCGATCAGGATATCATCTTCCCGTCTGCCTACCGTGATCAATGACGATCGACATCAAGTGGAAAGAGCGTTGCAGGAAGCTGTCAGGACAAAGAGGCTTCAGACAATCAACTCAATTGCAAATACTTTCATATTTTCGTCATTTTTCGAGGAGACGAAATATCCGTTACACCTAAATCGCGAACCTTGATGGTCGATAGCAATTTACAATCAGGATGTCGCACTAAGAAAACATGAACGTGCCCATGTCTCGTTCAAGATCCGAAGTCCCGGCTGGCAGTTCGCGAAGCTGCAAAATGGCCTGCAGATCCCCTCCGTAACAGGGAGAACCGCAGCCGACTACCAGCCCTGAAATCAGGAGAAACGTCCATGGACGCCGCTGCTCAAACGCTGATCGACATGCTTGAAGTGGCCCAGGATGAGCAGATGGTGACGGGAGCAGTAAAAAGCTTCGCAAACGCGCACGGTTATAAACAGTTCGCCTACCTCCATACCGAAGGTTTGGACATAAGGACCTTCAACACATATCCAGAGCCGTGGAATAAGGACTATCTTGTCAAAAACTATTCTCGAATCGACCCCGTGATCACGGAAGCAAAACGGCGTGGCGATGTTTTTAATTGGAAATGTGACGACTGGCCGGCCCGCGGCGCATCCGATCTGAGACGATTTCGGGACGAAGCCATAGATAATGGAATCCGCTCGGGTGTTACCATTCCTGTGAACGGCAGCTTCGGGACAACGCACATGTTGACCTTCGCGTCGAGCGAAAGATCCGTCAATGTATCGGGCCTTTTGGATGACCGGACCGCCGTTCAGATCGTCATGGCCATTCACTACCGTCTGAGAATGATCGGCGCATCGACGGTTCTCAATCCAAAGCAGGCACTCTCGCCACGAGAACTTCGATGTGTGATGTGGGCAGCAAAAGGCAGGAATACCCCTGATACCGCGATGCTAACTGGCATTAACCCCCGGACGGTTCAGCACTACCTTGACAACGCCAGACGCAAATTCGATGCGCAGACTCTGCCCCAACTGATCGCAATGGTGAAGGATCGGGGGCTTCTCTAGTCGTTACGGCTATCGTCGCTGACCTCTGGCACATATCCAAGCAGATCGAGAATGCTCGACAATTGCTCTTGTTGGGCTTCGGCTTTTCCCTGCCGGGTAAGATACTCATCCTGGAGGTTATTCATAACATCGGCTGGCGTATCCGGATTATTGCTGGCGCGCAGCCATTCCTCGTAGACAGCTTCGTCAGCGGCGATCAACCGTCGTTGCTCTCGAATCTGCTCGACGGCCAAAGCTTCAAGTTCAGCTTTGGGCATGGCACTGTAGGGACAGCCGAAAGCCAGCTTCTGCGATTTGGCGGATGACGCGTCTTTTTTCATTCGTTTTTTTAGACCAATCTATTCCAGATCAAAGCCTGCTCACACCAAATCGAGGGATTGGCGCCGACGCACGAAATCGGCCAGCGCGAACCGTCTCGTAACAACCGAAACCCTTATATCCTTTCACCTTTAACATCTCAGCGGCGGAATCGGAACTATCGTTCCTGGAACGATCATTCTTATTGCGGCTCCCCTCTTGCCATGGATCTCAAGGAAGTCATGGCAATTAACCTGCGTCGGGTCCGTCATGACAAGCAAATGACGCAAGAAGAGTTGGCCCATCGGGCAGGCTTAAGCGTGCGTTACATCGGAAAGATCGAACAAGGGCATGTCTCCGCCAGTGTACCGTGCTTGGGCAAATTTCGCACGCTTTGGGTGTAGAACCCGCAGAACTCGTAACCCGAGCTGTCCGGTGATGCGAGAGCAGGTCCGTAAACAACGGAGTTCGCAATATTGGCTATTGCGGCTAGCGGCTTTCATCCTGAGCGGATTGCCGAGGCAACCGGAAAACATCAGCTATAGAAAGCTCGCTAAAAAAGCCTGCCGCGGGAGGTTGCGGCAGGCTTTCATTGGCAAGCAGCGACTGGGAGGAGGATAGACTGCCGTCAAAATCGATATGGGCGGGGGAAGGTGCGCATCTCAATGAGGAAACAGTCTTCGGAGGCCGCTGATTGACGAAGGCAGGAAATATTGCAGCACATCATTGCCCAATATGCATACCTCTCGTTTTAGTTTTTCCCGCCGATCCTTGAAAGATCGATGCGCATTTCAGCCGATGCAGCGTCTGTCGCTGCGCCAGGCGGCGTAGCGGCGATCTCACCAGTATCCTCTTCCAGCCCCACGTTTCCTTCCAGTTGCATTTTTGGCAAAGGCTTGCCGCGAAGGAACGTCGCGCCACCAGGATCATCAGCTTGAAAGACTTGCGTGCCTTCGAATATTCCTGTTCTCCAGGCGTGGATCGCATCATCGATCAGCTGCGGCATGACCTCCTTACTCGTTGGACTGCCGTACCATTTCGTGACGATACGGGCTACTTTCGCAAAAAGAGCCGTCCCCCGCTTGAGGTTCTCGCAGGGGTCAACGACAGCAGCATCCAGCTGAGCAATGTCTGTTATGCCAGCGCCTGCGGGGTATTGGGTAAGACCCACCCGCACGTTTGCCTTTCCCACATACTCTCTGATGATCTTGAGCGCCGCTTCGGGGGAAGCTGGTGTCGGAACAAGAACCAGGCGTCCACCGGACTTGACGGTGATCGCCAAAGGATCGTCGGAACCTGCCGCCGCCACGAACTGCTCTACGATCGCCGGCGTCAGCGATGGGTCGGCACATTTTTCGACAAGGGCTACATCAAGCATGACGTTTTTCCGGTCAGGTGTTGAATGAGAAAATGACGGGTTTATCAAAAAGGCGACCCCAGGCCCTGGCGCTCGTGCGCTGGATGTCGACGATCGAAGTGCCTGATGTCCACCAGCCGTTGCCCACGGCAACGATCACATCGGGATCGTTCAGCATAGATTGGAGAACCGGCCAGACGATCAGCTGTTCGTAACAAATCAGCGGCGCAATCCTGAAGCCGTCGAGCTCTACGACCGGATTTGCGAAGAAGTGCGCCTTCGCACCGGTGCCTTCTCCCACGAGGCTCCTCCAGGGTTGCCACATCGAACCGGGAACGGGCATGCGTTCGCGATAGAGGATCGCGCTGCTGTCCGCACTGATCGAAACGAGCACATTGTCGTACCCCTTCGCGTCGATGAGCACGGCGCCAGCGATCACTGTAGTCCCTGTCTCTGTGAGCGACCTTTGCCAAAGCCGCGCAAGAGTAGGCGTCCAAAAGCCGAGGGCGCTCTCCGGAAGGACAACTATAGCAGCAGGCCCCTGACGGCGAACAAGTTCGATGAGTGCGCTTTGCTGCTCAAGGCTCGCATCACGGCCGAGAGATGCAGCCATTTCCAGATCGACACCGGTCCATGACGTCGGTAAAATCGGCCTCGTCCACTCAGCGGCTGACCAGAGCCAGAAGCCAATCATGGCCGTGGCTGCAGCCGGCCGATAAGGCGTCGCCATGATAGCAAGGCCGGCTGCCAGCGCCGAAAGACCCCACCATCCCCAGCCAGGAAAAAGAACGCCAGCAGCTGTGATCGGATGTGCCCATCCCAGGATACCGAATGGTGGGACCGTCATTGCGCCGCATGCGGCCATGTATCGGAACGACTTCTGCCACCCCTTTCGATCCGTCCATAGCACAGAATGGATCGTGACGAACGCGGAAGAGGCGATAAGCCAGAGCAGGAGACCCGGCCAGATATCCGATGAGTAGAAGTTCGCCACACCCTGCGGCAATCCTCGCGATGCGGCGAGGAAGTAGGCCGCAGAGATCGCCGTTGCCTGCAGGCGCGTACGCGCCAACGACCAAAGCATGGGGAAGCTAGCTGCGAGCGGGAGGAGGAGCACATTACCGCTCCAGCCGATCCATCCAGTGCTCGTCGATAGCGCGACGAGGACAGCCGCCCGGAAAAGGTCATGGCGCATAGGTCCAGACCTCCTGCGCCAGTCCAAGGATGCCCTCCATCGGCAGAGGGCCGAAGTACCGGCTATCAAACGACCCCGAGAACGCGGAATGCAGGAAGACCGTTCCGGGCGGAACGACACTCCCTTCGTACTGCACCATCCCACGCCCCTGGCCGTCCGTTCGTGCAACGTGTGAATGAGGGAGTGGCCGACCATCAATGCGGACATCGTCATGGATCTCGATCGCCTGTCCAGATGTCGCCACAACCCTCTTGATCAGTGGTGCGACCCAACCAGCGCAGAGGCCAAAACGCAGATATCCACGCGCGCGCGCCTCACGTAGCGCGTCGGTGTCCGGCGGGCAGATGAAGACAAGATCACCGACCAGAATTGGGCGATCGGGCTTAACGATCCGCCAGAGACCCAGCGGCTCGCTTGGTGTGAGATTGACCCTGAAGCCCTGACCTCCGAGCAGCACGATGAAGCCAAGTGCGAACAGGCTCACGCTGGAGATCCGATAGAACCAGACGAGCCGTTTCATGCGCAGTAGCACTCTATGCCGATGACGCATCCTCATTTGAGGGTCAGGCCCTGGGACTTGGTCTGGCGCAACGTCTCTGCCTGCTTGAGTGCCGTCGCGCTGCGCTCATAGGCAGACAGTTGCTGCACCGTCCGCATAGTATTCCAGGCCTGTTGCACCTCGCTCTTCTGGGCGCCATTCATGCCTGCCGTAACGTGCTGGAATGCCTCGCCGGTGGCATCCTTCGCAGCCAGGGGCAGGAAGGTCCTTTCTCCGAAACGTTCAGTGACCGCCTTCGCGAAACCTTCGAGTTCAGCCTTCACCATTTTGTCGGCGAGTGCATATTCGAGGCCAGAGGGCAGATCGTTTCTGTCGATGGCATCGCGGACGCGTTCCAGCACGCTTTTCGCATTGGACGAAAGGGCAGGGATCTCCAGCGCGACCTGCCTGCGGACCGCAAGCTCCTCCGCGTGATTTCGCCGCTCAGCATCGCCACGCTGGCGGAGATAATCGCTGATGCTGTCAGCGAGTGGCGTCACATTCTTGAGCGCCCGGTCTCGGTCCGCCCTGTCGCCGCGGCTGGCCAGTAGGCCCGTCTTGCCCTTGAGGGCACCGAAGGTTTCAGGCTCGTTGGCAATTCTGGCGATCGTCTTTTCCGCAGCCGACTGGTCGCGCAGCATCGCATCGACGTTCGCTGCCTTGAATGCTGCTTCCGGCTGCGCGTAGACGTGATGGAAGCGCATCGAGACTTCTTCCCATCGCTTCTTGAGCGCTGGGTCTGCGGCGAGTTTATCCTCAACGGTCTGATCGATCGATTTCGGGAAGGTGGTGATACCGGCCACCATGGGCTTGGTCTCCTTTTCTGCAACAGGAACTGTTCTGGCCGTCGATGTTGCAAAGCCGAGCTTGGCGCCGATGGCCGCAAGCTTGCCGGCAAGGTCGACGAGCTTCTGCTTCTGCCGGACCGTCCATTCGAGACGGTCACGCGCGACGGTTCTGGCAACGTTGACGATGTAAAGGCCCCGCGCCTCGGCAAATCGCAGTGCCTGCCGGTAGATGATGCCGCCAGCGTAATCGAGCGTCGTTTCTTTGGAATTCCGGCGCGACAGGATCTCGACCAGACCGCCAGCCTTGGCGAAAGATCGGCGACCATAATAAACGCCGAGATCCTCACGGTGACGGGTCATCGCCACATAGGTGAGGTGACGATCCAGCGAGAGGGACGCCAGCACCTTGACCCGGTCCACCGTCGCCCCTTGACTCTTGTGCACCGTGGTTGCGTAGCCGTGATCGACATTGTTGTAGAAGCGCTGTTCGACCGTTACCTGGGCGCGATGTTCGCCCTCGCCAATCACGGCCACGAGGCGACCCGGTGTGGCTTCCAGCACCTTGCCCAGCATGCCGTTCTTGACGCCGATCGAACCCTCGTTCTTCAGGAAGACAATCTGGTCGCCGGCTGCAAAGTTGCGGTTGCCATCGGCGGTTTTGAATACAAGGCCCTGCTCGATGATGCCGCGCTCGATCAGTTTCATGCGCGCCAGCTCATTCAGACTGCGGACGTCACGGCGCAGGTGCGCCAAGATCAATGTGGACTTGGCGGGATCGTAATCGCGGTTCCAGTCAGCGATGAGGTTGGTGACCGCATCGGCCTTCAGCTCTGAGCCGATCATCTTGCCGTTCGACTGATAGGCTGCGAGGGCTTTGCCAACATGGCCGCGCGCGAGATCGAGCGATGCGTCGCGCATCCATTGCTCTCGCTGGCGATAGATTGTTTCGAGTTCGGCATAGCCGATGCGGTCTGCGATGGCCCGGAAGGCGGCGCCCGCTTCGATCGGTTGAAGCTGCTCCGGATCGCCGACTAGCACGAGCTTGGCGCCAGCTTTGGTGACAGCTTCGACGAACGTCGCCATTTGCCGCGACGACACCATGCCAGCCTCGTCCAGAACGAAAACCGTCTTGTCGTCGAGCTGCCCGCGACCCTGATCCCAGCGGAGTTCCCAGGACGACAGGGTACGGGAGACGATGCCCGCTTCCTTCTCCAGACCTTCAGCCGCCTTGCCGGCAAGCGCACCACCGACGACCCGATAGCCGGCCGCTTCCCAGGCCTCACGGGCCGCCTTCATCATCGTGGTCTTGCCGGCGCCGGCGCGGCCGATCACGGCTGCAATCCGCTCAACACCAGCGACATGTTCGATGGCGACCTTCTGCTCATCGGAAAGTCGTTCATGGTGCGCGAAGGTCGCCTCGAGCACCGGTTTCCGGACGCCATGCGAAGACCGCTGCGAGAGCCACATCGCGCGGTTCGCCATCTCAGCCTCGAGCCGGATCAGCTCACGTGTCGTGTACTTTGTCGGCGCCCGGCCTCCGGTGGCAAAGTCCATCCGCTCCCGATCGAGCCGCAGCGTCTCCGGGCTCTGAAGGATGCGTACCATCAGGATCTGGAAGAGGCCCGCATCATCGACATAGCGATGCAGAATCTTGGCGACATCGCGTTCGTCGAATACGCTCTTCTCCCGCGTGATCAGGTCGAGTACGATCTCTGGACTACGCTGAATCCGGCGGGCATTCTCGGCTCGCCGCTCTTCCTGCAGCTCCAGCCGTTCGAGCGCAGCCTTCTCTCCCGCAGGTCCATTCCCACGGGCTGCTTTCCTCTCGATCGCCTTCGTGCCGACGCCGAGATGGATGGTCGGCGTTAGGTCGATGCCCTGCTTCTCGAAGGACCGACCATCGATCCTGATATCGAGACCGGCAAGTGCCAGGTGCCGGTTCTGGCAGGCGAACCATCCGTCGCGAAACGCGTTGAAATCATCAAGCCCACCGGCCCAAAGCTCATAGACGATTTTGCCGCTGTCATTGCGCAGCGCTTTGCCGTCCGGTCCCGCGACGGCCACCTTCTTCGAACCGAAACCGTCTTCGGTGAGCGGCCGCAAGGTTGTCATCAGATGGATGTGCGGATTGCCTGGTGCATCATGAAAGACCCAGTCAGCCACCATGCCCTCGGCCGTTATGTGTCTCTCCACGAAATCCCGCACGAGCTCGATGTTCTGCTCGACCGACAGCTCTATCGGCAGGGCGATGGTGACATCCTTTGCAAGCTGAGCATCAGACCGTTTCTCAAACTCCTCAACCTTGTTCCAGAAGGCTTCCGACGCTCCCGAGACAGACCGATCGGCAATCATCGATTGCAACCATTCAGGCGCATCGGCGGGGATGACAAACTCTTCGTGCAGCAGGCCTTGCTTGCGGGTGTAGTCGATCGTCCGGGCTTCCCGCTCATAGTCCATCTTGGCGCAGTGCCGGTAGGCCGCCGACAGCACCGCGCTGCGGCCGGAGCCGCGGGCGACGATGCTGACTGAGAAATGCGGGACGGCCATGACGAGGCAAGCTCCTTCGATCGAACAAAATCAACGTGTTCGTGAGGAGCAGAAGGCCCCGCCAGGGGGCAAAAGCGAGCGTCGCATCAGCGACGTATAATTGCGCCCTTCGGATCCGTCCTTGCGAACGGACGGGATCATTCACGAAGGCATCGCCGTTGGCGATTGTAGGATTCACAGTAGTGCGTTCCGCACTCCGCTCTGAAAACCTCTGCCTGACGGCATCGGTTTTCAGTCAAAGGAGACAAGGAATGAGAAAATCAACGCAGCAAATCAGGAATGACATCGCCAAGATGCAGGAACAGCTGAAGGCTGCCGAAACCCGGGATGCCGAGCGGATCGGGCGCATCGCATTGAAGGCCGGCCTGGCTGAGATCGAGATCGACGACGCCGAGCTTCAGGCGGCGTTTGAGGAGGTGGCGAAACGCTTTCGCGGAGGCAAAAGCGGCTCGAACGGGAAGGAGAGGGGAGCTGCGATCGCCGGGCAGACGTCGGCGAACCCGGCTAGCGATGCTTCGAGCGGCACTGGCGAGGCTTGAACGCATGGCAAGGACCGCATCGGCAGACGCCCGAAAGAAAGACACACGGGAAAAAATCGAGCTTGGTGGCCTGATCGTCAAAGCGGGTCTGCGCTTCGAGAAGCGGGCGCTTCTGCTCGGCGCATTGATAGACCTGCAGCGCCGGCTGAACTCCGACGGCCATGAGCGATCACGATTGACGGCGATCGGGGCGGAGGTGTTCGGCAATGAAGGCGAATAAGATCGTTCTCGTTCTTCTGCCTGTGGCCGTCATGGGCGCGGCTCTGTTCGCTCTCACCGGCATCGAGACCTGGCTTGCCGGCTTCGGAAAGACCGAGGCTGCAAAGCTTGCCCTGGGACGGGCAGGGGTCGCTGCGCCATACGTGGCGGCTGCCGCCCTCGGCCTGATTTTCCTGTTCGCAGCGGCCGGGTCAGCCAGCATTCGCGCCGCGAGCCTCGGTGCTACTGTAGGAAACGCCGCAGTTATCCTGACGGCGTGCGTGCGGGAAGGCGTGCGACTTGCAGCGCTTTCCTCCCAGGTACCAGCGGACAAATCCGCGCTGTCCTATATGGATCCATCGACCATGATCGGCGCTGCTGCAGCACTGATGTCGGGCTGCTTCGCAGTGCGCGTGGCGATCGTTGGCAACGCCGCTTTCGCGCGGGCTGCGCCAAAACGCATCACTGGTAAACGTGCACTGCACGGCGAGGCCGACTGGATGACACTTGTCGAAGCCGACAAGCTGTTCCCGACAACTGGCGGCATTGTAGTCGGCGAGCGGTATCGCGTCGACCGCGACAGCGTTGCCAGCGTGTCGTTTCGTGCCGACACCAAGGACACATGGGGTGCCGGAGGCAAGTCCCCGCTGCTCTGCTTCGACGGCTCATTCGGCTCATCGCACGGCATCGTCTTTGCGGGATCGGGCGGTTTCAAAACGACCTCGGTGACGATCCCGACAGCGTTGAAGTGGGGCGGATCGCTCATCGTGCTCGATCCGTCGAACGAGGTCGCGCCGATGGTGTCGAAACATCGGGAAGAGGCGGGCAGGCGTGTCAGGATCCTCGATCCGCGGAAACCCGCGACTGGCTTCAACGCACTCGACTGGGTCGGCCAGCATGGCGGCACGAAAGAGGAGGATATCGCCTCTGTCGCCTCGTGGATCATGAGCGATAGCGGTCGCGCGAGTGGCGTCCGCGACGACTTTTTCCGTGCCTCAGGCCTGCAACTCCTCACTGCAATCATCGCCGATGTCTGCCTGTCCGGTCACACACCGACGGAGAAGCAAACGCTGCGTCAGGTCCGAGCCAATCTTGCAGAGCCTGAGCCACAGTTGCGCAAGCGCTTGCAGGAAATATACGACAACTCCGGCTCGGCCTTCGTGAAAGAGAACGTCGCCGCCTTCGTCAACATGACACCGGAAACCTTCTCCGGCGTCTACGCCAATGCGATCAAGGAGACGCACTGGCTCTCATACCAGAACTACGCGGCGCTGGTCTCGGGTTCGACGTTTCGGACCGAGGATATCGCGTCTGGCAAAACGGACGTGTTCATCAACATCGATCTCAAGACACTGGAGACCCATAGCGGACTGGCGCGTGTCGTGATCGGCTCGTTTCTGAACGCGATCTATAACCGCGACGGCGCAATGGACGGCCGCGCCCTGTTCCTCCTCGATGAGGTCGCCCGTCTCGGTTACATGCGTATTTTGGAGACCGCCCGAGACGCCGGCCGCAAGTACAGCATTACGCTGACGATGATCTATCAGTCGATCGGCCAGCTGCGCGAAACCTACGGCGGGCGCGACGCCTCGAGCAAGTGGTTCGAGAGCGCAAGCTGGATCAGTTTCGCGGCCATCAACGATCCGGAAACAGCAGACTACATCTCTCGCCGCTGCGGCATGACGACGGTCGAGATCGACCAGGTCAGCCGCAGCTTTCAGTCGCGTGGCTCTTCGCGGACCCGGTCAAAGCAGCTTGCCGCTCGGCCACTCATCCAACCGCACGAAGTGCTGCGCATGAGGGCGGACGAGCAGATCGTCTTCACGGCTGGGAACCCGCCGCTGAGATGCGGCCGCGCCATCTGGTTCCGGCGAAACGATATGAAGGCTTGCGTTGAGCAGAGCAGGTTCCAGCGTCGCGAAGCGCCCGCACATGAACAATGAAGAGCATCGGAGAAATCAGCGTAGCGACGACCGCCAGGGCGTGATTTCGGGAATTCTCGTCATGCTTCGAAAAGCCGTCCACTCGTCGGCGACCCCTTCGGTCAGTTCGTCGAAAACCTCCATCATCGCGTTAGTGATTGATTGGTCAAGAGCGTTGCCAGCGACGCGAACGTCGTTCTCGGAGCCATCGCGAGCAGCACGCGCAAGTTCATACCCCTGATCTGCGACAATCTACTTGGCCACCTCGATTGCCCAGAGACCGAAGTCCCCGCGGTTATCAATCTGGATAGCGCCTTCCATCTGCGTCTCCCGTGATGGTTCGTCGTCTTCTTTTCATGGGCGTTGCGCAACGACAAGCGTGAGACACCGATCTAGGGAGGCAACGGCCGACTTTAAGGGATCAACGACCGTGCTCATGTACGCCAAGCCCGACGATAGTGCTCATCACCGATTGCGGCGATCCACTGTCGGCCCTAAGTGGACATTGCTGGCGGAAGATAAGGGGCAGCTTTGCGCCTTTATAGTAGACGTACACGGCGACTGCCCCAGCCCCAAATGCCGACGTTACTCCCACCTGTGCCAGATGCAAAAAAGGCGCGAAATGCCCCCTCCGGTTGGCAGCCTGAGAATTGACAGTCTGCAAAACCACGTTAAACAGTCGCTATGGGGTCGCGATCGCCCCACGAGGCGCCATGCCAAAGAATCGCGTCCATCAAACCGGCTAACGGAGGACGCGCCATGCCGTCATTTCTTGAAATTTCACCTGAAAAATTAAGCCGCCTCATCGGTACGCCGAGCGCCCCGGTGCTTATTGACGTGCGCACCGACGAGGATTTTGAGGCCGATCCGCGGCTGCTTCCAGGCTCTCGTCGCCGTTCTCATGAAGACGTCGACTCATGGGCGGGAGAGAAGATCAATGGTCCGGTTGTGATCATCTGCCAGAAGGGCAAGAAGCTTAGCCACGGTGTTGCCGCCTATTTGCGAACGGGAGGAACTGCTGCGGAAGTCCTTGAAGGCGGTTTCGAGGCCTGGAAGGCCACGGCTCTGCCTTTAATGCCGACGAGTCAGATGCCGAAGCGCGATGCTCAGGGCCGGACGGTCTGGGTGACGCGCTCGCGGCCGAAGATCGATCGCATTGCCTGCCCCTGGCTGATCCGGCGCTTTATCGATCCCGGTGCAGTCTTTCTGTTTGTCGCGCCCGGCGAGGTGGTCGCCGTCGCAGAGCGGTTTGGCGCAACGCCATTCGATGTCGACGATGTGTTCTGGAGCCACCGGGGTGAGCTCTGCACTTTCGACGTGATGATCGAGGAGTTCGCACTTGCGATGGCACCGCTCCTCCACCTGGCGACGATCGTCCGTGGTGCCGATACGGCGCGGCCGGATCTTGCGCCCGAGGTGGCGGGCCTGCTCGCCGCATCACTCGGACTGTCGCGCATGTTTAACGACGACCTTCAACAACTCGAGGCCGGAATGACGCTCTACGACGCATTCTATCGCTGGTGCCGCGATGCAACCGGCGAAACACACGACTGGCCTGCTGGAAAGAAAGGCAACTGAGATGTCGGACACGATTGTTTCTGCAGAACCATCGCGCAGGCCGGCAGAACACGGTGTTCCGTTCATTGAGGCATTCAAGGTCTGGCTGCGCGTTGCAGCCTTGAGCTTTGGTGGCCCCGCCGGCCAGATCGCGGTCATGCACCGGATTGTCG
>Ga0209070_100298_pt1 | contig 43770 bp, 37 predicted proteins | sample SynthPrep_5_END__FD_187205 | JGI IMG/M metagenome (GOLD analysis project Ga0209070, IMG submission 187205) | Synthetic microbial communities from Ohio, USA - SynthPrep_5_END_DS10_MetaG (SPAdes) (version 2) | ecosystem: Engineered > Bioreactor > Aerobic > Activated sludge | place: USA: Ohio... | reverse complement strand
TGGCATTAAATATTGTTGTTATTACAACTTTAGCTGGCTTGATAGGCGTAATTTTCGGGTTTACTGTGATGCGCGTTGTCTGAACTACAAAAATAATTCGGGTTTGGAGTCGATGCCATGCATCCTCACTTTTCTGCAGGTGCCGATCAGCGAACGGCCTTCGCTCAGGAGACGTTCTCGTGAAACTGGCTCTGGTCGGCGATATCGGTGGCACCAACGCACGCTTTGCCCTGTGGCGTGACGAGCAACTGGAGGCGGTGCAGGTTCTGCCGACCGCCGATTTCGCAGGGCCGGAACAGGCCATCGTCGCCTATCTGCACGCCCTGGGCCTTCAGCCGGGTTCCATCGGCTCGGTGTGCCTGGCTTGCGCCGGGCCGGTCAGCGGCAACCTGTTCCGCTTCACCAACAATCACTGGCGTATCGACCGTACGACGTTCTGCGAGGCGTTGCAGATCGACCGCTTGCTGATGATCAATGACTTCTCCGCCATGGCCCTGGGCATGACCCGCATCGCCGAGCATGAGCGCGTGCAGGTATGCCCAGGCGAGCCGCAGGCAGACCGTCCGGCCTTGGTGATCGGCGCCGGCACCGGTCTGGGTGTCGGTACGCTGCTGGAGCAGGCCGATGGCCGCTGGCTGGTGCTGCCTGGCGAGGGTGGTCACGTTGATCTACCCATCGGCAGCCCGCGTGAGGCCGAACTCTGGCAAATTCTTTATCGGCAACTGGGCCACGTGCGCGCCGAAGACGTGCTCAGCGGCAATGGTCTGCTGGTGCTGTATCGGGCCATCTGTGAGCTGGACGGTCAGCCTTTGCAGCACGCGACGCCAGCGGCCATCACTACCGCAGGCCTGGCGGGCGAGCCCGTCGCCGCCGAGGTGCTGGAACAGTTCAGTTGCTGGCTCGGCCGCGCTGCTGGCAACAACGTGCTGACCCTGGGGGCACGCGGTGGGGTGTATATCGTCGGCGGCGTGGTGCCGCGTTTTGCCGAGCGTTTTCTTGCCAGCGGTTTTGCCAAGAGTTTCCGCGACAAGGGTTGCATGAGCCATTACCTTGACGGCATTCCGGTGTGGCTGGTGACGGCCGAGTACCCCGGCCTGACCGGCGCCGGCGTGGCCTTGCAACAGGCGGCGGAGCGTAGCCCGGATGCAATCCGGGAGAACCCTTGATAGACCCCCGGATTTACACAGCCATAACAACAAAGGTGGCGGACCATGAGCCAGCCCGGCAAATCGATTCTGCTGGTCGATGACGACCAGGAAATTCGCGAACTGCTCGAGACCTACCTGAGCCGCGTCGGCTTTCAGGTGCGCGCCGTGGCCGACGGTGCCGCCTTCCGCCAGAGCCTGTGTGCGGAGTCGGCCGACCTGGTCATCCTCGACGTGATGCTGCCCGACGAGGACGGCTTCAGCCTGTGCCGCTGGGTGCGTGAACACCAGCGCTTCGCCCAGGTGCCGGTGATCATGCTCACCGCCAGCTCCGACGAAGCCGACCGCGTGATCGGCCTGGAACTGGGCGCCGATGACTATCTTGGCAAGCCGTTCAGCCCGCGCGAGCTGCTGGCGCGAATCAAGGCTTTGCTGCGCCGTGCGCAATTCACCCAGGAACGCAGTGGCGAGGTGCTGGCCTTCGATGACTGGCGTCTGGATATGGTCAGCCACCGGCTGTTCCACCGTGACGGCGAGGAGGTGATTCTGTCCGGCGCCGACTTCGCCCTGCTCAAGCTGTTTCTCGACCACCCGCAGCAGATTCTCGACCGCGACACCATCGGCAATGCCACCCGTGGCCGTGAGGTGATGCCGCTCGAGCGCATCGTCGACATGGCTGTCAGCCGCCTGCGTCAGCGCCTGCGTGACACCGACAAGCCGCCACGGCTGATCCGCACCGTGCGGGGTAGCGGCTACCAACTGGCGGCCACGGTCAGCCTGCAGGCAGGCGATGGGCGTTAACCCGCGGCGCTGGCTGCCGCGCTCGCTGCTCGGGCGCATGCTGCTGCTCACGCTGCTGGCGATACTCGCGGCGCAGACCCTGTCCAGCGCCATCTGGCTGTCGCAACTGCGCGCCACCCAGCTCGAAGGCCTGGTCACCACGGCGCGCAGCCTGGCGCATTCGATGTCGGCCAGCGTGCGTTACTTCCGTTCGCTGCCGGTGAATTACCGGCCGCTGGTGCTCGACCAGTTGCGCAGCATGGGCGGCACGCGCTTCGTGGTCAGCCTCAATGACCGACCGTTACAGATGAAGTTGCTGCCGACCACGCCGCGTAAGCAGGTGGTGACCGAATCGGTGACCGAAGTGCTGCGCCAGGCGCTGGGCAATGCCGCCGACATTTCGGTGACCTTCGTCAGCCCGGATGACCTGCGCATCTTCAACGGTGGCCTGAAACTCGACGAACTGCCGCGTTCCTGGGCGCATTACGCGCTGACCCTGGAGCCGGTCAATCCTCCGGTGCTGGTGACGCAGATCCAACTGGCACCAGGGGAGTGGCTGTACATCGCCTCGTTGCTGCCTGAGCCCTACACCAGCCTGGAGGAACCCATACTGCCGACCCAGCAGCTGTGGTTCATCCTGCTGACCACGGCCTTCCTGCTGCTGTTCATCGGCTTGCTGGTACACCTGCAGAGCCGTCCGCTCAAGCGCCTGGCACGCACCGCGCGGCACCTGTCGCTGGGCGCCGAGGTGGAGCCGGTGGCCGAAGGCGGAGGCCGTGAGGTGGTCGAGGTGGCCCGTGCGTTCAACGCCATGCGCGAACGCATCAGCCGCTACCTGACCGAGCGCAGCCAGTTGTTCAGCGCCATTTCCCATGACCTGCGCACGCCCATCACGCGCTTGCGCCTGCGTGTCGAACTGCTCGATGACGAAAGCCTGCAGAGCAAGTTCGGCCGCGATCTGGACGACCTGGAGCTGCTGGTCAAAGGCGCACTGCAATGCGTGAAGGATACCGACATCCACGAGAACATCGAGCCGGTGGACCTCAACCACCTGCTGCATGGGTTGACCGAACCCTACCTCGGCTCGGGCCGCGTCACCCTCGATGGCGCCGCGCATGATCTGTATCCCGGCAAGCCGCTGGCCCTGCGCCGCTGCATTGGCAACCTGCTGGACAACGCCCTGAAGTACGGCGAACGCGCGCACCTGCACATCGAGGACGACGCCGAGGCGTTCGTCCTGCATGTCGATGACGAGGGGCCGGGCGTGCCCGAGCAGAAGCTCGAGCAGGTGTTCGAACCGCATTTTCGTCTGGCCAGCCAGCAACAGGGCTACGGCATGGGCCTCGGTATCGCGCGCAACCTGGCGCACAGCCATGGCGGCGAACTGAGCCTGCGTAACCTGCGCGATGGAGGGCTGCGCGTCACCCTCTGGTTGCCGCGCCAGAGCCGTTGAGCGCAGCCGTGAGCCGCGCCGCACAACTGCAGCGCGCGCGCCGCTGCGCTGCATGTCACCGGCTCGCGGCGCTTTGTAACGACCTGGTGACTATCCAATACCCTTTGTTACCCCCAGGGCTCTGGGGGCTGGGTAGACTCGTTCGCAATGCAAGCACCACGACTTGCTCGCGAATAACAACAACAAGGTGTCTTATCCCATGAAAGCGATCTCTCGCCTGTCCTGTGCCATCTCCCTCGCTGTTCTGCTGCCCCTGTCTGCCACTGCCGGTGAAGTCGAAGTGCTGCACTGGTGGACCTCCGGTGGCGAAAAGCGCGCTGCCGATACCCTGCAGAAACTGGTCGAAGCCCAGGGCCACAAATGGAAGGATTTCGCCGTGGCCGGCGGCGGTGGTGAAGCGGCCATGACCGTGCTGAAGACCCGCGCCGTGTCCGGCAACCCGCCCGCCGCGGCGCAGATCAAGGGCCCGGATATCCAGGAGTGGGGCGAACTGGGCCTGCTCGCCGATCTCAACGACGTCGCTGCCGAGCAGAAGTGGGATGACCTGCTGCCACCGCAGGTGATCGAAGTCATGAAGTACCAGGGCGACTACGTGGCGGTGCCGGTCAACGTGCACCGGGTCAACTGGTTGTGGATCAACCCGCAAGTGTTCGAAAAGGCTGGCGCCACGCCGCCGACCACTCTCGACGAATTCTTCGCTGCCGCCGACAAGCTCAAGGCGGCCGGCTTCATCGCCATCGCCCATGGCGGTCAGCCCTGGCAGGACGGCACCGTGTTCGAAGACCTGGCCTTCAGCATTCTCGGCCCCGAGGGCTTTCGCAAGGCCTTCGTCGAGCAGGATCGCGCGACTCTGACCGGCGACAAGATGGTCGAGGTGTTCGCCGCCCTGCAGAAACTGCGCGGCTACATCGACGCCGACGCCGCCGGGCGCGACTGGAACAGCGCCACCGGCCTGGTGATCGACGGCAAGGCCGGCATGCAGATCATGGGCGACTGGGCCAAGAGCGAGTGGACCGCAGCCGGCAAGGTCGCCGGCAAGGACTACGAATGCCTGGCCTTCCCCGGCACCCAGGGCAGCTTCGCCTTCAATATCGACTCGCTGGCGATGTTCAAACTGAACAACGCCGAGAACCGCAAGGCCCAGGAAGACCTGGCGCGTACGGTGATGGGCAACGAGTTCCAGGAATTCTTCAACCAGAACAAGGGCTCGATCCCGGTGCGCATGGACCAGGACATGAGCAGCTTCGACGCCTGCGCGCAGAAGTCCATGACCGACTTCAAGGAAGCCGCTGCCGATGGCGGCCTGCAGCCGAGCCTGGCCCACGGCATGGCCGCGTCCAGCTACGTGCAGGGCGCGGTGTTCGACGTAGTGACCAACTTCTTCAACGACCCCAAGGCCGACCCGAAGCGCGCCGCCCAGCAACTGGCGGCGGCGATCCAGGCGGTGCAGTGAGCGCTCGGGCCGCTTAGGCGGCCCTTGCCGTAGGGCGGGTGCAACCCGCCTGTTTCAAGCCTTCTATCCCTGGCGCATGCCCACAGGCACGCGTCACGGGATCGGCCGCGCCGAAATTCAGGTTTTGGGGCAGGGCAGCTCGCAATCGGTAGGGCGGACTCAGGAGCGCAGCGAACAGTCCGCCGGCTACGCGTGCTGGTTGTAATCGCCGACGTACTGCTTCGCGAGTACGCCCTAAGGGTCCGCTACGGATGTTTTACGCACCAACGCAGCACGCAACGGAGTCAACCATGAGTTCAAACGCAGTCATCACCAAAGCCTCACCGCTGGACGTCCTGCAGCGCTGGCTGCCCAAGCTGGTGCTGGCGCCGAGCATGGTCATCGTGCTGGTGGGGTTCTACGGCTACATCGGCTGGACCTTCCTGCTGTCGTTCACCAACTCGCGTTTCATGCCCAGCTACAACTTCGTCGGGCTGCAGCAGTACGCGCGGTTGTGGGACAACGACCGCTGGTGGGTGGCGAGCCAGAACCTGCTGGTTTTCGGTGGCCTGTTCATCGCCATCAGCCTGGCCATCGGCGTGCTGCTGGCGGTGCTGCTGGACCAGCGCATCCGCCGCGAAGGCTTTATCCGCACCATCTTTCTCTACCCCATGGCGCTGTCGATGATCGTCACCGGCACCGCCTGGAAGTGGCTGCTCAACCCCGGCCTGGGCCTGGACAAGCTGCTGCGTGACTGGGGCTGGGAGGGCTTTCGCTTCGACTGGCTGGTGGACCCGGAGCGCGTGGTCTACTGCCTGGTGATGGCCGCGGTGTGGCAGTCATCGGGCTTCGTCATGGCGCTGTTTCTCGCCGGCTTGCGCAGCGTCGATCAATCGATCATCCGCGCCGCCCAGGTCGATGGCGCCAGCCTGCCGAGCATCTACCTGCGCATCGTCCTGCCGAGCCTGGGCCCGGTGTTCTTCAGCGCGCTGATGATCCTCGCCCATATCGCCATCAAGAGCTTCGACCTGGTCGCCTCGATGACTGCCGGTGGGCCCGGCTACGCCTCCGACCTGCCGGCGATGTTCATGTACGCCCACACCTTCACCCGCGGCCAGATGGGCCTCGGCGCCGCCAGCGCGATGCTGATGCTCGGCGCGGTGCTGGCGATCCTGGTGCCCTACCTGTATTCCGAACTGCGAGGCAAACGCCATGACTAGTCATGCCATTAACGCGCAAGTCGCGCCGCGCCGGATAAGGGTGATGAGCCTCAGCCGCCTGGCCATTCACGCCACCCTGATTCTGGCCTGCGCAGTGTACCTGGTGCCGCTGCTGGTGATGCTGCTGACCAGCTTCAAGACCCCGGACGACATCCGCAGCGGCAACCTGCTGTCGATCCCGGACGTGTTCACCGTGATCGGCTGGGTCAAGGCCTGGGACGGCGTCGGCGGCTACTTCTGGAACTCGGTGAAGATCACCATCCCGGCAGTGCTGATCTCCACGCTGCTCGGCGCGCTGAACGGCTACGTGCTGGCCATGTGGCGCTTTCGCGGCTCGCAGCTGTTCTTCGGCCTGCTGCTGTTCGGTTGCTTCCTGCCGTTCCAGGTGATCCTCCTGCCGGCGTCCTTCACCCTCGGCCAGCTCGGTCTGGCCAACACCACCGAAGGCCTGGTGCTGGTGCATGTGGTCTACGGCCTGGCCTTCACCACGCTGTTCTTCCGCAACTTCTACGTGAGCATTCCCGAGGCGCTGGTGCGCGCCGCGCGCCTCGATGGCGCCGGCTTCTTCACCATCTTCGGACGCATCCTGCTGCCGATGTCGGTGCCGATCATCATGGTCTGCCTGATCTGGCAGTTCACCCAGATCTGGAACGATTTCCTGTTCGGCGTGGTGTTCGCCAGCGGCGACACCCAGCCGATCACCGTGGCGCTGAACAACCTGGTCAACACCAGCACCGGGGCCAAGGAATACAACGTCGACATGGCCGCGGCGATGATCGCCGGGCTGCCCACCCTGCTGGTCTACATCCTGGCCGGTAAGTACTTCCTGCGCGGCCTGACGGCCGGCGCCGTCAAAGGTTGAGGTAATAACCATGGCTACCCTCGAACTGCGCAACGTCAACAAATCCTACGGCAGCGGCCTGGCGGACACCCTGAAGAACATCGAACTGGCCATCGACTCCGGCGAGTTCCTGATCCTGGTCGGCCCCTCCGGCTGCGGCAAATCCACCCTGATGAACTGCATCGCCGGCCTGGAGGACATCAGCGGCGGGGCGATCCTGGTCGACGGCGCCGACATCAGCGGCATGAGCCCGAAGGATCGCGACATCGCCATGGTGTTCCAGTCCTACGCGCTGTACCCGACCATGACGGTGAAGGACAACATCGCCTTCGGCCTGAAGATGCGCAAGTTGCCGCCGGCGGAGATCGAGGCCGAGGTAGCGCGGGTGGCCAAGCTGCTGCAGATCGAGCATCTGCTGACGCGCAAGCCCGGCCAGCTCTCCGGCGGCCAGCAGCAGCGCGTGGCCATGGGCCGGGCACTGGCGCGGCGGCCGAAGATCTACCTGTTCGACGAACCGCTATCGAACCTCGACGCCAAACTGCGCGTGGAGATGCGCACCGAAATCAAACTGATGCACCAGCGCCTGAAGACCACCACGGTGTACGTCACCCACGACCAGATCGAGGCCATGACCCTGGGCGACAAGGTGGCGGTGATGAAGGACGGCATCATCCAGCAGTTCGGCACCCCGCAGGAAATCTACAACGACCCGGCCAACCAGTTCGTCGCCAGCTTCATCGGTTCGCCGCCGATGAACTTCATCCCACTGCGCCTGCAGGTGCGCGACGGCCAGTGCTTTGGGCTGCTCGACTCCGGGCAGGCGCGCTGCGAGCTGCCGCTTGGCGCGGCGGCGGAGCTGGAAGGGCGCGAACTGATTCTCGGCGTGCGTCCCGAGCAGATCCAGCTGGCCGGCGCCGGCTCGACGCTGCCGAGCCTGCGCGCCGAGGTCGAGGTGGTCGAGCCGACCGGGCCGGACACCCTGGTGTTCGTCAGCCTCAACCAGACCAAGGTGTGCTGCCGCCTGGCGCCGGACGCCGCGCCGCAAGCCGGCGCCAGCCTCGATCTGCAGTTCGATCCGGCGCGCGTGCTGTTGTTCGACGCCACCAGCGGCGAGCGCCTGCGCCCGGGAAAGCGTGAGGCCACTGACAACAAGGTGGCCCAGTTCAAGCTCGGTTAGCCGTGTAGCCCGGATGAAATCCGGGGGCTGCCCAATAACCCCCCGGATTGCATCCGCGCTACAGCTCCTCGAGGCAACGAAGAACCGTCGCTGCGGCGGTAATCCGCAGCATCGCTCAATAAAAACAATCAGGAGCAACGATGAAGACCACACAGCAAACCCTCACCTGTTCACTCGGCGCCCCTTGCTTGCTGGCACTGGCTTTGGCCACGCCGCAGGCGCAGGCCCTCGAGTTCACCGGCTACGTACGCAGCGGCATCGGCGGGGCGGATACCGGCGGCACACAGCAGTGCTTCCAACTGCCGGGCGCGCAGTCCAAGTACCGCCTGGGCAACGAGTGCGAGCAGTACATCGAACTGGACCTGCGCCAGGACCTGTTTCGCCTGGATGACGGCTCGGTGATCAGCGTTGAGGGCATGGCCCAGCTCTACAATCAGTATGGTCATACGCCGAAATTCACCGGCGATTACGGTTTCGCGCGGATGAACCAGATGTACGCCGAGTGGAGCAACATGCCGGCACTCAATGGCGGTTCGCTGTGGGCCGGTCGCCGCTTCTACAAGCGTAACGACATCCACATCACCGACTTCTACTACTGGAACCAGAGCGCCACTGGTTTTGGTATCGACGAGATGAAGATCGGCGACCTCAAGTACAGCTACGTGTTCTCGCGCAAGGACAACTACGACCAGGAGCCCTACATCAACCGCCACGATTTCAACGTCGGCGGCTTCCAGGTCAACCCCGGCGGCGAGCTGGAAGTAGGCGTCAGCTACATCGACAAGCCGGACAGCACCGACGCCAACAGCGGCTGGGCGGTGAGCGCACAACACAAGCAGCAGGACTTCCTCGGCGGGGTCAACACCATCGCCCTGCAATACGGGCGCGGGCCGGGTACCGGTCTGGGTTATACCGGCGACCCGACGCTCGACAGCAGTAACCGCAGTTGGCGTCTGGTGGAGTTCTTCGACTTCCAGATGACCCCGCGTCTCGGTGGTCAGGTGCAACTGGTCTACCAGAAGGACAAGCGCCCGGACGGTGCGGATCAGAACTGGCTGTCCATCGGTGGCCGCACCAGCTACGCCTTTACCGAGCAGTTCAAGTTGGTCGGCGAGATCGGCCGCGACCAGGTCGAGGCGCCCGGCGGTACACGCAAACTGACCAAGTTCACCATTGCGCCGACCTGGTCACCATCGGGCCCCGGTTTCTGGGAACGTCCGGAAATTCGCCTGTACTACACCTACGCTAGCTGGAACCGCGCCGCGCAGCAGGCCGCCAACCTGTTGGCCGACGGCTCGGCCTTATCCGAGAACGGCGCCTTCGGCAGCGCACGCAACGGCTCCAACTTCGGCGTGCAGGTGGAGTATTGGTGGAAGTAGAGCGCTCGTAGACTGTGCCCGCTGCAAATCAGTCGGTGCGCATGGCGCACCCTACGCGACCTGCGGGGTGTTCGTAGGGTGCGCCGTGCGCACCAGGACCGTAGCCCGGATGCAATCCGGGGCGATTCCTGCTCCGGCTCCCGGATTTCATCCGGGCTACAACAACCCCGCCACCAGGCGCCCGAGCACTTCCATGGCCTGTTCGCTGCGCGGGTTCCACGGATGGCCGTAGTTCAGCCGCGCGCAATGGCGAAAGCCCTGGCTGGCGGAGAAGATCGGCCCCGGCGCCAGGCTTATGCCCTGGGCCAGCGCCAGGCGCAGCAGTTGCAGTGAGTCCAGACGCTCGGGAAATTCGAACCAGAGGAAGTAGCCACCCGAAGGTCGCGTGACCCGCGTGCTGGCGGGGAAGTGCCGGGCGGCAGAGGCGAGCATCGCGCTTTGCTGCATTTCCAGGGCATGGCGCAGCTTGCGCAGGTGACGGTCGTAGCCGCCGTGCTGCAGGTAGTCGGCCAGCGCTGCCTGGGCCGGCACCGACGGCGAGATGGTGGTCATCAGCTTCAGTCGGGCGATCTGCTCGGCATAGCGCCCGCCGGCCACCCAGCCGATGCGATAGCCCGGCGCCAGGCTCTTGGAGAAGGAGCTGCAATGCATCACCAGCCCTTCGCGGTCGAAGCTCTTCACCGGTTTGGGCGGGTGGCTGCCGAAGTACAGCTCGGCGTACACGTCATCCTCGATCAGCGGCACCTGATGTTCGACCAGCAGTTCATACAGCGCCTGCTTCTTCTCCTCGCTCATGCTCGCGCCGAGTGGGTTCTGCAGGCTGCTCATGAACCAGCAGGCCTTGATCGGCAGTTGCTTCAGACTCTCCGACAGGGCGCCCAGGTCGATGCCTTCGCGCGGGTGCACAGGGATTTCCACCGCCTTGAGCTGCAGGCGCTCCAGCACCTGCAGGCAGGCGTAGAAGGTCGGCGACTCGATGGCCACCAGGTCGCCCGGTTGGGTCACGCACTGCAGGCAGAGGTTGAGGGCCTCCATGGCGCCGTTGCTGATCACCAGTTCTTCCATCGGCAGCATCACGCCGCTGACCATGTAACGCAGGGCGATCTGCCGGCGCAGGTCGGCGTTGCCGGTGGTCATGTCGGTGATGATCTCGTGCGGCGAGAGCCTGCGCAGCGCGTGCGCCATGCTCTTGGCCAGACGCGGCAGGGGGAACAGGTCGGGGCTGGGGAATGCCGAGCCGAAGGGCACGGTGTGCGGGTCCTTCAGCGAGGCGAGCACGGAGAACACCAGCTCGCTGACGTCGACCTCGGTGGTTTGCGCGGCGTGGGCGGTCAGCTCCGGTTCGTGCAAGGGGCGCTTGGCGTGTTCACGCACGAAGTAGCCGGAACGGGCGCGCGCCTGGATCAGGCCGCGATCTTCCAGCAGGTAGTAGGCCTGGAACACGGTAGATGGGCTGACGCCGTAGGTGCGGCTGGCATGGCGTACCGAGGGCACCTTCTCACCGGGGCCGAGCACACCGGTGCGGATCAGCTCGGCGATCTCGTCGGCGAATTTTTCGTAGCGTTTCATCCTGTCCTGGTTCACCGACGCAAAGGGTAAGGACGAACACTTTACGGGGTGAGCGGCAGACATGGCAGTGCCTCGTGAAGGGGGACGTGTCTCGGTTGTGGCAACCGTAGGGGAAGGACCTCGAACCGCCCCGGATTTCATCCGGGCTACGACGCTTGCTCCCCTCTCCCATTCATGGGGGAGGGGCCGGGGAGAGGGGGTTGATCGCATTCACCTGTCATTAAGTGAACAGTCCGTAGGGTGGGCTTTAGCCCACCAGCGGTGTAAAGCCCACCCTACCTGGCTCCCGAGTCTTCCTTGGAACCCCGGCAACAGCTAACTGGGACATAGCCATTGCATCCGAGGCCTCAACGCAGCGGCGCGAGGAAGGTGCTCTGGGTGCTCACATGGCTCTGCGAGTCGCCCTGGTCACGCACTTCGAAGCGGACAGTTTGCGGTCCAGCGCCGTTGCTCGTGGCCGTCAGCGCAACGCTTACCGGCAGATCGCGAATCTCGCCCGGAGCCAGGTTCAGCGTGCTAGGGCCGTGCAGCTCGAAGTCACCGGGCTCGACCAGGCCGATGGCATAGCTGCGCGGCTGCTGGGTCTTGTTGATGATCTTCAGGCTGTAGATGTTCTCGATCTGGCCCAGGGCATTCTCGCGGAACAGGCCACGGTCACGGGTTACGTCCAGGGAGATCAGCGGGCGCTCGGCCAGCACCCAGGCGAAGGCGCCGATCATCAGCGCCAGCATCGCCGCGTAGCCGATCAGACGCGGGCGCAGCCAGTGGGTCTTGCCGCCGGCCAGCTCGTTCTCGGAGCTGTAGCGCACCAGGCCGCGGGCATAGCCGAGCTTGTCCATCACGCTGTCGCAGGCATCGACGCACGCGCCGCAGCCGATGCATTCGAGTTGCAGGCCGTCGCGGATGTCGATGCCGGTGGGGCAGACCTGTACGCACATGGTGCAGTCGATGCAGTCGCCCAGACCTTCGGCCTTGTAGTCGGCGTCCTTGCGGCGCGGGCCACGGGGTTCGCCACGGGCGACGTCGTAGGAGATGACCAGCGTATCGCTGTCGAACATCACACTCTGGAAGCGCGAGTAGGGGCACATGTCGCGGCACACCTTCTCGCGCAGCCAGCCGGCGTTGATATAGGTGGCGGCAGTGAAGAACAGCACCCAGAACGCAGTGGTGGCGCCGACTTCGAAGGTCGCCAGGTCCACCGTCAACTGGCGCACCGGGGTGAAGTAGCCGACGAAGGCCAGCGCGGTGACCAGGCTCACCGCCAGCCAAAGGCCGTGCTTGGCGCTGCGCCGGGCCAGTTTCTGCAGCGACCAGGGCGCGGCGTCGAGTTTGATACGCTGGCCACGGTCGCCTTCAGTGATCTGCTCCACACGCATGAAGATCCAGGTCCACACGCTCTGCGGGCAGGCGTAGCCACACCATACCCGGCCGGCCAGCACGGTGATGAAGAACAGGCCGAAGGCGGCGATGATCAGGATCGCCGAGAGCAGGATGAAATCCTGTGGCCAGAAGGTCGCGCCGAAGATATGGAACTGGCGATTCTCCAGGTCCCAAAGCACGGCCTGGCGGCCGTTCCAATCGATCCAGGCGGTGCCGAAGAACAGCAGAAACAGCAGGCCGGCACCGAGCAGGCGCAGGTTACGAAAGCGCCCGGTGAAGCTGCGCGTGTGGATTGGGCCGCCGGCCTGGGCCGGTGTCAGGTGGATGGGCTTGGCCGGGTCGATGGTCTCGACGGCGCGCACGGGGATCAGATCGGTCATTTCGGTGCCCTCATCAGGCGTTTATCAGGCTGGCGCCATGATCCGAGGGCAACTGATCGCGAAACAGACTCAGGTTTTCGATAAAAAAACGGATCAGATGCTTGCGCCGAGCGCAGGATAAAGGGAGGTGCAGGCCGCCAGGCTGCGCCATTTCTGGCGTCCTGGGCTTTGGTGGCTGGCGAAACAGTAGTCGCCCTGCGACATCGCGCCGCGCCAATCAGTGCCCTGCATCGGCCACTGTCGTATCCATCTGATCCGGTTTTTTAAGGCTTTTCTGGCGCTGTTTTCGGTGCACGCCTGGCAGGCATAGTCGACGCCCCGTGATCAGGAGGCCTGCCGGCATGTACCAATACGACGATTATGACCGCGCGCTGGTGCGCGAGCGCGTCGCCCAGTTCCGCGACCAGGTCCAGCGGCGCCTGGCCGACGAGCTGAGCGAGGAAGAGTTCCTGCCGCTGCGCCTGCAGAACGGCCTGTACCTGCAGAAACATGCCTACATGCTGCGCGTAGCCATTCCCTACGGCACCCTGTCGGCCAAGCAGATGCGCGCCCTGGCGCATATCGCCCGCGAGTACGACCGTGGTTACGGCCACTTCACCACGCGGCAGAACATCCAGTTCAACTGGGTCGAACTGGAGCGCGTGCCGGACATTCTCGACTGGTTGGCCGAGCACGACATGCATGCCATCCAGACCTCCGGCAACTGCGTGCGCAACATCACCACCGAAGCTTTCGCCGGTGTCGCTGCCGACGAGTACCTCGACCCACGCCCACTGGCCGAGATCCTGCGCCAGTGGTCGACGGTCAACCCGGAATTCCTCTTTCTGCCGCGCAAGTTCAAGATCGCCCTGTGCGCCGCCGAGCAGGATCGCGCGGCGATCCAGGTGCATGACATCGGCCTGCAGCTGTATCGCGACGAGGCCGGCGAGCTGCGCCTGCGCGTGCTGGTCGGCGGTGGTCTGGGACGCACGCCGATCATCGCCCAGACCCTGCGTGAAGGCCTGCACTGGCAGGACTGCCTGTCCTACGTCGAGGCCATCCTGCGCGTGTACAACCGCCACGGCCGACGCGACAACAAGTACAAGGCGCGCATCAAGATCCTGGTCAAGGCCCTCGGCATCGAAGCCTTCGCTGCCGAGGTGGAGCGCGAGTGGCAACCGATCAAGGACGGCCCGGCACGCCTCACCGAGGACGAGTATCAGCGCGTCGCCGCCTCCTTCCACAAGCCGGCCTACGTGCCGCAGGACGCCCTCGACCTCGACTTCGGCACCCACCTGGCGCGCGACGAGGCCTTCGCCCGCTGGGTGTCGCGCAACGTCATGGCACATCAGGTGCCCGGTTACCTCAGCGTGGTGTTGTCGACCAAGCCGGGCATCAGTGCGCCGCCCGGCGACGTCACCGCCGAGCAGATGGAGGCCGTGGCCGACTGGAGCGAGCGCTACGGCTTCGGCGAGATTCGCGTCGCCCACGAACAGAATCTGGTGCTGCCCGATGTACGCAAGGCCGACCTCTACGCGCTATGGCGGGAGGCCGAAGCGGCCGGGCTGGGCACGGCCAACGCCGGGTTGCTCACCGACATCATCGCCTGCCCCGGTGGTGATTTCTGCTCGCTGGCCAACGCCAAGTCGATCCCCATTGCCCAGGCCATCCAGCAGCGTTTCGACGATCTCGACTACCTGCACGATCTGGGTGAGCTGAGCCTGAACATCTCTGGCTGCATGAACGCCTGCGGCCACCACCATATCGGCAACATCGGCATCCTCGGCGTCGACAAGAACGGCAGTGAGTGGTACCAGCTCACCCTCGGCGGCAGCCAGGGCCAGCAGGCGGCGCTGGGCAAGGTGATCGGCCCGTCGTTCGCTGCCGAGCAGGTGCCCGAGGTGATCGAGCGCATCGTGCGCACCTATGTCGATCAGCGGGAGGTCAATGAAGGCTTTCTCGACACCTTTCAGCGCATCGGCCTGGAGCCATTCAAGGCGAGCGTGTACAGCCGCGAGGAGGTGGCATGAACAATCTGATTCGCCTGGTCGAGGGCCAGGCCTGCATCGTCGACGACGATCCCTGGCAGCTCGATGTGGAGGCTGACGCGCCACTGATCCTGCCACTGACGGCCTGGCGCGAGCGACAGCCTGCTGCAGTGCTGGAGGGCAGGGCGATGAGTGCCGACGGCCTGCTGTTGCAGGTGGATGACGAGCCGGAGGCGCTGCAGCCGTTTCTCGCCAGCCTGCCGCTGATCGCCATCGACTTCCCCAGCTTTCGCGATGGCCGTGGCTACAGCCAGGCCTACCTGTTGCGTACCCGACTGGGCTGGCGCGGTGAGTTGCGTGCGGTTGGCGATGTGCTGCGCGACCAGTTGGCGCACATGCGCCAGTGCGGCTTCGATGCCTTCGCCGTGCGCGCTGACAAATCGCTGGACGATGCACTCAAGGGCCTGCAAGGGCTCAGTGTGTTGTATGGTCGCTCGGTTATCGAGCCGCGTCCGCTGTTTCGTCGGGGGCGCCATAAGGAGGAGTCGAGATCATGATGGTGCGTGGCCTGTTCTGGCTGGTAGTGCTGCAGTTGTTCGGCGTGGCGCTCAATCATTGGCTGTTGCCGATGCTGCCAGCCTCGATCATTGGCCTGCTGCTGCTCTCGGTCTGGCTGATGTGGCGCGGCGCGGTGCCCGAGCCGCTGCAGCAGGCTGCCGGTGGTTTGCTGCCGTATCTGCCGCTGCTACTGGCCGTGCCGGCCTCGGGGATCATGACCAGCAGCGATCTGCTGCTCGGTGAGCTGCCGGTGATCGCCACGGCGCTGGTGCTATCGCTGCTGGTCACCGTGCCATTCTGCGGCTGGCTGTTGCAGACGCTGATCCGCCGTCAGGATCGCAAGGGATGACGCTGCTGACTCACCACCCACTGTTCGCCATCGCCCTGACCCTGGCTGCCTTTCTGATCGCCGCCTGGCTCTATCGCCGCAGCGGCTGGCTGCTGCTGCAGCCGGTTCTGGTGTCGGTGACGCTGATCGTCGCCACCTTGCTGCTGTGCGGCGTGGACTACGCCACCTACCGCGCTGGCGCCGAGCCCGTTGCCTGGCTGCTGGGGCCGGCCACCGTGGCCCTGGCGGTGCCGCTGCAGCACAACATCAAACGCATCCGCCAGTTGTTCTGGCCGGTGCTGATCACCCTGACCGCCGGCGGCGTATTGTCGGTGGCGCTGACCCTGGCCATCGGCTGGGCGCTGGGCGCCGACTGGAGCGTGGTGATGAGCCTGGCGCCGAAGTTCGTGACCATGCCGATTGCCATGCCGGTGGCCGAGCAGATCGGCGGCGTCGCCTCGCTGGCGGCGGTGATGGTCATGCTGACCGGGGTGATCGGTACCGCCATGGGACCGATGCTGCTGCGCTGGGCGGGCGTCGATCACCCCGCGGCCCGTGGCCTGAGCTACGGCATCAATGCCCATGCCATCGGCACTGCGCATGCCCTGCAGGAAGGTGAGGAGTGCGGCGCCTTCGCCGCCCTGGCGATGAGCCTGCTGGGCATCGGTACCGCCTTGCTGCTGCCATTGCTGCTGGCCTGAGGTGGGCGGGATCCCGCCACTTCCTCCGGCCTGCTCGCCGCCATCTGGCGAGTTTCCGCCAGCCCTTGATCTCTATGTGTGGCAGAAAGCCGCATAAGGGCTGCTGAATCCTTTCAGCGGCACGCATATTGCTCTTGCCCGCGGCGCGATCGGAATACGCCCGCCAAGAGGCCTGGAAATACCCTTCCTCCCGCCGCGCCGCAGATCTGCGGCTATCGCCCATATGCGGCCCAAACGGCCGCTGCCCGAAACCTTGCCTGCACGGCTGTTGTCGTCGTGCGATGAACTGGACTATCCCATGAAGAAAATCCTGCTGACGCTGCTTTGTCTCAGCGTGATCGGTTGCTCCAAGCCCCGCGAGCCCGAGAAAACCGTCGACGTGCTGCTGATCGGCGCTGGCGTGATGAGCGCCACCCTCGGCACCTACCTCCACGAGCTGCAGCCGGACTGGAGCATCGAAATCTACGAGCGCCTCGACCAGGTAGCCGCCGAAAGCTCCAATGGCTGGAACAATGCCGGCACCGGCCACTCGGCCTTCTGCGAGCTGAACTACACCCCGGAAACCGCCGACGGTGGCATCGACATCAGCAAGGCGATCGCGATCAACGAGTCGTTCGAGATCTCCAAGCAGTTCTGGGCCACCCAGGTCGAGCGCGAGGTGCTGAGCAAGCCCAAGAGCTTCATCAACATCACCCCGCACATGAGCTTCGTCTGGGGCGACGACAACGTCGAATACCTGCGCAAGCGCCATGCTGCGCTGCAGCACAGCAACCTGTTCCGCGGCATGGAGTTCACCGAGGACCACACGCAGATCGCCCAGTGGGTACCGCTGGTCATGCAAGGTCGTGATCCGCAGCAGAAGGTCGCCGCCACCCGCATGGCCATCGGCACCGACGTCAACTTCGGCGAGATCACCCGTCAATTGATCGACTCGCTGATCGGCAAGGAGCAGGCCAGCCTGCACCTGGAACACGAAGTTCGCGACCTCAAGCGCAACGATGACGGCACCTGGCGGGTGATCGTCGCCGACCTGGCCAAGGACGGCGCCGAGCAGAGCATCAACGCGCGCTTCGTCTTCATCGGCGCCGGTGGTGGCGCGCTCAAGCTGCTGCAGAAATCCGGTATCGAAGAAGCCAAGGGCTACGCCGGTTTCCCGGTCGGCGGCCAGTTCCTCATGACCCGCAACCAGGACGTGGTTGCCCAGCACCTGGCCAAGGTCTACGGCAAGGCGTCGGTCGGCTCGCCGCCCATGTCCGTGCCGCACCTGGACACTCGCGTGATCGACGGCGAGAACGTGCTGCTGTTCGGCCCGTTCGCCACCTTCTCCACCAAGTACCTGAAGAACGGCTCGCTGCTCGATATGTTCAGCAGCATGACCACAGACAACTTCATGCCGATGGTCAACGCCGGCATGGACAACTGGTCGCTAAGCACCTACCTGATGGGCCAGCTGATGCTCAGTCAGGAAGACCGCATGGCCTCGCTGCGCGAGTACTTCCCGCAGGCGCAGGACGCCGATTGGGAGCTGATCAATGCTGGCCAGCGCGTGCAGATCATCAAGAAGGATGCCGAGAAGGGCGGCGTACTGCAGTTCGGTACCGAGGTGGTGACCGCTGCCGATGGCAGCATCAGCGCGCTGCTGGGCGCCTCGCCGGGTGCTTCCACCGCTGCACCGATCATGCTGCACCTGATCGAGAAGGCCTTCGCCGACAAGGTCGCCACCCCGGAGTGGCAGGAGCGCCTGAGGGAGATCATCCCGTCCTACGGGCAGAAGCTGAACGACGACCTGGCGCTGACCAACCGCATTCGCCAGTGGAGCAGCGAGCGTCTCGAGCTACAGCACATCGAAGTGGCGCCGGACGTGGAAATGGCCGCCGAGCCCGAGCCGGCTGCCGTGACCCTGTAAGGCTGAGCCGCGTTAGAGAAACCCGCCCTGCGTGATGCGCACGGCGGGTTTTTTCATCTGGCTGCATCATCCATGTGCAACACCTCTCGTCCGGCAATCAAGGCGCTGCTGGCTCATCCTCGTTGCGATCCAGCGCCACCTGGCGGATAGACAGGCGAATCTCGGCCGGCAGCACGCGCTTGGCAGCGCCTTCGGCCAGCTCGCTGAGCAGCGGGTGATGGCTGAGCTTGCCGGCTTCGTCCTGGCGCAGCACGCCCTGATCCAAGAGACTCTGGATGAAGTGGCGGAACAGGCTCTTGTCGAAGAACTCCGGCGCATTCAGGCCATGCAGGATCGACAGGCGCTGGGCCATGACCGTGCACAGGTCTTCCAGCTCCTCGGCGCTGATCGCGTTCTGCCCGGCGTTGAGTAGCAGGGCGATGGCCATGTAGAAGCGCTGCAGGGTCTGCGCCACCGAGCGCGACAGCAGGGTCAGCAGCACGAACTGGCGCGAGCTCGGCGCCGGGCGCAGGTACACGTCGCCCTCGACCTTGAGCAGGCCCTGTTCGACGAAGGCCGCCAGCCACTGGTCGATCACGCCTTCCAGCTCGCTCTGCTCCCAGCGGATGAACAGCTCGGATTGCAGATACGGATACAGCGCGCCGGCGTAGCGCAGGATCTGCTCGCGGCTGATCCGCGCACTGCTCTGGAAGAAACTGGCCAGCAGCGCCGGCAAGGCGAAGATGTGCAGCACGTTGTTGCGGTAGTAGGTCATCAGGACGGCGTTCTGCTCGTCCAGATAGAGAATCTTGCCCAGCGCGTCCTTCTGTTCGGCCAGCAGATCCATGCCCTTGACGTGCTCGATCAGCGCTGCGCCGTCGCCTTCCGGCAGGGTGGTGTGCGGTGAGTAGGGCACCGCGCGCAGCAGCGCCAGGTACAGGTCGAGCACACGCGCCAGGGCGCGGTCGTCCAGGGCCAGCTTGCTGGTGGACAGCAGCGCCAGCGCCACCAGGTTGACCGGGTTGATCGAGGCCGCTTCGTTGAGGTGACGCGCCACGCGCTCGCCCAGGCGGTTGGTGGTGTCGTTGAGCCAGGCCGGGCGGTACTGCGGGTCCAGCTCCTGCTCACGCCAGCCGGGCTGCTGCTGGTCGAGGAACTCCGCCAGCTTGATCGGCTCGCCGAAGTTCACCGAGACCTGGCCGAAACGCTGCTTGAGCGCGCCGAGCACCTTGAACAGGTCGAAGATCGACTCCTTCTTCTTGCTCGCGCCACGCAGTTCGCCCAGGTAGGTACGGCCTTCCAGCACACGCTCGTAACCGATGTATACCGGCACGAAGACGATGGGCAGGCGGTTGCTGCGCAGGAAGCTGCGCAGGGTGATGGCCAGCATGCCGGTCTTCGGCCGCAGCATGCGCCCGGTACGCGAGCGGCCGCCCTCGACGAAGTACTCGACCGGGAAACCCTTGCTGAACAGGGTGTGCAGGTATTCGTTGAACACCGCCGTATACAGCGGGTTGCCCTTGAAGGTACGGCGCATGAAGAAGGCGCCGCCACGGCGCAGCAGGCCGCCGATCACCGGCATGTTGAGGTTGATGCCGGCGGCGATGTGCGGCGGCGTCAGGCCATTGCGAAACAGCAGATAGGACAGCAGCAGGTAGTCGATGTGGCTGCGGTGGCAGGGCACGTAGATCACTTCGTGACCCTGGGCGATGTCGCGCACGCCCTCGACGTTGTGCACCTTGATGCCGTCGTAGATCTTGTTCCAGAACCAGGAAAGCACCAGCTCGAGGAAGCGGATCACCGTGTAGGTGTAGTCCGAGGCGATCTCGTTGCCGTAGCGCAGCGCCTGGGCTTCGGCTTTCTCCAGGCTGATCTTCTCGCGCTCGGCTTCCTCGGCAATCGCCTGGCGCACCATCGGGTCATGCACCAGGCCCTTGACCAGGTTGCGCCGGTGCGACACGTCCGGGCCGATCACAGCGGCCTTCTGGTTGCGGAAGTGCACGCGCAGGATGCGGTGCACCATGCGCAGGGTGCGCTCCTGGCCCTTGTCCTGCTCGACCAGTTCGCGCAGGTGAATCGGCGTGGAGAACTGCACGCGGGTCTTGCGCCCGAGAATCAGGATGCTGACCAGCCGGCGCAGGCGCCCGGTTACCGCCCAGCTATCGGCGAACAGCAGTTTCCATGGACTGGTTTCGCGATCCGGCGACTGCCCCCAGAACACGCTCACCGGGACGATCTGCGCGTCATCCACGGCATGCTGGCTGAGGGCAGTGACCACGCGATCCAGGGTTGGCGAGATGCCGCGCTTGTCCTGGCGGCCGAACCAGTCCGGCTCCGGCGTCAGGTAGAAGAAGGCGGCTGGCTCGATGTGTTCCCCGACCGCTACCGGCAACACCGGGCGCGGCAGGCCGGCCTTGGTGCACTCGCGATCGACCACGGCCAGGTCGCTCACCGACGGCTGCTGCAGCACGTAGAACACCGGCTTGCTGCGGTCGAGCTTGAGCGTGAAGGCGGACTGGTTGATGGTTTCCGAGCGTACCCAGAGGTACAGCAGGCGGCGCAACGATCCGAAGACGAGGCGGCGGAAGGGGGAACGGGTCATACGGACTCTGCTTGTATGGCAAAACGAGCGGTGGCTCGGGAAGGGCGCTAGTGTGCCGCAAGCCCGCCTGGCCGGCAAAAACTCTCGCGTCCAGGCGGTCAGCCCGGCCAGCATGCAGGCAGCGTATGACGAAAAAAAGGTCGACGACTCAGCACCCGTTGATCAACAGAACCGTAAAGCGGGTCTCGGGTTCCCGATCAGAATGCTGAGTCAGCTCGACCCGATGGTGCGGCTCGCCTCCTGACCTGCTGGTTGTGCCCGGGTCCTGGGTAGGAGCGAGCTCTGCTCGCGAAGCTTTTGTGCTCGGGGATTCGCGAGCAGAGCTCGCTCCTACAGATGCCCTTGTACGGTGGGCCGGGCGGCGTACCGCTTCAGCCGATCACTTGCTGCGACGTTGCTGCAGGGGCGTAGGGGGCCGGGCGGCGATCCGCTTCAGCGTTGTAGGGTGGGCTTCAGCCCACCAAGTTGTGATTTCGCAATCCACTTGCTGCAACGCGAACCCCTCACGCCAGCTTCATCACCACCACACCGGCCGCGATCACCGCGCACGCCACGAGACGAATCGGCCGCAACCTTTCCTTGAGCAACACCACCCCCAGCAGCACGGCGAACACCACGCTGGTCTCGCGCAGGGCCGAAACCAATGCCACCGGTGCCTGGGTCATGGCCCAGATAACGATGGTGTAGGCCGCCATCGACATCGCCCCGCCGGCCAGCCCGCCACGCCAGTGCGGGCCCAACTGCAGGAAGGCGCGCGGCCCACGGCTGATGGCCAATACCACCGCCATCACCACACCGTTGACGGTGAACAGCCACAGCGAATAGCTCAGCGCATCGCCATTGTTGCGCGCGCCCATGGCATCGCTGAGGGTGTAGCCGGCGATGAACAGTGCCGTCATCAACGCACAGGCCAGCATCGCTCCCTGTGGCGCCTTGTGATGGCCGCCGCGCAGCGCCATCAGCCAGATGCCCAGCACCAGAACCAGCAAACCCAGCAACTGCAGGGCGCTGAGCCCGTCATGCAACAGCAGCAGCGAGAGCAGGGCGACCATCAGCGGCGAGCTACCCCGCGCAATCGGGTAGACCTGGCCCAGGTCGCCGTACTGGTAGGCGCGGGCGAGGAAAAAGTTGTAGCCGATATGCAGCAGCGCCGACAGCGCGATCCACGGCCAGGCCGAGGCTTGTGGCAGCGCCACCAGCGGCAGGGCGCAAAGCGCCACCAGGCCGGCACCGATCTGGATCAGCGTGGCGGTGAGGAAGCGATCCAGACCAATCTTGAGCAGAGCGTTCCAGCCAGCATGCAGGGCAGCGGCGGCGATGACGGCGAGAAAGACCGTGGTTTCCAAGGCGGGCCTCGAAGGCAGGCGGTTGTCGAAGAAATTCAGCAGGAGCAGTGCGGATGCCGCTCGGCTCGAAGTGATGTGGCTGAGGTGCCGTGTCGGTCGTCAGTCTGCCGCAAGCTCGATTTTCGGGCAAAACCCATTACCGCATGATGGCAGCACAGTGGCGCAACAGTGCCTATGATTCAACGCAAGGCGATGGATCACGCCCCGCGACGCTGAACCAAAGGGCAACAGACCCTGGCCCCAACAGCTAGAAAACAGCCCGCCCGTGAAAGGCTTGGAGAACAAGGCGATGACCCCGCCCAGCACGCCGATTGACGCGCATGACGCCGTCGCTCGACGCCCTCGAATCGCAACACCCTTGAACCTGCTGATCGTTCTGGCGAGCGTGTTCGTTGCCATTGTCTGGCTGATCACCCTGCAACGCATCGCCTTCGAACGTGAGCAGGCGCTGGCTGCGGAAATGGAAGCCAACTCCAGCCTGGCCATCGCTTTCGAGCAGCAGGTGTTCCGCGCGTTGAAGGCGGCCGAGCAGGTGGCGGCTTTCGTGCGCGAGCAGTACCGCCGGCAGGGTAAGGCCATCGACCTGCGCCGCTGGGTCGAGGAGGGCGTGATCCGCGAGGAGATGTTCACCATCGTCAGCGTGGTGGACGAGCAGGGCGATATCGTCAGCAGTAGTCAGAACACAGGCCCGGTCAACTACGCCGACCGCGAGTTCTTCACGGCGCAGCGCGATGCCCGTATCGATCATCTGTTCATCAATCAGCCGGTACTCGGGCGGGTTTCCGGGCGTTGGCTGATCCCCATGTCGCTGCGTATCGAGCGCGATGACGGCAGCTTCGCCGGCGTCGTGGTGATGGCCGTGCGTCCAGAGGACGTCACGCGTTTCTTCCAGCAGGTCGATCTGGGCCCACAGGGGCTATTGGAGCTCGCCGGCCTCGACGGCGTGATACGTGCGCGCAAGATTGGCGCACGCAGCGAATTTGGCCTGGGTGCCGAGTCGCTGGCCTGGTTCCAGCGGCAAAAGCTGCATGACGCCGATGATTTCCACGACAGTGGCGAGGGGCTCGATGGCGTCGCCCGTATCGTCAGTTACCGCACCATGAGCGGTTATCCCCTGATGATTACCGTGGCCACCGCCTACGACGAGGAGATGGCGACGACCTTGCAGCGGCGCTCTACCTACCTGATGGCCGCAGTCGGCGTCACCCTGGTGGTCATGCTGTTCGTTGGCCTGCTGGCGCTGATGCTGGTTCGCCAACGTGCGGCCACCGATGCCCTGCAAGGCAGCGAAGCGCTGTTTCGCGCCACCTTTCACCAGGCGGCCATGGGTATCGCCCACATCAGCCCCGAGGGGCGGATACTGCGGGTCAACGAGAAGTTCGCGCGCATGCTGGGGCGCCCGGCCGAGGCGCTGCAAGGCGCCAATATTTTCGACCTGAGCGACGCTGAAGTAGCTGCCGCCGCCCGCAGCTTTCTGAGCGAGCAACTGGTCAGCGAGGCACGTGCGCTTTCCCCGGAAATCGAGAAAACCTATCGGCGTGAGGATGGTTCGCTGATCTGGGTATGCGAGGCCTCAAGCGTCGTCCGCAATCGCCATGGTCACCCGGAGTTCCTGGTGCTGGTCACGCAGGACATCACCGAGCGCAAGCACCTGGAAGCGCGCCTTTGTCATGACGCCGAGCATGACGCCCTCACCGGGCTGGCCAACCGCGTCAGGTTCCACCAGCGCCTCGACCAGGCGCTGGAGTCCGTGCGCGACCAGCAGCAGCTGTGCGCCGTGCTCTATATCGACCTGGATGGATTCAAGGAAATCAACGACCGCCACGGTCATACGGCCGGCGATAGCCTGCTGCAGATGGCCGCCAGGCGGCTGGAAGGTTGTGTGCGCAGCACGGACACGGTCGCACGCTTCGGCGGTGATGAGTTCGGCATCGTCCTCGGCAATCTGCACGGCAGTCAGGATTGCGAGACGGTGGCGCTCAAGGTGCTGGATGTACTGGCCAAGCCGTTCGATCTGGACGGCAGTACGGTGCGGATATCGGCGAGCGTGGGCGCCGCTCTGTTTCCGCTGCACGCTGAAGGCGGCCAGGACCTGCTGAAACGTGCGGACCAGGCCATGTACGCGGCCAAGTACGCGGGCAAGAACCGTTTTCACAGCGCTGACGGATAGGGCTGATCATGGCCTGAGCAGCCATCGCCGGATCTTCGCCTGCATATCTGTGACGGCTATTGGTCCGCGACAGGCTGAGTCGAAACGCCCAGTTCGCCAGCCACCAGCAGCTGCCTGCGCCATTTCCACTCCAGCATGCCCAGGCCTGCGACGAATGCAGCCTCGCCGAGCACATGGCAAAGCCCCGGTAGCGTCATGACCGGGGCAAAGGTCGCAGCGATACCAAGACATGCCAGCGCCCAGAATCCGTTGGCTACCGCCAGCAGCTTGATCAGCGCTTCGGCGCGCCGCACATGAATCGCCAGCGAAAAGGAAAAGCAGGCATAGGCGATATTGACCGCGCCGATGAAACTCAGCAGCTCGCCGGGCAGGGCATACCAGCCGCTCAACCAGGGGGCCAGCAACAGGACCACAACGCCCGCGCTCGCAGCGGCCATGCAGTCCAGCCAGAGGATATGCCTGATCATTCCCATGGGGTTCGCCTCAAGCGCTGCGCCGCTTTTGCACGGCCAGCAGGAACAGCAGGGTAAAGGCGATCACCAGCAGATCCAGGGCGATGGCGGGCGCGGCCTTGCTCAGGTAGTCCTGGCCATGGATCAGCAGCAGCGACACGAAGATGGCCTTGCTCAGCGCGGCAATGACGGCACAGAGAACCCGATGCCTCGGGCTCAACGCGCCATAGATCAGCAGCACGCCCATCAACCCGACCAGCGCTGACCAACTGCGCACGACCAAGGCCTCCAACTGCCCGTTGAACGAAGCACCAAACATCCACTCCAGCGCCGCCTGCGGGGCGAACAGGCCGTAGAACATGGTCGCCGTGAGAACGCCGGATAGCAGCATCAGCCATCTGAAATTGCGTGCAATGAGGTCCATCGATGTTTACGTCCTTGTTGTTATGAGCGTGCCTGAGAGTAGACGCGCTTCTTGAATGTTCGACCAGCGCAACGGGGGCGGCTAGCCACGTTCCAGCGGGATATCGAAATGCAGTACGTCTTCTCGGATGCCGAGCTTGGTATAGAGGGCGATGGCCGGGTCGTCGCCGTAGTCCGCCTGCACGTAGATGACATAGGCTCCTCTGGCCGCTGCGATGTGCTTCAACTGCTCGATCATCGCCGTCGCGATGCCCCGCCGACGATGCGGCTGCGCGACGGCCAGGTCGTAGATGTAGATTTCCGCGCGCGCCTGCTCGAACTTGGGCAGCAGGTAGGCCGCCAGTCCGCCGACCACCTGCCCATCGGCCAATGCGGCAATGGCAAAGAACGCATCACCCGCCAGCAGCCCCTGCAGGTAAGCATCGTCGGGCTGCGCTGCCGTGTAGGTCGCCGTCTCCCCGAAGGCCTCGCCGAACATGCTCAGCATCGCGCGCATGACATCGACATACTCGCTGCCGAGTGTCTGGATCGAAACGCCGTGTTCTTCTTTCATGGCAATCACCTCTAGGTAGGGGGAGGGCGCTGGTGGCCAGGTTGGGCAACACAATCGGTCCCGCGACTACGCCTGCAAATCCTCGCTCAGGGCAAGGTCGCCAGCTGTATGCAGGCTATGGCTCCAGCCGCTGCCTGGCCTTGTCGTGGGATTTCGGGATCAACGAGCCCCATTGAGCGCTGTCCGCGTTCAGGGTCAAGGTGAGTTCATCATCCTTCGCCCTCCTCGACTAAGGTGACCAACCAGACCCCGTCCTGCCCGGAAATCTTCTGCCGCTCGAAGTAGGCAATACTGCCGTCGTCATGTTCGCTGGGATAGACGCAAGACTCACCGGCCAGGGCCAGGGACGAGCACAACGAAAGTGCCAAGAGGATTAATGGACTTCATAGGCTTCCTGCTCTGTTCGGATGGTGGGGCGCCAACAGTATTCACAGATCTTTATCAACACTTGTTCCGCATAGCGGGCAATACTTTACTTTTTTCGATAAGGAAATGAATGATCCACTATCCATCAGTATAGAGCCCAGATTTCCTTTGCATGCGGGGCATTTGGTGGATATTTTTATCAGCGCCATAGCCGCAAAGCCGAGCAGTGCTCCCGCAAAGATAAAAAATGGTGGATCTTCGTCCTGCTTTAATAAATATTGGGCTGCTGCAGCCGAAATTAGCAGGCCGCCATAAAGTGAAAGGTTTGCAAGTCTTTTTCTGGTATTGATGAGTTTCCGGATTGTCATTGGGCTTCCTTTAGTGCTAGCGTTTGGCTAAGGGGCGGGCTTTAGCCGCTCTCGACTGGTCGAAGCTGATGGTTAACCGCGAGTGAAGAGATTTATTGTGAGTGATAAGTCTCCAGCACCTCACCAGTTGTAGCGCACACTTTGCTTTCAGGTGTTCCGCCTAGCATATCTGGTGAGAGGCTTCCATATACATGCCAAATGTTATTGATTTTTTCTGCTGCAAAGGGCTCGAAATCCGCTAGGTATTCGGCTTCGTGTATTTCTAGCATTGCGTTTCTGGCAATTTTAATAGCGTGCAAGGCTGACGTTACAGACTCGGCCTGGTTAGGCCGGATTTCAGGGCATGTGCCGTTTGCACTTACAGTTCCGATAATAAAAGGAAGAAAGAAAAATGCTGATCTTGACATGATTTCCTCGAGTCTGGTCAAGAGGCGGTTTTAGCCCGTCCCAGTGAGCGCAGCGAACGGTTTGAATGCTGTAATGGACTCTCCCCACACCACAGTTCTATACCAAGGTGTCGAGGATTTTTGAGCGGGAGAGTCGTTATGAAGCGCATTGCAGTTGATCTGGCCAAGTCCGTTTACCAAGTTGCCGAGAGTGTCCGTTCCGGCCAGGTGGTTCAGCGCAAGCGGCTGAACCGAGAGGCGTTCCGGCGATATATACAGGAGCAGGCCGAACCGGTCGAGTGGGTGATGGAGGCCTGTGGCACAGCGCACTATTGGGGGCGGCTGGCGCAATCACTGGGTCATCAGGTGAAGCTGCTGCACCCTCGCTACGTGCGGCCCTATCGCCGTCGCAACAAGACTGACCGCAATGACTGCGACGCCATGCTGGAAGCGGCGCGCTGCACCGACATCTATCCCGTGCCGGTAAAGAGCCGTGATCAGCAACAGCTCCAGCAATTGCATGGGCTGCGGGAAACCTGGAAGAAGAGCCGCACCCAGCGTATCAACCTGCTGCGCGGCATGCTGCGTGAAGCGGGTATCGAAGCGCCAGCCTCGACCGCCGACTTCATCCGGGCAGCCAATGAACTGGTTGAGCAGCCTGAACTCGCTCCCCTGAGCCGTCTGCTGCATATCGTCCTGGCCGAGATCAACCTGTATGAGCAGTGCGTGGCCGAATGCGAACAGCAACTCAAGTGCTGGCATGCTGGCGATGAAATCGTGCGCAAACTAGATGAAGTCAGTGGTATTGGTCTGCTGACTGCCAGCGCCCTGACCGCCGCTGTCGGCAAGCCCGAACGCTTTGCCAGCGGTCGCCAGCTCAGCGCGTGGCTGGGCATGACGCCGCGTGAGTTCAGCAGTGGCAACAGCCGTAAGCTCGGCCATATCAGCCGACAGGGCAACGTCTATGTGCGCACGCTGTTGATCCATGGTTCACGAGCGGCCTTGCTGGCGGCACAACGCTGCCAGACGCGTACACCGGAAAAGCTGACGCAGTTACAGCGCTGGGCTGTGCAGACGGTAGCCCGTATCGGTCACAACAAAGCGGCGGTGGCACTGGCCAACAAGCTGGTGCGGATCTGCTGGGCGGTGTGGTGCCACGAGCGGCGGTTCAATGGCAATTGGCAAAGCGTAAGGCCCGCCTGACGGCGGGGGCAATCAGTAAAGGTGTGATGGTTTTCTTGTGGTTGTGGTGAGTAGCAGCACTGTCGGAACAGGCGAGTCCTGCAGCGGAGCAAGGCCGATAACAATGATGATCTTTGTGATCGATTGAACGCTTGGCCCCCGCTGCGCGAACTACAGAATGGCCAGGGCCAAGCGCCCATCACAGGCCGGATATACGAATGCAACCGCGCTGACGACAGGTGCAAAGGCAAAGCTTTGCTCACTACTTGTGGGGAGAGTCCATATACCAGTTGTTATGCGGCTTACACTCATGCCCCAAAACTCTGGAAAAATTTAGTTGTGCCATAGATTAGAGCTGATGCTATTAGTGATGCGATGATTCCACTCGCGAAGCCTATAAGACGTTCGCGCCGTATATCACCCACTGTTGGAACACCCGCAATTTTTCGAAATGCGTCAACATCCGCAGTAACCACAGACTTTATAGCGCTGAGCTCTTCGGCGAGAGTCTGCTTGTCGGCTTTTAGGCGCGAGATTTGTTGGGCCGCTTCGGCAATTTCTGTTTTGTTCTTCTGGGCTTCGGCCATGAGTTGGTCAATTGCTTGGATGCCATCAACCAAATTAGCCCTCGCCGCATCAAGTTTTGCGACGCGCTGATCTAAGCTTTGCTGTGCTTCTTCTTGAAACCCAACCGATATGCCTGAGATACCTACGGTTACGTGGAGTCTGCGTAAAATCTTGGCAACAAACTCAATGTAAATGCTTAGCAGCGATTCCATATACGACGTAATTCCTTCTGTGCTGCATAACGTTTGGTTAAGGGGCGGGCTTTAGTCCGTCCCAGTGAGCGCAGCGAACGGTTTGAACCAGTTGTTATAGGAAAACAACACGTTTTCTATTTGGTTCGGTAGTAGCTGTAAATGCTTTTGGCCTTTGAGTAGCCGTAAAAGGCCAAATAGCAAAAAGCGATAATGGTTATTGCTGGTCCCGCCGCATTTATTCCAGTCATATAGGTTATATAAATTCCGCCCAGGATGATCAGAGCCACGTAAGCGGTAAGCGTTCTATTTTTTGCAGACAGGGCTAATGGCAACACTGATAGGGCAATAAGATGAAGTGCAATTGTGATAATAATTTCTGAAGTCAGATTTGTTGGGATGGTGCCAGTTTGTGCTTGGGAGATTTGAATGATGGCTTGATACTCAAAATAATTTAAACCCGACACGGTGGCTGTGCTTAGGAAAAGTATTGGTGCATATTTTTTTATTGCGTTGTGCATAGAGATAGAGCGATTCCTATAACAGTGATTAGATGGAAAGCGGTACTAATCCGATAGTAGAGCCTTCCATCTAACTCCGCACCATCGTCATAACCACCCTGGAAAATTCTTTTTGAAATCATGGCATTACCAGCCAGCTCCTGATCCTTGGACGTATTCGCTTGACTTCCTCTTTTGTCTCATTCGTTGCGGCTGCTCAAAAAACAGCCAGAACACGCTTTATGATCCGCGCGCTAGGAGTATGAACACCCAAGCCATGAGCTGAGTTACCCGTAGGCAATACGGCGCTTCGCCGTGGGGCGTTCAGCTTTGGCATAAAGCTGTCCGTTTGCTGAACGCTATATTCCTTTTACTGCTTGTTGCAACCTGCTGACTGAACTTTTCAGTTTTGCTACGGTCTTGCCCTCGTCCGGGTATGTGCTTTTGTTCGTTCCCGGCGTTCTTGCGGCCTGCGCTTTAGCGATGGTTTCGCTGAGCGCAGGCCATTCGCGACGGTGAGAGGCCATGATCGATATAAGAAACCTGACCAAGCGTTTTGCGCAGCACACGGCAGTCGATGACTTGTCATTCCAGGTCCAGCCAGGGGAAGTGCTGGGCTTTCTCGGCCCCAACGGGGCCGGCAAATCCACCACCATGAAGATGCTCACCGGCTTTCTCGCGCCGACCTCAGGCACGGCGAGCATCCTCGGTTGCGATATCCAGACCCAGACTCTCAAGGCCCAGCGGCAGATCGGTTATCTGCCGGAAGGCGCGCCGTGCTACGGCGATATGACGGTGCGCGGCTTTCTCGACTTTATCGCCGAGGTGCGCGGTTTTCGCGGTGCCGAGAAGAAGCAGCGCGTACAGCATGCGGTGGAACAGGTGGAGCTGGAAAAGGTGCTGGAGCAGAGCATCGAGACGCTGTCCAAGGGCTTCAAGCGCCGCGTCGGCCTGGCCCAGGCGATCCTGCATGATCCGCGCGTGCTGATCCTCGATGAGCCCACCGATGGCCTCGACCCGACCCAGAAACATCAGGTGCGTCAGCTCATTCAGGGGCTGGCGCGCGACAAGATCGTGATTATTTCCACCCATATCCTCGAAGAGGTCACGGCGCTGTGCACCCGCGCGGTGGTGATCGCCCAGGGCCGCCTGCTGGCCGATGGCACGCCGCTGGAGCTGGAAAGCCGCTCGCGCTATCACCAGGCAGTGACGCTGGTGGCCGATGAGGCGCTGGATCAGGCTGCCCTCGCGGCGCTGCCGGGTGTCGCCGGTGTCGAGGAGAACGCCCGCGAACACAGCCTGAGCGTGCTGGCGCAGCCGGGCGAGGTGATCTTCCCGCAGGTCAATGCGCTGATTGCCGAACGCGGCTGGAAGGTCAAGGAACTCAACGTGGAACGCGGTCGGCTCGATGAAGTGTTCCGCACGCTGACCCGGGGAGAGCAGCCATGACCCAGTTGCCCGTGATCTTCAAGCGCGAGCTGGCGAGCTACTTCGCCACGCCGCTGGCCTATGTGTTCATCGTCATCTTCCTGGTGCTATCCGGGGTGTTCACTTTCTACCTGGGCGGCTTCTTCGAGGGCGGCCAGGCCAATCTGTCCGCCTTCTTCAACTTCCACCCCTGGCTCTATCTGTTCCTGGTGCCGGCGATTGCCATGCGCCTGTGGGCGGAGGAGCGCAAGTCCGGCTCCATCGAGCTGCTGATGACCCTGCCGATCACTCGCTTCGAGGCGGTCACCGGCAAGTTTCTGGCGGCCTGGGTGTTCGCCGGCATCGCCCTGCTGCTGACCTTTCCGATGATCATCACGGTCAACTACCTGGGCGAGCCGGACAACGGCGCCATCGTCACTGGCTACATCGGCAGCTGGCTGCTGGCCGGCGCCTATCTCGCCATCGGCTCGTGCATGTCGGCGCTGAGCAAGAATCAGGTGATCGCCTTCATCCTCGCGGTCAGCGCCTGCTTCCTGTTTATCGTCAGCGGTTTTCCCATGGTGCTCGACGCCTTCGCCTGGGCGCCGCAGAGGCTGGTGGACGCCATCGCCTCGCTGAGCTTCCTGGTGCGCTTCGACGCCATCAGCAAGGGCGTGATCGATCTGCGCGACCTTTTGTATTTCCTCTCGCTGATCGCCGCCTGGCTGACCGCCACCGCCGTGGTCATCGACCTGAAGAAAGCCGACTGAGGAGCGCCCATGAAAAAGCTGATCTATTCCGGCGCAGGGTTGCTGCTGATTGCGGTGGCCTTTCTCGCCTTCAACCTGCTGGCCGGCCTGGGCCTGGGCGGTGCCCGTCTGGACCTGACCGAGCAGAAGCTCTACACCATCTCCGACGGCACCAAGCAGATCCTTGGCGAGCTGGACGAGCCGATCAACCTGTACTTCTTCTACTCGGACAAGGTGGCCAAGAACCTGCCGGCGCTGCGCACCTACGCCCAGCGCGTGGAGGAGATGCTCAAGGCCTACCAGGCCCAGGCTGGCGGCAAGATCCGCCTGCATATCATCGACCCCGAGCCGTTCTCCGAGGACGAGGACAAGGCCGCGCAGTACGGCCTGCAGGGCATCCCGCTGCAGCAGGGCGGCGACTCGATCTACTTTGGCCTGGCTGGCACCAACGGCCTGGACGACACCCAGGTGATCCCGTTCTTCGCCCTGGATCAGGAGGAGCACCTGGAGTACGAGCTGAGCCGCCTGGTGCAGACCCTGGCCAAGCCGGAGCTGCCGGTGGTTGGCGTGCTCTCCGGGCTGCCGATGACGGGCGGTTTCGACATGATGGCGCGGCAGCCGACGCCGCCGTGGATGGTGCTGGAGCAGGTGCGCCAGTTGTTCCAGATCGAGCAGCTCCAGAGCGATGTCGACCAGATTCCCGAGAGCGTCTCGGTGCTGTGGCTGGTGCATCCGAAGAATCTGCCCGAGCAGACCCTGTACGCCATCGACCAGTTCGTGCTGCGCGGCGGCAAGCTGATGGTGTTCGTCGACCCTTATGCCGAGGCTGACACCGGCGATATGCCGGGCGAGGTGGCGGTGGACAGGGCCTCCAATATCGAGCCGCTGTTCAAGGCCTGGGGCTTGCGCATGGTGCCGGACAAGGTGCTTGGCGATGGGTCCTACGCCATGTCGGTCAACCGTGGTCAGGGCCAGCGTCCGGTTCGTCACGCTGCCTGGCTGAGCCTGCCGCGCAAGGCGCTGGACCAGACCGATATCGCCACGGCTGGGCTGGAGAGCGTCACCGTTGCTACGGCTGGCATGCTCGAGCCTCTTGAGGGGGCGAAAACGCGTTTCACCCCGCTGATGCAAAGCTCCGAATACGCCATGCCGTTCGACGCCCAGCGCTTCGCCATGCTCAGCAACCCCGAGGAGCTGATCCGCGAACTGGAGCCGACCGGCGAGCGCTACACCATCGCCGCGCGCATCGATGGCCCGGCGCAGAGCGCCTTCCCCGATGGCATCGAAGGACGCAAGGACGGCCTCAAGCAGGCGGACACCATCAACGTCATCGCCGTGGCTGATACCGACATTCTCAGTGATCGCATGTGGGTGCAGGTGCAGGACTTCTTCGGCCAGCGCATGCCGCAGCCCTGGGCGGACAACGGCAGCTTCACCATCAACGCGCTGGACAACCTGACCGGCTCCGAGGCGCTGATCAGCGTGCGTTCGCGTGGTCGCTTCAGCCGTCCGTTCGTGGTGGTCGAGGAGTTGCAGCGTGCTGCCGAACAGCGTTTCCGTGACAAGGAGCAAGCCTTGCAGGCACGCCTGGCCGAGACGGAGCAGCAACTGGCGGCGCTGCAGCAAAGCGACGATCCAAGCCTGGAGCTGACGCCGGAGCAGCAGGGCGCGTTGCAGCGCTTCATCCAGCAGAAGCTGGAGATTCGCAAGGAGCTGCGCGAGGTGCGCTACCAGCTCAATGCCGATATCGAGGCGCTGGGTCGTACGCTGAAGATCATCAACATCGCCCTGGTGCCGGCGCTGCTGACCCTTGGCGTGTTGGCATTGTGGCTGTGGCGGCGCCGTCGCCGCGCTTGAGGGTTATCTCTTGTAGGAGGGGCTTCAGCCGCGACCGTCGCCGCTGAAGCGCCTCCACCAATGTCTGGTTTTTCCAGAGGCCCGTAGGGTGCGCCGTGTGTTCAGCCGGGAAGCATCGGTGCGCACGGCTCACCCTACGCGGCTTCATCCTATCCAAGGGTGAAAAGATCATGGGACGTAAAGGTCTGATCGCATTGATCGTCATCGTGCTGCTTTGTGTGCTGGGTTACCTGGCCGTGCAGCGCGGCCAGCAGCAGAGCACGGCGCAAATCGAGTCGGCGCCCTGGCTGGCAGCCGAACAGGGCTATCTGAATACGCTGCAGGCACTGGAGATCGAGGCGCCGGGGCAGCCCTCGGTACTTATCGAGCGACGTGGTGATACCTGGGTAGTGCCGGCCAAGGCCGACTATCCGGCGGCGCCGCAAGCGCTGGCCGAACTGCTGCGGGCATTGCGTGAGGCGCGCACACAGGAGGCCAAGACCGCCAACCCGCAATGGCATGCTCGTTTGGGCTTGGCCGAGGAGGGCGCGGCTGATGAGCAGGCGCTGCGTCTGAAGCTGCACTTCGACGGCCATCCCGACCTGGGGCTGCGTCTGGGTAATCCGTCTCAGCAAGGCAGTGGGCAACTGGTGCGCCGTGCAGGCGAGAATCAGGTCTGGCTGATCGATCAGCAGTTGCAGGTGCCGACGCGCGAGCTGGACTGGCTGGATCGGCGTGTCACCGGCATTCCCTTCACGCGCATCGCACGTCTGGCGTTGCGCTATGCCGACGGCGAGAAACTCACGCTGACGCGTGCCGATGCCCAGCAGTACAACTTCGCTATCGCAGAGCTGCGCAAGGAGCAGAAACTCAGCTTCGAGGGTGCGGCCAATGGTGTCGCACTCGTCTTCTCCAACCTGCAGTTCGCCGATGCCGCGCCATTGGCGCAGATAGGTTTCAAGCAGGCGCCGATGCTGCAGTTCAGCCTCAGCGGTTTTGCCGAGGAGAAGCTCGAAGGCGCGTTGTACAAGCAGGGTGAGCAGTATTGGTTGGTGCTGGGCGAGCGTGAAGGTTTCACCGCCGCAGAGGTGAGTGCGAACAGTGACTGGGCCTATCGACTGGAGCCTGATCAGGTGCAGCGGCTGGCGAAGAAGTTGCGCGATCTGTTAGTCAAAAGCCCATAAAACAAGCTGTAACCCGCATATCTTCTGGGTTCGTGGCGGTTTTGAAAAAGTGCTTTTCAGTCACAATCCATGCTTTATACTCGGCCTTCGGCTGCAGCAAGAACGCGAATCGCTTGACCTGCTCCATGCTCGATTGCCGGGGGTGGCGAACGCTGAGAAGAACGTTTTTACCGAGCCGTCAAAGCGCCTTCGGGACAATAAAAACATAGCGAGTTTGGAGAAGTTGGTAATGGCAGATCGTGAGACGGGAACCGTCAAATGGTTCAATGATTCCAAGGGTTACGGGTTCATTCAGCGCGAAAGCGGCCCGGACGTATTCGTTCACTACCGCGCCATTCGTGGCGACGGCCACCGTACGCTGGTCGAAGGCCAGAAGGTCGAGTTCGGCGTGACCCAGGGCCAGAAGGGCCTGCAGGCGGAAGACGTCTCCGCGGTCTGAACTCCAGCTCGACATACAACAAGGCCCGTCGATGACGGGCCTTGTTGTTTGTGGCGCTTTATTTCGTAGGGCGGGTGAAACCCGCCGAAAGACGTGGCGGGTTGCTCGGAACGTCCCTCTCCCATAAATGGGAGAGGGCTGAAATCACTGCAAGTCAGCCGGCCACCCCTCTCTCCAGAGGGGCGAGGGGACTGAACGCGTCCGACCGTCGCTCAAGTGAACAGCGTTACCGTCGATGACCGGCCTTGTTCTTTGTGGTCTGTTCGGGCCGCGAAGGTGAAGAACACTGTAGCCCGGATGAAATCCGGGAAATGCGCTGATCCCCGGATTGCATCCGGGCTACGGGCGAAGATAATGACCCCACGCAGCTTTGCGTAGGAGCCCCGCCCCGGGGCGAAGCTTTGTCGTCCTGATTCGCGGCGGGGCGCCGCTCCTACAGATTTGGCGCTTGCGCCAAGCGGCCGCTATTGATCAGTACGCCAAACGATCTCGGTTTCGCCATCGGCATCGACCTTGATCCAGCGGTCGGCTTCTTCATCGCTCTCGTCTTCCACCCAGGTGCCGGGCGCGCAGCGCACCTGCACGCCGAGTGCGGCATGGGCGGCGCGGGCACAGGCCAGGTCGTCGTCCCAGGGCGTGGCATCGCTTTCCAGGTACAGGCTGTGCCATTTGCCCACGGCTTTCGGCAGCCAGGTCACCGGCACGTCACCGGCCTTGCATTTGAAGGTCTGGCCCTTTTGCTGCCAGTCGCTGCATGGGCCGAGAGCTTCGCCCAGCCATTGCGCCACGGCATCGCGTTCGGCGTCTTTCAGGTAGATCTCGATATCGGGTTGGCGCATGGCTTTCAGTCCTGAGAGCGTGGGCTCTGGGTTTTGACGATCCAATCGTAGCGGATTGAAACGGTGACATCGAAGGGCTCGGCAATCACCGCTTCGCGGCGTTCGGCACTGGCGCGCCAGCCGTGTGGGGTCATGGCCAGCAGGTCGGCGCGAGCCTGAGCGTCGGCCAGGTGCAGCGGGAATTCGAGGGTTTCGCTGTGGGCCAGGTGCATGCCGGGCGGAATCAGCGCCAGGTGCTTCTCGTCGTCGTAGTCGCGTACTTCGTCGTACAGCTTCTGCCGCAGTTGCATCAGGTGCACGCGGGTCGGGCCCATGCGCAGCAAGCCGCCGCCGGGTGCGAGCAGACGCTTGGCCTCGGCCCAGTCCAGCGGGCTGAAGACGCTGGCCAGTAGGTCGCAACTGGCATCGGCCAATGGCACACGGGCCATGCTCGCCACCAGCCAGCTCAGCTGCGCAGCACGTTTGCACGCGCGCTTCACCGCCTCGCGGGAGATGTCCAGGGCATAACCGTCGGCGGCGGGCAGGCCACGGGCGATCTGTTCGGTGTAGTAACCCTCGCCACAACCGATATCCAGCCAGCGCTCCGGCTTGTACTCGGCAGCCAGTGCGGCCAGGCGTGCGGCCAGCGGTGCGTAGTGGCCGCCTTCGAGAAAACGCCGGCGGGCCTCGACCATGGCGGCGTTGTCGCCGGGGTCGCGGCTGTTCTTGTGTTGCACCGGCAGCAGGTTGAAGTACCCCTGGCGCGCGCGGTCGAAGCTGTGCCGGTTTTCGCAGGCCAGGCCGTTGCCGCTGGGCATCAGCGGCGCTTGGCAGATGGGACAGATCAGCATGCGTAAAATCCGTGAATAGGCCGTCGCGAGCGCGCCGAGAGCAAGGCGGACGGAACACAGCGACGAGACATATCGAATAGATAGGCGAGGAGCGAGTACCGCCCAACGCAGCTATCGGTGTGCGCAGCAGGCATATTCATGGATTTTCATGCGAGCAGTTTCACCAGGGTTCGGTAATAGACTTCGGTAAGCAGGTCCAGATCGCTGGCCAGTACGCGCTCGTTGATCTGGTGGATGGTGGCGTTGACCGGGCCGAGCTCGACCACCTGAGTGCCCAGGGTGGCGATAAAGCGACCGTCGGAGGTGCCGCCGCTGGTGGACGGCGTGGTGTCGCGACCGGTGACGTTCTTGATGCTGGCGGCCACTGCGTCGAGCAGGTCGCCCGGCTGGGTAAGGAAGGGCAGGCCGGACAGCGCCCACTCCAGGTGGTAGTCCAGGCCGTGCTTGTCGAGAATGGTGGTGACGCGTTGCTGCAGCTCCTCGACGGTGGATTCGGTGGAGAAGCGGAAGTTGAACACTGCTTTCAGCTCGCCGGGGATGACGTTGGTGGCGCCAGTGCCGGAGTTGAGATTGGACACCTGGAAGCTGGTCGGCGGGAAGTAGTCGTTGCCATGATCCCAATGTTCGGCGGCCAGTTCGGCCAGGGCCGGGGCGGCCAGGTGAATCGGATTCTTCGCCAGGTGTGGGTAGGCGACGTGGCCTTGCTTGCCGTACACGGTGAGGGTGCACCCGAGGGAGCCACGACGGCCGTTCTTCACCACGTCACCGAGCAGGGTGGTGCTCGACGGCTCGCCGACGATGCACCAGTCCAGGCGCTCGTTACGCTCGCGTAGGCGCTCGACCACCGCCTTGGTGCCATGCTGAGCCGGGCCTTCCTCGTCGCTGGTGATCAGGAAGGTGATGGCGCCCTTGTGGTTCGGGTAGTCGGCGACGAAGCGCTCCACCGCGATGATCATGCTCGCCAGGCTGCCTTTCATATCCGCTGCGCCACGGCCGCAGAGCATGCCGTCTTCATCGACGCGCACGTCGAACGGCTGGTACTGCCAGGCGTCCAGCGGGCCAGTGGGCACCACATCGGTGTGGCCGGCAAAACACAGCACCGGGCCGTCGCCACCGCGTTTGGCCCAGAAGTTCTCCACCTCTTCGATGCGCATGCGCTCCACCTCGAAGCCGCAGGCGGCCAAACGGCGCATCATCAGCTCCTGGCAACCTTCGTCGACCGGGGTCACGGACGGGCGGCGGATCAGGTCGAAGGCGAGTTCCAGGGTCGGGGTGAGGGTGGCGGTCATTGCGGCTCCGGTACGGCGGCTAGCGTGAAGGCTGGCCATCTTAAAGCAAAAGTCGTTGGCGATCAGGTCATAAGGCGCGTCGCACGGCGCATTCGCGGTAAATGCAGCTCGATACGACGGGCCGACGGCTGACCTGTTCGACAGGCTTGGGTGGGCAGGGTGCTATCTCTATAATGCGCGCCTTCCTGCAGGGGGTGTGATGGGTACTGACGATCAGCGATTCGGCGGCATAGCCCGGCTTTACGGCCAGGAGGGCTATCAACGACTGGCAGCGGCGCACGTGGCGGTAGTCGGCATCGGCGGCGTCGGTTCCTGGGCGGCCGAGGCGCTGGCGCGCTCGGGTGTCGGCGAGATTTCCCTGTTCGACCTGGACGATGTCTGCATCACCAACACCAATCGCCAGGTGCACGCCATCGAAGGCGCGGTGGGCAAGGCCAAGGTCGACGAGATGGCCGCGCGCATCCGTGCCATCAGCCCGGCATGCGTGGTGCACGCCGTGGCGGATTTCGTCACCCGCGAAACCATGGCCGAGTACATCACCGAGCAGCTCGATGGGGTGATCGACTGCATCGACAGCGTGCCGGCCAAGGCGGCGCTGATCGCCTGGTGCAAGCGGCGCAAGATCCAGATCGTCACCACCGGCGGCGCGGGCGGGCAGGTCGACCCTACGCAGATTCAGGTCACCGACCTGAACAAGACCTTCAACGACCCGCTGGCGGCCAAGGTGCGTAGCCTGTTGCGCCGCGATTATGGCTTCTCGCGTACGCCGGGTCGCACCTACAGCGTCCCTTGCGTGTTCTCCACCGAGCAGCTGCGTTATCCCAAGCCGGATGGCACGGTCTGTCAGGCCAAGGGCTTCGTCGGTGAAGGAGTGAAGCTCGACTGCGCGGGCGGTTTCGGCGCGGTGATGATGGTCACCGCCAGCTTCGGCATGGCCGCTGCGGCCAAGCTGGTAGACAAACTGGTGGCTGGCGCCCGTCGTCCGGCAGAGCGCCAATCGAAAACCTGAGAAACGCCCGTGCGCGGTGCGTTTGACTATGCTGGGCGAAGGGAGAGGTTGCAGTAGCCGACAGGGAGACGTCGAACATGATCCGTATCAGAGGTGATTTGTGTCGTACCTGTTTTTTTGCGTCTCGCTGAGAAGACGCTGGGCACGGATGCTCGCCTCCCTGACGCTACCTGTTTTGCTGGTAGCCCTTGGGCCCGTTCAGGCCGAGCCACAGAAGCTGCGTATCGGCACCGGCGACTGGGCGCCCTATGTCGACCAGGAGCGCAGTGATGGTGGCGCTCTGGCGCGACTGATCAGCGCAGTGTTCGCTGAAGCGGGTTACCAGGTCGAATTCATCTTCCATCCCTGGGACCGCAACGTACTGATGCTGCAGCAGGGGCAGTTGCACGCGATCATGCCCTATAGCTGCAGCCCCAGTCGGCTCAATTACGGCATTTGTAGCGACCCGCTGGTGCGCGGGGAGATCGTTCTGTTCCATCGTCGCGATCAGGCGTTCGACTGGACCACGGTCGAGGACTTGTTGAAGTATCACATCGGCACGACGCTGGGTTACTCCTACGGCCCTGCGTTCGACGAGGCGTTGCAGGCCGGCCGCCTGAGCGTCGAGCAAAATGGCAAGGAGGACACCAGTTTTCGTCTTCTGGAGTTGGGTCGTATCGACCTGCATCCACAGGACCGCGCTGTCGGCTATGCCATGTTGAATCGTTTGTTTCCGGAAGATGGCGGTAAAATCGTGCATCATCCGCGGCAGTTGAATACCGAGCCACTGCGCTTGCTGTTTCGCAAGGGCGATCCTGAGAGCGTCAAGCTGTTGCGCGTGTTCAATGCCAGGCTGCGTGACTTTGCCCAGCGTGGTGACCTGCAGCGTCTACAGCAGGCGCTTAATTCCGGTAACGCCGATGACTGGAAACCCAGCACCTCGGCCCAGGCTGTGCGGGACTGAACCGCACCTGCCTACCTCCTTCCTCCAAGAGTTTTCTGCATGCTCAATAACGATGTACTGCGCAGCTTGCGCTATTTGCTGGATGTCAGCGATGGCAAGCTGGAAGAGCTATGCCGGTTGGCGGATTATCCCGTCGAACCGGGCCTGATCTCGGCCTGTCTGCTGCGTGAGGACGAGCCCGGTTATCGTTCCTGCAGCGATGTGCTGCTGGCGCACGTGCTCGAAGGTCTGGTGTTTTACAAGCGTGGCAAGGACGATAGCCGGCCGCGCCTGCCGGTGGAAAAACGCCTGAGTAACAACCTGATCCTGAAGAAGCTGCGCGTGGCCTTCGAGCTGCGCGACGACGATATCCAGGCGCTTCTGCAAGCGGTCGACCTGCCGATGACCAAGGCCGAGCTTGGCGCCCTGTTCCGCGCGCCGGGTCACAAGCACTTTCGCGAGTGCGGCGATCAGATCCTGCGCAATTTTCTGCGGGGGCTGACGTTGCGCGAGCGGGGCAAGAGCGACTAGTGACGTGACCCTGTCGCAATGGTGAAGAGCGTTCGTGGTCTTCGTAGGGGGGTAGCGGCGCCAAACGTCACACTATCAGACACCGCCATCGTTGTGCGCCGCGTAACCCACCAGGCGCCGTTCCTGCGTTGTACCAATTGGTAGGTTACGGCGCAGCATGTCTTGCGGGCTTCACCACCACCGCCAGCAGGCGCCTAACCCACACTACGGTGTTCAGGTCCCAGCTAGCTCGCGCATACGCTGCAGCACGGCATTGAGGCCGTTGCTGCGTGATGGCGACAGTTGTCTCTGCAACCCCAACTGGATGAACCAGTCGACCAGATCGACACTGGCCAGCTCGGCGCGAGGCAGACCTTCGACACGCGCCAGCAGCACGGCCAGCAAGCCACGCAGTAGGCGGGCGTCGCTGCTGGCGCGAAAGTGCAGGTGCTCGCCGCGTTGTTCGGCTATCAGCCAGACCAGGCTCTCGCAGCCATGCACGCGGTGCTCGTCGACGCGTTCGGTTTCGCTCAATGGCTCCAGACGTTCGCCCCATTGCATCAGCAGGCGCGCGCGCTGTTCCCAGCCTGGGCAGGCGGCAAAGGCTTCCAGTGCTTCCTGAGCGGCGACTGACAGGCTCATGGCGAGAGACTCCCGTAGCATGTAGGAGTGGCTTCAGCCGCGATGGTCCGGGTGCCAATATTCGCGGCTGAAGCCGCTCCTACGACGAACCATTGGCCGATCTTCATTGCAGCAGCTCCAGAGCATTATCCAGGGCGCTGAAGAATCGCCGCAGGTCCTCGCCGTCGTTGTACAGAGCGAGCGAGACGCGAATCGCACCACTCAGACCCAGGCTTTTCATCAGCGGCATGGCGCAGTGATGCCCGGCGCGCACGGCGATGCCCTGTTCGCTGAGCAGGTGAGCCAGGTCGGCGTTATGTACGCCGTCGACGCAGAAACTGGCCAGCGCCAACTGCGGCTCGCCGAGCAGACGCACGCCGTTGCGGCTTTGCAGGCCGGCCAGCAGTTCGGCATGCAGGGCCGCTTCATGATGTGCCACGGCGGTATGATCCAGCCCGTTTAGCCAGTCCAGTGCTGCGCCCAGGGCTATGACCGCTGAAACCGCTGGTGTACCGGCCTCGAAACCCAACGGAGCAGGGCGAAAGCGCGCGCTCTGGTAGTCGGCATCGAGCACCATCTCACCGCCGAATTGCCAGTGCTGCAATTTGCCCAACGCTTCGCGGCGGCCATACAGCAGGCCGACGCCATCCGCGCCGTAGAGCTTATGTGACGAGCACACGTAGAAATCACAGCCCAGCGCCTGCAGATCGTGGCGACCATGCACCGCACCCTGGGCACCGTCGACCACGCTGAATGCGCCTTGCGCGCGTGCCAGGGCCAGCAGCTCGGCAAGCGGTTGCCAGCGGCCAAGCACGTTGGACAGCTGCGAGACCGCCAGCAGGCGGGTGCGCGGGCCGATCAGCCGAGCCGCTTGCTGCAGATCGATGCTGCCGGTGTGATCCAGCGGCAATACCACCAACTCGAGATTGCGGCGCTTGGCCAGTTGCTGCCAGGGCAGCAGATTGGCGTGGTGCTCCAGCGCGCTGATGACGATCTGTTCGCCCGGCTGCAGCAGATGCTCCAGGCCGTAGGCCAGCAGGTTGAGTGATTCGGTGCTGCCGCGGGTAAAGATGATCTCCTCGCTGCTGGCCGCATTCAGCCACTGCGCGGCCTTGCTACGTGTCGCCTCGAAGGCGCGAGTGGCGCGCTCGCCCGGCAGGTGCTGGGCACGGTGCACGTTGGCCACGCCGCTGGCCAGGTAGCCGAGCAGAGCGTCCAGCACCGCCTGCGGTTTCTGTGCAGTGGCGGCGCTATCCAGATAGGTCTGGCCTTCGGCTTCGAGGGCGAGAATGCCGGGGAAGTCGGCACGCCAGGGGGAGGTCAGTGACATGAGGAGCCTATCCCGTAGGGTGCGCCATGCGCACCATGTCGCATGGCTGAGCGGTGCGCACGGCGCACCCTACGTGGGATCAGTTGTGGGCGTGCAGGGCTTCGTTCAGCTCGATGGCCGACTTGTGGGTCTTGCACTCCACGGCGCCGGTCAGCGAGTTGCGACGGAACAGCAGATCCGGCTGACCAGCCAGGTCGCGCGCCTTGACCACCTTGACCAGGGCGTTGCTCTCGTCGAGCAGGTTCACCTTGGTGCCGGCGGTGATGTACAGGCCGGCTTCGACGGTGTTGCGGTCGCCCAGCGGGATGCCGATACCGGCGTTGGCGCCGATCAGGCAGCCTTCACCGACGCTGATGATGATGTTGCCGCCGCCGGACAGGGTGCCCATGGTCGAGCAGCCGCCGCCGAGATCCGAGCCCTTGCCGACGAAGACGCCAGCGGAAACGCGGCCTTCGATCATGCCTGGGCCTTCGGTGCCGCCGTTGAAGTTGACGAAGCCTTCGTGCATCACGGTGGTGCCTTCGCCGATATAGGCGCCCAGGCGCACACGGGCGCTGTCGGCGATACGCACGCCGGCCGGCACCACGTAGTCGGTCATTTTCGGGAACTTGTCCACCGAGAACACTTCCAGCAGCTTGCCCTTCAGGCGTGCTTCCAGCTGGCGTTCGGCCAGCTCGCCGAGGTCGACGGCGCCCTGACTGGTCCAGGCCACGTTGGGCAGCAGCGGGAAAATGCCGGCCAGGCTCAGGCCGTGCGGCTTGACCAGACGATGCGACAGCAGGTGCAGCTTGAGGTAGGCCTCCGGGGTGCTGGTCAGCGCGGTGTCTTCAGCCAGGAAGGTGGCGACCAGCGGGTTGTGGCTTTCGGCCAGACGGGTCAGCAGCGCCGCTTGAGCGGCGTCCACGCCTTTCAGGGCTTCGGCCAGGTCAGCGGCCTGTGTGGTGGTGAAGGCGATGGCCTGGTTGCCGCCCTGGTAGCCGAGCTTCTCGGCGGCCTTGGCCACCAGCTCGCTGGCCGGATTGAGCAGCGGCAGGGCGTAGAAGACTTCCAGCCAGTTACCCTGGCGGTTCTGGGTGCCAACACCAAAGGCGATGCTGTAAAGGGAGGTGCTCATTAGATGGGGTTCCTTGCAACGAAATCGGGTGAGGTTGATCAGGCCAGCGCGGCTTGGTAGTTATCCGGCTTGAAGCCGACCAGGGTCTTGTCGCCCAGGTCGAGTACCGGGCGCTTGATCATCGAGGGTTGGGCCAGCATCAGTTCGATGGCCTTGACCTGGTCGAGATCGGCTTTCTGCGCGTCTTCCAGCTTGCGGAAGGTGGTACCAGCACGGTTCAGGACGGTCTGCCAGCCATGCTCGTTGCACCACTTTTCCAGGTTTGCACGGTCGATCCCGACGCTCTTGTAGTCGTGAAAGGCATAGTCGACCTGGTGTTCATCGAGCCAGGTTCTGGCCTTTTTCATCGTGTCGCAGGCCTTGATGCCATACAGGACGTAACTCATTGAT
>Ga0209070_100296_pt1 | contig 43774 bp, 45 predicted proteins | sample SynthPrep_5_END__FD_187205 | JGI IMG/M metagenome (GOLD analysis project Ga0209070, IMG submission 187205) | Synthetic microbial communities from Ohio, USA - SynthPrep_5_END_DS10_MetaG (SPAdes) (version 2) | ecosystem: Engineered > Bioreactor > Aerobic > Activated sludge | place: USA: Ohio... | reverse complement strand
GCTTTATTGCCTTGTCTGGTGTCGCGGTGCTGAACGGTCTGGTAATGGTATCGTTTATGCGCCAGCTATGGCAGGAAAAAGGCGATTTACTGTATGCCGTGGTTGAAGGCGCGTTGATCCGGTTACGTCCGGTATTGATGACAGCGCTGGTGGCCAGCCTGGGGTTTGTGCCAATGGCGTTGAATACCGGCACCGGGGCAGAAGTACAGCGCCCGCTGGCAACAGTAGTGATTGGCGGTATTATCTCGGCTACTTTGCTGACATTAGTAGTACTGCCGGCGTTATACCACTGGCTGCATCAGAATGACCAAAGGTTAGCTGATTAGATCGTTGTCATCCTCAATTCAATAATGTGGCAAGCGTTACCGCGGGATGACCCTATCGGTTATCCCGCGCATGCTACAACCGTATAAGGTAAAGTGTTCTGCCCTGAATTTCGTGAACTGGTGCGTAATTACCAATTACTAGTGAGTTGGCTACGCAGCAGCTAGCTTTTCTGCCGCCTCTGGCTGCGACAGCGGCCGGCTAACAAACCAGCGGCCCAGCTGCCACAGCAAATACATGGATAACAGCGGAAATAGCAAAGTTTTCAGGCTGTATACCACGATAAGCTGGATCAGCTTTTCTACCATATTGTCGGAGAAGCTGCGCATCGCGCCCAGCATATCAGTGGCTTTGGCGGCCATTTGCCGCAGCCAGCTAACTGAGCCATCCTCTGTATTGCTAATGGGCTGATCGATTTGCTGCAAAGCAGCCGTTTCACGGTTCAGTGCCGCTTCGGCGGCTTCGCGTTGTGGCGTAAGTACCCAATCCGACAGTTCGGCCACACCATAGGCCGCCAGTGGAATGCCAATGCGGATAATCAGCAACAGCGCCACAAAAAGCCGCAGCAGATAGCGGCAACTGTTGCGCCAGCTGGCTGGCCCGCATAACAGCAATGCTGCCGAGGCCAGGATGCCACTGCCAAAGAGTGGCAAGGCGGCCAGCTGACCAAAGTGCAGTAAAAAGAGCTGCAACCCAACCGAAGTCATCGCAATCACCATCACATCCGAGTAGCGCACGGCCATATCCTGCAGCGGCTTTAACAGCTGGCCCGGTTTTACGCTGGCAACACCGACGCCAACTTCGGCTTCGGAAACAAAAGCGATACCGCGGTCAATCAACCGCGCAGTGGCAAAGGAGGCACTGCTAAGCAGTAAACTTTGTTGTAAAGCTTGTTCGGCTTTTTGATCCAGTGGCGCCAGGGCCGGGTTTATTAACCGCTGTTGCAGCACACCGCTATAGATCCCGGCAGCCAACGTTAGCAGGCAGAGCAGTAGCAGCATTAGCCGCTGCCAGGCACTAAGTTTGCTGAAAAAACGCATGCAGATCTCCGCTTTCGGTCAGGATGTTCAGTATTAATGATATTCCGGCCAAGATAAAGTTCGCTCAGGCATATCGCTGCTCGTCAAAAAGGAGCGGTGAGTCAAAACCTGCAGCTCCTGACATCTTGATACTTACAGATTGCAGAGTGGACTTGCCGTATAGTACTTTCACTATTTGCTAATGCGTTAAGGGAGCCTACAGTGCGTTTAACTGCTGCATTATTATTATTACTGGCGTTGCCACTGGCCGCCGAGCCTTATTATCCGCCGGCGGGGCAGTGGGCAACGGCAGCGCCGGCGTCATTAAATGTGGATGAGCAAAAGAACCTTCGGGATCTGACCCCGAAGGTTCTCCAGCAGCGCAGATCCGCTGGGCAGCAATTGCCAGTGCGATATCGCAGGCCTTGCAAAGCTTAATTTTGCTGCTGTTTATTATGGGAATTGTCTTCTGGTTTATTCGCCGGCAAGTGTCTTTACCTTTACGCCGTTTGGTGAATGTAGCGGATATGATTGCTGAAGGTAAATATCAAGAGGCCTCGCGGGCAACAATTGCAGATGTGAACGCACGCAGTGAGATAGGGCTGCTTAACCGTACCATGCGCGATATGGCAGAGCGCATTGAAGATCACCAGCAAGATCTGATTGAGCAGATTGAAAAACGCACGGCTGAACTGGCCAAAGCAAACGTAGCACTTGAGCGGTTGGCGCATGTCGATGGCCTTACCGGCGCCATGAACCGGCGGGCATTCGACCGGGATCTGCAAAATGCCATTGAGCAAGCCGATAAGGGGGCTGCGAAACTGGAGCTGATTTTGCTTGATGTCGATTTCTTCAAATTATATAACGATAACCAAGGTCACCTGGCAGGTGATCATGTGTTAAAGCAAATAGTTGCCACACTGCAGGGCGTAACTGATGCCGGTATCTATCGTTACGGAGGTGAAGAAATTGCCGTGTTATGCAACGCTGATAGTAACAACAATACCTGTGCCGAGCTCGCTGAGCGCCTACGCAGCAGTATTCAGCTGCTGGCGATACCGCATCCGGATTCCGGTTTTGGGGTGGTTACCGTCAGCGTCGGGGTTACCTACCATCGTTACGGTAAAGATAGCAACGCGCTTATTCTCGAAGCCGACAAAGCACTGTACGTTGCTAAAAATAAAGGGCGTAATTGTGTGCAGCTAAACAGTTGATAACTGATTGTATGCTCTGGACTATAGTTTTCATGCTTCTTTACATTTACCTCCATGTCTTTTGCTAATTATAAAGTACTTGCGTAAAGCGCCATGCACCGCTATTTAAGTGGCAAGCGTGATAGCATGCTAATATAAAACTCTTAACCTAAGAGGCACCCGGGAGGCATTTGAACATTATTGATAACTTTATTGCGCCTGCCTGCGAAGAATTTGTGCGCATTTTATATCAGGACGATGTCATCTTATTGATCAGCAAGCCTGCTGGCTTGTTGAGCTTATCAGGGAAAAATCCACTTAACCGGGACTCGGTGCACTCTCGTTTAGTGCAGGGCCAACTGGGGATAAGCCCGCCGTTTAGCCAAGCTAAGTTACCTCATCGCTTAGACTTTGGTACCTCCGGTATTATGGTGGTAGGGTTAACTCAACAGGCAACATCGCACCTTAATAAGCAGTTTCAAGCGGGCACGGTTCAAAAGCGTTATACCGCTATATTGGAAGGTTGGGTGAGCGCTGACGCAGGGGTGATAACTGCCGCCATTGCCAAAGATAAAAGTCAGTTTCCACGGGTCAAAATTTGTAGTAGTACCGGTAAAGCGGCGAGCAGTGAGTTTAGTGTACTAAAACGGCTTACTGAACCGCGCCGCAGTCTGGTGCAATTTACCCCGGTTAGCGGACGTACCCATCAACTGCGAATTCACAGCTTTACCATGGGCCATCCCATCCTTGGCTGTGATTTGTACCACAGTGCGTCCAGCCAACAGCTGGCGGACCGGTTATTACTGCATGCCAGTGATCTTTATTTTGAACATCCGCTCACCGGTGAGCGGCACCATGGGTACTGCGTCAGCCCATTTTAACTGCTGTCCTGAGTAGCTGGCTCGGCTATTTCAGCCCCATTGCAGTGCGAACCGACTTAGCGAAGTCAGTAAAACGCTCTTTTAAGCTGCGTTTTATGCTAACACTGAGCGAGCCTAATACCGAATAGCCTTCTATCCGGATGTAATGTGTTTTTGGATTACTCGGTCCGGCGGAGCCAACATCGTTACTGCTAGAGGCGGCAAAACTATTGATGTCGCTAATCACTGCTTAAGATAGACAACAAGCGTTCCCGCTTGCCTGGCGCTGCATCCGCAGCGTGGCCAGCGTGATGCTGTTGTGCAGTTGAGGTGTTAAAGTTCTGTGCCCACATCGCGCGGTACTTCGCATCTGGTAGTAAGCTTAAATCGGCAACTTGCTCGGCTAAAAGCAGGTGATCATCCGAGTTAGTGGCAATATCCAGCCGCCGTTCAAAGGCTTGTTCTTAAATTACGCCGTGGCTGTAGTTCATAATAAGCTGGTCAATAACCTCTTCCCTGACCTGTGCAATTGGCCTGTCTTGCAGCTTTACGCCTATGGTATCTAATGCCATGCGGTTTCCCTCTTAAGCTAATATTGCTGGGTTTGCGGCAATAAAGTGTGCGAATATCCATCATCATGGCGCAGGCTGGTGCGTTATTAAAGCAAAAATTGTAATAATGTTTGACAGTACTTGCTCACTGCATTTGTTAATAGCATTAGCTATTTTCAGTTTTACTCCGTCACGGAGTTTGTGTTCTCTGGCGTTGCTTCTTTAGCTGGCGCCGCCAGTGAACGCCGGTATTCTGTAACAGGGAGCCCACCAATTCCCCAGTTTTCCAGCTCAACTTCATCAATTACTACTACTGTGGTAGCAGGGGATTTTTGCAGGACTTCTACCAGTAAGTCGGTTACGCCTTTGATTAATGCCGCTTTTTGTGTCTGGGTTACGCCGCCTTCTCGGGTTATTTTGATATTTACGTAGGGCATATAGAGTTCCTTTTTTAAAAGCTTAAATATTTTATTTGCTACTTTTGTTTATGCTGTTTTTTCTATAGGTTAACACTACTTGTTGTAAAAAGAGATTACAGTTATGAAATTAAGTCGCTACGGCAGTATGTTAGGTTTTGGAACTATATTATTGCTTGGCAGCTTTAATGCATACTCAGGTGCGACGTTAGCACAGGATGTTCGCACACAGATTGAGCCGGCGCTGGTAGAGCATTCGTTATCGTTGCGCGATAACTGGCTTAATTTAACCCGCGATCTGATGCTGGAACCACAATGGGCAGCCAGTGGGTATAGTTTTCATTATAAACTCAGCGTGGAAGGCGGCTTTATGTTCTTCCGCGATACGGTAGAGGCGGCCAACCCTGAACCCGCTTTTGACCATCAACTGATAAGCCAGGCGCTAAGTGCAGCTACCGGGCAGCCATTTACTGCTTTGCAACTGCCATTTGATAGCTTTAGTTACAGCGAAAATAATCAGCAAATACGTTTTTATTATGATGAAAAACGCTGGCAGTGTGAGCTTGGCAGCGCGTTTTGCAAAAGTGTTACCCGATCAAACCAGCCAAAAGCCTTTGGCGTAGTAAGAGACTTACGGATAGCGGCAGATAATTCGGCGCGTAGGTCGCCAGATGGGGTGTATCAGGCACAAATAGTGGCGCATAATATTCTGGTTACGACAGCAGATGGTGCGGTTAAATACCAAAGTGATGATGGTTCAGCCGCACATTTTTATGATGCTGAATCTATTCGCTGGGCGCCCGATAGCTCGGCGTTGCTGGTCATGAAAGTTAAACCAGGTACCGCGCGCTTTGTTACCCGGGTATTGTCATCACCATTGGATCAGTTAGAGCCAAAAACTCTGACCCAACTTTACCCTAAGCCTGGTGATGCGGTTGATATCGATCAGCCGGTATTAGTGCAATTAGAAGCGGCTAAAGCTCTTCAGATAGACGACCAACTGTTCAACCAACCCTATTTGTTGGATAAGGTGCAGTGGCAGGCCGATAGCAGTGGTTTTACCTTTCGTTATACCGAACGCGGCCATCAACTAGCCCGGATTATTGCCGTAGATGCACAAACGGCACAGCCAAAGGCGTTACTAACAGAGCGTAGCGACACCTTTATTGATCAGTGGTCCGCATTTTATCAGCTACTGCAAAGTGGTGATAAGGGGTTTATCTGGTTGTCGGAGCAAGATGGCTGGGCGCATTTGTATCGCTATGATCAAGAAGGCCGTTTAATAAACCAGATCACCAAAGGTGACTGGAGGGTGCGTAACGTGCTGCATATTGATGAACAGGCACAGCAACTTTGGTTTGCCGCTAGCGGTATGAATGCAGGGCAAGATCCTTACTTTGTACATTATTATCGTATCAACTTCGATGGCAGTGGTCTGAAAGCACTGACCAGCGCTAATGCTGATCATCAGGTCAGTTTTTCGGCTGACCGGCAATATTATATTGATCTGTATTCGCGGGTAGATTTACCCAATGTAGCTGAATTGCGCCGTAGCAGTGACGGTAAATTGTTGCGTACTTTAGCTACAGCCGATATCAGCCGTTTAACCGAGGCGGGTTTTAAAGCGCCGCAGCCTTTTGTGGCAGCAGGGCGTGATGGCAAAACTGAGATTTGGGGGTTAATTGTTACCCCACAAAACTTTGATGCCACTAAGCAATATCCGGTAATAGAAAATATTTATGCCGGGCCGCACAGTAGTTTTGTACCTAAAAGCTTTTGGCCTTTTGGCTTTCATGCTGGCGGCGATAAAGTGATTGGTATGCAGGCGCTAGCCGACTTAGGTTTTATCGTAGTTCAAATTGACGGTATGGGCACCGGTAATCGCTCCAAGGCTTTTCATGATGTAGCCTGGCAAAACTTGGCCGATTCAGGTTTTCCCGATCGTATTCTCTGGCATCAGGCTGCCGCCCGACAATTTCCATGGTACAACCTGAGGGCTGGTGTGGGTATTTATGGTGCCTCCGCCGGTGGACAGAGTACGGTAGCGGCCCTGCTTTTTCATCCGTCAGTGTACACCGTTGGTGTCGCTTTCGCAGGGTGTTACGACAACCGTATGGATAAAATTAGCTGGAACGAACAGTGGATGGGTTATCCGGTAGGACCACATTATGCTGCTTCATCGGTAACGGAACATGCGGCCTTGCTACAAGGGCAGTTACTGATTATTAACGGTGAACAAGACAGTAACGTAGATCCGGCCTCTACTATGCAACTGGTAAATGCGTTAATTCATGCTGGAAAAGACTTTGACTTACTGCTGGTTCCGGGCGGAGAGCATAGCACCGGCCGCTCCAGTGGGCCTATCCGTTACATTCAGCGACAGCAGTTTGAATTTTTCTTACGCCATTTACAACAGCAGCAAACACCTAATTGGAATAAACTTACAGCAAAACCGTTATAAGGTTTTGTTTAAAATTGAATTTAATCATCCTATGCAGTATTTTCTAATCGTTACTGACATTTTCGGCAATTGCCATGGTTTACAACAATTGCTTAGTGCTTTGGCTGCGCCAGAACGTAAGTTTACTGTATTGGATCCTTATCAGGGGGTGACTCAAGCCTTTTGCTCTGAGCAACAGGCTTACGCAGCCTACACCATGCAATGTGGCCATGAGCAGTATGCTACAGGTGTCGCGGCGCACTTATCGTTATGGCAGGAACCGATTAGCTTAGCCATGGGGTTTAGTGCCGGAGCTTTGTTTAGTCTTAGCACAAAAACCAAAGGTTGAAGCGGTAGTTACATCCTATGGGCATGGTTTTATGAACCCAGCGTCGTTGGCGTTTAATGCGCAAGGGTTTGCAGATTTTGTTGGGACTTTAAATAACGCGAGTAAGGAATAGCACTTATGCAGCAAGGACCTCACCTGCCTATTGCCCCCTTGTTAGTTAATGGCGAATCCCCCTGAAATGTGTTTGGTAAGCTGGGGATACTCAGGCAGTGCCTTTGTTATTGAAGGCGTGAGGAAAGAAAATGCTACAGATAATTTTGGCTTTAGTGCCTGTTTTTGCGTTACTGATGATGGGTTTCTTTGCCCGTCGCCATGGCTTTCCCGGTGAGGGTTTTTGGGCACCGGCAGAGCGGCTTACCTACTATCTACTTTTTCCGGCGTTATTGATTAACAGCCTGAGTCAGGCAAGCCTTTCAGGTGCAGAATCGTTACGGATTGTGCTGGCCGTTCTGTTATTGCTGGCATTAGTAAGTAGCCTTTGTTTTTTGTTAAAAAAGCCATTAGGGGGTAGTTTTGCAGCCTACACGTCGTTTTATCAAGGCAGTATGCGTTTTAATACCTTTGTTGCGCTTGCCACTACCTCGGCATTGTTATCTGCAGCGGGTTTAGTGGTGGCGGCCATTATTGCCGCAGTGATGATTCCGGTTTTAAATATATTGTGTGTACTGGTTTTTGCCAGTGAGAAAGGTTTGGTGTCGAATTTGCTGCCGACGCTTAGAGCTCTGGTCACTAATCCGCTTATTCTCGCCTGTTTTGCCGGCGTTCTGGTGAATCAACTAGGCGGCTTGCCAGCGATACTTTCTTCTACCTTAGGACTATTAGGGCAAATGGCGTTGCCATTAGGGTTACTGTCGGTTGGTGCGGCGCTTAACCTGGGTGCACTGAGAGCATCGGGCCGGATCCTTTATATTTCATCGGCCATCAAGCTTTTGTTGTTTCCGCTGGTTGCTTGGGGCGTTGCGCACGTGCTGCAGCTATCTGAATTGGCATCTCAGGTACTGATTATTTTTGCCGCCATGCCAACCGCAAGCTCTGCTTATATTCTGGCGCGGCAGCTAGGGGGCGATGCGCCTTTGATGGCGGCGATTATTACGGCGCAAACACTGTTTGCGATGTTAACCATACCGTTGGTATTGTTGTTTTTACGCTAAGGGCATTTTCGCTTATTGTCGTTGTCGAAATGTTGCTGACGTGCAAGCTAACACGCCCTAGTTCAAAGCCGAGCAGGTAGAGTTTAGTTCGCAAAATACCGTTGGATTGTTAGTAAGGAATAAGTAGTAATGCAGGACACGAGTACCATGTTAAACATACCCTCTAGTCAGCGTCTAAGTTTTCAGTTGCTATCGGAGCACGATGCGGCCTTGTTATTTGACGTTGATCAGGACGAAGAAGTAATGCGCTATATCAATGGTGGTACCTGCACCAGCATGCAAACCATTATGGAAGTGATGTTACCGCGCATGGCAAAGTACCGGGATCCGGCAACAGGCTATGGTATCTGGCAAGTGCAACGCCAATCCGATAATAGCTATTTAGGTTGGGTACTGATCCGGCCAATGGGTTTTAATTCGGCTGAGCCCAGTAGTGATGATGTAGAAATAGGCTGGCGCTTTAAACGAGCCCATTGGGGGCAGGGCTATGCTAGCGAAGCCGCTTTGGCCGTAGCCAAAGCCGTACTGGCGCAAAACCAGCATGTAAAATACCTGTCGGCAATCGCGATGCCGGCAAACGAGGGTTCCATTGGTGTAATGCGCAAACTGGGTATGCAGTTTATTAAACGTTATATACACCAGGATGCGCTGGGTGATGTTGATGCCGTGTTATACCAGCTTGCCACTGCAAACTTTGCTGGCCAGTCGAACTAGCGGCGTAGCCTTGCTATCAAGGCTTACTGGCCGGCTACCAGAAAATGCAATAACGCAGCGTCATTGAAGACGCTGCGCAAAACGCTGCCTTATTGCACTTATTTCATTTTAAGCCCCGTGGTTTTGCTGGCTCACCCCGCGCTTTTAGTAGTAGGTGGTGTCACTTTGACCCGTTCCAGATCGTATTGAACCAGATCTAATTCAAAATCGAGCTGAACTCGCTGAGCCTTGTGGGTCATAGCCGTTGCGGTATATTCCCATTGCTCAAGGGCACGTACCGCTTCTTTGTCGGTGAAGATTTTACCACGCGAACATGGCTAACCCTACCTTGAGCATCGACATCGAAAGTAAGCCGCACATAACCAGAAATGCTTTGTTGTTGGTAAAGGGTTTGGTTTTATTCAGCTTATGCTAAAAGGTGACTTATGGCAATTTTGGTGGTGAGGCTGCTTAGTCATTTTTTAATTAAAGAGCCGCATACGTCGTGCGCGGTGTTTATGCTGATGTACAGGTTTGCGAATGAAGGGCCGCCATATAGTTTTCGTTAGAAAAGCGCAGATATTGGCAGTTATCTGTAGCAGATCCATGTAGAATGCGCGGCTAGAAGCGTGTTTTGTTTACGCTTAGTGTACACCTGTAGGAATTTTAATGAAAAAAACATTCGCATTAACCCACCCAAAACTGAATACCGCTCGTTTAGTTGATGCTATTAAGCATGATATTAAAAAGTACTTAAAGCGCGAGCGTGGCAAAGCCTTGCCTGCAGGTAAAGATTACTGGGCTTTTGATTGTCGTTTTGGCGCCTCAGAAGAGACAGCGGTTAAAATTTTTAATTCTGAAATAAATAAACAGATTGATGCAGCAGTAGCACAGGAATTCCCTCAGTTTTATCTGGAAATTCTGGCCAAGGCGTCTAAGTTTAAACCTCGCAGTGAGTTCGATTTTGATATCGAGACTGCCGAGTAACACCAAGCGTTAAGCAAACAACAGATTAGGATTTAACGTTTTGCCAGCTTTGCGCATTTCGAGGTCCTCCGGTTACAGTTACATTGCAGAGGAACTTATATGCAATTTTCATCGTTAGATTTAGCTCCCGATTTACAACGCGCCTTGCTGGCATGCGGTTATAGTGAAATGACACCGGTACAGGCTCAGGCCATAGTGCCGGCTCGTCGAGGTAAAGATTTACAAGTTACGGCGCAAACCGGTACCGGTAAAACGGCCGCTTTTGCTATTCCTGTATTACAACGGATGCTGGATAAACCCAAAGCGATCACCGAACGCCGCCCTAGAGCGCTGATCCTAACACCTACCCGTGAATTAGCTGAGCAAATAGCCAATGCCATAACCGCTTATGCGCAGTTTTTGCCCATTAGTGTTACAGCGCTATACGGTGGGGTAAAAATGGGTGGGCAGGCCAATAAATTAATTGCGGGTGTTGATCTGGTGATCAGCACCCCCGGTCGTTTGCTAGAGCATATGGCACTAGGCAACGTTATTTTAAGCGATGTGGAATTTGTGGTGCTGGATGAAGCCGACCGCATGTTAGATATGGGCTTTAGCACCGATGTGCTGAAGTTGCTGGAGATGACCTCTGCCTCGCGCCAGACTATGCTGTTTTCTGCTACTACCTCGCCGGCGGTTAACGAGTTATCGCATAAGATCCTGAAAAACCATCAACAAATTCGTGTAGCCAAAACGAACAGTACGGCAGATACGGTAAACCATGTGGTTTATCCGGTAGAAGAAAGCCGTAAAATTGAATTATTTGAACAGCTGTTGGCAGAACATAACTGGTTTCAGGTGTTGGTGTTTACCAGTACCAAAGAGCAAGCCGACCGCTTATTAGCCGATCTGCAAAAAACCAAGGTGAATGCTGCAGTCTGTCATGGTGATAAAAGCCAGGGTACCCGACGCCGAGCCATCGCCGATTTTAAATCGGCTAAATTGCAGGTGTTAATTGCTACCGAAGTTGCTGCCCGTGGTTTGGATATTCAAGGTCTAGATTATGTGGTTAACTTTAACCTGCCTTATTTACCAGAAGATTACGTGCACCGTATCGGTCGCACCGGCCGGGCAGGCGCTTCAGGTAATGCTATTTCCTTTGTGAGTCGTGAAGAAGAGCAAACCTTAGAGCGTATTCAAAAGCTGATTGGTAGCAGTATTAAACGCGTTGTGAAGCCAGGGTTTGAAGTGAGTAATCGGGGTTCTTTGTTAAAAACGATATCGCGCAAGGTACTAAGTGGCCGCTCGAATAAAGCCACTGAAACGACTATTGATCTGCAAAGCGCCAATAAAGCCGCGCCAAAAGGCAAACCACGCCGCAGCAAATAACGCTACGTTTAGGTAACTAGCCTTACCGCTTAAAGCGGAGGTAACGAAAAAGGGCCAAATGGCCCTTTTGTCATGGTTAATTAGTAACTTTGCTAATTAACGATCTAAGTTCATTACCTTAGTCCAGGCAGCCACAAAGTCGTCTACAAATTTTTTCTTCGAAGTATCAAAGGCATAAACTTCGGCTACTGCGCGTAGCTCGGAGTTGGAGCCAAAGATTAAATCGATAGAGGTCGCAGACCATTTTTTCTCGCCGGTTTGACGGTCAAAGCCTTCATAAAGCCCTTCTGTTGCAGCCTTCCGCCAGACGGTCGACATATCCAGTAAATTAACAAAGAAATCATTGTTTAAGGTGCCGGGATTGTCAGTAAAGACACCGTGCTTAGCGCCCTGATAGTTGGCATCCAGCGCACGTAAGCCACCTACTAACACGGTCATCTCCGGTACTGTCAGATCTAATTGGTCAGCTTTGTCGACTAACATTTCGGTTGGCGATTTATAGCTGTTTTTTGCATCAAAATAGTTTCTAAAACCATCTGCCGTTAGCGCTAACTGATTAAATGAGTTTACATCCGTTTGCTCCTGGGTCGCATCGCCACGACCTGGAGTAAAGGGCACGCTAATAGTGTAGCCGGCATCTTTGGCGGCTTTTTCAATGGCAGTGGTACCGCCCAGCACGATAAGATCGGCCAACGAGACTTTTCTTCTGCTCTTGTTAAAGTCGGCTTGAATACCTTTTAGCACCTCTAGTACTTTGGCGGTTTCTGCCGGGTTATTAACGGGCCAATCTTTTTGCGGTGCCAAAGCAATGCGAGCACCGTTTGCGCCACCACGCATATCAGCGCTACGGTAGCTGGCTGCTGCACCCCAGGCTACACGCACTAACTCCGGTACCGTTAAACCAGAATCTAAGATGCGGTTTTTCAAGGTTTTTACATCGCGATCGTTAATGGTCGATTGGCTTGTTGCATCAATCGGATCCTGCCAAATCAGGATATCTTTTGGTACTTCCGCACCTAAGAAATTGCGTGGCGGTCCCATATCGCGGTGCGTCAGTTTGTACCAGGCTTTGGCAAAAGCGAGGCGGTATTCTTCCGGATTAGCCAGAAAACGCTCAGCAATTTTGCGATACTCGGGATCAAATTTCAGCGCCAAGTCGGCTGTAGTCATTACCGGTGGATTAAACTTACCTTCGATATGTGCATCCGGTACCGAAGTATGCAGGGCTTCATCGGTAGGGATCCACTGAATAGCGCCGGCTGGGCTGCGGCTTTGCTGCCAGTCAAAGTTAAGTAAGTTGCTTAAGTACAAGGTAGTCCAACGGGTAGGGGCCTGCGTCCAAGCACCTTCTAAGCCGCTGGTGATGGTATCTTCAGAGTGGCCTTTACCGCAGTTGTTTTTCCAGCCTAAGCCTTGCTCTTCAATACCTGCTGCACCGGGCTCTGCTTCTAGGCAGTCGGCAGGTTTATGTGCGCCGTGCATCTTACCAAAGGTATGGCCGCCGGCAATTAGGGCCACCGTTTCTTCATCGTTCATGGCCATACGGTCAAAAGCTACTCGGATATTTTTGGCGGAGCCAACAGGATCTGGCACGCCACGCGGGCCTTCCGGGTTGACATAAATTAAACCCATATGAGTAGCACCCAGTGGACGTTGTAATTTACCGTCAGCATCTTCCCGGTCGCTGGCCAGCATTTCGACTTCTGGCCCCCAGTATACTAAATCGGGTTCCCAATCATCAGCACGGCCACCGGCAAAACCATAAGTTTGAAACCCCATATTTTCTAAGGCCACATTACCGGCGAGAACAATTAAATCTGACCAGGACAGGGCTTCGCCGTATTTTTGCTTAATAGGCCAAAGTAGGCGGCGGGCTTTATCTAAACTGGCGTTATCAGGCCAGCTGTTGAGCGGGTCAAAGCGTTGTTGGCCACCACCGGCACCGCCCCGGCCGTCCAACGTACGATAGGTACCGGCGCTGTGCCAGGTCATGCGGATAAAAAATGGACCATAATTACCAAAATCAGCAGGCCACCAGTCTTGCGAGGTGGTTAGCAGTTTATCAATATCTTGTTTTACTTTTGCCAGGTCCAAGCTGCTAAAGGCTTTGCCATAATCAAAGTCAGGGCCATAGGGGTTAGATCGGGCATCGTGAGCGCGTAATGGGCTTAAATCTAATTGATTTGGCCACCAAAACTGATTGGTTCTTACCGCGCCCATAGCTGCAGCACCAGATCCAACCGCACCTTGAGGTTTACTCATTTCTGCGGGCTGAGCATTAGCAACAGCAGAGCCTGATGCCAATAACACACTTACCAAACCGGCCAACAGAGTTTTATTAAAACGTTGTTGTCTCATTGTCTGTCTCCTTCAAAATAAAATATTGTTTTTAAAGTAGCTTATTGATACCCAGCAAACTCCGCACCCCAGAGAGTTTTAGGGTGCAACAGTTTTAACACAAGCGAACAGGTATCTATCTGTTCGGCTTGGTAGGGTAACAACAAAATAGTATAGTTATTTTGTAATGGGTTATTGCGAATAAAATCGATTGCCTTAATTTGTAAAACCGATTGTGGCGTGATGATTATTTCACCTCGCGGTAGTCTCTTTGTCGTAATATCTGTAAATGCAAAGTGTGTTGGTTTATGTTGATAATGTTATTTGGTAACCACTATTAGTTACTTATTTAAATGTAACCAATAGTGGTTTCATATTGCGACACTGTCCGCTGGCGAAAAGCAGGGTTCACCGGCAGCAGGTCATTTAATTGGTATTGCCGAAAGATTGCTGGTTTTTTAGCGCTTGGGTAGCGTTGAATACAGTTGCTTAAGCTCGGTGGTCAAATAACGGAACACCGGGCCCTGACTGGCGCCTTTACTGTAAATCAGGTCTACCGGTACTGACCAGGTCGCATGGTCAAAGGCGACCTGCATTTCACATAGCTGGCCATTGGCCAGTAGCGGCTTGACCATAAAAAAGGGCAAATAGGCCCAACCAACCTGACGGCAAACTAAAGCTAGCACCTTACTGTAGCTAGAGCACCACCAGGTGCTGGAGGCGATGCTTAACAATAACTGTGATTCACGTTTTTCACGGCCGCGTACTGCAATTTGTCGGTAGGGCAACAGCGCCGTTAAACTAATATCTTCGGCCGCAGCTAACGGATAGGCGGAGTGGCAAACAGCAACGTATTCAATATTCCCTACATAACAAAAATCAGTTTGTTTAGCGGCTTCCACTTCAGTAAACATAATGCCTAAATCAATCTGGCCTTTTGCTGCATCAACTGCAATGTCGGTTGATGGCAGTGATATTAGCTCTATTTCCACGGTAGGGAATTGCAGTTCCAGTTTACGTAAAACATCATAAACCTCTGGCAGGAGCAAGCCGTCATCCACGGCAAGGGTTAAGCGGGTTTCTTGTTGTTTGTAAATCGACTGTGCGGTTTTCTCCAGTTCGTCAGCCTGTATTAATAAGCCTCGCGCTAAGCGCAGTAAGCGTTCACCTGCCGGGGTGAGGGTAGGGTTACGCGATGAGCGATCAAACAGCACGACGTTTAAATCCAGCTCTAAGGTACTGATACCATGGCTTACTGCCGACTGTACTTTGCCGGTTTTACGGGCGCAGGCCGAGAAAGAACCTTCATCGGCGGCAATCACAAACATTCTCAGTTGTTCTAAACTTAACATATGAAATTATTCGATAGATACTAACTTTGATGAATCAGATTAACTGATATTATCCGCGTCCTGTCAAGCAGCAAGAAAATCCGATCAGGATGAGAGAATGTGAAAGATGAGTTGGTTATATTTGGTGTTAGCGGGTTTAACCGAAATAGGTTGGCCGGTGGGGTTAAAAATAGCGCAGTCGGGTCAGCATAAAGTTACTGGTATCGCGATTGCTATTGGCTTTATGGTGGTAAGTGGCACCTTACTGTTTTTGGCGCAGCGCACCATTCCATTGGGCACTGCTTACGCAGTTTGGACTGGCATTGGTGCTGCCGGTACGTTCTTAGTCGGTATTTGCTTTTTTGGTGATGCAGCTTCTTTACTTCGCTATATCGGTGTTATGTTAATTGTAGGTGGGGTTGTCGTATTAAAGCTGGCGAGTTGAAGTCGCACCATGTTGTAGCAGCGCAAATTATAGGCTTGGATCTGAGCGATTAATTATGGAGGATCCCGTATAATCGCTTTTAGCATACAGACCTAACTTAAAAGGATGCGAGTTAGGCGATATTGCTCATCACCCCCTTGAGTTTGGAGCCTTTTGCTATGTCGCAGATTTTCAGTTACGCCGCTATAAGTAAGGCTTTGCTGTTGCTTATTTTGGCGGCAGGTGTGTATTTTTTTATCGGTTTTTTAGTACCGGTGTTAGCGGCGCTAATTATTTGCTTTGCGAGTTGGCCGGTATATCAAAAGCTGCTAAAGCGCTGCGATTATAGTACCAAGCTGGCAGCCAGCTTAGCCTTAATTTTTATTGTGTTGTGTTTGGTGATACCCCTGACATTAGTGTTTTCGTTCGCCATTCAGGAAATGAAAGTTTGGATGAAATGGCTGTTAGCAGCCAATCAGTCGGGTGCTGAGGTGCCAGATTGGATTGCAGCCTTGCCTGCAATTGGCAATTGGTTGGCGGGTTTATGGCAGGAGTATTTAAGTCAGCCGCATCAGCTTGGTCATGCCGTAAGTGTGGTGAGCGGGGAGCACTTAACGGGTATTTCACGTATGGTACTCAGCTTGGGTTGGCATACCGCTGGCGCCTTACTCAGCATTCTTTTTATGTTAATTACCCTGTTCTTTTTGTACAAAGATGGCGATAAATTAGCGGTGCAGTTGGACACTATTGGCGAACGTATTTTGCCGGAGCGCTGGCAGCGCTTTTCAAGAGTCGTACCGGCAACGGTTAGTTCTACGGTGCTGGGGATGACGGTTATCGCCATTGCTGAGGGGGTAGTGCTGGGGCTGGCATATTGGATTGCAGGCGTGCCTTCGCCAGTGGCCTTTGGGGTAATTACCGGGTTTATGGCGCTGATCCCTGGCGGGGCACCTTTGGCTTTTTCGCTGCTGTCACTGTATTTGGTCGGTACTGGTGATGTTACGGCTGGCGTCGGTTTGTTTTTATGGGGCAGTATTGAACTGTTTATTGTCGATAAAACGATTCGGCCTACGTTGGTGGGTGGACCGATTAAATTACCTTTTTTGCCGACGTTTTTTGGCTTAATTGGCGGCGTAAAAACCATGGGGCTGGTCGGTTTGTTTGTGGGCCCTGTGTTAATGGCATTACTGGTCGCTATTTGGCGCGAGTGGCTGCGAGACAAAGCCATGCTAGCGCCAACTGAGATGGTTGCCGACGAAAAAAATATGCCATCCTCAGATTAGTTTAGTAAGTATAGGGTGAAAGATTATTTATCGGAAAGCTGCTATTTATGCTTCTGGCGAGATCTGAATATGTTGTGAAATTTTATCTTGTGGGGTATCGGTGCGGATTGAATATCAACTTGTGCTGCCGTTGAGAATGCCATCAACACTGAAAATCAGTGATCTGAAAGCCTCTGGCAAAGCACAGTGGCCGTTGTGTATCAAACAGCGTAACGTCGACGCCCGGTATGCAGCGGGTAAGCTTTTACCCGCTTGGTGTTGTAATTCAATATCAATGTCGTTGACTATTTGGCCAGCTTTTACCTGCTCCAGTGTTGATAAAGTACCTTAAACTTTAAAGGCGCGTGCCTGAGTTTGCAGCTTCGCGGCTAAATGCGCTAGCATTTCACTGGCTGTGGAGCTTTCCTTGGCACTGCGGCTGACTTCACCAATACTTACTGTAAAGTCACTAATATTCCTGCTGATATCATCGGCAACGATAGTTTGCTCTTCGGTTGCGGTTGAGATTTGGACGTTCATATCAACAATAGTTGAGATGGAGTCTTTAATTTTTTCAATGATCGTGCCTGCCGTATCGGCTTTATCCACGCTCAGCTGTGCAAACTGTTCAGAAGATTGCATCGATGAGACCGCTGATTTTGACGAGCGCTGCAGGTTTTCTATCATCGTTTTAATTGATTCAGTCGCTTGTTGGGTGCTGGTTGCTAGGGTCCTTACTTCATCGGCGACTACGGCAAAACCACGACCCGCTTCACCTGCTCTGGCGGCTTCAATAGCGGCATTTAGCGCCAGTAAATTCGTTTGCTCAGCAATATTGCGGATCACCGCTAATACCTGGCTGATTTTGTCGCTTTCCTGATTCAGGTTGCTAATAATCTCCGCTGAATTAACCAAGGCATTGGATAATTGATTGATAGCCGCCACATTATCCCGCACGCTTTGGTAGCCTTGTTGCGATAGGATATCAGTGGTATTAGCTTGCTCTGAGGTAGCCAGCGCGTTGCCAGCGACCTCTTGAATTGCTGCTGACATCTCGGTTACTGCTGTGGCAATTAAGGTTGCTCTATGAGATTGCTCATCAGCGGTATTGGTGACCTGAACACTAATACTATGCATTTGTTCTGATGCCGTGGCCATTCGTTTCAATGTTATGGCGAAATTGCTGAAATTGACTGATAAAAGGGGTAAGGTTTTGTTCAACCTGTTGAATCAGTGCCCTTTCTTCTGCGGTTAATTCCGTCGTTAAATAGGCTTGCCAATTAGTTTGTGCGGTTTGCTGTGCTTGCTCAAGCGCACTTAAGGTACTCATTTTATCCATAATGCCAGACTTGTGCTTATGAAAGGTATCAACCGAGGTCACGGTATAGGCATCAGAGACCCGTTTAAGCTGGTTTAGGGCAACCACGCGGTCAAAATAAAGGCTATCGATCCCTTGGTTAAGTTTTCGCATTTCGGCATAAGACAATATAACGGTAATAACCAGTGTGATAACAGGTATGGCCGAGAGTAAAAACAGTCTGGTTCTAACACTGATATTATTGAGCATACATTGTACCTATACAAGTTTGGATGGCGGTTACTGAGTGTATAACAGATGCTTGCTTTTAAACGTCAGTATCTTGGTTACAACGTAAATTATTTAGACTACCTGCTTAAAGCATAGAAGAGCTTTTGTAGTTTGCTATTAAAATAACGGTAATTTATAGGTAGGTGCTGGTAAAATACTCATAACTATCAAAGTTATACAGAAGATTATCTTAAGTGTTCAGCAATACTAGCAAGGTAAACATTCGATTAACGTGAATGGTGGGAGGAAAACTGAGTACTGGTTTCGGTTTATAACTTGTATAGAAATTTAAAAAGCCGTTTCAAAAAACCAGGGCAGCGAAATACTGCCCTGGTTTTAGCTGGATTAACTCTTGGGGAGTACAACAGTATCTAATACATGAATCACGCCATTGCTGGTTTCAATGTCAGTAGCAATAACTTCGGCGCCATTTACAAAGACCTTGCCATCTTTAACTTCAATCGCTAAATCCTGACCTTGTACTGTGGTGGCGGAAGTCAATTTTACTACATCTGCTGCCATCACTTTACCGGCAACCACATGATAGGTTAGTACATTGGTCAGGGCCGCTTTATCAGCTACTAAAGCATTTAAATCTGCTGCGGGTATTTTGGCAAATGCTGCATCGTTTGGAGCGAATACAGTAAAAGGCCCAGCACTTTTAAGAGTGTCAACTAAATCGGCTGCCTGAACAGCGGTCACTAGTGTGGTAAAGCTGCCCGCTGCTACGGCGGTATCCACGATATCGGCTTTGGCTTTGTGGTTGTGTGCATGCGCCGAAATTAATAATGAGCCTACTAGTAAGGTACCGCTGATCACGTGAGTTAATTTCATACTAAGTTTCCTCTTAAAGAAGGTTAGACATGATAGTCATCACTTATAACGTTCTGTTTCAGAGGGACGATCAAATAAATATTTTTCTATTTTGGCTAAACCAAACGTCGTTATGCAACGTTGCAGGCAGTCTGTCTCAACGATTAACGTTTTACACAAACGAATAGCGCATTGCCAGATTCGTTCGACAACGGCTGAATGCGTTCATAATCATGAGTCAGCTGATGTACCTCAAAATAGGGGGCGAGCAAACTGTGTAACTCGTTAAAGCTAATAGCTACCATGGCATGCTCATCTTGCCAGTATTGGTTTTCATTACCGGTGGTTTTGCTGATTCTAAGCCTTAATGCTTGCTGTTCGCCGCTGCCGCTGTAAAACCAGGCCGAGTTAAATTCAAAGACGCTATCCAGATGTCGGGTACTATGGCTAACGGCAGTCAGGTTACAGATTTTGTCTTTGTCTACCGCATTAAAGCAGAATACGCCACCGGTATTAAGTGCTGCAAAAACGCTGGCAATACATTGCTTTAGCGCAGCAAGCTGCCCGGTATAATGAATGGAATATAAAAAACAGGTAATAAGATCAACCGGCTGCGGTAAGGTGAAATGACACATATTTTCCAGCATAAAACAGGCATCTGGGCAACGCTGCCGCGCCAGTTCTAACATCGGTAAGTTAAGATCCAGTCCGCTACATTGATAACCGGCCGCCAAAAAATATTGAATATGCGGCCCGGTACCACAGGCAAGATCCAAATGTGTTTTACCACCGTTGCCAAATAGCTGATGCAGCCGTTGTACACAGTTGCTTTGTGCCAGATAGTTGATATCACAGCACATTAAATCATAGTAGCCCGACAAGTCGGTGTATAGCGTGTTAGTGGCAAGCATGGCAAGGCATCGGGCAAAATTCGGTGGCATATTTTATAGCAGAACAGAACAACTGCGAAGCACTAAATGGTTTGGCTATGTAGCGATTTTGGATACTATGAATATTTTGTTGCCGAGTGCCGTTATCCGCTGAAAAGTATGCTCCGCTACCATTTTATTCTTCTGGCAAATACTCGCATATCTGGATATTTCGCTATATAACGATGCATAACTAAACCGAGGAGCAGAACAATGTCCAAATTTTTTCTTATCTTACTATTGGGTATTTTTAGCCCAGTTGTTGCCGCGATAGAGTGGCAAACACTAACACCGATGCCACAGGCGGTGCAAGAGATCTACCCCGCTGTGTATAAAGGACGTATCTATGTTGCTGGAGGCTTAAGCGATGAGATTGATCTTACTAAGCAACAAATGACCAGCGTAGTGCAAGTTTTTGATCCTGAAACACAACGTTGGACGTTTGGGCCTGATTTACCCGAGCCAAGGCATCATGCGTACTTGGTATCTGTAGCTGACCAATTATTTTTATTCGGCGGTTTTATTGAAGCAAATGGAGGGCGTTGGAGTGCCAGTGCTGATGTTTTATTGTTAGATGAGACCAGTAACCGTTGGCATAAAGTATCAACCTTACCCCAACCGTTAACCGAAACTACCGCGGTGGTATTGAATGGTCGGGTGCATTTGGCCTCTGGTCGTTCGCCACTTGGGCCAGAAAATGCACAATGGCGGGATCAACAGGATGTGAGCTGGCATTGGGTTTTCGACCCGAGCACGTTGTCAGTCACTGCGGCTACGCCGTTAAATATCGCCTTTAACAGCGCAGCAGCGGTGGTTTTAGCAGAGCAATTTTACCTGGTAGGTGGGCGGCAAGTTGATGGTGGTAACTTGGCGCAGCTACAACGTTTTGATCCAGTGATAAACCAATGGCAAGCATTGGCCGAATTACCTCAAGCGCAGGGTGGGTTAGCTGCTGCAGTGTTAGGTGAGCAATTATGGGTATTTGGTGGTGAGTATTTTACTGATGGCGGTGGTGTTTACAGTGAGGTTTGGGTGTATCAAGCTGCCACTGATAGCTGGCAAGAACAAGGCAAAATGCCACTGCCTCGACATGGCTTGGGAGCGGTATCCATTGAAAATACAATTTATGTGTTGGGTGGTGCTACAGAGGTAGGTTTAAAGGCAACATCGGCAGTGCTGGAGAAAGTGGTGATATTAGCTAAGTAAGCAGCTTTCCTAAAACAATCCTCAGCGGCTTTTTTCAGTTAATTATATACGTTTAGCAAAACTCTCAAAAATGTTGAGGCTCAGCAAGCAACAAAGGCGCTAGTTAGCGCCTTTGTTGTAATATAAATAACTTGAAGTTAATTATATTTTACGGCGACGTACCAGCAATAACAAGCCTGAGAAAAACAGCGCTATAGTTGCAGGAGCTGATACTGAAGCGGGATTACCGATATAGCTGCAGATCCAACTGGTTAAATCGCTTACGCGGGTAGATGCGAAAAGGTCGCCATAGTCAGCCTGACGGTTTGTGCCGTTGATATTCCAACCTAATGAATGAACACCAGCCAGTAACCATTCACCATTTTCAAAAATAAACGCACCGCCACCTGAATCACCACCAGCAATACTATATTCAAGTGGCAAGGCTTCATTTTCTGAGGTCAACCCCATGCCAAATTCGTCATACCAAAAGTTTACCCAATCATTGTATACATCACCCCAAGGATCAGTAGCAGTTGGATCTGGATGGTCAAAATCAGACCATAATAATTGTTGGCCAGTGCCTTCATCAGACTGGGCACCGTCAACCACGTTCTGACCTGCACGGCGTATAGTCAGGTAGATATTTTAGATCGGCCATTTCTTACAGGTTACGAACCGATAAAACAAGGTCTTAACCATTAAGCCACTTCGTTACGGTAAAAGGCGTACTGGCGTAAAGGTTGATTTAATACCGTTGATTTAAAAAAAAACGCCTGCTGGCGGTTTTTTGTGCATTATTGCAATTCGTTGGCAAAGCGGCCTACAGCATGCACCACTTGTTTAGCCCCTTCCTGGATCTCTAAAATCACGGCACCTGACTGGTTTGCCAGTTCCAGGCCTTGCTCTGCTTTGCCCCGGGAACTAAGCATTTGGCGCATGACGTCATCTGAGAGTCCCTGGTTTTTCTTCACTACGCCGACAATCTCTTCGGTAGCAGAACTGGTGCGGGCCGCCAATTTTCGCACTTCGTCGGCAACCACTGCGAATCCGCGACCTTGCTCACCGGCTCTGGCGGCCTCAATAGCAGCGTTTAGCGCTAGCAAGTTTGTCTGCTCTGCTATGCCTCCGATGGTTTGCACAATGGCGTTGATCTGCAGGGACTGTTTGCCCAAGGCTTCAATGCTTTGGGTCGCCGTTTGCATTTGCGCGGCTATCTGCTGCATGGTTTCGACAGTTTGTTGCACTACGGTAGCGCCTTTTTTGGCGCTTAGGTCGGTTTGTTGTGAAACGTCGTAGGCTACGCTTGCGCCTTCTCTTACTTGGGCTTCACGTGCTACCTGGTCGGAAACAACGCTGGCAAACTTCACAATTTTACTGAGGTTGCCCTCGGAGTCATAGACTGGGTTATAGGTAGCCTCCAGCCACACTTCGGCGCCTCTGCTATCTATCCGTTTGAAACGGCCCGCCACGTAAACGCCGTTGTTTAGCTTTTTCCAGAATTCAGTGTATTCAGGTGAGGCGGCCTGCTCTGTTGTACAAAACGTTCGGTGGTGCTGACCCACGAGTTGAGTTTAACACCGATTGAAGCAGCACAGCTGGGTAAATCGCTGGAACCCTACAAACTGTTCTGGCTGGAAGATGCGGTACCGGCCGAATTGCAGGAAGGTTTCCGGCTGTTCCGCCATCATACCACTACGCCGATAGCGGTGGGCGAGGTGTTTGCCTCTATTCATGATTGCCAGCAACTGATTAGCGAGCAGCTAATTGACTATATTCGTACCACTATCGTGCATGCCGGCGGTATTACCCATTTACGCCGTATTGCCCATCTGGCCGAGCTGTATCATGTGCGTACCGGCTTCCACGGTGCTACCGATTTAAGCCCGGTAACTATGGGCGCAGCACTGCATTTTGACACCTGGGTGCCAAATTTTGGTATTCAGGAATATATGCGCCATACCGATGAAACCGACGAGGTGTTCCCGCATGATTACCATTTTGATAATGGTTATCTGAAAGTCGGCGATACTCCAGGCCATGGTGTCGATATCGACGAAGCCAAAGCGGCGAAATATCCCTATAAACGCGCCTATCTGCCAGTCAACCGGCTGGAAGATGGCACCATGTTTAACTGGTAAGCGGCCATGACCAGCAGCAAATAAGGTAAAGCTATTAAACGGATTCGTAACAGGATCCACGTTCCGTTATGCCATAAATTTATATACCCTTCGTCTTTAAAGATGCACAGATGTTAGCTGCGTTCGTAAACTGGAGCGCCAGCCCAGCCCAATTACTTAGTACAGCTAACCTCATGGGGGCGGACTGGCGAACCAGTTGATGGCCTTGCCGCCTACGTGCATCTTGAAATCCATTGGGTATACACACTGTGGCGTATCCAATTATGCTTGCCTAAGGATACGCTGCAATGCTTACCGTCAAAATTATCAGCAGTAAAAAACGCTTTGTGCATCAGTTCATCGTTGTGCATCTGTATCTGGTTACAGCACTTTTGGGCTTATTCGCCTGCAGCGCAGCCGTAGCTGCTGACAGCAATACTACCGCTATTGTTCCCGCAAGTTTTGACCACCCTATTATCAGAACGTTTAAAAAATAGCGCATTTTAGCGTCCTATGCAGATGATACATAAAGGAAACTCATTATATGAAACAGATATTAAAACTAAGGTGTGACAGCATCCGAAGGGGCTTTATGCTGGCCCTTTGTTTAGTTGCGGCACAGGCCCTAGCGCAGGCAAACGACACCATGACGCCGATTGCGCCGCCAGATCAGAGCAAGGCGATCGACATCGGTACTGGCCCCTTGCCTGGCGCTAAAACACAAGAGACATGGCATGCTCAGTATGGCAGCCGCTTTGTGCGCAATGTTACTCTTGCCTCGCTGACACCCTTTTTGCCCGATCCGAAAAAGGCCAGTGGTGCTGCTGTGATCATTGCACCCGGCGGCGGCTTTCGCACCCTGTCGATGGATAACGAAGGCTGGGAGGTTGCTCAGGCCCTGGCCAATCAGGGTATCGCAGCCTTTGTGCTTAAGTATCGCTTAAATCAAACACCGGCAGACATGACTGAATTTAAACATGCGATGGACGAGATGTTTTCGGCAACCGGGCGCCGGCCACCGCGGCCTGATCCAGCACAGATGAAGCTTAACCTCGCGCCGCAGTTGGAAGACTCCCGTGCAGCCTTCGCGCTGATCCGCAGTCGGGCACTAGAGTGGAACATCGATCCGGACCGTATTGGCATGCTAGGTTTCTCTGCCGGTGCCATGCTTACCATGGCAACAACGCTGGTTGATAAAGACGCTAAGCCCGCTTTTATTGGCAATATCTACGGTCCGATAGATGCGGTAGAGGTACCAGCCGATGCACCACCGCTATTCGTTGCAATTGCCGCCGACGACCCATTCTTCGCCAATGGTGAATTCGGTTTACTCAAGAATTGGCATGCCGCCAAAAAGCCGGTCGAGTTTCACTTTTACGAGCAGGGTGGCCACGGTTTTGGCATGTACCTCAAAGAAACTACCAGCACTGGCTGGTTTAATGCTTTTACAAGCTGGCTAACAATGCATGGGATGTTTAAGCATAAAGAGTAAGCATCAGGTGAAGATAGGGCGAGTTTCTGGCGTTGCCTGTTCGAAGCAGTCATGCATCTATACTTAGCCCTTTGCTGATTTTTTAGCAGGGGCAATCAGCAGGAAATACATCATCCCGACAATCACCGGCATCCCGGCCGAAGCCGAGCTGGTCATCATAGCAAAAGCTATGCAGCAAGCTGGCAGGGACGGCTATTGCTTGGCGCGTTAATGCTACATTTAATAATTGATCTGATAGTTCTAAATTAATCCAACAGGCTGTTAAGTGTCTAAAGCGCATCAAACCTGGGAGTAAAACCGCTACCCGACTCCGGTATGCTTGCGTACCGGAGTCGCAATTTGCGAGCTCAAAAAGGGCTGCGAACTTCGATGTCACTGCAAAGATATTCGTACTCAAGCTGTTTTTAATTTAAAACTCGGTAACTAAGGGTTTTGCAGGATCTCAGCAAAGAGCCAATTGCAGACATTTCTCTTGGCAAGCCCCGAAGACCGCTTTTACTTAAATTCACACTTATTAAGGTCTGAAGTAAATATCGGGGATATATCGAATTACATATCCTCATTTTTGGTTTGACTTTGGGCTGAAGTAATTTAACTCTGTTACAGTTCTTCGCGGATATAGCGGATCCGCTCGTCCTCATATACTTGATAAATATTTTGCAATAGCGCTTTTAAATCATCAGATTGTTCACCCATGCGGATACTCATAATAATCGGCGATAAGGCACGGTGTTCATTGAGTTCCAGATAACTGACATCCTGGCGGATAAAGGTATGCATACTACTGGGTACAATGGTTAGCCCCTCACCGGCGGCTACCAGACCGATAGCAATTTGTAACTCCCGCACCTCGATAACCTTGGTTGGCGTTAAACCGCGGTCATGAAATAATGCCAAGATTTGATCAGCAAAACTTGGTCGTGGTTGCTTCGGGAAAACTAACAGCGGCTGCTCGACCAAGTCTTTTAGCGTGACACTTCGCCCCAGCTTTGCCAGTGGATGTTTCGAGGGGAGCGCCACCATCAGCGGTTCTTCGCGTAACAAAATGCGCCGGATACTCGGGTCTTCAACCCGTAAGCGGCCAAAGCCGACATCAACTTTACCGGACTTAAGTGCTTCAATTTGCTCTGAGGTGGTCATTTCGTGTAGTGTCAACTCAACGTTCTGATGCTGCTCGCGAAACTGGCGAATGATTCTTGGCAACAAGCCGTACAGCGTGGTCGCCACAAAACCAATCGATAAACTGCGCTCAATTTTGCCGACCCGCTGCGTCATGGTTTTAATTTCTGCCGCTTTCGCCAGCAAGCGTTTGGCATGAGCATAAAAAAATTTACCGGCTTCTGTTAGCTGCAATGGCCGGCTGCTACGCTCAAACAAACTAACGCCAAGTTCATCTTCTAATTGCTGAATTTGCCGGCTAAGTGGTGGCTGGGCAATAAAAAGTCGCTCCGCTGCGCGGGTAAAATTCTGCTCTTCTGCTACTGCCACAAAATACCGTAAATGCCGAATTTCCATTATGTATACCTTTTTGGTATGGAGTTGATACCAACATAGTGTTGGAACTGCAATTAACGCCGAAGTATTGTCCGGTTATCCGATTTAACTATACCAAAACGATATGATCAAGGCGATTGAAACAATTCTGATAGATATCCCGACCATCCGGCCACACAAGTTGTCTGTGGCTACGATGAGTACCCAAACCCTGGTACTGGTGCAAATCCAAACTGACGACGGTTTCAGCGGCTGGGGCGAAGCCACCACCATCGGCGGCCTAAAATATGGCGACGAAAGCCCGGAAAGTGTCGCCGTGAATATTCGCCAGCATATCGCGCCCTTATTACTGCAGCGAGATGAGCGCCAGGTCGGCGCCCTGATGTACCGCCTGCGCAAAAATATCCGTGGCAACCGTTTTGCCAAATGCGCACTGGAAACCGCGCTGCTGGATATTCAGGCACAGCGTCTGGGTGTGCCAATGAGCGAACTGCTGGGTGGCCGCCTGCGTGACAGTGTACCGGTACTCTGGACCCTAGCCAGCGGCGATACCGCCAAGGATATCGATGAAGCGCAGATGATGCTGGATTTGCGCCGCCATAACAGCTTCAAACTGAAAATCGGTTTAAGCAGCATTCAGCACGATGTAAACCATGTGCTGGCGATTAAAAAAGTGCTGGGCGCAGAGGTCAGTATTCGCGTTGACGTCAATCAGGCCTGGTCGGAACTGCAGGCTACCACAGCGATTCAGCAATTACAGGACGGCGGTATCGACTTAATTGAACAGCCATTAAAAGCCGAAAACCGCGCTGGCATGGCACGGCTGGCTGAGCGCTTTAGCGTAGCCATTATGGCCGACGAAACCTTAAACGGCCCCCAGGATGCGTGGGAAGTGGCTCGGTTGAATGCCGCTGATGTGTTTGCCGTAAAAATTGCCCAGTCCGGTGGCCTGACCCAGGCCAAAGAACTGAGCACCATCGCCCGGTTAGCCGGCATCAGCTTGTACGGCGGCACCATGCTGGAAGGCGCCATTGGCACCATGGCCTCGGCCCAGCTGTTCTCCACTTTCGATGAACTGGAATTTGGTACCGAATTATTCGGCCCGCTGCTGTTAAAGCAGGACATTCTGGCCGAGCCACTTCAATACCGTGATTTTGCGCTGCAACTGCCGACCACACCGGGTCTGGGGCTGGCGCTAGATCTTGACAAAATTGCCGCCTGGCGTCGCCCGGCTTAAGGAGATTTATCATGTTATTTCAGGTACGGATGGATGTAAAAATCCCCGCCCATTTAAGTGAAACCGAGGTCAACGATCTCAAAAGCCGTGAAAAGACGCTGGCGCAGCAACTCCAGCAAAGTGGCAAATGGCGTCATCTGTGGCGCATTGCCGGCCAGTATGCCAACACCAGTATTTTTGATGTAGCCAGCAACGAAGAGCTGCACAACCTGCTGCTGTCGCTGCCGCTGTATCCCTTTATGCAGATTGAGGTCACGCCGCTGTGCCGGCATCCGTCCTCGATCCATGACGACGACCGTTAAACCACGCTCTCACTAATAACTTGATACCGACAGGGGACAACACCATGACATATAACGAAATCGACCAGTTAGTTAAAGGCTTTATTATCGACGCCGCCCAATCGGCAGCGAACCCGCGGGTGCAGCAAATTGTGCTGCGGCTGGTTAGCGATCTCTTTAAAGCGATTGAAGACTTAGATTTATCTGCCAGCGAAGTCTGGCAAGGCCTGGAGTTTCTGCAGGAAGCCGGCGGCCGCATGGAGCTGGGCTTAATTGCCCCAGGTATCGGTTTAGATCGCTTCTTGGATATCCGCTTTGACGAAGCAGAAGCCAAACTTGGTATTACCGGCGGTACGCCACGCACTATCGAAGGTCCGCTGTATGTGGCCGGTGCTCCTGTTGCCAAAGGTTTCGCGCGACTGGATGATGGTACTGAGTCTGAGCAAGGCAAGGTGTTGTTTATGCAGGGCACCGTATATGACGCCGATGGCAAGCCGCTGCCAAACAGCCAGGTTGAAGTATGGCATGCCAACCTGCTCGGTAACTACTCGTTCTTTGATAAATCGCAGTCTGATTTTAACCTGCGCCGCACCATCATTACTGACGACAACGGCCGTTATCAGTTCCAGAGCATCGTACCTAAAGGCTACGGCTGTCCGCCAAATGGCAGCACCGCCAAATTACTGGGGTTATTAGGCCGCCACGGCCAGCGCCCGGCACATATCCACTTTTTTGTTAGCGCCGCCGGTCATCGCAAACTGACCACCCAAATCAATATCGACGGCGACGAATACCTGTGGGACGACTTTGCCTTTGCCAGTCGTGAAGGCCTGGTGCCGCCGGTGGTTGAAGTCAGCGATCCGGCTGAACTGGCCAAGCGTGGTGTCAGCAAACCGTTCGCCTCAATTGATTTTGACTTCCACTTAAATGCAGAAGTCGCGGCCGCGCCAACGACAGAAGTTGAGCGGCGTCGCGCCCAGGCCTGAGCTTACGCTTAGTTCGCAAGGATGTTACTCCTGGTTCTAACCGAGTTCCCTTGGCGCTGCAGTTGGGTAAGCCATAGTAGAGACTGCTGCGCCTTTTTTCAGGCTGTATGAAACTGATTTTGAGGTAACACACATGTATATGATCGATCCGGACCGGCCGCTAAACGAGCGCACCCTGAACGACTTTTTAATTGAAGATCACGCCAAAGGTGACCACCGTTTACATCGCAGTGCCTTTACCGATCAGCGCTTATTTGAGCTAGAAATGAAATATATCTTCGAAGGTAACTGGATTTATCTGGCGCATGAAAGCCAGATCCCGGACACTAACGACTACTACAGTACCTATATTGGCCGCCAGCCCATCTTTATTGCCCGCAACCGCGCCGGCGAGCTGAATGCCTTTATCAATGCCTGCAGCCACCGCGGTGCTCAGCTGTGCCGGCATAAAAAAGGCAACAAAGCCACCTTTACCTGCCCGTTCCACGGTTGGACCTTTAATAACAGCGGTAAGCTGTTAAAGGTTAAAGATCCACTTGATGCCGGTTACTCCGACTGCTTTAACAAAGAAGGCTCGCACGATCTGAAAAAAGTGGCGCGCTTTGAAAGTTACCGCGGCTTTTTATTCGGCAGCCTGAACCCGGACGTGGCACCGCTGGCTGAATTTTTGGGCGAAGCGGCGAAAATCATCGATATGATTGTCGATCAATCGGCCGATGGCCTGGAAGTGCTGCGCGGCTCTTCCACCTATACCTTTGACGGTAACTGGAAACTGCAGGCCGAGAATGGCGCCGACGGTTACCACGTCTCCGCCGTGCACTGGAACTATGCAGCTACCACCAACCGCCGTAAAGAAGAAGCGGCAAAACGCGAAGATAAAATCAAAGCGATGGATGCCGGCCGTTGGGGCCAGCAGGGCGGTGGCTTCTATGCTTTTGAGCAGGGCCATATGCTGCTGTGGACTAACTGGGCCAACCCGGAAGATCGGCCGAATTTTCCGCGCTATCAGGAATTTGCCGACAAGTTTGGTCAGCCTACTGCCGATTGGATGATCCAGCGCTCACGCAACCTGTGTCTGTATCCGAACGTCTACCTGATGGATCAGTTCGGTAGCCAAATCCGGCTGTTACGGCCACTAAGCGTGGATAAGACCGAAGTCACCATTTACTGCATTGCACCCAAAGGCGAAGCGCCAGAGGCCCGCGCCCGCCGCATCCGCCAGTATGAAGATTTCTTTAACGTCAGTGGCATGGCCACCCCGGACGATCTGGAAGAATTCCGTGCCTGTCAGCAGGGTTATGCCGGCAAGGTGATGGAGTGGAACGATATGTGTCGCGGCGCCACGCACTGGATCCAGGGTGCCGATCAGGCAGCACAGCAAATCGGCCTTAAGCCGGTGATGAGCGGTCTGAAAACCGAAGACGAAGGCTTATACACCGTACAGCACAGCTACTGGTTAAAAGTGATGCAAGACGCCTTGGCCAAAGCAGGAGGCAAAGTATGAGCAAGTTGACCCCTAATGCTGTTGATTATCAGCAACTTTGTGCTTTTTTATACCGCGAGGCGCGTCTGCTTGATGACGAACAATGGGATGACTGGTTGCAGTGTTATCACGATGAGGCCCAGTTCTGGATGCCTTCCTGGGATGACGACGACAAACTGGTTACCGATCCGCAGACTGAAATTTCGCTGATCTATTATCCAAACCGCGCCGGGTTGGAAGATCGGGTATTCCGGATCAAAACCGAACGTTCCAGCGCTACTATGCCGGATACCCGTACCAGCCATAACCTGAGCAATATCGAAGTGCTAGAGCAGCAGGGCGATTTAGTCACGGTGCGTTTTAACTGGCACACCCTGAGTCATCGCTACAAAACCACCTTTAGCCACTTTGGCATGTCGCGTTATGTGATTGATTTTAGTGGCGACAGCCCGAAAATCCGCGACAAATATGTGGTGCTGAAAAATGACTATATCCATCAGGTCATTGATATTTATCATATTTAATGTTCGGGAGCCTGCTATGACCTTTCGTATTGCTTTACAGTTTGAAGACGGTGTCACCCGCTTTATCGACTGCAAAGACGGCGAGCTGCTATCCGATGCTGCTTACCGCCAGAAAATTAATATTCCGTTGGACTGTCGCGACGGCGCCTGCGGTACCTGCCGTGGCTTTTGTGAGTCGGGCAAGTACGATATGCCGCCCGAGCTGTATATCGAAGATGCATTGACTCCGGAAGAAGCCGCGCAAGGCTATATTCTGGGCTGTCAGATGCGGCCCAAGTCTGACTGCGTGGTGCAAATTCCGGCTTCGTCGACCAGCTGTAAAACCGGCATGGCCGAATTCGCCGGCACCTTAACCGCGTTAAGTCAGCCCAGCGCTTCCACCATTTGCTTTACTATCGCGCCAGAGCAACCGGTTGCGCTAAGTTTTCTGGCCGGGCAATACGTTAAGGTCGCCGTACCCGGCACCCAGGATAGCCGTGCGTATTCGTTTAGCTCCGGGCCGGGGCAGGATAGCGTGAGCTTTATTGTACGCAATGTGCCCGGCGGCCTGATGAGCAGCTTTTTAACTGACGGCGCTCAAGTTGGCCAGGCGATGAGCTTTAGCGGCCCTTACGGCAGCTTTTATCTGCGTCCGGTGCAACGGCCGGTATTAATGCTGGCCGGTGGTACCGGTATTGCGCCCTTTATGGCGATGCTAGATGTACTGGCGCAAACCGGCAGTGCTTATCCGGTCAACCTGGTATTTGGCGTAACGCATGATCAGGATTTGGTTGAACTGGACAAACTAGACGCTTTTAAAGCGGCATATAGCTGGTTTGATTACTGCACTGTGGTGGCCAGCGAGGCCAGCCAGCACCCGCGCAAGGGCTATGTTACGGCGCATATTGACGAGGCCTGGCTCAATCAGGGTGATGTTGATATCTACTTGTGTGGTCCGGTGGCGATGGTGGATGCGGTACGCAACTGGCTGAATACGGCTCAAATTAGTCCTGTGAGTTTCCACTATGAGAAATTCTCAGCCAGTGTCGGAGCCTAAGATGAACGCACGCTTTGTCAATAAAGTGGTACTGGTGACTGGCGCAGCCCAGGGCATCGGCCGCGGTGTGGCTGCAGCGCTGGCACAGGAAGGCGCCAAGCTGGTGCTGGTTGACCGCGCCAGCTTCTTACCTGAAGTGGCGAGCGAGATTAAAGCCGCTACCGGCCTGGCTGACAGCGATATTCTGACCGTGGAAGCTGATCTGGAAAGCTGGAGCGGTGCCGAGCAGATGGTGCAGGCGGCGCTGACACAGTTTCGCCGCATTGATGTACTGATCAATAACGTTGGCGGCACCATCTGGGCCAAGCCATATCAGTACTATCAGCCGGATGAAATTGAAGCTGAAATCCGCCGCTCCTTAATGCCGACCTTATGGAGTTGTCGCGCCGTATTGCCAACGATGCTGGCGCAGCGCGGCGGCGCCATCGTTAACGTGTCATCAATTGCCACCCGCGGTATTAACCGCATTCCCTATTCGGCTGCCAAAGGCGGTGTCAATGCGTTAACGGCCAGTCTGGCATTTGAACACGCTGCTGATGGCATCCGGGTCAATGCGGTCGCCACCGGCGGCACTGAAGCGCCGCCGCGTAAGGTGCCGCGCAACCCCAAGCCACTGAGTGCCGACGAGCAGATCTGGTATCAGCAAATTGTTGATCAGACCATCGAATCGAGCCTGATGAAACGCTACGGCAGCATTAACGAGCAGGTACAGGCGATTTTATTCTTGGCCTCGGATCAGGCCTCATACATTACCGGCACTGTATTGCCGGTAGGTGGCGGCGATCAGGGATAAGCGTTAAATCATTAACAGCGCGGCCAGCTTGTGGCGGCGCGAAGTAGGTGAACAGATGATTGATAAAGCCGTAGCGACCGCCGCTGACGCGGTGGCGCAAATTTACGATGGCGCAACGGTGATGATTGGTGGCTTTGGTACCGCCGGCCAGCCGGCTGAGCTGATTGATGCCTTAATCGCCCATGGAGCGCGCGAGCTAACCATTGTTAATAACAACGCTGGTAACGGCGACACCGGGCTGGCGGCGCTGTTAAAAGCCCGCCGGGTGAAAAAGATTATCTGCTCTTTCCCACGCCAGTCCGACTCCTATGAGTTCGATGCGCTGTACCGCGCCGGCGAAATAGAGCTGGAATTAGTGCCACAGGGCAACCTGGCTTGCCGGATTCAGGCCGCCGGCTCAGGCCTTGGCGCAGTGTTTACCCCTACCGGCTACGGCACCTTGCTGGCCGAAGGCAAAGAAACCCGCGAAATCAATGGTAAACACTATGTGCTGGAATACCCGATCAGTGCCGACTTTGCGCTGATTAAAGCGCAACAGGGCGATCGCTGGGGCAACCTGGTGTACCGCAAAACCGCGCGTAATTTCGGCCCCATTATGGCCGCCGCGGCTAAGGTCACCATTGCTCAGGTTAGCGAAATTGTGCCACTGGGCGCGCTGGATCCGGAGCAGGTGGTAACGCCCGGCATCTTTGTTCAACAACTGGTTGCAGTATAAGGAGCCGCATGATGACCTATCAGCCATTAAGCCGTGATCAACTGGCGGCGCGGGTTGCCCGCGATATTCCGGAAGGTAGCTATGTCAACCTCGGTATCGGCTTACCAACGCGGATTGCCAACTTTCTCGATCCGGAAAAAGAAATCTTTTTACACAGCGAAAACGGCCTGCTGGGCATGGGCCCGGCACCGGCGCCGGGCGAAGAAGATCCGGAGCTGATTAACGCCGGCAAGGAGTTTGTTACCTTGCTAACCGGTGGTTGTTATTTCCATCATGGCGATTCCTTTACCATGATGCGCGGCGGCCATATCGATATTTGCGTACTCGGTGCCTTTCAAATCGCCGCCAATGGTGATCTGGCCAACTGGCATACCGGTGCTGCTGATGCCATTCCGGCTGTCGGCGGTGCCATGGATTTAGCCGTGGGTGCCCGCAAAGTCTTTGTTACTACCGATCATGTCACCAAAAAAGGCGAGCCGAAAATCGTTGAGCGCTGCAGCTATCCGCTGACCGGCGTCGGCTGTGTCGATCGCATTTATACCGATCTGGCGGTGCTTGATGTCACGCCGGATGGCCTGTTGGTACAGGAAATGGTACCGGGTATTACCCGTGAGCAGTTGCAGGCGATGACTGGCGCAGCGCTGCAATTTTCTGCTAACTGTCAGTAAGGCTGAGGAGCTAATAATGAATGAAGTCTATATTTGTGATGCCATCCGGACGCCCTTTGGCCGTTTTGGTGGCGCCTTAGCCGCAGTGCGCGCTGATGATCTGGGCGCAGTGCCAATTAAAGCGCTGATGGCACGTCAGCCGCAGGTTAACTGGCAGGCAGTGGATGATGTGGTCTATGGCTGTGCCAACCAGGCCGGTGAAGACAACCGCAACGTGGCACGGATGGCCGGCTTACTGGCCGGTTTGCCGGTCGAAGTGCCGGGTACTACCGTTAACCGGCTTTGTGGCTCCAGTCTGGATGCCATTGCTATTGCGGCCCGCGCTATTAAAAGTGGCGAGCAGCAATTACTGATTGCCGGCGGCGTAGAGAGTATGTCGCGGGCGCCCTTTGTGATGGGTAAGGCTGACAGCGCTTTTTCGCGCAATCAAAAAATTGAAGACACCACTATTGGCTGGCGCTTTATCAACCCGCTAATGACACAGCTGCATGGTGTCGATGCAATGCCCGCCACCGCAGAGTATGTCGCCGAAGATTTTAATATCAATCGCGCCGATCAGGATGCTTTTGCACTGCGCAGCCAACAGCGCGCCGCCGCAGCACAACATGCCGGTATTCTGGCGGCAGAAATTACGCCGGTATTGATCCCACAGCGTAAAGGCGAGCCGTTAGTCATCAGCGAAGATGAACACCTTCGCCCGGATACCACCTTAGCCGCCCTGCAAAAACTAAAGCCAGTGGTTAAAGCTGACGGCACGGTGACTGCTGGTAATGCTTCCGGCGTCAACGATGGCGCCTGTGCCGTGTTACTGGCCTCGGCAGCAGCAGTAAAAGCGCAGCAACTGACGCCGCGCGCCCGCATTTTAGGTACCGCCGTCGCCGGTGTTGCGCCACGGATTATGGGCTTTGGCCCGGCACCGGCAGTAAAAAAAGTGCTGGCGTTAACCGGGCTTGCTCTTGAGCAAATGGATGTGATTGAACTCAACGAAGCCTTCGCGGCGCAGGCTCTGGCGGTCACCCGCGACCTGGGCCTGGCCGATGATGACGCCAGAGTCAACCCTAATGGCGGCGCTATTGCGCTCGGTCATCCACTGGGCGCATCCGGCGCGCGGCTGGTCATCAGCGCTTTACAGCAGCTGGAACGTAGCGGTGGTCGTTATGGTTTATGCACCATGTGTATCGGCGTCGGTCAGGGCATCGCCATGATTATCGAACGGCTGGAGGCAACCGATGTTTGTTAAAACCGACGATAAGGTCCAGCTGTACTACCAAACCGCAGGCGATCCAGCCAATCCGGCGCTGTTGCTGTCTAACTCGCTGGGCACCCGCTGGCAGATGTGGCAGCCACAAATCGATGCCCTGACCAAATATTTTTACGTGATTAGCTACGACAGCCGCGGTCATGGCGAGTCGGATAAACCGGCTGGTCCTTATAGCCTGACCCGGCTGGGGCAGGACGCACTCTGTGTATTGGGTGCGCTTGACATTAAAAAGGCACATTTTTGCGGTATTTCGATGGGTGGCTTAACCGGCCTGTGGCTTGCTATTTTTGCGCCGGAGTGGTTTTTAAAGATCGCGGTGGCCAATACGGCAGCGAAAATTGGCACCCCTGAAGGCTGGCAGAGCAGGGCGGCGGTAGTACGCCAGCAAGGCCTAGCAGATCTCGCGAAATCGGCACCACAGCGCTGGTTTACCCCGGGTTTTATCCGCAAGCAGGCCGCGTTAGTCGAGCAGTTAACAGATACCTTAGCCGAGCAAGATAAAGAGGGTTATGCCGCCTGCTGTGACGCGTTGGCCGAGACTGACTTACGCGCCGATCTGGCACGGATCCAGCTGCCGCTGTTAGTTATCGCCGGCAGCGCTGATCCGGTAACCACAGTGGCAGACGCCGATGCCATTGTGCAGGCTTGTCCCAGCGCCAGCCTGGTGTCGTTAAAAGCCTCGCATATCTCCAATTTGGAACAACCCGCAGCCTTTAACCGGGCACTGAGTCAGTTTTTGCGGAGCTAGTATCCAGCAGCTTTGCGTGCAATATCGGCTGCAAGCAGCCTGGTGGTTCGACTAAAACGAACTTATCGAAGCCGCAGATCTGCATTACCACCCGGTGGTGAGGTAACACCATTCCACAATCAACGATAAACCCGCCTGTTTTTCATGCATATCCAAATCCGAATAGCAATAGTTTTCCATACTTTCTCGGTATAGTGACATACTGATTCGGTGTTGGATTATCGTGCTATAAGCAGCGTATCTTCTGGGTAATGGTGAAAAATACACCATACCGATAGGGTTGCCTCGCCAGCCTATCCATCAACAGGAAGATAGAGAGAACACCGCAATGCCCAACACAACAATACGCCCTGCCGGCAGTAACCGGCCCGACAACTGCCTCGATGTCAACCAAACCATCGACAACGCCCGCTTTAACCGCTTTCACTGGCGGATACTGCTACTCTGTGCACTGATTATTATCTTCGACGGCTACGATCTGGTGATATACGGCGTCGTGCTGCCGGTACTGATGCAGGAATGGCAACTTACCCCGATGCAAGCTGGTGCCCTTGGCAGCTATGCATTGTTTGGCATGATGTTCGGTGCACTGTTTTTTGGTCCGCTGGCCGACAAAATTGGCCGCAAAAAAGCCATCGCCATCTGTGTGGTGCTATTTAGCGGCTTTACCTTTTTAAACGGCTTTGCCCGGGATGTGACTGAATTCGCCATTTGCCGCTTTATCGCCGGTTTAGGGATTGGCGGCGTGATGCCCAATGTGGTGGCGCTAATGAACGAATATGCGCCGAAGAAAATCCGTAGCACCCTGGTGGCCATTATGTTTAGTGGCTATTCGGTAGGTGGCATGCTGTCGGCTGGCCTCGGCATTTGGCTGCTGCCATCCTTTGGCTGGGAAATTATGTTCTATATCGCCGGTATTCCGCTGTTATTACTGCCGTTGATTATGCTGTTACTGCCCGAGTCGGTTGGCTTTTTAATTAAACGCGGCCGTCATAGCGAAGCGCGGCAAATGCTGCAAAAGGTAGAGCCGGCGGTGCGGTTAAATGCGCAATCTGAATTGCTTTTAGCCGACAATAAACCAGCTGGTAAACCGGTTAAAGAGCTATTTACCGATGGTCGCGCGCTGGGCACCCTGATGCTGTGGCTGGCATTTTTCTGCTGTCTGTTAATGGTCTATGCGCTGGGCTCCTGGTTACCGAAGTTAATGGCTAATGCCGGCTATAGTCTGGGCTCCAGTTTAGCTTTCCTGCTGGTACTGAATTTTGGTGCCATCTTTGGTGCGGTCGGTGGCGGTGTACTAGGTGATAAACTAAATCTACCCATGGTATTGGCGGTGTTTTTTGCTATTGCCGCGGTATCTATTACCTTACTTGGCTTTAAACCACCGATGGTTGTGCTGTATTCACTGATTGCCATTGCCGGTGCCACCACTATTGGCAGTCAGATCCTGCTGTATGCCTGTGCGGCGCAGTTCTATAACCTGAATATCCGATCCACTGGTCTTGGCTGGGCGTCGGGTATCGGCCGTAACGGTGCCATAGTCGGCCCCTTGCTGGGCGGCTCTTTGCTGGCGATTAGCCTACCATTGCAGCTGAACTTTATGGCCTTTGCCGTACCCGGCGTTGTTGCCGCTGTGGCGATGACAATGTTTGTGGTAAGCCAGCGCAGGGGCAAGGCAGCGTCGGCCATTAGCTTGCAGAAACAACGGGTATAAGCCAATGCGAACTTTACTGCGGGATAGCTCAGTATCAGCAGTGGTGGCAGGTTTAATTGCGACCTTGATTTCCTATGCCGGCCCCTTGTTGATTATTTTTCAGGTCGCCGATGTGGCGGAGCTGCCCGCAGCCCTGCTTAGCTCCTGGATCTGGGCCATCTCGATTGGCAGTGGCGTACTTGGCATCGCACTGAGTTATTACTACAAGGTGCCGGTGATTATCGCTTGGTCGGCACCTGGCTCGGCGCTGCTATTAACCCTGCTACCGAGCTTAAGTTATGCCGAAGCCGTTGGCGCTTATCTGATGACCGCGGTGTTGTTATTGCTGCTGGGGTTAACCGGTGCCTTTGACCGGCTGCTTAAGCTGTTACCGCCGGCCATTACCGCTGCCATGTTGTGCGGCATTTTACTACAGTTTGGCATGGCGGTATTCGGGGTTCTGCCGCAAAACCCGCTACTGGTATTGCTGATGTTACTGGTTTATCTGCTCGGAAAGCGCTTTTTGCCGCGTTACGCCATCGTGCTGGTATTGCTGACCGGGCTAACCACAGCACTGTGGCAGGGACAGGTGGATACTAACCTGCTCAGCTGGCAGTTTGCTACTGTGGTATGGACTACACCGGTATTTAGCCTGCAGGCTTTGCTGAATGTGTCAGTGCCGCTGTTGCTGGTGGCGTTAACTGGCCAGTTTATGCCCGGCATGGCAGTACTGCGGCAAGCGGGTTATCCACTGGCTGCCAGCCCGCTGTTAACCCATAGTGCGCTTGGCAGTGCGTTGTTAGCACCTTTTGGTTGTCATGGTTTAAATCTGGCAGCGATTACCGCAGCGATCTGCACCGGTAAAGATGCCCATCCGGATCCGGCTAAGCGCTATATCGCCGGTATCAGTGGTGGTGTGGCGTATCTGCTACTGGGGATCTTTGGCGGCACTTTGGTAGCACTGTTTAGTGCGTTTCCCAAGGCTTTTATTGCGGCCTTAGCCGGGCTGGCGTTGTTTGGTGCTATTGCTGGTGCCTTACACTCTGCCATGGCAGAGCCAAAAACCCGCGAAGCAGCGCTGATTACTTTGCTACTGACCAGCTCGGGCGTCAGCTTATTCGGTCTGGCTGCCGCCTTTTGGGGCCTAACTGCCGGTTTACTGACCCATGTTGTACTCACTTATAAACAGAACGAACTAACACCCTAATACTTATTCGACAGGATTTTTTATGCGCAATGACATGTGTGGTGGCTTCGTGCGGCCTGAATTTAGTAACACCAACCCATTCAAGATAAATAAGTCTATATTTTATATTGCTTTTTCTCTTGTTGTTAGTGCCGCTGCACTAAGCGGTGCAGCGCAAGCTGAGGAATCAAACGCAGCGTTATGGCAGAATAGCAAGCTCGATTTGCAGCTGCGTAATTATTACTTTTCGCGCGAGTTCAGTGATTTGCAAGCGCCGGGGCCACGGCGTGCTGCCGAATGGGCACAAGGGGCGGTGATGAGCTTTAAATCTGGCTATAGTGCCACGCCGCTGCAGGTCGGCTTTGATCTGCATGCCTTTGCCGGCTTTAAACTCGACAGCAGCCGCAGCAAAATTAATAGTGGTTTACTGGCACTGGACGACGATGGCACTGCCGCCGACAGCTACGGCCGGCTGGCCGGTACGCTTAAACTAAAGGCCGGTAGTACTGAGCTAAGAGTAGGGGAGTTACTGCCGAATTTGCCGGTATTAACCTACAGCGATATCCGGCTGTTGCCACCAACCTATCAGGGTACCAGTTTACACTCTACGCTTAGCAGCAGCCTGACGCTGCAGGCTGGTTATCTGGAAAGCACCAGCCTGCGAAACCGCGCCGGGCGCGATAAATTACAGGCCATGCTGGGGCATGTGCCGCAGCGCCAGGTAAGCAGCGACAGCTTTCGTTATCTGGGTGCCGACTATCAGCTGACGGCAAACAGCCAGTGGCGGCTCTGGTATGCACAGCTGGAAGATCTCTATCAGCAAGCCTACCTAAACTGGCAACAGCAAATCGCACTGGATGAGCAGTTACAGTTTAAAGCCAACATTGGCTTCTTTTCAGCGCAGGAGCATGGCCGAGCGCTGTTAAACCAGCTGGATAACCAGGCACTGTATATGCTGTTTTCGCTAAAGCAGGGCGCACATACCGGCTATATTGGCTATCAGCAAATGCGCGGCGACAGCGCCTTCCCGCGGGTATTTGCCAATGTCAGTATTCTGGGTAACGAAGTGCCAACCTTTGAATTTGCCTCGGCCGGCGAAAAGTCGTGGCAAGTGCGGCATGACATAGACTTTGGTGCCTTTGGCCTGCCAGGCTTGAGTAGTACCATGCGCTATATTAGAAGCAATGGTGCCAGTGTTGGTAATGTTACAGGTGGTCAGGCTTTTGAACGTGATATAGATCTGGCCTACAGTATTCAGGAAGGTATATTCAAAGGCTTAAACATTCGCCTGCGTAATGTCACCGCTCGCGCCAATTACCGCACCGATATCAACGAAAACCGATTGATTTTAAATTACAATCTTGTTTTAAAATAAATCAATCATGCAATAACTCTGGAATGACAAGCCTGCCATTTCAGAGCTTTGCCTTTGGGGTAGCCGAAGGTAAAACCTGCTGGATCGAACTGAATATAGGTTTTCGCCAAACGGCCGCTAACTAAACCGAGCAGTAACACCGCACCGGTAGCCGCAATCAGCAGGGTGATACCATAAAAAATCTTATTATCGTCAGGCTGAAACAACATAAGAGTGCTGCCAAATGCCAGTAAGCCAATACCCAGTAAAGCGATGCGCTTTTGGGATACGTAGATAGGTTCACCGCCTGCAACCGTTACTGCCCGTAAAGACTAGGCGCAATTTGTGAATAATAATGTGCACTGCCATTGCAAAGCAGGCACCAAAAAACACCTGTGTTGTAATACCGGTATTAAAATCCTTTTGAATAATCAGCAAGCCACTTAAGGTAAAAAGCAGGCCAATCAGGGCAAAGAGCCAATCTTTGAAAGTGATTTTATCCAATGTTGATTCCGTAGCTGGTTTTGTCATGCGATTTTAAGTCATTAAGTGAGGCTTTGGCGTTGGTGGTAAAAATAACTGCGCTTTTTTTACAAGAACAACTAGAGAAAGCCGGTTAATCCGGCGCTAACGTTAGGTTTTTGGCCAGCGTAATAAAGGTTTCAATATGTTTATTATGCTGCTCTTGTTTACGATAGCCGACATGAATATGTTTATGGATACCCTCGCTGCCCAGCCTTAACGGCACTATGGGCAGCGTTTTGGCGTATTCCAGTGCCAGCCACTTCGGCAGTGCCGCTACTCCGCGGTTAGCGGCCACCATTTGCAAAATAATATCGGTATCTTCCAGCGTTTTATGTTTTTTCGGCAGGCATTGTGCCGGCAGTAAAAACTGCTGAAAAATATCCAGCCGTGCCAGATCTACCGGATAGGTCAGCAGCGTTTGATCGGTAAGCTGGGTTGGCGTAACTTGAAGCAGCTTACTCAGTTTACTGAGCTGGCTGACAATCAGTACCTGCTCGTAAGGGAATACCGCTTCAAAAATAATGCTGTCTTTTTGAATAGGATCGGGCGTGATCAGGATATCAATATCGTAGTTAAACAGCGCGGCCATACCGCCAAATTGAAATTTCTGTTTTACGTCAATATCTACTCCGGGGGAGCTTGTCAAAAAGGGGCTGACCACTCTAAGTAGCCATTGATAGCAAGGATGGCATTCCATACCAATATGCAGCGCGCCTTTTTCATTTTCAGCAAATTGGCGTAAGGTTTCTTCCATCCGTTCAAACTGCGGTATTAACCGGTTGGCCTGCATCAACAGGTAATCACCCGCCTGAGTTAGCTTGATATTACGACCATCTTTTACCCATAAACATACATTAGCCAGTTGCTCCAGCTTTTTTATGCTGTGGCTTAACGCCGACTGGGTTAAATGCAGACTATCAGCAGCAGCGGTCAGCGACCCCTGACGGGAGATTTCCCGCAGAATACTTAGGTGGATTTTTTCCAGCATAATCAGGCTCTGTTATTAAGGTTGTTATCGCTCAGTGACTGCAGGCCAGAATGCGGCTTTCGCTAAGCTCATAATGCATGACTTAAATTCATATACTAATGAGAATATACCATTTTTAATCATAAATGCTATCCGTTATATTTTAGCCATCTGGATGGGTGAATAATTGAGTGATAAAAATGGCTAGATTACACAACTTAGGTTTTCCGCGTATTGGCAGTAAACGCGAATTAAAATTTGCCCAAGAAGCCTTCTGGAAAGGGCAAAGCAGCGCGGCTGAATTACTGGCAGTTGCCAAGCAATTGCGTAGCAAGCACTGGGCATTACAAGAGAACTTGGACTTTGTGCCGGTGGGCGACTTTTCCTTGTATGATCAGGTACTGGATATGAGTTTCACCTTGGGTAATATCCCAAAGCGGGTGGCAAAACTTGCAGGCGATGAGTTGGATAACTATTTTCGGGTGGCTCGTGGCCGCTCGGCCAATGACAGCGCCTGTAGCTGTGTGCATGCCGGTGAAATGACCAAGTGGTTTGATACCAATTACCACTACATCGTACCGGAGGTCACCGCTGATACCGAATTTAGCTTAAACAGCAGCCGTATTCTGACGCAATTTGCTGAAGCCCGCGCGCAAGGCGTTCAGGCTAAACCGGTGCTTATTGGCCCGGTAACCTATTTATGGCTTTGTAAAGAAAAGGATGATTCCAACCGCCTGACACTGCTGGATAAACTGCTGCCAGTGTATCAGCAATTACTAACTGAGCTGGCCAGCGCCGGTGCTGACTGGGTGCAAATTGATGAGCCGGTATTGGTCACCGAGCTGGAAGCTCATTGGCAATTGGCTATTAGCAAAAGCTATGAGGTATTAGCCGCCAGTGCGCCAAAATTGTTGGTTGCAACCTATTTTGGCACCTTGCAGGAAAACCTGTCGTTAGTGGCTGCTTTACCTGTTGCTGGGGTGCACTTAGATGTGGTGCGCGCTCAGGCAGAAGTGGCGTCATTAATTGCTGCCTTGCCAACAGATAAAGTGGTTTCGTTGGGGGTGATTGATGGTCGTAATATCTGGAAAACTGATTTAACCAGCTTATTAGACTGGTTAGAACCTATTGCTAAGGATTTAGGCGAGCGCTTATGGCTGGCGCCATCCTGCTCACTATTGCATGTGCCGGTAGATTTAGATCACGAGAAGAAACTGGATAGCGATATAGTTAACTGGTTAGCTTTTGCTAAGCAAAAACTGGCAGAATTAACGCTGCTGGGACGCGCGTTAAATCAGGGACGGGCCAGTATAGCTGCTGAGCTTACGGTTAACCAGGCGGCTATTGCCAACCGTAAAGCGTCAAAGCGGGTGCATAATCCGGCAGTAAAGGCAGCTGTGTCGCAAATTACCGCCAGTCTGGGACAACGGCAAAGCCACTATGAAATCCGCGCAGCCAAGCAGGCGCAGCACTTAAAGTTACCGCTTTATCCCACCACCACTATAGGCTCTTTTCCGCAAACCCAAGCCATTCGTCAGGCGCGGTTAGACGTAAAGAAGGGCCGCATTAGCCGGGTAGAGTATGAAGAAAATATGCTGGCAGAAATTGCCTATGCGGTAGAGCAGCAAGAACAGTTAGGGCTGGACGTGTTAGTACACGGTGAAGCCGAGCGCAACGATATGGTGGAGTACTTTGGTGAGCAATTACAAGGTTATGCCTTTAGCCAAAATGGCTGGGTGCAATCTTACGGCTCACGCTGTGTGAAGCCGCCGATTCTATTTGGCGATATTAGCCGGCCAAAACCGATGACGGTAAATTGGACCCGCTATGCGCAATCATTAACAGACAAGCCGATGAAGGGGATCAGGGCGGGATCATACTTTTTAGGGAACTTTGTTGAAATTCATTGATCAGATCAAAAATTTTCCTTTTCTGGCACTGAACAATGAGTTTTATCGACTACCTTGACCAAATAGAAGATCACCGCACCG
>Ga0209070_100293_pt1 | contig 44394 bp, 39 predicted proteins | sample SynthPrep_5_END__FD_187205 | JGI IMG/M metagenome (GOLD analysis project Ga0209070, IMG submission 187205) | Synthetic microbial communities from Ohio, USA - SynthPrep_5_END_DS10_MetaG (SPAdes) (version 2) | ecosystem: Engineered > Bioreactor > Aerobic > Activated sludge | place: USA: Ohio... | reverse complement strand
GTACCGCCTCGACCAGGAAACCATCTATCGCCAGATGATGGCGCTGCTCGACAACGGCTGCGAAGGCAAAGAGGCGCAAATGTCCGCCAGCACCACGCTCAAGCCGGGCGGCAAACAAGAACTGCTGGTCAACAGCAAGAACCTGAACCTGCAGAACAGCAGCCATCAGGTCGACATCCGCTTCGCCGACCCTTCGGTGAAAACCCTGCAAGCCACCCTCTGGTACATGAACGGTCGCCACGAGGACATCAAGATCGAGAAACCGGAAACCTCCGACACCGACGGTCGTTTCGCCTTTGAGCTGCGCACGGACGAAGACTGGGCCTCGCAAAACCTGCTGGCGGTCGAAGTCCAGGGCCCGGAAGCGGGCACCGCGCCACAGAAAGTCGAAGCGAAAATCTGCAAACGCAACGTATTCCCGGGCGCTGGGCAACAAACCGCTCAGGTCGGGCAATGAGGTCTGCTATGCGAAACTCGAAACTGAAAACTCTTTTAGCCCCGACGCTGCTCGGGCTGGCGATCTTCGCCGGCACCGCGCAGGCCGCCGCGCCACTGCGTCCACCCCAGGGCTATTTCGCGCCTGTGGATAAATTCAAGACCGGTGACAAAAGCGAAGGCTGCGATGCGATGCCGACGCCGTACAGCGGGCCGCTGCAATTTCGCAGCAAATACGAAGGTTCGGACAAGGCCCGCGCGACGCTGAACGTGCAGTCGGAAAAAGCCTTTCGCGACACCACCAAAGACATCACCACGCTGGAACGCGGCACCGCCAAACGGGTGATGCAGTTCATGCGCGACGGTCGCCCGGAGCAGCTCGATTGCACGCTCAATTGGCTGACCGCGTGGGCCAAGGCCGATGCGTTGATGTCGAAGGACTTCAACCACACCGGCAAGTCGATGCGCAAATGGGCGCTGGGCAGCATGGCGTCTTCGTACATTCGCCTGAAGTTCTCCGACTCGCACCCACTGGCCCAGCATCAGCAGGAAGCGCAGTTGATCGAGGCGTGGTTCAGCAAAATGGCCGATCAGGTCGTCAGCGATTGGGACAACCTGCCGCTGGAAAAAACCAACAACCACTCGTACTGGGCCGCCTGGTCGGTGATGGCGACCTCGATCGCGACCAACCGCCGCGACCTGTTTGACTGGGCAGTGAAGGAATACAAGGTTGGCGTCAACCAAGTCGATGCCGACGGCTTCCTGCCGAACGAACTCAAGCGCCAGCAACGCGCCCTCGCCTATCACAACTACGCCCTGCCGCCGTTGGCGATGATCGCCAGTTTCGCCCAGGTCAACGGTGTTGATTTGCGTCAGGAGAACAACGGCGCGCTGAAACGTCTCGGTGATCGAGTGTTGTCGGGGGTGAAAGACCCGGACGAATTCGAGAAGAAGAACGGCAAAGAGCAGGACATGACCGATCTGAAAGAGGACATGAAATTCGCCTGGCTCGAACCGTTCTGCACGCTCTACACCTGTGCGCCTGATGTGATCGAGAAGAAGCACGGCATGCAGCCGTTCAAGACCTTCCGCCTCGGCGGCGACCTGACCAAGGTCTACGACCCGTCGCATGAGAAGGGCAACAAAGGCTCATAAAGCAAAAGCCCCTCACCCTAACCCTCTCCCAAAGGGAGAGGGGACTGACCGAGGTGGTTGTACGAGTTACGCCGAAATGAAATACCGAGTCGATCTCCATTTTTGAAAACCATGGAGATCAGGCTCCCTCTCCCTCCGGGAGAGGGCGGGGGGTGAGGGCAAGTTTTCAAGGCCCGGCACAACCCTGACAGAAACACCGTTTTGCCCCTCCACTACCACGGGGGGTTTGGGGGGGCTTTGGCCCTTGACTGTTGGTTCAAACATGGAGAGATCGGGATGGTATTTTCATCCAACGTGTTCCTGTTTCTGTTCTTGCCGATCTTTCTCGGCTTGTACTACTTGAGCGGGCAACGCTATCGCAACCTGCTGCTGCTGATCGCCAGCTACGTGTTCTACGCCTGGTGGCGTGTGGACTTCCTCGCGCTGTTCGCGGCCGTCACGCTGTGGAACTACTGGATCGGCCTCAAAGTCGGTGCCGCCGGTGTGCGGACCAAACCGGCGCAGCGCTGGCTGTTGCTTGGCGTCGCGGTGGACCTGTGCATCCTCGGCTACTTCAAGTACGCCAACTTCGGCGTCGACAGCATCAACGCGATGATGACGTCGGTCGGTCTTGAGCCGTTCATCCTCACCCACGTGCTGTTGCCGATCGGTATCTCGTTCTACATCTTCGAGTCGATCAGCTACATCATCGACGTGTATCGCGGCGACACCCCGGCCACGCGCAACCTGATCGACTTCGCGGCCTTCGTGGCGATCTTCCCGCACCTGATTGCCGGCCCGGTGTTGCGTTTCCGCGACCTCGCCGACCAGTTCAACAACCGCACGCACACCCTCGACAAGTTCTCCGAGGGCTGCACGCGGTTCATGCAGGGTTTCATCAAAAAGGTCTTCATCGCTGACACCCTCGCGGTGGTCGCTGACCATTGCTTCGCCTTGCAAAACCCGACCACCGGCGATGCCTGGCTTGGCGCGCTGGCCTACACCGCGCAGCTGTATTTCGACTTCTCCGGCTACAGCGACATGGCGATTGGTCTGGGCCTGATGATGGGTTTCCGTTTCATGGAAAACTTCAAGCAGCCGTACATCAGCCAGTCGATCACCGAGTTCTGGCGTCGCTGGCACATCAGCCTGTCGACCTGGCTGCGTGACTATCTGTACATCACCCTCGGCGGTAACCGTAAAGGCACGCTGATGACGTATCGCAACCTGTTCCTGACCATGCTCCTCGGCGGTCTGTGGCACGGCGCGAACATCACCTACATCGTCTGGGGCGCCTGGCACGGCATGTGGCTGGCGATTGAAAAAGCGCTGGGCCTGAACACCTCTCCGCGCAGCCTCAACCCGATTCGCTGGGCGCTGACCTTCCTGCTCGTAGTCATGGGCTGGGTGATCTTCCGTGCCGAAAACCTGCACGTTGCCGGGCGCATGTACGGCGCGATGTTCAGCTTCGGCGACTGGTCGCTGTCGGAACTCAATCAGGCCAGCCTTACCGGTCTGCAAGTGGCGACTCTGGTTGTTGCGTACGTGACGCTGGCGTTCTTCGGTCTGCGCGATCTGTACACCAATCAGCCGCCAGCCAAGAGCAAACCTGAAGTCAACGTCGAGGCCAACGGCCCTGCCACCGCGACCCCGGGAATGATCAAAGCCGCTCCTGGCGAAAACCCGGCAAGCATCCACGAGCCTGGCTACACCGTCGGCGTCGAAGCCCAGGTGCAACCGGCTTACTGGACGGCGGACTGGTCGCGCTACGTGATGCGCGGCCTGATCCTGCTGCTGTTCATCGCCTCGATTCTCAAACTCTCGGCGCAAAGCTTCTCGCCGTTCCTTTACTTCCAGTTCTGAGGGATCTGACATGACCCGCTCATTACGCATCTTCTACATCGCCCTGTTCCTGGTGACCCTGTTGGTCCTCGGTCTGTGGTCGGTTCGCAGCTTCTTCGGCTTCAGCACCAACGCCGATGCGACGGTGCTCAACGGCCGCTGGACCAAAGCCGTGGAAACCCACTATGACGAAGAGTTTCCGATCAAGCGTCTGGGCACCAATCTCTGGGCCGCGCTGGATTTCAAACTGTTCAACGAAGGTCGTCCGGGCGTGGTGCTCGGTCGCGACCAGTGGTTGTACAGCGATGAGGAATTCAACCCGATCGTCAACGAAGAGCTGAACCTGCAAGGCAACTACGCGCTGGTTGAAGGCGTGCGCCAGACCCTGAAAGCGAAAGGCGTGAAACTGGTGATGGCGATCGTGCCGGCCAAGGTTCGTCTGTACCCGGAGCATCTGGGTGAAGTGAAACCGGCGAGCATCCACGAAAACCTCTATCAGGATTTCCACCAACGTGTGGCGGCCGACAAGATCCTCGCCCCGGACCTGCTCAAGCCATTGCAACAGGCCAAGCAGAATGGTCAGCAAGTGTTCCTGCGTACCGATACGCACTGGACGCCGGAAGGCGCCGAGATTGCCGCGAACACCCTGGCGAAAACCATCGCCGACAAGTTCCCGCTGAGCGGCGAGCCGCAACGCTTCGTTACCACGCCAGCGGAGAAGGTCACGCACAAGGGCGATCTGCGTCTGTTCCTGCCGCTCGATCCGCTGTTTGAAAACCTGATGCCGGCGCAAGAGCCGCTGCAAAAGCGCAACACCGTCGCGGCTGGCGATCAGCCTGCCGGTGACGACGCGCTGTTCGCCAGCAATGAAGTGCCGGTGGCACTGGTCGGCACCAGCTACAGCGCCAACCCCAACTGGAACTTCGTCGGTGCGCTGAAACAAGCGCTGCACAGCGACGTGGTGAGCTACGCCGAAGACGGCCACGGCCCGATCCTGCCGATGCTCAGCTACCTGAAAAGCGATGACTTCAAGAACAGCCCGCCACAGGTGCTGATCTGGGAGTTTCCTGAACGTTATCTGCCTGTGAACAACGAAATCGGTGACGCCGACCCGCAGTGGGTCGCAGAGCTTAAACAAGCCGGCGCGCGCCAACAAAACGTAGCAATCAACACTAAATCCGAGACGCCCGATCGGGCGCAAAACTGAAAGAGAGGTACACCATGACTTTCACTACTACTCCTCGTCGTCTCGCTAAAAGCTTCGCACTGGTTGCTGGCCTCAGCGTGCTTTCCGTCCCTGCCTTCGCCGGTGGCGACGCCGCGCTGTACGGCCCGACCGCACCGAAAGGCTCGACCTTTGTGCGTGTCTATAACGCCAGCAATGCTGAAGTCAGCGCGACTGTCGGCAGCACCAACCTGAGCGACGTTGCGCCACTGGCCAGCAGCGACTTCAGCTTCATGCCGGGCGGTGATTACAGCGCCAAAGTTGGCAGCCAGACCCTGCCGGTGAAACTGGCTGGTGACCACTACTACACCCTGGTCAACAACGCTTCCGGCGCGCCGCAATTGATCGAAGAGCCGCCGTTCAAAAACAAGCAGAAATCCCTGGTGCGTGTGCAGAACCTCAGCGACAAACCGCTGACCCTGAAGACCGCCGACGGTAAGACCGACGTGGTGCCGAACGTGGCCGCCAAGGGCCGTGGCGAACGTGAAATCAACCCGGTGAAAGTCAGCCTGGCGCTGTACGAAGGCGACAAGAAAGTCGGCGACGTCAAACCGGTCGCCCTGGAGCGCGGAGAAGCTGCGGTGCTGTACGTCACCGGCAGCGGCAGCAGCCTGTCGCCAGTCTGGGTGAAACGCCCGGTATCGACTCGCTAATTATTTTTCCGATGAGACGCTGACCCCTGTAGGAGCTGCGGCACGCTGCGATCTTTTGACTTTGTTTTTGAAGATCAAGATCACCAGATCGCAGCTTTCGGCAGCTCCTACAGGGGAATGCGGCGGCCTCTCGGTACGAGACAAAAACAAGAGTGAAACGACACAGCGTTCGTGCCTCTAACCAATCGATTTTATGGAGTAAACAATATGATTCCGGTGATCTTGTCAGGTGGTAGCGGTTCGCGTCTCTGGCCGCTTTCGCGTAAGCAGTTCCCTAAGCAATTCCTCGCCCTGACCGGCGAACACACCCTGTTCCAGCAGACCCTCGAGCGCCTGGTGTTCGAAGGCATGGACACCCCGATCGTGGTCTGCAACAAGGATCACCGCTTCATCGTCAACGAGCAGTTGGCCAATCGCAATCTGGAATGCCAACGCATCCTCATGGAACCGTTCGGCCGCAACACCTCGCCGGCCGTGGCGCTGACCGCGATGATGCTGGTCAATGAAGGCCGTGACGAACTGATGCTGGTACTGCCGGCCGACCACGTACTGGAAGACCAGAAAGCCCTGCAACGTGCTCTGGCCCTGGCTACCGTTGCCGCCGAAAACGGCGAAATGGTCCTGTTCGGCGTGCCGGCGACCAAACCGGAAACCGGTTACGGCTACATCAAATCCACCGGCGATTCGCTGCTGCCCGAAGGCGTCAGCCGCGTTTCGCACTTCGTCGAAAAACCTGACGTCAAACGTGCCACTGAGTACGTCGAGTCCGGCGGTTACTACTGGAACAGCGGCATGTTCCTGTTCCGCGCCAGCCGCTTCCTTGAAGAGCTGAAAAAGCACGATCCGGACATCTACGACACCTGTCTGCTGACCCTTGAGCGCAGCCATCAGGACGCCGACACCATCACCTTCGACGAAGCCACCTTCGCCTGCTGCCCGGACAATTCCATCGACTACTCCGTCATGGAAAAAACCCAGCGCGCCTGCGTCGTGCCACTGACCGCTGGCTGGAGCGATGTCGGTTGCTGGTCGTCGCTGTGGGAAGTCAACGAGAAGGACGCCAACGGCAACGTCACCAAAGGCGATGTAGTGATTCAGGACAGCAAGAACTGCATGATCCACGGCAACGGCAAACTGGTGTCGGTGATCGGTCTGGAAAACATCGTCGTGGTCGAAACCAAAGACGCCATGATGATCGCCCACAAAGACAAGGTTCAGGGCGTCAAGCAGATGGTCAACACGCTCAACGAGCAAGGCCGCAGCGAAACCCAGAACCACTGCGAGGTTTACCGTCCGTGGGGCTCGTACGACTCGGTGGACATGGGCGGGCGCTTCCAGGTCAAGCACATCTCGGTGAAACCGGGCGCGTGCCTGTCGCTGCAGATGCACCACCACCGCGCCGAACACTGGATCGTGGTCAGCGGCACCGCCGAAGTGACCTGCGATGAAAACGTGTTCCTGCTCTGCGAAAACCAGTCGACCTACATCCCGATCGCCTCGGTGCACCGCCTGCGCAACCCGGGCAAGATCCCGCTGGAAATTATCGAAGTGCAATCGGGCAGCTACCTGGGTGAAGACGATATCGAACGCTTCGAAGATATCTACGGCCGCTCCACCCCGATCGAACGCGGCGTGTCGGTGAAAACCATCGCGCAATAACTGATCGATAAAACAAGAAGCCCCCGTCCAGCCCGCTGCGTCCCCTATCCGCAGCGGGTTGGGCGGGGGCTTTTTTTTAAAACGCTACCGAGCTGAACAGTGTTGCCCTTTTTTCGACAGCGTCCCGATTGATCAATACGAAGTATCGCTGACTGACAGTTTTTTCCTCCGTGTTGAGTCATGAGGACAGGAGCGCGAAAATCTCTTTCCCCGATTCAACATTTTTACGCGGCGCTGATGTTTATGCTTTGCGACTCTCGCCACATCGATTCAGGCAGTTGTTTTACCCGTGTGGGCGTGCGCGGACGGTAACCGCTTGCTTGCTCATCGTCCTTCGCACCTTCGGTTTCTCCATCACACTGGCAAAGGACTTCGATCCTCCGAACAGTTTTCGTTCTCTGGAATAAACCCCGATCGTTGCCGCCCCCTGACTGCTCTGATAGTGGATATCCCAAGACTTGGTTTTGGGTTCGTACTTCATGAAAGCGAAAGCAGTTAGTTGGGTTACGACCTTGCCACCTTCATTATCGAAGCCATAGTCCATGTATTCCATGGCCACACTCATGCCCATTCCATGATCGGCTGATGACAAGCGATTGTATTGGTCTGCCTCTTTATTACCCTCAACATGCCGTACCCTCAAAGTGTTGTCATTCAGCTGATCGACGGTCAGCGAGCAACCACTGAACCCGGGCGTAAAAACGTATTCGGGTTCGGTCCCCTTTGGATGCATCGGTATGTCGATATAACCACCCTGAGCCACCCAATAACCTGACACGGCGCTGGATTGGTCAGGTATTTCCCCGCCAGGAATATCGACAACCTTGATCGCATTGAACTCTCCGCGTACAGGGCCGCTGTAACTTATTCGCTGCATGGAAAATATCAAGCTGGCGCCACCCTGCTTCTTCGCAAGTTGCGAAGCGATGTCCTTGGAATACCCAGCCTTTTGGGGCATGAACAAGTCGGTATTGACGGTCTGTTGACTGAATTGCGGAACCGTTAACGCCTCGCGAATATTGGTCGCTTTGGCGGTGAACGACACCGAGTTGTGCGCTTTACCTGCATCAACAGGAACCGCCCCTGGAATGTCACGATCCGCGCCGACCGCGAGCACTGGCGTCCATAAACCGTTGGCCTGTTTTTTTCGGGTTTCGGCTCCATCCGCATCCTTGTAAGTCAGCGGATTGTTGCGCACCATCCGGTACAGATTAAGACCGTCGATAGCACCCGCCGGATCCGGGTTAAGCCACCGCTGCAAGCCAGGCATGTAATAGCGATAACCGTAGCAGTACAGCCCCGTCGCATCCCGTTCCTTGCCCGAATAACGAATGGTTTTGTAACTGACTTCGGTGTCCTTGCTCCACGCCGTCTCACCGAAGGGATCAAAGGTTTCCTGACTGATAATCCGGGCATCCTTGCCCAGTTCCAGACTGGTCGATCCCAAATGATCAGTAAGGCTGTAGCGATAATGGTCATTGGCACTACCGGGCAGTGCACTTTCCCAATGCAGCACGCGCACACTGTTGAGTACACCCTCGGCGATGATCACTTGCAGCTGTTCTGCAGTACCGGTGTTGCTGCGCAGTTCCAGTCCTGGCAAATAGCGCACGTCGTAAACCAGGCCACGGATGTTTGTCTGCAACGAGCGAGTTTTGCGCACCCTCAAGCCTCCACCGTCGTAGACATATTGTTCAACATCATTGCGCTCATCGCCCCGCTCCACAGGAGTCACCGACTGCAGTTGATTACGCAGACTCCACATCAGTGGCCGCCCAGGCTCCAGTGCCCGCAGGTTGCCTCGGGGATCGAATGCCGCCGTGATTTCATCTTCCGTGGGCGGAACATCATCTCTGTAAGGTAGACAGCGATTGCTGAAAAGAGAGGTTTTCATCTTGCGACCGTTACGCACGCCGACATGAGTCAACTCCAGCAGGTTGCCGGACTCGTCGTAGCGGTAGGTCTGGCGGTAGTTACTCAGCGCCGCCGGATCGAAACGTTGAATGGAGGCTGGGCCTTGGCTCGCAGAGCCCGCCTCCCAGCCGGTTGCATCCCTCAGCTGATAAAGGCTGTCGTAGTTGAAACGACTGATCGGATCGATGCGTTGATTGGCGAAATAGCGGATCGGCAGGGCCTTGTCCTCAATGCTCAGTACGTTGCCCATCGCATCATAGTCATAGAGCAAATGTTGCAATGCTTCACCAGCGCTGTTGGCGGCGTAGCGCTTCAGCAAGCGACCGTCTTCGGGTCGATAAGTCAATGTCGTCACGACGCCATTAATCGCCCGTTCGTACTCGACTTGCCCCTGCGCGTTATAGCGGATATCGCTCACCAGCGTTCGCGGTTCAGATTGGTGCTTCAATTGCAGGTGACTGGCCCGCAAGCGCCCATCGAGTGACAATTCACTGCCTTGGCGATTGCCCCGTGCATCGAGCTGGTCGATCACTTGGCCCAGCGGCCCGAAACGCCATAGGGTTGTTGCCCCCTCGCCGGGTTCCAGTAACCGGCTCCGTTCAGCCACCGATTCGGGCCAGTCAGGAGTCACCGGATCCTGCGTGAATTGCCGGATGTTTTCAGTGCATTGACCGCTGATGGCAAAGGCTTCCAACAACACGCTGCCCGCCGGGTCGTCATGGCGAAGTAGTTGCCCGAGCTGGTTGCGGACCGGGTCAGCGACGCCGGGCTGGCCGTACAGGAAACGTTCGACGCAGCGTCGCGGTTGGGTCTGTCCTTCTTCGAATACCACCATCGGACGCAACAACTGATCGTATTGCACTTCGCGCGAGGTACCGCGGCTGTCCCACTCGAACAGCACTTGCTGAGCGAGCCCGGGCAAGGCGATTTGCCTTCCGGCATCAACGCTGTCCGAGCGCAGTACTTGTCGGCTCAACGCAAACACCGTGGTCAGGTTGGCGCGGACCAGCGAATCGTCTGCGTGCAGGGTCCATAACCGCGGATCCCACTGAGCGACCGGCCGCCCCGCCGGATCATGAAAGGTGCGGTGCACCAGAGCCTGAGCCGGGCCAATCTCTTCGCTGCACCAATAATCGACCGTACGTATCGACAGTCCACGCGGGTCGCGCACCAGCAGTGACGGTGTTTTGCTATGCACGCCCACGATATCCCTCCGCAACCATAGCGTCCTTTTGTCTGCCAGTAGCAAAGCAACTCGAGGCGCACATGCCAACTGTCAGAAATTACAGTCCCGACCAACGGTGTAGTGGTTTGACAGCCGAATGTCCATTCCGACAGCCCTTCGGTAGGATGGTGTGCACGAACTCAAGGAGCGTTCCAACATGTTCATCGGCATTCTGCTGGTCATCACCTGGTTGATCCTGCTGTTGCGCTACCCGGCCAAAGCTTTGCCGGTTTCGGTGGCGGCGGCGATTGGCCTGGGTTTTGTGGCCATGTGGGTGGTGTGGCTGGACAACCGCGAGGTCAAGCAACTGGCGCGTCTTGAGATGCGTATCGCTTACGCCCCGGAACAATGCCCGGCCGATCGTCCGCTGCAACTGAAAATGAAAAACGGCAACGACGTGCCCCTGACCGAACTGCGCTGGCGCATCGCTGCCTACGCGCCGGGCGACACGGTCAATCTGGCCGACAACCAATACACCGCCCCGCGCTATCGTGGCCCCGGCGAATTGCAGGCCGGCGGCGACTGGGAAGACTGCCTGCCGATGCCGCCGCTACGCTCCGGTTATCGCCCGCAAACCCTGGAGTTTCGCGCCGAGCGATTGCAAGGTAGTTTCTCCGACTGATCCCCTCCCACGATTTTTTGCACAAGGAAAGCGCCATGCCCGTTGCGTTGATTACCGGTTGTTCCAGCGGCATCGGCCGCGCCCTCGCCGATGCGTTCAAAGCTGCTGGCTACGAGGTCTGGGCCAGTGCGCGCAAGGCTGAAGACGTGGCGTTGCTGGCGTCGGCCGGGTTCACCGCCGTGCAACTCGACGTCAATGACAATGTGGCGCTGGAGCAGCTTGGCGAGCGGATCAACCAGCAACACGGCGGCCTCGATGTGCTGATCAACAATGCAGGGTATGGCGCCATGGGGCCTCTGCTCGACGGCGGCGTGCCGGCGATGCAACGCCAGTTCGAGACCAACGTGTTTTCGATTGTCGGGGTCACGCGCGCGCTGTTCCCGGTGCTGCGCCGGGCCAAGGGTCTGGTGGTGAATATCGGCAGTGTTTCAGGGGTTCTGGTCACGCCGTTCGCCGGTGCCTATTGCGCATCGAAAGCGGCGGTGCATGCGTTGAGCGATGCACTGCGCATGGAGCTCGCACCGTTCGGCATTCGCGTTATGGAAGTTCAACCGGGGGCGATCCAGTCGAGTTTTGCCAAGAACGCCGGGCATGAAGCTGAGCAGTTGATCAATGAACAATCGCCGTGGTTTCCACTGCGTGAGGGCATTCGCGCGCGGGCCAAGGCGTCGCAGGACAAGCCGACCCCGGCCAGTGAGTTTGCCGCTGAACTGTTGAAGGCTGTGCAGCAGAGCAAACCGCCACGGCGGGTTCGTATTGGTAATGGCAGCCGGGCGTTGCCGTTGTTGGCGGCGTTGCTGCCTAAAGGGTTGCTGGAGTCGACATTGATGAAGCGGTTCGGGTTGCGCGCAAAGCTCTGAGACCGGGTTGACGCTTTCGCGAGCAGGCTCGCACACATTGGATATCTGTCATGCCGAAGGTCCCCTGTGGGAGCGAGCCTGCTCGCGAAGAGGCCAGATCAGCCAACACTCATCCCCAGCCCTTCATGAAATCAATGAACGCCCGCACTTTCAGCGGCAAATGCCGGGTGTCAGGGTACAGCGCATACACCCCCTGCTGCGCAAACCGGTAATCCACCAGCAAACGCTGCAACCGCCCGGCATCGAGATCGTCCTGAATCAACCATTGCGGCAGTATCGCCACACCTTGCCCGGTCAATGCAAAGGCCCGCAGCGTTGCCGAGTTATCCGCAACAATTGCGGTGTTCCCCGGTTTAGGCTGATAGAAATGCTCCACACCGGCCGGATCGCTCACGGTCATTTCCGGCACCCGCCCATGCCCTAACGTCGGCATCGACTCCAGCGTTGCCAGCGTGGCCACCGGCGCAAAGCGTTCGACCAACCCCGGCGCCGCCACTGCAAACACTTCGAACGTCGATAACTGCACTGCACGCAGATTGGAGTCGTGCATGCGCCCCAGACGAATCGCCAGGTCAAACCGCTCGGAAATCAAATCGGCATGGGTCGATGATGTGGACAAATGAATATTCAGTTGCGGTTGCTGCTGGCGAAACACTTCCAGCGCCGGCACCACCTGGGCCAGAGCAAATTCGACAGTCGTGGTGATGCGCAAGGTGCCCTTAAGCTGAGCGTGCTCCGAACGCGCCTCTTCGATCGCCAGCCGCGCCTCATCCAGCGTGCGCAAACAGCGTCGATAAAAGCGCTCACCGGCATCGGTCAGCGCCAGTTGCCGCGTATTGCGGGTGAGCAAGGTCACGCCCAGCTCCTCCTCCAGGCGCTTGAGGTTGAAACTGACCACGGCTCGCGTTTGCCCCAATGTGTCAGCAGCAGCCGTGAGTGATCCCGCCTCGACCACCGCTTTGAAGGTGTCAAACCGATCCAGACTGACCATATCCAAGGCACCCATTGTCAAAATAATTTTGACAAACTAGCAGCCAAACCAGCGTTTTCCTATGACCAGAAGCGCCCTACCCTGCACGTCTCATCACAGGGAAGCTGCCATGGCTTATCGTTCGAAAGTCGCGCTGGTGTATTTGTTGGGCTTCGCGCTCGACCTGCTGAACATGTTCGTCGCCAGCATCGCCTACCCCGACATCGCGCAACAATTGCACGCCTCGGTCACGCAACTGGCGTGGATCAGCAACGCCTACATGCTTGGCCTCACGCTGATCATTCCGCTGAGCGTGTGGCTGGCGACCCGGATCGGCGAGCGGCGCTTGATCCTCGCCTCGCTGCTGCTGTTCGGTGTGGGCTCGGCACTGGTGGCGCAGGCGGGATCGATTGAAAGCCTGATTGCCTGGCGACTGCTGCAAGGCCTCGGTGGCGGACTGCTGCTGCCGGTGGGCCAGGCCTTGGCGTATCGACAGTTCCCGGCGACGCAACGCGCGCACTTCACCGGAGTGGTGTTGCTGGTGGCGCTGCTGGTGCCGGCACTGTCGCCGGCGGCCGGTGGACTGATCGTTCAAGCGCTGTCGTGGCGCTGGATTTTTTACCTGAATCTGCCGGTGACACTGCTCGCACTTGGGCTTGGCCTGCTCTGGTTGAAAGCCGATCAACCGTTGACTGAACGCCCGACGCTGGACGCGCGCGGCCTGCTGCTGGCAGCCTCGGCGCTAAGTTTACTGTTGATCGCCATCAGTCTGTTGAGCGACGCCGACACCCGTAACCTCGGCATCATTGCCCTGCTGCTGAGCCTTCTGACCCTGTGCATTTACCTGCGCGATGGCTGGCGCAAACCCGGCGCGATCCTCGACCTGCAACTGATCAAGAACCCGTCGCTGCGTGTGGCGATGCTGATCTACCTGTGCGTGCCGGGAGTGTTCACCGGCACCCACATGATTGCAGTGTTGTACCTGCACAACCTCGGTGTCGGCGCGGCACAAACCGGCGCGCTGATGCTGCCGTGGGCGGTCGGTTCGGGCGTGGCGATCATGCTTGGCAAGCGCAGCTTCAACCGCCTCGGCCCCAAGCCATTGCTCAGCGCCGGCATGCTCCTACAATGCCTGGGCATCGTTTTGCTGATACGCAGCGAACAACCCGCCAGCACGCCGCTGATCATCGCCTATGCCCTGATGGGGCTGGGCGGTAGCCTGTGCAGCGTCACCGCGCAGACCTTGGCCTTTGTTGGCATCGCGCCAGAAAAAATGGGCCACTCCAGTGCCCTGTGGAACATCAATCGTCAACTCGGTTTCTGCCTCGCGGCGGCGCTGCTCGGTTCACTGCTGGGCGCTTTGGGCGGTGTTGGTTTCCAAGCCTGTTTTATCGCTGCCGCCCTGCTCACGCTGTTGCCGATGGTCGCCGTCCTGCGTTTCGACTCGACCCACGTGCTCGCGCTATTGAACCCGACTGCCCTTGAGGAAAAAACTGCATGAACGACGCCACACCCTACCTGGACGAAGTGATCCAGGCGCACGAAGCCATCGAACGATGGTTTGCCGTAGAAGAAGATGACGCCGCGCTGCAGCGCTTGCTGGCGCGTTTTTCGCCACGCTTCTCCATGGTGACGCCGTTGGGCAGAGCGCTGGATATCGATGCCTTGCGCCTGCTGTTCCGAGCCGCAGGCGGACAGAAGAAAGGTTTCAGAATCCAGCTCAGTGAGTTACGTGTGATTGCCCTGCATCAGCGCGGCGCGACCGTGAGTTACCGCGAACAGCAAAGCGATGCGAGCGGTGTGCACACGGATCGGCGTTCGACCGTGGTGTTTGAAAAACTCGAAACCGGGCGGGTGTTGTGGCTGCATTTGCAGGAGACGTTTTGCGCTGAGTGATTGCTCGGTGTTGGTCTGAAATACCGAGTCGCCCCCATTCGCGAGCAGGCTCGCTCCCACATTTGAAATGCATGACCTCTGTGGGAGCGAGCCTGCTCGCGAAAGGAGCCACACGGTCTGTCAGTTAACCACCGTGCTCTGATTCACCACCACCGTGCAGGTAATCCCCGCCGCCAGCAGCACACCTTCCGGCACTTCATCAATATGAATCCGCACCGGCACCCGCTGCGCCAGTCGTACCCAGTTGAACGTCGGGTTCACATCGGCGATCAGCTCGCGGCTTTCCGGGTTGTCGCGGTCATAAATGCCGCGCGAGATGCTCTCCACGTGGCCCTTGAGCACTTCGCCGCTCATCAACTGCATGTCGGCTTTGTCACCGACTTTGACGTGGGGCAGTTTGGTTTCTTCGAAAAAGCCGTAAACCCAGAACGAGTTCATGTCGACCACGGCCATTTTCGCCTCGCCGATGCGCGCGTAGTCGCCGCGATGCACATTGAGGTTAGTCACATAACCGTCGACCGCCGCGCGTACTTCGGTGCGTTTGAGGTTGAGTTCGGCGGCTTCCAGTTGTGCTTGGGCGTGTTGGTAATCGGCCAGCGCGGCGTCGGCGATGTTGCTGGCGTCATCGCGGTTTTCCTTGGAGATCACCAGGTTGTCCAGATCGGCGCGGCGATGGGCGTTGACCTTGCGCATCTCCCACGTCGACTTGCGCGAGGCGACCAGCGACTGCGCCTGTTTGACCGCGATGCGGTAGTGCTCGGGGTCGATCTGCATGAGCAAATCACCCTTCTTCACTAACTGGTTGTCGCGCACCGGCACATCGATCACTTCACCGGTGACGTCGGCGGCGACGTTGATGATGTCGGCGCGGACTCGGCCATCTCGAGTCCACGGCGTGTTCATGTAATGCTCCCACAGCGTGCGGCCGATCCACAGTGCCAGGGCCAGCACCAACAGGGTTGCGAGCAGGCTGAAAAACTTTTTCATCACGATGTTCTCAACGGTAGACAGTCAGCGCCATGGCGCCGAACAGACAGGTAAACAGACTCAGGCGCAACAGCGCCGGGTGCCAGAAGAAGCGGTACAGATCGAACCCGGACAAGAAGCGGTCCACCGCCCAGGCCAGTGCCGCAGCGATGAAAAACATCAAGGTCATGGTCGGCATGTACACGCCGTGGAAGGCGATTTCACGAGGCATGGGCAAGTCCTTCGGGCTTGGCGACGGCGTAGGCAGCGAGTGGAGATTGCGGGTCGAGCAGCGAAGTGCGGATGAAGTGCAGATAGCTTTTCACCCGACGCAGCGCCGAGGTATCGAAGTGCGGCGCGAACGGTTCGTCAGTGGCCGCTACGCGACTGATCGCATGGTCGACCGCGACCAGTGCGCGTTCGAGATTGCTGGCGTTCGGTTGCAGGAACAGTCGCACCAGCGCGCGGCCCATCACGCGGATTGCCTGGCGCCACGGCTGCGATTCGGCATAGGCCGGGTGCACCGGCAGGATCGCCTGTTCCTTGCGCAACTCGATGATCGCGTGGCCGACTTCCAGGACCACGAACATCCAGCGCAGCAGGTTCTTCTGCACCTTCGGTTGACCGGCCGCGAGACCGTAGGCCTGGTGCAGCAAATCGCGGGTGCGACTCTCGAAACTCGACGCCAGGCCTTTGAGCTTGCCGCTGATCGCATAGACCACTTGACCACGCAGATCCTGCTCCAGGCGCTTCCACAACCAGCGACTGTTCGGCGGCAGAATAATCGCCCCCGCAGCGGCACACACCAGCATGCCCATGACCATGGCGATGTAGTCGTTGATGAAGGTGTAAGGGTTGTAAATGGTCAGGTTGTCCGGCACAGAACCGGTGCTGAAGAAGATCAGCAAACCTAGGCCGACACCGGCGTATTGCGGGCGCGAGGTGAGGAACGAGCCGAGCACGATCACCGGCGCGAGCATCACGCACAGCAGCGGGAAACCATCGATCCACGGGAAGATGAAAAACATCTCGACAAAGCCGATCAGCGCACCGAGAAACGTGCCGCACGCCATCTGGAAAGCCATGCGTTTCGGGTTCGGTGTAGCGGCGGACAGGCCCACGGTGGCGGCGGCGATCAGGGTCATCGTCGCACCGCTTGGCCACGCAGTGGCAACCCAATAACTGCCGAGCACCACCAGAATGAACGAGGCGCGAATGCCCGACGCGGCGGCGGCCCACCAGTTGGTTTGCGGGGTGAATGGCTCGTCCCAGCGCTCACGTTCGTGGCGGTGATCGGCCAATGACGCGTGGGTCTGTGCATAACTGTGCAGGTCGTCGACGAAGCGATAAAGCAGTTCGTAGGCGGTGTGGAAATCCAGTTGCTCGGCTTCGCTTGGATCGGTTTCCTGGAAGATTGCTCGCAAGCTTCGAACCCGTGCCGGCAGCCCCTCCTTGTAGGTCGCCAGCGCTGTCGCCAAACGGGCGGCGTCGGGGCTGGTCAGAGCACGACCGCTGAAGCCGTCGAGCACTTCGGCGAGATCCTGCAGACCCGGTCTGATCGCGGCAACCACATGTTCTTCGCCGTTGCCGCGCAAGCGTTCAAGCAACTGATGCAGCGCGTTGAAGCGCGTGGTGATGCCCATGAACTCGCTGTTCAAACGACTCAATCGGCCGTTGCGCCGACGCATGTGCGGGTCTTCGAACACGGTCACGCTGCGCAAGCCTTCAAGGCCCACGGCTTCAGCGATGAAGCGTACGTTACTGGCCTCGAAAGACTCGGCTTTGCTGCGCCCGCGCAGGCCATCGGTGACGAACAGCGCGAACACGCCGAAGCGCTGATACAAGGCGTTGCGCATGGCGGCGCTGGCGGTTTGCGGCAGGATCGCGGCGCTGATCAGGGTCGAGCAAAGAATCCCCAGCGAGATCTCCAGCACCCGCCACACCGCCGCCATAAATGCGCCGTCCGGGTGCGCCAGCGCCGGCAGCCCGACCATCGCAGCGGTATAGCCGGCGAGGACAAAACCGTAAGCGCGAAAGTTACGGCAACGTGCGGCACCGGCCGAGCAGATGCCGACCCAGATCGCCAGCGAGCCGAGGAACAGCTCAGTGTTCTGCGCAAATAACGCAATCAGCGTGACCATCATCGCCGACCCGGCCAACGTGCCGAGGAAGCGATAGAAACTCTTGGCAAACACCTGGCCGCTCTGCGGCTGCATGACGATGAACACGGTGATCATCGCCGTGCGCGGTTGCGGCAATTCCAGGCGCATGGCCAGCCACAGGGTGAGGAATGCGGCGATCAACACCTTGAAGATGTAGACCCAGGTCACGCCATCGCTGCGCGCCCAGTCGAAGAAACCACGGCGCCATTCCAGGGAGTAGAGCCAGCGCAGAGGTGCGGGCAAGGGGGTCATTTAATTGTGCTCAAGAATTCAGGCAAGACGCGATACCTGTAGGAGTGAGCCTGCTCGCGATGGCGATTTTACATCCAACATTTCTGTTGACTGATACACCGCTATCGCGAGCAGGCTCACTCCTACAATTTGATGTGTGTTCAATGCAGGAGAACCGGGGTTTTCGGCGCTTGGGTTTTCTCGGCGGTCGGCACATCGTTGCCTGCCCCCAGCCCACCACCCAGCGCTGTCACCAGTTCGGCATGCGCACTCAACCGCGCCGCCTGCACCTGCTGCTGCACCTGCTGCTGCTTGAACAGCAACGTCTGCGCATTGAGCACGTTGAGGTAATCGGTGAGGCCGCGCTGATAAGCGATCATCGCGATGTCGTAGGTCTTCTGCGCCGTGGCCACCGACTCGGCGGCGAAGCCTTGCTGCTTGTCCATCGACTCGCGGCGGATCAACTGATCGGAGATGTTCTTCAGCGCATTCACCAGCGTCTGGTTGTAATGCGCCACGGCGATGTCGTAACCGGCGGAGGCCTCACCCAATTCGGCGCGCAGTCGGCCACCGTCGAAGATCGGTAGCGAGATCGCCGGACCAACGTTGTAGTTGAGTTTCTTGCCGGTCAAAAACTCCAGCGCGCCCCCGCCGGTAGCCATGTAGCCGAGGCTGCCGACCAGATCGACGTTGGGGTAAAACCCGGCATGCGCCACATCGATACCGCGCGCCTGCGCCGCCACTTGCCAGCGACTGGCGACCACATCGGGCCGCTGGCCGAGCAATTCGGCGGGCAATGCCGATGGCAGTTTCAGCGCAGCACCGAGGGACAATGTCGGGCGCTGCAACTGTGCGCCCGCCCCCGGACCTTTGCCGGCGAGCGCAGAGATCTGGTTGCGACTCAGGGCGATTTCTTCATCCAGCGCATCGAGCTGACGATGGGTTTCCGGCAGTGGCGTTTCGGCTTGGCTGACTTCGAAGTGCGTGCCGATTCCGCCGTTCAGACGTTTCTGCGCCAGATCGAGAATCTGTTGCTGCTGCTTGAGCGTCGCGGCGACGATGTCGCGCTGCGCGTAATGCAGCGACAGTTCGATGTAGGCGCGGATGATGTTGTTCTGCAATTCCAGCTGCGCCAGCCGCGCCTCGGCCGTGCTCATGTGCGCCAGATCCACCGCGCGTTCACTGGCATTGCTTTCACGGCCCCAGAGGTCGAGCGCATAGCTGAAACCCAATGCGGCGTTGTTGTCCCAGGTGGTGGTGTTGGCCAGATCGCCGGGGCCGTAGAACTGATCGGTCGGCCAGTTGTGGCGTTTGAGGGTCGACTCGCCATTGATCTGCAATGACTCGGCGGATTCGGCGACACCGGCCATGGCTTTGGCTTGACGTACTCGCGCAGCGGCCATGGCCATGCTCGGGCTGCCCTGCACGGCGAGGTCGATCCAGCGATTGAGTTGCGGGTCGCCGTAGGCTTGCCACCATTGCGCGGTAGGCCAGTTGGCGTCACGGGCGGCGTGGGCGATGGCATCGTCGGTGGCCAGTGTATTGGCCTCCATTGCCGTGCCCTGTGGGGCAATTCCGTCCGTTGAGATGCAGCCGCCAAGACCCAGGGTAAAAGCCAGAACACTGAGCGGCAAAAGCGCTCTGTTGATGCGACGCGGCACAGCTGCGAATTCCTGAGAGAGGGGTAGATCGAGAACCCGTGTTGGAGCTGCCGCAGGCTGCGATCTTTTGATCTTGATTCCCTTAAAACAAAATCAAAAGATCGCAGCCTTCGGCAGCTCCTACAGGGATCGGCGCAATTCTATGGAAGGCCCCGTACGGCGATAAGCTGGGATTTCTGTGAATCTTTGTTACGGTTAACGAGATAATCCTTAAGTCTGGGGTCTCAGCCCCCGAAACTTCGTGTCACAATTTGCCATCTCCCTTGAGAGCACCCCATGGACACTTTGCAAAACATGCGCGCCTTCAGTTGTGTCGCCGAAGCCGGCAGCTTCACTGCCGCCGCCGTGCAACTCGACACCACCACCGCCAACGTCTCGCGCGCGGTCTCCAACCTGGAAGCCCACCTGCAAACCCGTTTGCTCAATCGCACCACGCGGCGCATTGCCCTCACCGAAGCGGGCAAGCGCTACCTGCTGCGCTGCGAGCAGATCCTTGCCTACGTCGAAGAGGCCGAAGCCGAAGCCAGCGACGCCCACGCACGCCCGGCCGGGCAATTGAAAGTGCACACCATGACCGGCATCGGTCAGCACTTCGTCATCGACGCCATTGCCCGCTACCGCAAAACCCACCCGGACGTGACCTTCGACCTGACCCTGGCCAACCGCGTGCCGGACCTGCTCGACGAGGGCTACGACGTGTCCATCGTGCTCGCCAGCGAGTTGCCGGACTCAGGTTTTGTGTCGCAACGCCTGGGCATCACCTACAGCATCGTCTGCGCCTCCCCGGCCTACGTGAAAGCCAACGGCGCCGCGCAAAAGCCCAGCGACCTGCTCAACCACGCCTGCCTGCGCCTGGTCAGCCCGGTGATCCCCCTGGAAAAATGGGCCTTCGACGGCCCGGAAGGCCAGGAAATGGTCACCATCAACAGCTCGCCGTTTCTGGTGAACTCCGCCGACGCCATGAAAACCGCGATCACCAGTGGCATGGGCGTGGGCGTGTTGCCGGTGTATGCGGCGATCGAAGGTTTGCGCAACGGCACACTGGTGCGGGTCATGCCGAACTACCGCTCGCAAGAGCTGAACCTGTATGCGATCTACCCCTCGCGACAATATCTGGATGCGAAGATCAAGACGTGGGTTGAGTATTTGCGCGGCTCGCTGCCAGAGATTCTCGCCGCCCACCAAGCCGAATTGGCCGCCTACGAACTCAGCGGCAGCCTCGCCGGCGCACGCGTCGCCAACTGATTTTCAACACACCACGAAACCCGTAGGAGCTGCCGCAGGCGGCGATCTTTTGATCTTGATGTTTAAAAATCAACAGATCGCAGCCTACGGCAGCTCCTACAGAACGGGGATTTCGCGGATGTTTCCGACAGGTTTTGCAGGTTGTCCGTCGGAAGTGCGGTGGCTAGGATTTGGGTGTCGCTGACGCATCAGCGACCGGGTCTGGAAAACCCGATTTCAACTACCAAAGCTCATGGCATACTGCGGCGCTTTTTAGCTCGCAATGTTATGGCGGCTGTGCGCGGGAGGCCCTAGGGCCTGCCGGTTTTGGTGAGTTGACCGGTTTTTCCAGTCCGCGCACAGCTGCCACCCTTTCGCCTGGAAAACGAAAAGTGGCAGCTTCAACTCAACTTGCCACGAGTATGTTTCCTATGTTCAAACCAACGCCTAATCCACCTGAAACCGACGACACCACCCCCTACGAATTCCCCGGTTCGAAGAAATTCCACGAAGCCGCCGAACGCGCCCTCGACCACTACCTCAAACCCAACGCACTCACCCTGCGCTTCCACAAACCCAGCACCATGTTCCAGGTCGCCCCCGATCAGGACAGCGAAAGCCTGCTGGTCCACGCCTGCGAATCACTGGCACAAGCCAGCCTCATGACCAGCGACATCGCCGCCTACATCGACCTGCCGTAACGGCGGACGATTCTGGCGATTCAGCAGATCATCATGCTGGCCGAACTCGCGGTGAATCGGGTGCTGGATAACGTAGAAATCACTCAACCCTCAACACACAGCTAACCCCCTGTGGGAGCGAGCCTGCTCGCGAAGGCGTCAGCGCATTCAGCATTGATGGCGCCTGACACACCGCTTTCGCGAGCAGGCTCGCTCCCACAGTTTGGATTGTGTGCAGCCTGCCAGACATTGGTCGGCTGTCAGGCCGCCATCGCGAGCAGGCTCACTCCTACATTGGGATCGTGTGCTGCCTGCCAGACATTGGTCGGCTGTCAGGCCGCCATCGCGAGCAGGCTCACTCCTACATTGGGATCGCGTGCTGCCTGCCAGACCTTGGTCGGCTGTCAGGCCGCCATCGCTAGCAGGCTAGCTCCTACATTGGGATCGCATGCAGCCTGCCAGACATTGGTCGGCTGTCAGGCCGCCATCGCGAGCAGGCTCACTCCTACATTGGGATCGCATGCAGCCTGCCAGACATTGGTCGGCTGTCAGGCCGCCATCGCGAGCAGGCTCACTCCTACATTGGGATCGCGTGCTGCCTGCCAGACATTGGTCGGCTGTCAGGCCGCCATCGCGAGCAGGCTCACTCCTACATTGGGATCGCGTGCTGCCTGCCAGACATTGGTCGGCTGTCAGGCCGCCATCGCTAGCAGGCTAGCTCCTACATTGGGATCAGATGCTGCCTGCCAGACATTGGTCGGCTGTCAGGCCGCCATCGCTGGCAAGCCAGCTCCCACAGGGATTGAGTTCAACCATTTGATACCCGTATCGCGTCGTTTCTCACCACTCAACAGGATGAGCGTTAGCTCGGCTGCAGCTTTTGATCTTGATCCACGGGCGACGTCGGAAGGCTGAGTGGAGGGATTGATCCGGGGGTGGGAGCGCAGCGACCGTTTGGCGAAGCCAAACACAGCGAGAGGAGGTGCAGCGAAGCAAACCGTAGGCGCTGCGCCCGGATCGATCCCGGAGCGAAGGAACCCCGAGCCCCAGCGAGCGGGCCGCACGTAGGAGCAAGCCTTTTTGGTTACTTTTTCGGCGTCTGGAAAAAGTGACCCGCCGTAAGGGCGGAACCCTAAGCCGCCATCACCGAAAAAACGGATATACACACCAAACCACCACAACATGGTCGGCCCAAAGGCCGCCAAGACACCCCAAAACAAAAATGTTAGCGTGCTTGGTATCAAGCCCGAACAAGAGCCAAAAACGATGAAAAAAACTGTCCTGGCCTTCAGCCGCATCACCCCGCCCATGATCGAAAACCTCCAGCAAGAGTTCGACGTCATCGTCCCCAATCCAAAAGCCGGCGACATCAACGCCCAATTCAATGAAGCCCTGCCCCACGCCCACGGCCTCATCGGCGTCGGCCGCAAACTCGGCCGCACACAACTGGAAAACGCCGCAAAACTGGAAGTGGTCTCAAGCGTCTCCGTCGGCTACGACAACTACGACCTCGCCTACTTCAACGAACGCGGGATCATGCTCACCAACACCCCCGACGTGCTCACCGAAAGCACCGCCGACCTCGCCTTCGCCCTGATCATGAGCAGCGCCCGCCGCGTCGCCGAACTCGACGCCTGGACCAAGGCCGGCCAATGGCAAGCCAGCGTCGGCGCCCCGCTGTTCGGCTGCGACGTCCACGGTAAAACCCTCGGCATCGTCGGCATGGGCAACATCGGCGCCGCCGTCGCCCGCCGTGGCCACTTCGGCTTCAACATGCCGATTATCTACAGCGGCAACAGCCGCAAGACCGACCTGGAACAACAACTTGGCGCGCAATTTCGCAGCCTTGATGAACTGCTCGCCGAAGCCGACTTCGTCTGCCTGGTGGTGCCACTCAGCGACAAGACCCGCCACCTGATCAGCCATCGCGAACTGGCGCTGATGAAGCCCGGCGCGATTTTGGTGAACATATCTCGTGGCCCGGTCGTCGATGAACCGGCGTTGATCGAAGCCCTGCAAAACAAACGCATTCGTGGCGCCGGCCTCGACGTCTACGAAAAAGAACCGCTGGCCGAGTCGCCGCTGTTCCAGCTCAGCAATGCCGTGACCCTGCCGCACATCGGCTCAGCGACGAATGAAACCCGCGAAGCCATGGCCAATCGTGCACTGGCCAATCTGCGTAGCGCCCTGCTCGGCGAACGCCCGCAGGATCTGGTCAACCCGCAAGTCTGGCGCGGATAAAAAAACACGGGCAAGTGCAACATCGCACTTGCCCGTTAGTTATTGCTATACACAACTTGAAATTGAACAACAAACCAATTTAAACAACAACATTATAAGCTCCCCCGCACTGCCGGATAACCGACAAGCACTACGGAGAGCGAAAATCTTGAACACCCTGACCACCGACAAACTTATCCGTTACAGCAAAGTTATATTGATGGCCTACATCAGTTTCTTTGGCCTGCTGGTGATGATCCACAACTTCACCGACTATGACTCAAACTACACTTACGTGGCCCACATCCTGAGCATGGACACCACCACTGCCAGCGAAACCATCAAGTATCGGGCCATCGAGTCGCCGATGATTCATCATCGGATTTACTGGTTCATCATCACTTTGGAAGTCACCTATACCGTGCTATGCCTGATAGGCACCTATCAGTTGTTGCGCCATATCAATGCCCCTGCCGAGGTATTCCATGAGGCAAAGAAGTTCTCGATCATGGGCATACTCGCGGCCATCTTCATTTATTACGTCTGCCTGCAAACCGTGGGTGTGGAATGGTTCGACATGGACACTTCGCAATCATGGAATGCCAAGGACTGGGCACGACATATTGTTGACTTCATATTCCCGGTGATGATTTACATCACCTTGAAAGTCGAGCGCTGACGTTCAGCGCTCGTTTATTTCATGCCAACTTTCCCTGCACTGGCGCCACCACTGCTTTCGGTTTACGAAACACCAGCACATTGCCCAGCATCACTAACACCAGACCGACCAGCGCCGGCGCTGTCCATTGGTAACCTTCAGCAAACGCCGAAACGTTGAGCGCCACCACCGGAAACAGCACCGTGCAGTAAGCCGCACGCTCCGGCCCCATGCGCCCGACCAGCGTCAGATACGCGGTGAAACCAATGACGGAACCGGGGATCACCAGATACAGCAGCGCACCGACGTAACGTGGGCTCCAGTCCATGTCGAATGGAATGCCTTTGACCAGGCACCACACCGACAGCATCGCCGCGCCATAGGCCATGCCCCAGGCGTTGGTGGTCAGCGGTTTGAGACCGGCCTTCTGCTGCAGGCTCGAGAGCATGTTGCCCGCCGAGAAACACAACGTACCGCACAGTGCCAGGCCGAGCCCCAGCAAGGTTTGCGGGCTGGCCTGATGCCCGACCAGTTCTGGCCAGAACAACATGCCCAGGCCGAACAGCCCCAGCGCACCGCCCATCAGCACATTGCGCGCGATGCGCTGACCAAAGAACACCCGCGCATTCAGCGCGTTCCACAGCGTCGCGGTGGAAAACACCACCGCGACCAGACCACTGGGGATCCACTGACTGGCGGTCAGGAAACACATGAAGTTGACGCAAAACAGGCACAAGCCCTGCGCCACGCAGATCAGATGCCCGCGGCGGTTCATCGGTTGCAGGCGCCGACTGAGCAGCAACAGCGCAAACAGCACCAGCGCGGCGAGCCCGAAGCGATAGACGATCGACACCGGAATCGCCACCACGCCAAGCTGCCATTTCAGGGCAATCCAGGTGGTGCCCCAGATCAGCACGGTCAGCAAATACAACGACAGGTTCATGGCAGACACTCCTCGATAGGCCTTGAGTGTCTGCCCGAGCCAGGTTTGTGCGCTTGCAGATTCTTGCGCTTTTGTCTGGCGGCAGGCTGGCAGCGCGGTGTCTACGGAGTAGGATGCAAGGCGTTGAAGAGAACCGACCATGGCCACCATCGATACCCTGCAAGTCTTTCAAGCGTTGAACAGCTCGCCGAACGCACGCCTGGTGCACAGCGCCGAGCTCGGTGACGGCTTGTCTGCCGCTTTGTGGACCAACCACCACGATGCACAGGATTACGAAGCGCCAAGCCACCACACGTTGTCCTGCTACATTGCCGGTGGCACCGGCACTTTTCGTCGCGATCAACCTGGGCAAAAAGGCGGGCCGGACAAGTTGTGCATCCTGCCGGCCGATCATGAGTCGGGCTGGGTGATCAACGGTGATATTCGCTTGGCGCACCTGTATTTCAGCGCCGAACAATTCGCCCTTGGTTGCGTCACGCTGCTCGATCGCGAGCCCCGCGAAATGCAGTTGCGCGAGCAGACCTTTCTCGAAGATCCGCAACAGGCGCAACGCTTCCGACAACTGCTGACGCTGAACTGGGACGAACCCGCCGAACGCTTGCTGACCAGTAGCCTCGCCCATGAGTTGATCAGCCACACCTTGCTCAGTCAGGTCGGCGTGCGTCAGGGGTTGCGCTTAAAGGGCGGACTGGCACCGCATCAACGTCGGCAACTGGTGGAGTTCATCGACAACCAGTTGGCCGAGCCGATCAGCCTCGGCCAATTGGCCGGATTGTGTGCGCTGTCGGAATACCACTTTGCGCGGATGTTCCGTACGAGTTTCGGCCTGCCGCCGCATCAGTATGTGTTGGCGCGGCGCTTGAGTCGGGCACGGGAATTGTTGCGCGGGACGGCGTTGCCGTTGGGTGAGATTGCGCTGGCGTGCGGGTTTGCCAGCGCGAGTCATTTCACCAATCGGTTCAAACAGGTTTTGGGAGGAACACCTGGCGAGTATCGACAGGCGTTTTTACGATGACTTATTCCGCAATTACTCAAAGCTCTGCCATCGCCACAGCTCAAACGAATCAATATACGGTGTCCCAAAATAGACCCTATAGTAGATAGAAACACGCGCAATACTCGCTATTTCTTTGTCCAGCAGGGGTACCTGATAATCGATCCACCCGAGCTTGTTTTCGAAGCGTTTCAACACGTTTCCAGATGGCTCGTAAAACTCGATATGCGATACATTCTGGGTCGCAAAAACATCTAATGCAAAGCGCAAACGGTGAACTTTTTCAGGTTTCAGAACAATCCGAAGTTCGGCAGAATCATTTTCATTCTGGTGGTCACCGCTGCATTGAATCCCGGTCCCCTCGAACTGACCCTCCACATAACGCTGATCCGACTCAAACAAAATCGTCGACATAGAAGCGCCGTTTTCGCCACCGAGCGTTTGTAGAGAAAAATGTTCAAGATCCAGACTCGAAAAGTTCTCCGGTGAATCAGGCTTCACACCGTTGAAGTCTTCTTTCGCAATGAGCTTTAAAAAATAACCCTCGGCTCCAGCTACATGGTCATTTGACATGGCAATACTCTCTTCCAAAGATATTGAGAAGACAGTACACATTTAAATCCTCCCCAAAGCACCTGTCATAACTGACAGGTACTTAGATCGTTTTACAATTACCATGCAGTAGCTGAGAACGAAAATATCTATAAGGGGCCGCCGAAAAGCGCATTAACTTCTCTGTTCTCAAAACTCCAAGGTACTCGACAACGAAACCTGCCGCGCATCCCCCATCGACACAAAGAACCGGCTCGCCGCCGAGGTGTAATACGTGCGATCAAACAGGTTCTTCACATTGAGCTGAAACTTGACCTTCTGCCCCTCAACCCTGGTGTCGTAAGTGGCAAACGCATCGGCCACGGTATAGCTCGGCAGATCAAAATCATTCACCGCGTTACCCGCTCGTTCGCCGACATAACGCGCCCCGGCGCCGACGCGCAATTGATCGCCGCCGATCACACTGCCGAAGTCATACACCGCCGACAACGAACCGGAATTCTTCGCTACGTTCTGCAGGCGCTTGCCTTTGTAGTCCGGGTCTTCGGTCACTTCGGCATCGGTGTACGCGTAGCTGCCGATCATGCTCCAGTGGTCGCTCAACTGACCGGTCAGGTCCATTTCCAGACCGCGCGAACGCACCTCACCGGCCGCACTGTAAATCGTCGTCGGGCCTTCGGAATTGGCCACCAGCACGTTGCGTTTCTTGATGTCGAACAACGCGATGTTGCCGGTGACACGCCCCGGCATGTCCAGCCGCGCACCCAGCTCCCACGACTTGGCTTCTTCCGGTGCGATGCTGCCGTCGAGTACGGTGCTGCTGCCACTCAGCGGGGCGATGGTCGAGTTGGGTTTGAACGATTCGGTATAGCTGCCGTAGAACGACAAGGCGTCGGTGTAGCGATACACCAGACCGGCGCGCGGCACCCATTTCTGCCCGTTGCTGTCGGTGTTGGCCTTGAACGGCACGCCTTTGCCGGCGTACTGGTCGTACTCCTGGAAGCGTCCGCCAGCGACCAGAATCCACTGATCGTTGAGGTGAATCGAGTCCTGCATGAACACCGAATCGCTGCGCAGTTCATCGGTCTGCGCGCTGTCGGGGGCGCTGACGGTCGTACCGGCAACTTCACGGCCATACACCGGATTGAGGTAACTGAACGTGGTCAGGCTTTTCTGTCGGATCAAGTCCTCGCGGTAGATCTTGCGGTACTCGTCATCGACGCCGAACACCAGATCATGCTGCATGCCCAGCACGTTGACCTTGCCTTCGAGACTGGCGGTGGTGAAACGGTCAGTGCTGATCGCGTTCTGGGTGCCGTCCATGCTGCGGGTCAACGTGCCTTTTTTGGTGTCGATTGCAGTCACGCGGACCTGGCTGGCGTCGTAGGTCTCGCGGTTCCAGCTGTAACCGAAGTGGGCTTTCCAGTCGTCGTTGAGGTCGTGGTCGGCTTCAAAGTGATACAGGTCCGAACGGCCTTCCATGTTATTGAACGGCTCGTCGAGGCGCTCTTTGCGCGAGATGTCCAGCGGGTGATTGGTGCGTGGATCGATCAGCGTGCCGCGGTCGAACGGCGTGAGAAATTCGCGGTGCTCGTAGGCGAACAACAGCTTGGTGCTCTCGCCGAACCAGGCCAGCGACGGGGCGATCAGGGTTTCACGGTGGGTGCCGAAGTTGCGCCAGTAATCTTCGTCTTCGTGGTCGAGCACCATGCGATAGGCCAGCCCGGAATCGCCCAACGGGCCGGTGCTGTCGAAGGTGCCGCCGCTGCCGTTCTTGCCCTCGCCGTAGGTCGAGCCGCGCAAGGTCAGCGCATTGTATTGGGTAAGTTCAGGCTTCTTGCTGACCAGGTTGACCACGCCACCCGGGTCTTGAATGCCGTAGAGCAACGAGGCCGGGCCTTTGAGCACTTCAACCCGATCGACCGTGGCGTTCATGCCACGCCCCTGCACGATCGGCATACCGTCGCGCATGATCGAGCCATTTCGGTTGTCACCGAAACCGCGCGTCATCACCGAGTCCTGAGTGCTACCCAAGGTGTTGCCCTGGGTGATGCCGCTGACATTGGCCAACGCGTCATCCAGATTGCGCGGCGCCTGATCGCGGATGACTTGCGCCGGGATGACGTTGACGGTCTGCGGGATTTCCTGAAGCGAGGCCGAGGAGCGCATCACCGAACTGGTTTCCGGTGGCTGGTAGCTCATCGATTCATCGCGGGTCGAGGTGATGGTCGTGGCGCCGAGATTCAGCGCACCTTCAGTAGGCTGAGGCTCCAGCGCCAGCGTGTGGCTGTCGGTGCGGCGGAAGTTGAGGCCGGAACCGCTGAGCAAACGTTGCAGTGCCTGTTCAGCACTCATCTGGCCATTGACGGCCGGAGCTGTAAGGCCGTAGGGCGCTTCGTCGGTGTAGACCACGCTCTGCCCGGTGACGCGGCTGAAGTCGCTCAAGGCTTGCGGCAGCGGTTTAGCGACCAGGGAAAAGTTGAACTGCTTTTGCGCCTGACTGCTGGCGGTTTCAGCGGCGAGCGCGACGCTCAGCGGCAACAGCGCCAATGCTGAAAAGCTCAGTGCCGACACGCCTAACCATTGTTTGACCGAACCCGATTTTGCCCTGGACTTCATTGCTCAATAACCTGTGTAGAACCGCAACGGATGCGAATGACTCGCAGTTTCAGTCACTACACGGATGGGGCTGATGTTTACCTCACCAACATTTGAAAATTATTTTTTGTGGTGTTCGATCGGGCGCCATCGCGAGCAGGCTCACTCCTACATTTGGAATGCGTTCCCCTGTAGGAGTGAGCCTGCTCGCGATGGCTTTAGCCGCCTCAGCGCAAAATAATCAGATGACCCAACACCTGATGCTGCTCAAACCCCATCACCCCTTGCAGCGAACTCAAAACCGCCTGCGGATCCTTGCTCGGAAAACTGCCACTGACCTTGCGCGCCGCCAGCTCATCGTTGAGCAACACAATCCGCCCGGGGTAATAACGGCGCAAATCCTCCACCACATCAGCCAGTGTCGACTTGTAATAAGTCAGCCAGCCCTGACGCCAGGCCAACTGCGCCTCACTGTCCACCGTATGCAGTTTTTCTGCCGTACCGTCACCGTAAGCGACCTGCTGACCGGCCGTAAGAATTTGCTGCTCAGCATCACGATCCGCCGTCACACCAACGCGCCCCGACAACACCGTAACCTGCGCACCGTGAGGCTGCAGTCGCACTTCGAACTGCGTGCCAAGCACCCGCGCCTCGCCCTTCTCCGCCGCGACCACAAACGGATCCCCCGTATGTGTGACGCTGAAGAAACCGGCACCACGACGCAATTGCACATGCCGCTCGCCATGACTGAAATCCACGGCAATCGCACTGTCGCCATCCAGCGTCACTTGCGATTGATCGGCGAGTGTCACCGTGCGGATCTCACCGGGTGCCGAGACATAATCGGCGCCCAGGTCATCGATCCAGCGCTGCGGCTGCCAACCGGTGCCAAGGCTGATCATCAGCAACAAGCACGCGGCCATCGCCAGCGCGCCCGACCAGCGCAAAACGGGCGAATGACGCGGGCGGTCCATCGCATGAAGGTAACCCTGCAACGCGAAGGCTTCTTCATCGGCCAATGTTCGCGCCGGGCCTTCACTCAACTCCCACACAACCTGAGCCTGTGCGTAAGCTTCGGCGTGCGCCGGATCGGCACGCAGCCATTGGCTGAAGGTCAGTTGATCGCCCGCGCTCGGCCGGTCATGCAACAAGCTCAGCCAGGCGAACGCAGCCTGCTCTTGCGCGGGCGTGGGGATGACGGAATCGGATGGCTTCACGGTGCTTTCCCTGGCAGGCGTGGCGCGGGTTCGCGCAGGCTGGCCTTGCAGGCCTCGAGGGCGCGCATCATATGTTTTTCCACGGCACTTTGGGACAGGCCCATGGCTTTGGCGATTTCCGCATACTTGCGGCCGTGAATGCGATTGAGCAAAAAGATCTGCCGGGTGCGCTCTGGCAAGGCGCGCAACGCCGCTTCGACATACTTCAGATCATTGCCCGCTTCCAGCGCTGCTTGTGGTTCGCTGCCGTGGCTGTGCGGCTCGTCCGGTTGCCAGCCTTCGTTGACCCGCGTGCGCGTGCCTTCGCTGCGCAGATGGTCGATGGCGATGTTGCCGGCGCAGCGCAACAGATAGGTGCTGAGCTCTTCGACCTGCACCAGCGGTCGCCGCCAAAAACGCAGAAACAGATCCTGGACCAGATCCGCCGCCGTCGCCCGACAACCGACGCGCCGGTTTACCAGCGCTTCCATTTGCGAACGCTGGGACAGGAACACCTGAAGAAAATGCGCACGTGCCCCACGCGGCTCATCGTCGCGGGATTCCGGTGGCAGACCGATCAGCACTTCAGCACTGCGCCCATGCGGCGACCGGGCTCGCCAGCAGACTGACCCCGGCCAGCGTCAATGCGAACCGCGGGCGATACGGCAGCAACAAAACCAACACCAAGGCGCTGAGCATCAGCACGGCAAACCAGTCGACCAGGCCGAAGCTCCAGCCGTTGGCCTTCACCGCCGCCCAAAGCGACAAACACAGCAATAACCATCCGCCGACTTTCAGGCCCTGACGGCGACGCGTGGACGGTTTGTGACCGAGCAATTCATCGTGGTGGCGAGGCATCGACAGGCACAACGCGGTGAATCCGGCGTAGGTAAGCAACAAGGGCAAGAGCATCAGTTCGCCCCTTGTTCAAGGGTGATCGGCCGGGCCTGTTCGCGGCGGGGGTTTTTAATGCTGACGGTGTTGCCGGCGCGCTGCATTTTCCACGCGGCCCAAGCCAGGAACAAACCGGTTGCGAGGCACGTCAGATCAAAACCGGCCAATGCCCAATCCCTCTGCATCAAGGTAACGCCGAGATTCCAAGGGGTGGTCAGCGCATTGACCAGCGGCACCGCGACAAACAGGGCGGCGCTCAGGGTGAGTTGCTCAACCCAGGCCTTTCGTCCCGGACGCAGCAGCGCGTGCAGCACACTCAAAGCCCAAGCGATAAAGAACGCATTCACTTCCCAATCTGCGCGCTCGGCGAGGCTCACTGGCAACAGACGATTGGCCAGGAAGAATACAGCCACCGCCGCAACCAACCCGGCCATGCTGGCGATGTTCAGCACTTCAACCAGCCGCAGTTCGAACGGCATCACGCCGCTCTTGGCATGTTTGAGTTGACGCTTGCCCAACCAGATCACCAGCCCGGTGCCGATCATCGCCGTGCCGGCCAATCCGCAAATGAAATACAGCCAACGCAGGAGCGGCCCGGCGAAGTGACCCATGTGCAAGCCATAGAACGCACCACCCACCGCCATCGCCATTGGCTGCTCCGGTGTGCTGCCGAGCATCTGCCCGGTCACCCCGTTGAACGTCACGGCACGGCCGAAATCATGCACCACGCGATCCCCCGCACGGGACAGCACCACCGTGGCATTGGCATCCCCCGGATTGCTCACCGACAGACGCGCCGTGTGGCCGCCCGACCATTGCTCGCTGGCCTTGCTCAACAGCGGCGCCATGGCTGCCAAAGGTGCCGCGATGTTGGCGCGCTCCGGGGTTTTCGACGCGGGGAACACTTCATCATAAAACGTGCGCACGTCACTGCCGTACGACGCGACGATGCTCGCCGGCATGACCATCGACATGAAAATCACCAGGCTGCTGTAGGTGATCATCAAGTGAAACGGCAACACCAGCACACCCACCGCGTTATGCCCGTCGAGCCAGGAGCGCTGACCCTTGCGCGGGCGGAACGTGAAGAAGTCCTTGAAGATTTTCTTGTGGGTGATGATCCCGGTGATCAGCGCGACGAACATCACCATCGCGGCAATCGTCGCCAGCCAGCGGCCCCACGGATAAGGCATTTGCAACTGGAAGTGGAAGCGATAGAAGAACTCGCCGCCCATGCTGTCGCGGCCCTGCACTTCGGCGCCGGTTTGCGCGTCGAGGGTTTTCGACTCGAAGCGCCCGCGCTCACCGGGATTGGCCGGCACTGGCTGCCAGCGCACGGTCAGGCCGGGATCTCGGGCATCAGGCAAATCGATCAGCCAGCGTGAGGCGCCGGCCGCGTGTTGCTGCAGATAATCCTGGGCCAGCGTCAGGCTCGTCTCGGCACTCACCGATCGCGCGGGGATTTCCGGCTGCATCCAGTGGCTGATCTCATCTTTGAAATAGGCCAGCGTCCCGGTCAGGAAAATCGCGAACAGCAACCAGCCGAACAGCAGTCCGGCCCAGGTGTGCAGCCAGGCCATCGCCTGACGAAAGCCCTCTTTCATGCCAGGCCCAATCCACGTGCTGCGCCAGAGATGGTCGCCAGAATCACGCTTGGCACCAGCAAACCGACCCAGGCCGACCACGCCGTACGACAGGCGAAACACCAGAGCACCGCCACCAGATAGACCAGAAAGGAAATGGTCATGCCGGTCACCACCGCTTCGGCGCGGCTCAACGGCAGCCACAGCGTCAGGGTGACACTGGCCAGCGCCGCAACGAGATAGCCGCCAAACACCGCCGCCAGCACCCGTGAGGTGACGGCCAGACGATAGGAGATGGGAAGTGTGGCGAGTTTGCCTTTCATGTTTCGCCCCTGAAACGAAAAACGTCCGGCCGATGAGCCGAACCTACAGGCGAGCAATATTAATGATAAATATTCTCATACGCAAAAGCATCTGATTGCCGGTTAAGCGTTTCGCCCCTTACAATGCGAACAGTTCTTGTTCTCTAACGCATACTCTCTACCGCGCCATCAAGCGCCCGGAGTAATACCGTTGTCGTCCGCCCATCCTGTCGAATCGCTCTATCAGGCCCATCACGGCTGGCTCACCAGTTGGCTGCGGCGCAAACTCGGCTGCCCGGACAGCGCGGCGGATCTGGCGCAGGACACGTTTATCAAGGTGCTGACCGCCCGCGAACCTCCGGTGATCATCGAGCCGCGCGCCTTTCTGACGACGTTGGCCAAGCGCGTTCTGTTCAATCATTACCGCCGTCAGGATGTCGAACGCGCTTACCTCGACACCTTGGCGCAGATGCCGGACATGGTCGCGCCGTCGGAAGAAGACAAGGCGATCATCCTGCAAACCCTGATGGAGCTGGATCAGTTGCTCGACGGTTTGCCGCGTCAGGTCAAACGCGCCTTTTTGCTGGCGCAGGTCGATGGCCTGACTTATCCACAGATCGCCGCTGAACTGGGCATATCCGTGGCCACGGTCAAACGTCATCTGAACAAAGCCGCCATGCGCTGCTACTTCGCCTTATGAACCGCGTGCCGGATTTCTCCTCCCAAGTGGCTGAACAGGCCGTGCATTGGCTGATGGAAATGCAGCAGGGCACGCTCTCCCCGCGCCAGCAACAGGCCTGGCAACAATGGCTGGAGGCACACAGCGAACACCGCCGGGCGTGGGAGCATATTCAGCGGGTCAATCAGCGTCTGCGCGGTGTGTCGTCGCCGCTGGCACACGCGGCGTTGAACGGGCCGAAGTCCGGCAGCCGTCGTCAGGCGCTGAAACTGCTGCTGATTCTCGGCGCCGGATCGGCTGTCACCTGGGGGGTGCGTGAGCACAATCCATTGCCGTCGCTGCTCGCTGATTACCGCAGTCCGATCGGGCAACGGCGCAAGGTGGCGCTCGGTGCGGGCGATCAGTTGCAACTCAACACAGCCAGTGCCGCCGATGTGGATGTCTCGGCGCGACTGATCCGCTTGCTCGAAGGCGAAATCCTCCTGACTGCCGCGCAATCTTTCGAAGTGCGCACCGCTCAGGGCATTCTTGAAACTCACGGTGCACGTCTCAATGTGCGTCAGTTTGCCGATCGCACTCAGGTTGCGCTGTTTGACGGCAGCGTCGAACTGAGCAGCAATGGACGCGCGCCGATGCTGCTGCCGCTTGCACGGCAACTGAGTTTCACCTCGAAATCCATCAGCGAGGCCAAACCGCTGGATGCCAACAGCGGCGCCTGGGCCGACGGCATGCTGGTGGCCGCGCATATGCGTTTGGGCGACTTCCTCGATGAACTCGGCCGCTATCGTCGCGGCCAGCTCAATTGCGACAGGAACGTCGCCGACCTGCTGATTTCCGGGACTTACCCACTGGACGACAGCGAGCGGATTCTCGACCTGCTGGAAATCAGTTTGCCGGTGAAGGTGAAGCGCTTTACCCGTTACTGGGTGAGCGTCGAAGCGCGGGTTTAAAAAACATCAAAAATAAATGAGCCGTTTTTCAGATCTGGCGTGACAGAGAAGGAAAGCCCCCTTGATTCAACCTTCTCAGGATCATCCGACATGCACTCCACCCGCCTCACGCCACTGGCTCGTACCCTGCGCAATCTTGTCCTCGGCGCCAGCCTGAGTTTCAGTGCCCTGCCCGCCGCGCTGGCCGCTGATGCCAAGGCTTATCACATCGCGCCGTCGTCGCTGGAGAACGCCCTCAACCAGTTTGGCCGTGAAGCGGGCGTGCTGATTTCGTTTGGTTCGCAAGTCACCAGCGGTGTGCAAAGCCGTGGCCTGGAAGGCAGTTACACACCTGAGCAGGGTTTGAATGCATTGCTTGAAGGCACCGGTCTGCAAGCGCGCGCCGAAGGCAACAATGCGTTCAGCCTGCAACCGGTGGCGGATGCCGCGCTGGAGCTGGACACCTCGAAAGTCGTCGGCGACTGGCTCGGCGACGCTGCGCAAATCAATGTGTTCGAGCACCCGGGCGCGCGCGATGTGATCCGCCGCGAAGAGTTCGAACGCCAGGGCGCCACTCAGGCGCGGGATGTGCTCAATCGCATCCCCGGCGTCAACGCTCCAGACAACAACGGCACCGGCAGCCACGACATGGCGCTGAATTTCGGTATCCGTGGCTTGAACCCGCGACTGGCCGCGCGCTCGACCGTGTTGATGGACGGCATTCCGGTGCCGTTCGCGCCCTACGGCCAGCCGCAGTTATCGTTCGCGCCGATCAGCATGGGCAACATGGATGCCGTGGACGTCGTGCGCGGCGGCGGCGCGGTGCGTTACGGCCCGCAAAACGTCGGCGGCGTGGTCAACTTCGTTACCCGGGCGATTCCTGACGAGCCAACGGTCAAGGGCGGCTTCCAGACGGAAACCAGCCCATCGTCGAGCCACGACGGCTTCAAGACCAGCGCCAACCTGCTGGCCGGCGGCACCAACGCCAATGGCCTCGGCGGTGCGTTGCTCTACTCCGGGACGCGCGGCGGCGACTGGCGCGAACACAGCGACACTGAAATCGACGACCTGATCCTCAAGGGCAAATACCAGCTCGACGAAGCCAATAGCTTCAACGCCATGGCCCAGTATTACGAAGGCAAGGCTGACATGCCCGGCGGTCTGAACGTGGCCGATTACGACGCCGATCCGTATCAATCGACGCGTCCGAAGGACCAGTTCTGGGGCCGCCGCACGATGTTCAATTTGGGCTATCGCTATCAGGAAGATCGCCGCGAATTCACTGCCAACACGTTCTTCACCAAGACCTTGCGCAGCGGTTATCTCGATCAGGGCACCTTCCTTTCGCTGTCGCCGCGCGAGTATTGGGTGCGTGGCCTGGAAACCCGATTCGCCCAAGGTTTCGACCTCGGCCCGACCAGCCACGAAGTCGGCGTCGGCTATCGCTACATCAACGAGGCCGGTCACGAACTGCGCTATCGCACACCGATCAGCAGCAACCAATACCCGACCACCGCCAGCCGCAACGACCGCGACACCCGTGGCGGCACCGAGGCCAATGCGTTCTTCGTCGACGACCGCATCGACATCGGCAAATGGACGATCACACCGGGCGTGCGCTACGAGATGATCGAGTCGCAGCAGACCAACAACCTGACCAACGTCAAATACAAGGGCGACTACAACACCGCACTACCAGCGTTGAACGTGCTCTATCACCTGACCGACAGCTGGAACCTGTACGCCAACACCGAAGGCTCGTTCGGCAGTGTGCAATACAGCCAGATGCCCAACCGGGTGACCAGCGGCGAAGTAAAACCGGAGAAGGCGCGTACGTGGGAACTCGGCACGCGGTATGACAACGGCGCGTTGCGCGCGGAAATCGGCGCGTTCCTGATCAACTTCGACAACCAGTACGAAAGCAACCAGACCAACGATTCGGTGATCGCCCGTGGCGAAACTCGCCATCAAGGGATCGAGACCAGCGTCAATTACGCGCTGGATGACTTGAGCCCGGCGCTCGCCGGCTTCGATGTCTACGCCACTTACGCTTATGTTGACGCGACTATCCGCGAAGACGGACCAAACAAGGGCAATCGCGTGCCGTTCTCGTCGAAACACAAAGGCACGATTGGCGTGGGTTACACCGAAGGACCGTGGAAGCTGAATCTCGACAGCAGCTTCCAGAGCGACCAATTCGCCGACAACGCCAACACCTCGAAGGAAAGTGCTGATGGCAGCACTGGCAAGATCCCCGGTTACATGCTGTTCAGCAGCCGCGCGGGGTATGACTTCGGGCCGCAGTTGTCGGACTTGAATGTGGCGGTGGGCGTGAAGAACATCTTCAACACGCAGTACTTCACGCGCTCGTTTGATGACAACAACAAGGGCAAGTATGTGGGTGAGCCGCGTACGGTGTACGTCCAGACTTCTGTAGCGTTCTGAGGATTGAAAAGCCCCTCATCGGAACGCCGCCCGCCTAGCCCTCTCCCTAAGGGAGAGGGTACTGATTGGGGGATGCTTGCGAGGTACGCCGACCTGAACGTGCTGTGCCGAATCCATAATCGACTCGACCTGAAACCGCTTTGCCGAATCCATAATCGACTCGGTCTTTCAGGTCGATGTACCCCGCAATACGACTCGGTCGGCCCCCTCTCCCTCCGGGAGAGGGCTGGGGTGAGGGTCAGCGGGTCATGGTCTACAGTAAAACTTCAAACCAACTTCACAAGGATCGTGAAGCATGCAAACTCGCCCCACCCTCGCCCAATTCGCCCGCCATCTACGAGTCAATCAAACCGACTGTGAACACCTGCTCTGGCAAAAACTCCGCTCCCGCCAAATCGCCAATCTGAAATTTCGTCGGCAATTTCCGTATCCGCCTTACGTGCTGGATTTTTACTGTGCGGAGTTGAAATTGGCGATTGAGCTGGATGGCGGTCAGCACTTTGAAACGCAGGGACTGATTCATGACCAACGCCGGACGCACTATCTGAATCAGAAGCGCATTGAAGTCGCGCGCTTCAGTAATCTCTAGGTGATCCAGCAGATGGACGATGTGCTGGAGCAGATCATAAGAACTGCAGCGAATCGAAAAATGCCCTCACCCTAACCCTCTCCCAGAGGGAGAGGGGACTGACCGGGGGATGCTTGCGAGCTACGCCGACCTGATTCTGCTTTGCCGAATCCATAATCACTCGGTCTTTCAGGTCGACGTACCTCTTCAGACACCTCGGTCGGCCCTCTCCCGTAGAGAGGGGGGACTGATTGCGGGATGCTTCAGAAATACATCAACCTGAAGTGCTTTGCCGAATCCATAGTCGACGCTGTCTTTCAGGTCGATGTAACCCGCAACACACCTCGGTCGGCCCCCTCTCCCGGAGGGAGAGGGCTGGGGTGAGGGGCCGCGCTCTTGTGCCTTGCGCAAAAATCCGCCGCAAACAAAAACGGGCCTGCTTTCGCAGGCCCGCTCTCATTGGGTGGCTATAAAATCAGCGCATCAACTGTTGATCGCTGCCTGTTCATTCTCAAGAAATTCTTCCTCCAGCAGAGCGTCATTCGCCTTGCTAAATGGCACCACAGCGGCACGTGGTTTACCTCGCAGTTTGCCGAAAAGGTGCTCCAGGGCGTGCTCGAGTTTTTCGGCAGCGCCGTCGATCGCCAGTTCCAGCGAATCGGCTTTATGGGTCACGGAAATCGGTTGATGGCCTTTTGGCCGCGCTTCCAGTTGGCAGCGCAAGTCATGGGGACCTGGTTTGTCACCGTTCTCGTCGCTCAGGTGGACTTCGACACGGGTCAGGTCTTCTTCATAACGTTCGAGCGTGCTCTCAATGGTTGTACGTACCCACTCCTCCAGTCGTTGACTACTTTGAATATGGTTATCGCTGTTGACTTGGATTTGCATAGTTCATCCCTTATTTCAGCTAGCTCGTGAGAGGCCTTGAGTTGAATTTCCTGACCTCCTGGTTACAACAATCGGCCCGACCGACGAACATTTCAACCCCTGAAAAAAGATAAATATTCATTCGCAAAAAAAGCCGGACAACCGAGCAAAGCACTGGTAAGGTCGGGAGTTGGGTCGCCTCACACCCCGGCAAAATTTGCTCACAACTGCCCGTCGTTCAACGGGTGCAAACTGCGAAATATCCCCGCCTCCTCGACCAGCCAATCATGCACCGCACGCACACCCGGATGGCTTAAAGCCCCCGGTGCATAGAGCAACACATAGCGTTTGTGATTGGGCACCGACAGGCCAAACGGCACAATCAACGTCCCTCGCTCCAATTCATCGTTAAGCAAGGTGCGGCGGGCAATCGCCACGCCCATGCCGGCAATCGCCGCTTCGATGGTCAGATGATTGCGATTGAAGGTATGCCCACGCCGTACGTCGGCGCCCTCAAAACCAATCGCGTTCAAATAGAATTCCCATTCCGCGTATTCATAACTGCCACGCCACGCGGTGATGTCGTGCAGTACCGGGAAATGCACCAGATCCGCCGGCCCGTGCAACGGTGGTCGCCCGCGCAACAGGCTCGGTGCGCACACCGGGAAAATCTGCTCGTCGAGCAAGGCTGTGGATAACAATCCCGGGTAACTGCCGTCGTTCAAATCGATCGCCAGATCAAAATCGCCTTCGTGCAAGGGCACGCTGCTGTCCTCTGCCACCAAACGCAACTGAATGTCCGGATAGCGTTGCTGCAGGCGTGGCAAGCGCGGCGTCAGCCACTTGCTGAGGAACGACGGAATCGAGCGCACTCGCAAAATCCCGCTGATCATTCCGGCATCAAGTCGACGCAATTCGGCATCGATGCTGCCATATGCCTCGTTGACGGTAATCGCCAGCCGCTGCCCCTCCGCACTCAGCTCCACACCACGCGCGCGCCGATGAAACAGACGGAAACCAAGTCGTTCTTCAAGTTGACGAATTTGCTGACTGACCGCCCCCGGGGTGATGTGCAGCTCTTCGGCACAACGGGTGAACGACAGGTGCCGCGCGGCACAGGAAAACACCTGCAGCCAGACATAGGTCTGCGCATGCAATTGACGACTCATCGTTTAGTCCTGCTAAAGGCTTACTTAGGAAGTTTCGTTAGTCACGTAGGACCGAGGTAGGCAGTATCGCCGACATTGCGCTTGTCCTACAAAAAATGGCAGCGATTCCTACTCCATTGCTTGTAAGGGTTTAGCATGGCTATCAGTGTTTTCGATCTATTCAAAGTCGGCATCGGCCCGTCCAGTTCCCACACCGTAGGCCCGATGCGCGCCGCTGCGACCTTCGCTCAGGTGCTGATTGATCAACGTTTATTGAACGATGTGCGCCGTGTGGAAATCCGTTTATACGGCTCACTGTCGGCCACCGGCGTCGGGCACGCCACCGACCGCGCAACGGTGATGGGCCTGATGGGCGAATGGCCGGACAGCATCGATCCGGCGACCATCGATTCACGTATCCAGCAACTGCGCGAGACAGGCCAACTGTCCCTCGCCGGTCAGAGAGAAATTGCCTTCGACTGGCAGCGTGATCTCCTGCTGCTGGATGAGAGCCTGCCCTACCACCCCAACGCCATGTCGCTGACAGCCTTTGGCGAAACGGCCGAGCTGTTCGAGCAGACCTATTACTCGGTTGGCGGCGGTTTCATCATCGAGGCGGCAGAAGCCGAGTCCGGTGTCGCCCCGGCGAGTGAAGTGGTGTTGCCGTACGATTTCTCCAGCGCCGCCGAACTGCTGTCGCTGTGCAAACAGCACAACCTGCGCGTCTCCGAGCTGATGATGGCCAACGAACGCGCGTGGCGCACTGACGCGGAAATCCGCCAGGGCCTGCTGCACATCTGGTCGGTGATGCGTGAGTGCGTTGAACAGGGCCTGCGCCACGAGGGGATTCTGCCCGGCGGTCTGAATGTGCCGCGTCGTGCAGCGAAATTGCATCGCAGCTTGTTGGAAATCGGCAAGCCGAACGTGATCAGTTCCACTCTGTCGGCAATGGAATGGGTCAACCTGTTCGCCCTCGCCGTCAACGAAGAGAACGCCGCCGGCGGGCGCATGGTCACCGCGCCGACCAACGGTGCAGCCGGAATCATCCCGGCCGTTCTGCACTACTACATGAAATTCAATCCGGACGCGTCTGACGATGATGTCGTCGCTTTCTTTCTGGGCGCGGCTGCTGTCGGCATTTTGTGTAAGAAAAATGCTTCGATCTCCGGCGCTGAAGTCGGCTGCCAGGGCGAAGTCGGTTCGGCCTGTGCGATGGCCGCTGCTGGCCTGGCCGACGTGCTCGGTGCCACCCCGGAACAACTGGAGAACGCCGCCGAAATCGGCTTGGAACACAACCTTGGCCTGACCTGCGACCCGGTCGGCGGCCTCGTACAGGTGCCGTGCATCGAGCGCAATGCCATCGCCGCCGTGAAAGCGATCAACGCCACGCAAATGGCCCTGCGCGGCGACGGCAAACACTTCATTTCCCTCGACCGGGTGATCCGCACCATGCGCGACACCGGCGCCGACATGCACGACAAATACAAAGAGACTTCACGGGGCGGCCTGGCCGTGAGCTGGGTGGAATGCTGAGGCCCATTCCCTGACCGCCCCGGCAGGCCGCACAAAGCCGCCTGCCAACCGTGAGCCCGAGCAAAAATAATAACGAGGCGATACCGATGACCGATGTACGTACACCTGCTGCCGAAAATCCCGCTGTAGACCGCACACGCAATGCAGAAACGGCCCACAAGGGCTGGAACAAATTCGACACCACCTGGATGCTCGGCCTGTACGGCACTGCGATCGGTGCTGGCACCTTGTTCCTGCCGATCAATGCCGGCGTCGGCGGTTTCTGGCCTTTGCTGATTCTCGCCGTACTGGCTTTCCCGATGACGTTTTTTGCCCACCGTGGTCTGACCCGTTTCGTGTTGTCCGGGCGTTCCGGGGACATCACCGAAGTGGTCGAAGAACACTTCGGCATCGGTGCCGGCAAGCTGATCACGCTCTTGTATTTTTTCGCGATCTTCCCGATTCTGCTGGTGTACAGCGTGGCGCTGACCAACACCCTGAGCAGTTTCCTCGAACACCAATTGCACATCACTCCGCCACCACGGGCGATCCTCTCGCTGGTGTTGATCCTCGGTTTGATGGCGATTGTGCGCTGTGGTCAAAGCGTCATCGTCAAAGCCATGAGCGTGCTGGTTTATCCATTTGTTGCCGCATTGCTGCTACTGGCGCTCAGCCTGATTCCAAACTGGAACGGTGCGTTTTTTGCCAGTGCCCAAGAAGCCATGCCAATGTCCGCTTTCTTCAAGACAATGTGGCTGGCGATTCCGGTGATGGTGTTTTCATTCAACCATTCGCCGATCATTTCCGCGTTCGCGGTTGAGCAGAAACAACGTTACGGCGAGCAGGCCGAACGCAAAAGCAGCGGCATCCTCGCTATGGCTCACGGCATGATGGTCGTCACGGTGATGTTCTTCTGCTTCAGCTGTGTGCTGGCGCTGTCGCCGGCGGATCTGGCAGCGGCCAAGGCGCAGAACATTTCGATCCTGTCGTACCTGGCCAACCACTTTCAGACCCCGGTCATCGCTTACGCCGCGCCGCTGATTGCGCTGGTGGCGATCACCAAATCCTTCCTCGGCCACTACATCGGCGCCAGTGAAGGCTTCCAGGGCATGATCGTGAAAAGCCTGCGCAGCCGTGGCCGGGTGATGTCAGCGAGCTGGCTGAACCGTGCGACCGCCGTGTTCATGATCCTCAGTTGCTGGGCCGTGGCAACGTTCAACCCGAGCATCCTTGGCATGATCGAAACCCTCGGCGGGCCGGTGATTGCCTGCCTGTTGTTCCTGATGCCGATGTACGCCATCCGCCGCGTGCCGGCCTTGCGCCAGTATTCGGGGCAGGTGTCCAACGTGTTTGTGGTGCTGATCGGCCTGATTGCACTGTCAGCGATCATCTACTCGGTTCTGCCCTGAAAACGGGCCATTAAAAAAGGCGAGCCGCGTGGCTCGCCTTTTTAATCCCCGTGTTCATTGTTCGACAATTTTCCCGGCACAGCCCTTGCTACATACCTTTAGGAGCTGCCGCAGGCTGCGATCTTTTGCTCTTCGTGACCGAAATCAAAACACTGAAGAGCAAAAGATCGCAGCCTCGTTTCCTCGACAGCTCCTACATGAAAGCAACAAATACAGGCCACGGAATGGCCGATGATCCGGTTGGGCGAACCAACCCGATCACGGCCGGTCAACAACTGCACGTTCAATCAGGCGGTGACGCATCATGGACAATCCTTTTCAGATCATTACCGATGCCTTTGCGCCGGACTATCAGATCAACCTGAGCATTCAAGGCCTGGACGGCAGCATCATGCTGACCCTGTCCAACAGCGGCCGGATCGTGGCCAAGCGCATGATCAGCGCCGAGCAGCGCAACGACCCCGTGCGCCTCAAGCGTCTGGTGCAAAGCATTCAGTTTGGTATCGCTATCGAACAGGGCCAAAGCGCCATGGCCATCCTCGAAGCGATGACCAGCGGCGACGGGTTGACCCCGCTACCGCCACGCGTCATCGGCCAGCCCGGGCAAGCAGCCGGGCTTTAAAGCTCGCCCTTCTCGACTTCCGGATGTTCGCTGGAACCGGCGCCAAGTTTGCGCTGCGGTTTCTCGATCTTCACCGAAGGAAATTGTGACGAGGCGTAACGCACCACAAGAATCGAGAACGCCAGCAACAGAATGCCGCCGCACAGGTAGATAATGCCCATGTCCGGCGGGTTGTGGTGCGAGACGTTGGAGATCAGCAAACGGGTCAGCGCGGTGATCGCCACGTAGATCAGGAAGCGCACCGGCATGTGGTTGGTCTTGAAATAAATTCCGACCATCGCCCCAAGTTCGAGATAGATGAACAGCAACAAAATGTCATCGATCTTGATGTGGCCTTCCTCGAGCATCCCGAGAAACTCCATCACCGCCGCCCACGCCGTCACCGCACCGATGGCGAACAGCGCCAGATAGTGAAAGGTTTCGACGAACAGGTTGCCCAGGGACTCGGCCAGTTGATGCACGTTTTGCCGCAGTTTCTCGGCCCAGTTGATTTTCACGATGATGTTCCTTAGCTCGAATGCGAGCGGATGATGCGTGTTGGACGTGACGGTTTTCTGCACGTAACGGTTTTCATGCAGAAAAGAGGCCACGCCATCATGGCGAACCGCCGCCAGACCCGCGCCGTGGCGTTTGGTCGCACCGCTGTGCTTTTGTGGGAGCGAGCCTGCTCGCGAATGCAGCGACACGGTCGGCCTGACAAACCCGAAATCCGGTCTACATTAAAAAGCCACTACCCATGGCGCAGGGATTCGCTTATCCTTTTCGCTGTATATGGATACAGTAGTCGTCAAGACAACTTAATGTGAAGGCATGTGAGGTGGTGAATGGCCGTCGAAGTGGTATACCGCAGCAGCCGAGATCTGGAGCGCTTGTTCATGGATAAAGCCGAAGCTGACCGTCATGACAAAATGCTCGA
>Ga0209070_100289_pt1 | contig 45244 bp, 51 predicted proteins | sample SynthPrep_5_END__FD_187205 | JGI IMG/M metagenome (GOLD analysis project Ga0209070, IMG submission 187205) | Synthetic microbial communities from Ohio, USA - SynthPrep_5_END_DS10_MetaG (SPAdes) (version 2) | ecosystem: Engineered > Bioreactor > Aerobic > Activated sludge | place: USA: Ohio... | reverse complement strand
AGACATGCTTCGATGTATCCATGCCGATGCGAGCAATCTGATCCACTTGTGGCTCCATGTTTCAAGTTACGACACACTCTCTGGCATCTAGGATGCCGCCGAGGGCCGTCCACACCAACACGATGGCGCCAGGATTGGTCCGGGGCGGGGCGCGATCACCGCGAAGGCGTAAGCCGCAGCGGCCGTAGCTTGCTAACGGACCCCTTGCGGGTTGATCGTCAAAGCCCCGCGCTGGACCAGGTCGCCATCCCAGAAGAGCGGGATTGGTCCGTTCCCCATGGAGACGTCGATTGCTGCACAGGCGTCGCGGCAGAACACATCTCCTCTCACCGAATATTGCTTGGGCTATTCACGTCGAGGTCGGGTCTGCCATCGGCTGGAATATGCCTGCCTTCCACGCGAGAGCGGCGAGGTCAGCTTTGGCACCACGGCTTTCGCCAGCTATCCCAACGCCGCGCCAGACCATGCTTGATAAGTGTTTCTCCAACATCGCGGCGGTCCACGGCAACGCGCGCCAATTGGCGGCCGTAGCGATCGAGGTCGCGGCGGACCAATTCGATCTTGTGACCGGACATCCGGCTCGCCAGTTCGTCTTTCGCTCGCAGCGCGGCAACGCGCTCCGCCACGCACGGTCCGTCAATCTCTGGCGCGTCGATGTTTTCGATCCGGATCTTCTCGCGACCGCCGGCTCCGTCGTAGATGGTGAAGATGTCACCGTCCCAGACCCAGAGAGAGACATCCTGGCAGGCGTGACGATCACACAGCATGGCATCGACAATTGTGTGCCGGTTTGATGAATTCGCGTCGGCGCCAAGCGGCAATAAGAGCGAAATGCCGACGGCTACGACGGACCGGCTGAGCCTCATGAGGTTTTTTTCGAGACGAGGTTGAAGAGCTGCGCAATGACGTCGGTCGCATAGACCTTTTCGCCGCCGCGATCATAGCTGCTGTTGGATACACGGGATTCCACATAAACGAGATCGCCCTCTCCGACGTTCTCCTCGATCCATTCCGCCTGCTTCTTGTCCAGGACGGTGATCTGAACCCAGTCGGTTGCACTTTTGCGTTCCCCGTCCGACTGCCATTCGCGGTTGGTCGCCACATTCACCTTCAGCACACCCTTGAGTGGTATGATGTTTCCGACGTGGCCAAGCACGGTATGCCGGTTAACCGTACGCATGGATTAAACCTTTCTTAACCGAGAAAAACCGTCTATCTGTTGAGCCCGAACCAATGCCGCTCGGTTTCGCCAGAGGTGTCATTCTTGATGTCGAAATAATATGGCTCTGACCTGAGCGGTCGGGATATGGAGACCGTTTGTATGCAGCTTTGCTGCCGATCAGAACTGTAGAAACCGTGCGTTTTGCCCTGGCAAATGTTGACTGTCTTGACGCACAGGTCGCCCTCTCGGGCGAACCCATTGCGGTCCCCTCTGCTTCCGACCTGATAGCCCTCCGGGCATTCCGCATATCGCTCGTGGCCTGGCGATCCAGTGCCGGCCTCGGGGCAGGTTGGCCAGTCGAAGCCCGGTTTTTTCATCGCGGAAATAAGCCGGTTCATCGGCGGATGGCACGCGGGCACGCCGCGCCAGGATGGATTCGAAGACGAGGCGCACAGCAGCACCTCGCAGCCCCATTCGCTGGCGGCGGCGGGAGCGGGAAGCGCCGCAGCCGTCAGAAACAGTCCGAGGACGACATGGTGAGGCATGGCTTTGGCGATCATCGGCACTCTTCTCATCAAACACACTAACGAGTAAATTATAGTTTATACGGCGATGACGAGCAAGCGCAAGAAGGCAGACACCGAACTTGGTACGAGGATCCTGCGAAACATGGCGAGGGTCATAGAGCGCGAGCGGGAAACGCGCGGCCTCAACAAAAAAGAGATGGCCGAACTGATCGATGTGACTTATCCCTTTTATTTTCAAATCCTTGACGGAACGGCAAACCCGTCATTGCAGACCATTACGCGGATATGCCTCAACCTCGATGTGCAGTTCCAGGAACTCGTGACCGGAGCAGCGCCTGTCTGATCGGCAAGTGGGAAACGACTATCGACGGACCCGCCCGCGTGGCCGAGGTGCGCTTTCCTGCTAAATCGCTTGCCAGTAATATAAACTATATTTAGTTTTTCGCCCCTATGAGATTGATCGCCAGAGGGCCGCAAGGCTCTCGGCGCTACATTGGGGCTTTGCCGGCATGAAGTCTTTTGCTGCTTCCGTTTTTCTCGTGATCGCCTCGGCCGCCCATGCGGGCGAGAACCCGATGTGGCCAACGAGCCTATCCTGGGCCTGCGCATTCTCGTCTGTCATCCGTTGCGAGCGTTCGGTCGATTGCGTGACGGCCGCGGAGGAGGGGGAACTCGCCCTGAACTATCGCGAAAACAGCCTGAAGGACCGGAAGGGCACGGTTCATCCAATCAAACGCCACTACGTCCAGACGGTCGCCGGCAGTCCGATCGGGAGCGAGGTAAAGATCGAACTCGATACGAACGAGGTGATCTGGCTTTCACCCGCCGACGGGGCAGGGGTGTTTTCGAACAACTGGATAGGAGCGATGCTGACGCCGAAGACGGGCGTGATCGTGCAGGAGCTTCGGCCATTGATCTGTAAGCCGACAAAATAGCTGACGGCCCAAGTGGTCCGCTAATGGCTTTGCCAACCAAGGTCCGTGTAACTGAAGTCGTCGCCCTTGAAGGCGATCCGGGTCCGATAGGCGCGCGCGCAGGCATAGGTGAAACAATCGCCCATATTCAACTTGGCAGGATGGTTCATGATCTTGCCGTACTGCTGCGCCGCATCGAGCGCCTTGGAACCGACGTCGCCGGAGATCATCGCTTCCTTGCAATCGAGGTCGGAAATGAACTGGTCGACAAGCCGTCGCGCCGTCTCCATCATCTCGTGGGTTGCAGGCTTGTCCCGCCCGGCAGCCCCGGCCAGACGCCGGGTCAGCGACAGCGTCGCCTCCATCCGCACGACAGCCGACACATAGTATGGTCCGCCATGTTGCTCGAGTCTATCTATGAGGATGGAAGCGTCCTCCTCCTCGGCAAGGATAGCGACGACAACCGAGGCATCGACAAAGAGCATCAGTTCTCACCCCACATGTCGTCGGTTTCCTGCTTGTGATTGCCGGGAGCAAACGGGCCGGCTTCGCGGGCCATGGCGAGGGACTTTGCAAGGCGCTCGCGGACGGGCAGGGCGGCCTTGCGCTTGGCGATCTCATGCTTCAGCGCATCCCTGACCGCGTCCACCTTGCTCGTTTTGGTAATACTGATAAGCTCTTCAGTGAGCCGATCGATTTCCGGATCCTTGATGTAGAGCGGCATTGAAGCATATCCTTTCGAGGATATCTTAATATCCTACTTTGCATATCCTCGCCAGACACATTTGGAACTCCCCCTATGGCCGCCCCTACCGGCCATGAACGACCTGCGGCGGGCCTACCCCTTCGCTGTCTAGCAGGCGGCCACGTGGCCCGTTCTGGACCGGCCAATTGGAAGCCGCGGTTTTCAACTCATTGCGAGGCGCAATCTCGTTGCCCTATGCCACCCGACGGCTGTGGTCGAACCTGAGCTTCCAAGGACCGATCGTTTCGCTGTTGTCGGCGCGTGTCGCGCGCAGCCGCGAGAAGCCCGGCACGAGCGTCGGCTTTGCGTCGAAGGTGACAGGAATCGAATAGATCTGCGCAGCGTTTCGATTCTGAAAAGCAGCTTCACGCTTTTCCAGGAAGGTCGGCCCTACATCTCTGAAGATCGACAGCAGCAGGAGCACGATCAGAGTGCCGGCGACGACGAGGGATGTGCCGAAGGGCGTTACGGCCGAACTGACGGCGTTTGCGAATGGATAAACCGTCGATGGCAGCAGGATTATCAAGGCGAAGAGAGTTTTCTCCCACCAAAATCGAGGTGCGCGCGGAAGATCCTTGGTCGCCTCGTCCATCTTTCTCTCCTGCAAGTCCTTTGTCGAGAAAAAGCATAGGCTATAGGATTGCGTCGATCAATCACCAATGGCGGGTTGAAGTAGAATAATGTTATGTTATATCATATCGCATAATCTATCTTATGGAACTAAGCCATTGATATTTAATGCTGATGTCCGATATTGAAAGTTTATGGCTTGGTGAGCGGCGAAGGCAGCAACGTGTCTTCCGGCAATTCCGCGACTGCCTTCATGACCAGCTTGATGCGGTCGATGTTGAACGCATTATCCGCAAACCATAGCTCGATCTCGGCTGGATCGAGCGTGTCGACCATGGCCGTCGTGGGCACTGCGCAACCGGACTCCCGGATCGTGCGGATGTTGTGCTGATATCGGCGGATGCGCTCTTCCATCGGAAGGTCCGGACCGTGCTTCAACAACTTGTCTTTCGGCCATGTCGGCATAGACCTATTCTCCCGACGCCGTTGGTCACCTCTGAAACTTACCAAAGTCTCTCGAGGATTCCAGCCGCGGCGCTATATATTGTCTTCGCAGCACATGCTCACGAGGTACGGCCGAATGCGCTTCTCCTTCACCCACAGTCACGCATTTCCCGGCGGCCGGCTGACGGTCGAAGACGCCGAGACGACCGAAGGGACATGCGTCATCGAGTTTTCCGATGGCAGCGCGATGATCGGGGAATGGCATCCTGACGGCGATGATATCCTGCTGAGGATCCCGGCTTATCGCACCGCCAAAGGGGCCGATGTCGAAGCCCAAAGCTGGCGCCTTGTGCGCAATAAGGATGGTGAGTGGCGCTCGCAACGCGATCGCTGACCTCGCTGCACGCGCCAGACGACGTTCCTTAGCCATCCGATAGCTTCGAGCCGCTTCAAACGGGTGCAGCCGCCAGAAGGACGGCGACGGGCACTGTCAGCGCCGAGGCACCGATGGCAAATGCGATCGCAAACCTCATTTAACGGGCGCGCCGCGCGCGCCGGGGATCCCATTCATACGCCATACCTTGTCCCTCCGCGGGCGAAAAAAGCATGCACGACGCACAGAGTCCACCCGCAGCGCCCGACGCGCTTGTTATCGCGAGCACTCGCCATTGCATGGCGCATCGGCGTTCCTATCTCTTTCCGTGGAGGCGAATGGAGAATTTGGCGGTGAAGAAAATCCTCATCGATGTCGCATTGAATGATGCGGTGGAAATCCTGGCGCCGACAAGAAGCGCGAGGCTCACCCTATGCAAGATCGTGTGCCTATGCTGTGAGCGAGCCGATCAGCCCATGGACGATGATGGCTGCGGCATCTGCGATGCGTGTCTCGGTTTGCCTGTCGGGGCATCTCATGATCTGGGCGGCCTTGAATTCACGACCCCCTCCCCCCATTTGTCGGTCAATGCCCGTAATCGATGACTTCCTGCTGCGACGATGATCTGTCGCGCGTTCGTGGTCGTCCGGGTTGGAAGGGCGCTCCCCGGAAGGGTCGAGCGCCCTTCTTCATTTCGGTGGCCGGGGACGACGCGACCGGCAGGAGAACATCAACTATCTCGCGGCATGTTGCTCTGTTCTTCCTTGCGCTTGAGCGGTTCCGGCTTTTCCCCGTCGGGCAGCATCTCCAACAAGCGCTGATGCACGACGTCCGCGCTGAACGGCTTCTGGATGAACACCGCGCCGTCCGGCAGTTGGCCGGGCTCCGGCATCATGCGGCCGGATGCAACGAGAATCCTGATCGAAGGCCAGCGCTCCACAACCTCGCGGGCGAGATCGAACCCCTCGCGCCCTCCCGGCATCTGGACGTCGGTGAACAGAAGCACGATATCGGCCTGATGCTTTTCGAGCTGGATGATCGCCGCATCAACATTCGTCGCCTCGAGCGCGCGAAAGCCCGCTTCCCGCAACATGTCGCAGGCGTCTAGGAGAATGAAGACGTCGTCATCGACGACGAGCGCATAGGGATCGGTTTCGCAATCTGACATGTTGCGAAAAACACCGATCGCGAAAATTTGTTCACGCCAACGTCACAAAATTTCGGGCCGATCCCGTCAGGCTCGCGCTCGCAGTTGCTGCACCGGGATTTCCAGGGTGAGAGAAAGACCCTTGACTTGCCATTCGCGCGACAGCTGCGCACGAAGCCCTTGAAGCGAAGCGCGCTCGAGGGTCGAGCCGAAACCCTCATGTTTCCCATGTTCCGCGGTCAGGCTGCCGTGCTCTTCCCAGACCATCTTCAGCCGGTCGTCCGACATGTCGAGCGATATCGTCAGTTGGCCCTCTGCCGTCGAAAGCGCGCCGTACTTGGCGGCGTTGGTCGCCAGTTCGTGCAGCAGCAGCGCGGCGGACGTCAGCGCATTGCCGCTGATCGGAACGTCCGTACCGGAAACTGAGATCCGCGAGCCGATCTCATGCTCATGCGGTGCCAGGATGGCTTTCAGCAGGGTCATGAAGGTCGTCTCGGTTTCCACGTTGGGGTCATTGTTCAGATCGGGAAGCGTCAGGGAATGTGCGCGCGCCAGCGCCTGCATGCGGGCGCTGAGATCGGCGGCAAGGTCGATGGTGCTGGTCGATGCCTTGGCGCTCAGCGAGATCAGCGCGGCGGCCATTGTGAACAGGTTCTTGATGCGGTGATGCATTTCGCGCAGCAGGATTGATTGCTGCGCCGCCGCCCGCTTCTGCGCGGTGATGTCCCGCGCGATCTTGGAAGCGCCGAGAATCTCGCCCGCCTCGTTGCGCACCGGCGAAACGGTCAGCGAGACCTCGATCAGCTCGCCGTCCTTGCGGCGGCGCACGGTCTCGAAGTGGTCAATCTTGTCACCAGCGCGCAGGCGGCGCAGGATGCTCTCTTCTTCGTGATGGCGGTCTTCTGGAATGACCAGCGTGACGGGCTGTCCGATGGCCTCGGCCGCCGTGTAGCCGAACAGCCGTTCCGCCCCCCGATTCCAGGAGGTTATGACGCCGTCGAGGGTCTTGCTGAGGATCGCGTCGTCGGAATTCTCGACAATAGCGGCAAGCCACGCGGCAGCTTCGGACACCTTGCGAAATTCGGCGGCGGCACGCTGGTCAAGCGGCATATCCTGGCTGGTGGGGCTACCTTTTTCCGTCATATCGGACCTCCGGGGGACGAACATCGTCCCCAAGAGGATCTTGCCCACGCGGTTTCGACCGCTACACGATGACCTGTTATGTAGGGCGCCTTGCGCGCATTGTAAGGCCAGGCTCACCTCAAGCTTCGGACACGAGTGGCGCGCGGTGGCGCCGGCAGCCGCAATTCGTTGCCGCAGTCCCAAGGAAACAATTCCCTATCCTCGCCGTTCCCTCTTCAGACCATGAAAGGAGATCATCCATGGACTGGAACCGCGTCGAAGGAAACTGGAAGCAGGTCAAAGGCAAGATCAAGGAACAGTGGGGCAAGCTCACCGATGACGACCTTGATCAGATCGCCGGCAAGCGCGACCAGCTGGAAGGTAAGATCCAGGAGCGCTACGGCATCGAAAAGGATCGTGCCAAGACCGACATCGATGACTGGTATGGCCGTCAGGGCTGGTAAAGCCGTAAGTCGAGGGGCCGGGTATCTTCCCGGCCCCTTTCGCTATAGCGCGAGCGTCTCCTGCGCAGGCGGAGTTTTCTTCTTCACCCACAGGTCCGAAGTCCGCTCCATCTCTATGAGATCAGGCGGGAAGACGCGCTTTTGAAACGCAAGCACATCCTCGAAGCTGCCATGCAGCCATTGCTGATAATCCTCGCGGTGAAGAAGGACCGGCATTCGATCATGCACGGGTGCGACGGCCTCGTTGGCGTCGGTCATGACGCCGGAATAGACCGGCCCCCATTCGTCGCTGACGCGCCATAGGCCCGCCCAGGCGAAGATCGGCTCGCCGCGCACGCTGAACCAGGTTCGCGTCATCTTTCCTTTCTCGCCTTCCGCCTCCGCGAAATGTGTGACCGGGATCAGGCAGCGCCACTGCGGTTTGCGCGCGAGAGCGACCCAAATGCCCTTGGTGAGTTCGCGAACATTGTTGACCGGCTTCGGTTTGGCCTCCGGCTTCATGCCTTTCAGCCGGAGCGGAAAACCCCAGGTCATCGAGCGAAGCTCGCGAACGCCCTCGTTTTCGGTGACGACCAGGCCGGGCATTCCCGGATAAACCTCCTCGGAGGCGTTCGACTGCATCGGGTTCGGCACGCCGAAATGGGCGGCCACCTCCGCGGCCGTCACGCGGACGGTGTATAAGTTGCACATTCGATCAACCTTTCACCTCGGACATCGGTTCAGCTAAGCACGTCATCCCGGCGCCGTGAAGCCTGGGACGGCGGCGTGCCGCTCTGCCAGCGATCGCGTGTTTGCAGCACGGCGAATTCATCGGACGGGGGTGGCTCGCGATACTGGAACGCGATGACCTCCTCGATCGATCCATGCAGCCAGCGCTCGTATTCCTCCGGCTTCAGCAGGACCGGCATCCGATCGTTCAGCGGCCTGATCTTGTCGTTCGCCGCCATGGTCAGTCCCGCGAATACGGGGCCGAACTCCGGCGTGTTGCGGCAGAGACCGGCCCAGGCGATCAGAGGCTGGCGATGGAGCGAGAACCACGTCCTTGTCTTCGCGCCCTTGACCCCGTCAGGATTGGCAAAGTGTGTTAGCGCTATCAGACATCGATATTTTGCGTCGACGACAACCCGATCCCAGAGCGGGTTGGTGAGATCGGCGACGAGCCCGATGCGCCCCGGCGGTTCGCCGTTATCGCGCATTTCGCCGGTCTGCCGGGGAAAGCCCCAGGTTGGGGATTTCAGGAGGCGCAGGCCATCCTTTTCAAGCACGATCAGGCCAGGGGTGCCCTCGACGGTCTCGGAAGGAACGCTCGCTACCGAGGAAAGATTAACGCCAAAATGCGCGACGATTTCCTCAATCGGCCGCGATATAGAGAACAGGCGCGACAATTCCGGCCTCCGATCCAGTTTGGTCCCCCAAACTATCATGGGAACATACGAGGAACAATTGTCGGCCCTGCTCGACGGCAAACCGATAAGTTTTTTTGAAGTGTGCAAGCGCGCCGCCTCCGACCGCATGTCAATGATTCGCAAGCAAGAATCCTGCAAGGGCAAAAACGTGAGACAATTTTCCTATTTTCGGGTGGCTTGACTCTTTTTGCCGCGAGGAACAGATACAGAACAAACATGCCTGAACGACATGACGTCGCCTGCCAACACGAACCCGCTGGAATCCGTGAACGATGAATGCTGCCCGAAACAGGGTGATAACCGAGCTGAGAGAGCGCATCGCCTCGTTGGAGAGCCCTGCCTCGCGCAAAGCCGGTGCGTTGCCGTTTCAGGTGGCGGAAATCGACGCGGCGCTGCCCGGCGGCGGTCTCCCCTAAGGCGCGCTCCATGAATTTTCCGGCGGCGGCGCCGGCGCGGTCGATGGTGCCGCGGCTGCGCTGTTCGCCGCCGGCATTGCGGCCCGGACGACGGGCCCGATCGTCTGGTGCCTGACACGGCCCGACCTGTTTTTCCCGGCGCTGGCCCAGGTGGGCCTCCATCCCGATCGCGTCTATTTCGTCGAGAGCGACAAGGAGGAAGACGTCCTCGCCAACGCCGAGGAGGCGCTTGCCTATGGCGGGCTTGGCGCTGTTGTCGCCGAACTGGTGCGCCTGCCGATGGTGGCGAGCCGGCGGCTGCAGCTTGCGGCCGAAAAGACCGGCGCGATGGCGCTGGTGGTCCGGCGCTGGCGGCGGCCGACGGAGGCGTCGGATTACGGCCAGCCGACCGCCTCGACCACGCGATGGCGGGTGAGCGTGCTTCCTTCCGAGGAATTGCCGGTCCCCTGCGTCGGGCGGGCGAACTGGCTGCTGGAAATTATGCGCGTGAAAGCGGGCGAGTGCGCTGAGTTTATCGTTGGAGCCTGTGATGCCTCGGGTCGTCTCGATCTATCTACCGGACCTGCCCACCGACAGGATCAGGCGGGCCGATCCTTCGCTGCCGGCTGAGCAGCCGATCGCCGTCATCGCGCGCAGCGGTTCCCGGCGCTGGGTGGCTGCGGCCGACGCCGCGGCGCGGAAGGTCGGCGTGAAGGTCGGGATGCCGGCGGCAAAAGCGCAGGCGCTGTTTCGCGACCTGATGCTGGTCGATGCCGATCCTGCAGCCGACGTCGCAGCACTGGAACGCATCACGCTCTGGGCGCTGACGCAATATTCGCCTGTTGTCGCGATGGATGCGCCCGACGGGATCGTGATGGACACCGAAGGCGCCGACCATCTGCAGGGCGGCGAGCAGCTCATGCTGACCGCGACCGCCAACCGGTTTCGGGCGAAATCGCTGACGGCCCGCGTCGCCATCGCCGACACCTGGGGCGCGGCACATGCCTGTGCCCGTGCCATCGCCCGCGAAACTGTCATCGTGCCGATCGGCGAGACGGGGCGCGCCGTCGAGCGCCTGCCGATTTCCCTGTTGCGCCTGCCTGACCAGGTCGTCACCGACCTCAGAACCCTTGGCTTCAGGACGATCGGCCAGCTGTCGGCGACGGCGCGCGCGCCGCTCGCCCTGCGCTTCGGGCCGGAGATCGGCCGCAGACTCGATCAGATGTATGGGCGCATGGCCGAACCTATCGATCCCATCCGCACGCCGGATATTGTCGAGGTCACCAAAGCCTTCGCCGAGCCCATCGGCGCGGCCGAGACCATCAACCGCTATGTCGCCGGCCTGGTGACGCAGCTCGTCGGCGAACTGCAGCGGCGGGGGCACGGCGTTCGCCGCACCGACCTCATCGTCGAAAAGGTCGACGGCACACGGCAGGCCATTCGGGCCGGCACGGCCAAGCCGTCGCGCGACGTCACATGGCTCACCAAGCTCTTTCGGGACCGGACGGAGAAGATCGAGCCCGGTTTCGGCATCGAGCGGCTGACGCTCGTCGCCGTGATGACCGAGCCGCTGGAAGAAGTTCAGAAGGCGTCCTCGCTGGTCGAGGACCAGATAACGGATGTCCTCCCCCTCATCGACGTTTTCGCCAATCGCGGCCAGCGGGTCTATCGCGTGATGCCGGTGACGAGCGACGTTCCGGAGCGCAGCGTGCGGCGGATCGATCCGGCGGCGGTGGCGGCCGGCGCGACCTGGACCCAGCATTGGCCGCGGCCGGTCCGACTGCTGTCCCGGCCGGAGCTGATCGAGGTAATCGCCCTCATGCCCGACCACCCGCCGGTGTCGATCACCTGGCGGGGCAAGCGCCGGCGCGTCAAACGCGCCGACGGCCCGGAGCGCATATTCGGTGAATGGTGGACGCGCGACGCGGAATTTGAGGCGGTGCGCGACTATTTCGTTGTCGAGGACGAGACTGGCGAGCGTCTGTGGATCTTCCGCAGCGGCGACGGCGTCGATCCGGCGACCGGCTCGCATCGCTGGTTCCTGCATGGGATCTTCGCATGAGCTACGTGGAACTCCAGGTCACGACACATTTCAGCTTCCTGCGCGGGGCATCGTCGGCCGACGAGCTGTTCCAGACGGCCAAGGCGCTCGGCATCTCGGCGCTTGGCGTGGTCGACCGCAATTCGCTCGCCGGCATCGTCCGGGCGCTGGAAGCGTCACGCGAGACAAAGATCCGGCTGGTCGTCGGCTGTCGGCTCGATCTCCAGGGCGGCATGTCGATCCTTGTCTACCCGACCGACCGCGCCGCCTATTCCCGACTGACGCGGCTGCTGACACTCGGAAAGTCGAGAGGGGGCAAAGCGAACTGCATTCTCCATCTCGATGATGTCGCCCAGTACGCGGACGGATTGCTTGGTATGCTCGTCCCCGATCTTCCGGACGAGACCTGCGCGGTGCAGCTGCGCAAGATGGCGGAGATTTTCGGGGACCGCGCCTACATGGCGCTAACGCTGCGCCGCCGGCCGCGGGACCAGTTGCGGCTGCACAATCTGTCGAACCTCGCTATTCGCTTCGGCGTCCGCCCGGTGGTAACGAACGATGTGCTGTTTCACGATCCCGATCGGCGCCAACTGCAGGATGTCGTCAGCTGTATCCGCAACAACACCGTCATCGATGATGTCGGCTTCGAGCGCGAAAGGCATGCCGATCGCTATTTGAAACCGCCGGAGGAAATGGAACGGCTCTTTCCCCGCTACCGCGAGGCGCTAGCACGGACGATGGAGATCGTCGCCCGTTGCAAGTTCTCCCTCGAGGAGCTGACCTATCAATATCCCGAAGAAGCTATCGTCCCCGGCAAGGACGCGCAGGCTTCGCTTGAGCATTATGTCTGGCAGTGCATCCCCGACCGATACCCGGAGGGCCTGCCGCCGAAGACGCTGCAGATCGTCCGGCATGAACTCGACCTGATCAAGGCGATGCAATATGCGCCCTATTTTCTGACGGTGTTCTCCATCGTGCGGTTCGCACGCTCGCAGGGCATCCTTTGCCAGGGGCGCGGATCGGCCGCCAATTCCGCCGTCTGCTATATTCTCGGCATCACCTCTATCGATCCCGAGACCAACGACCTCCTGTTCGAGCGGTTCGTATCCCGCGAGCGCGACGAGCCGCCGGACATCGATGTGGATTTTGAACATGCCAGGCGCGAAGAGGTCATCCAGTGGATCTACAAGACCTACGGGCATGACAAGGCGGCCCTGTGCGCGACCGTCACCCGCTACCGCGCCAAAGGCGCCGTCCGAGATGTGGGCAAGGCGCTCGGCCTGCCGGAGGACGTGATCAAGGCGCTCTCGTCGGGAATGTGGTCGTGGTCGGAGGAGGTCAGCGACCGCAACGTTCGCGAACTCAACCTGAACCCGGAGGATCGGCGTCTCGTCTTGACGCTGAAGCTTGCCCAGCAGCTCATGGGCGCGCCGCGGCATCTCGGTCAGCATCCGGGCGGCTTCGTCTTGACCAACGATCGCCTCGACGACCTCGTGCCGATCGAACCGGCGACGATGAAGGATCGGCGGATTGTCGAATGGGACAAGGACGATATCGAAGCGCTCCGGATGATGAAGGTCGATGTGCTGGCGCTCGGCATGCTGACGTGCATGAGCAAGGCGTTCGACCTGATCCGCGAGCACAAGGGCCGCGATCTCGATCTGGCGAAGATCGAGCCCGAGGACGCGCGGACTTACGAGATGATCCGGCGGGCCGACACGCTCGGCACATTCCAGATCGAAAGCCGCGCGCAGATGTCGATGCTGCCGCGCATGAAGCCCAGGACGTTTTACGATCTCGTCATTCAGGTGGCGATCGTGCGGCCGGGACCAATCCAGGGAGACATGGTCCATCCGTATCTCAGACGACGCGAAGGTAAGGAACAGCCGGAATATCCGACGCCGGAGCTGGAGGCGGTGCTGAGCAAGACGCTCGGCGTGCCGCTGTTTCAGGAATCGGCGATGCGGGTGGCGATGGTCTGTGCCGGATTTACCGGCGGCGAGGCGGACCAACTTCGAAAGAGCATGGCGACCTTCAAGTTCACGGGGGGCGTCTCGCGCTTCAAGGACAAGCTCGTCAACGGAATGATCGACAACGGCTATTCGGCGGAATTCGCCGAGAAGACGTTTGGCCAGCTCGAAGGTTTTGGCTCCTATGGTTTCCCGGAATCACACGCCGCATCCTTCGCCTTGATCGCCTATGCCAGCAGCTTCATCAAATGCCACTATCCGGATGCCTTCTGCGCCGCCTTGTTGAATTCCCAGCCCATGGGTTTTTACGCGCCCGCCCAGATCGTTGGCGATTGCCGCCGGCATGGTGTCGAGGTGCGTCCAGTCTGCATCAACCGCTCGCGCTGGGACTGCACGCTCGAGCCGTTCGGGGATGGCGAGCGCCATGCCGTTCGTCTGGGGATGCGCATGGTGCGCGGGCTCGCGACCGCCGCTGCCGCGAAAATCACCGCGGCACGCGCCGACCAGCCGTTCGACAGCGTCGACGATATGTGGCGGCGCTCCGGGGTGCCGGCCGCCTCCCTCGTGGAGCTGGCCGAGGCCGACGCCTTTCTGCCCTCCCTCGGGCTTGAGCGGCGCGACGCGATCTGGGCGATCAAGGCCTTGCGCGACGAACCCCTCCCCCTCTTTGCCGCCGCGGCCGCGCGCGAAGCGCGCACCATTGCCGAGCAGCAGGAACCGGATGTCGAACTGCGCCAGATGACGGAGGGTCACAATGTCATCGAGGACTATAGCCACACCGGATTGACGTTGCGCGAGCACCCGCTCACGTTCCTTCGCCGCGACCTTTCCGAGCGGCGCATCGTCACCTGCCAGGAGGCGATGTCAGCGCGTGACGGGCGATGGCTGATGACCGCCGGCCTGGTGCTGGTTCGGCAAAAGCCGGGCAGCGCCAAGGGGGTCATGTTTATCACCATTGAGGACGAGACCGGCCCTGCCAACATCGTCGTCTGGCCAAAGTTGTTCGAGCGGCGCCGGCGCGTCGTGCTCGGCTCGTCCATGATGGCGATCAACGGCAGAATTCAGCGCGAGGGCGAGGTCGTGCATCTCATCGCGCAGCAACTGTTCGACCTCTCAGTCGATCTGTCGAGCCTGTCGGAACGCGACACTGAATTCAGGCTACCGGCTGGGCGCGGCGATGAGTTCGCGCATGGCGGCGGGCCGGACCCGCGCGATCGGCAGGCGCCGGCCGTCCGGCCTCGAGATATGTACGTACGAGATTTGCATCTCGACACACTGAAAGTGAAGGTCCGGAATTTTCAATAGCGGCGGCGAAGGCGTCACGTCTGGCACCATCTTGAAAACGAACTGCCCGTACTTCGCAACTGCCCCGAAGCGGAAAGACTCAACGACATCGCCGTCTCTGAAGTACCGAATACTCTCTTAAGGCTAACGCGGGCGTGTCAACAGTCCCGGGTCTGCGACTTGAGACAGAAGCTGCGGAGAAAGGTCCGGCTGAGATTCGAGAACCTCTCGGATCGTCCTGCCGCCAGCCAGCACCTCTTTTGCCAGCTCGGCGGCGCGCTCATATCCGATGATTGGGGTTAGCGCCGTGGCGACTGCAGTACTCGCCTCCAGATGCGCTCGGCACGCTTCCGGATTGGCAGTGATCCCGGCAACACATTTCGTTCTCAACGTCTCGACGGCATTGGCCAGCAGCTGCAGGGAGTGCAGAATATTGTAGGCGATGACCGGCTCCATGACATTGAGTTGAAGCTGCCCAGCTTCCGAGGCGAGGGTAATCGTCAGATCATAGCCTATGATCTGGAACGCAACCTGATTGACCACCTCCGGAATGACAGGGTTGACCTTGCCCGGCATAATCGAGGAGCCCGGCTGCAAAGGCGGCAGATTGATTTCATTGAAACCACCCCGCGGGCCGCTGGAAAGCAGACGAAGGTCATTGCAAATTTTTGAGAGCTTGGTGGCAGTGCGTTTCAACATGCCGGAGAAGAGAACGAAGGCGCCGGTATCCCAGCACGCTTCGATGAGATTTCCAGCAGCAGAAAGAGGAAGGCCGCTGATTTCTCGCAACTCGGCAACCACGAGTTCCTGATAAGCGGGATTCGTGTTGATGCCTGTTCCGATGGCCCTTCCACCGAGATTGATCTCGTGGAAGAGGCAAGCGATCTCAGCAATCCTCGCGACATCCTCCCGAAGTGTGGTCGCAAATGCCTGAAACTCCTGCCCAAGCGTCATCGGTACCGCGTCCTGCAACTGTGTGCGGCCGAGTTTGACAATCTCGGCGAAACTCTCGCCCTTGGCCTCGAATTCCGCCGCAAGCCGCTCCAGTCCCTGCGTCAGACCTCCGTAAGACAGCAAGATCGCAAGCCGTATCGCGGTCGGATACACATCGTTGGTCGATTGCGCCAGGTTCACGTCGTTGTTCGGGTGAATGACGTCATAGCGCCCGCGCGGCAGACCGAGGATTTCGAGCGCGCGGTTGGCGATTACCTCATTGGCATTCATGTTGGTCGAGGTGCCGGCTCCCCCTTGAAACACATCCAGAGGGAACTCCGCATCATACCTTCCTGATGCGACATCGTCGCAGGCACGGCAAATGGCGTCAGCCTTGGCCTCATCCAGATCGCCGAGGGTCGCATTGGCGCGGGCGGCCGCTTTCTTCACCCACGCCAAAGCGCGGATAAGATTTGGAAAGTGACTGATCGAAATGCCCGAGATCGGGAAATTGGCAATGCCCCGTCCGGTTTGAGGACCGTAGTAAGCGAGAGGCGGAAGTTCGACGTTACCGAGAGGGTCCCTCTCAACACGTGGTGTATGACCCGAATTGACCATCTGCTGCATTCTCCTCCGCGAAAACTCTAAACGCGAGAGTGAAAGCCTGAGGAGATTGGATCAATTTAGCGATGGCGAAGAAATTGACGCAAGATGAAGCAGCAACTGCTTTTGACCGCGCCGCCCGACAAAAGGCTCTGGCGACGGGCTACCGGGAATAGATCATGTCTCCGTCGTCACCGAGATATTGGAGGACTTCCCGCGGAACCTGCGGGGAATTTGCCTCAAGCACCGTGCCCCCGGCCAGGTGTTCGCGTTTGATCAGTCCTGGACCGCGATAGTGCAAAACGACCTTCGTGGCGTAGGGTTGGCGGAACTGGGTCGCGGCAATGCCGCTTGCAATGCCGAACATGAACTTTTTCGTATTCCGCTTGACGGCAGCGAATACGCCGGACGTCATTTCGTTCCGCTGGATCGCCTCGACATCGATTGTGAAGAAGCGGTCCTCCATTGCGAAGCAGAGCCCATAGTACTTGAAGATGTATTCCGCTTTTCCGGGCTCCTCATAGCTGGGGAATCGTTCGACATAATAGTGCTGCAGGAACTCACCGTTCCTGTAGATGCAGAAGACCGATTTGAGGATGGAGCCCTTGTAGATCGACGAGTACTGGTAGCGGTCATAGACGCCGACCACATCCGGCTCGTAGGTCGTCGTGCCAACGACCATGTCGGACAGAAACCCCGGCATTTTCTGCATCTGCTTGGCCGTCATCATGGCATGGAAAAAATTGCCGTCGATGAGGGTGCGCAGTTCCTCAGGGTTCGAAAACAGCAGAGATGTGCTCAGTCCGAAATGATTGGCGATCAGCCGCAGGTTTGCGTCCGAGGGTATATGGGTGCCTGACAGGTACTTGTTGAACTGCTGACGGTTCATCTTGATCTTGCGGCAAATGGCCGTGATCGACCCGTGCTGCTCGCAGAGAGTGCGAAGATTCACGGCGAAGACGTGCGCGTCTCGCTGCTTGAGCTCCATGTCGTCCCCCCACTTCGCAATCTGATGCGGACAGTGCGTCATATTGCGCAAAAAATCAAGATTTCGCGAAATTGTAGAAGCACTGTGACGTAGGAGAGCATCTGATCGCCAAGGCCAGTGAATTGGCCGCAACGTTGGGGAACTATCATGAAAAATGCACTTCTTCTTACATCGATGCTCGCACTCGGTCTTTCATCGACCGCGGCTTATGCCGACAGCCTCGACGATGTTATCGCCTCCGGCAAGCTGCGCTGCGCCGTCATGCTCGACTTTGCGCCGATGGGCTTCCGCGATGAGAAGCAGGAGCCGGTCGGCTTCGACGTTGAAACCTGCAATGATCTCGCCAAGGCCCTCGGCGTCGAGCCGGAAATCGTCGAGACGCCTCTCGGTGACCGTATCCCCGCGCTCCTTTCGGGTCGCGCCGATGTCGCTGTAGCGTCTGCCTCCGATACGCTTGAGCGGGCGAAGACGATCGGCTTCACCATCCCCTACTTCGCCTTTACGTCCGTGATCCTCGCGCGCACGGATGCCGGCATCAAGACCTACGACGACCTGAAGGGCAAGGTGGTCGGCACGCCGGCAGGCTCAGCCGAGGGCCTTACGCTCAAGGCTGATGTCGACAAGTGGAGCGCTGGCGGCGAATACAAGGGCTTCCAGTCCCAGGCCGACACCTATCTTGCCATGAAGCAGGGCCAGATCCAGGCCACGATCCTGCCGTCGACGCTCGCAGCAGCTGCCATCAAGCAATATCCGGAATTCGAGGTCGTTGGCGACGCGCCCTATGTGATCGACTATGTCGGCCTCATGGCGCCGCGGGGTGAGCAGGGTTTCCTCAACTATCTCAATCTGTTCATCAATCAGCAGGTCCGGACCGGGCGTTATGACGAACTGTACACGAAGTGGATCGGCGGCAAGCCGGCTTCGTTGTCCGTGCCGAACGTCTATCGCTGAGGAATCCCCGAGCCGAAGCCGGCGCCGCCGCAAAGTGCCGTCGGCTTCCATCTATCCGGGAGCACCCCGCACATGACCTATAAATTTCACTGGTCGGCAGTGCAGCGAGCACTGCCCGACATGCTCTATGGCGCCCTGGTCACCTTGGAGATTGCGATCGCCTCGATGGTGATCGGCGTTTTCTTCGCCGTGCTTCTCGCACTGGCGGGTAGCTCGAAGCACAAAGGCATTCGCGCGATCGCCACGACCTGGATCGAGCTCGCCCGCAATACGCCGGCGCTGTTCCAGATCTATATGTTCTTCTTTGGCCTCGGCTCGCTTGGGATTCATCTCGGCAGCATGGCCGCTCTGCTGGCCGGAATTGCATTCAACAATGCCGGCTATCTCGCGGAAACCTTCCGGGGTGGACTTCGCGCCATTCCGCCGACCCAGACGAGGGCCGCCCGATCGCTGGGCATGGGGCCGATTCAGGCGTTTCGCCTGATCGTGTTCCCGCAGCTCATTCGGGTGACATTCTATCCCATCACAAACCAAATGGTCTGGGCCATCCTCCTGACCTCGCTCGGCATTGTCGTGGGTCTTGATTCCGATCTCAACGGCGTGACGCAGGAATACAACGTGAAGACCTATCGGACTTTCGAATTCTACGCCGTCGCGGCCATCATCTACTACCTGATCGCCAAGTTCGTGACGGTTTCGGCCCGGCTCGCTGCCTGGCGTCTGTTTCGGTACTGAGGGGAGGCACCGATGGATTTTCCTTCCCTCTTTGACACCGCATTCACGCGCTTTGATTTTCTATACATGCTCAAGGGTGCGGGCACGACGCTTCTGATCACGTTCTGGGCCGTGCTTGGAGGGACATTGGCTGGCCTGCTGCTTGGCCTGGCTCGTGCCAGCGCTCCCGGATGGGTGAATACCCCCATCGGCGCGGTGCTCGATGTCTTCCGATCAGTTCCGCTCCTGATCCAGTTTGTTATGGCGAACTCGTTGAAGTCCGTCATTGGGCTCAACTGGGCTCCCTTCACCATCGCCTGTGTCATGCTCGCGATCTACACGGCAGCCTATTGCACCGAGATCGTTCGAGCCGGGGTGCTCGCCGTGCCGACGACCACCCGCCGTGCTGCGCGATCGCTTGGCATGACCTGGCGGCAAGATCTTGCTTATATCGTGTTTCCGATTGCACTCAGGACGTCGTTGCCCGGCTGGATCGGCCTCACGCTCAGCGTCATGAAGGATACCGCCCTCGTCAGTTGGATCGGCATCATGGAGCTGCTCCGTGCATCCCAGAGCATCATCACCCGCATTCAGGAACCGATGTTCGTCCTCTTCATCACGGGACTGATCTATTTCGCGATCAGCTTCCCTATCGCCCGCCTCGGCGCGCGGCTGGAAAAAAAGTGGCAGGCCAATGATTGAGATCACCAATGTCCATAAGTCCTTCGGCAACCTTGAAGTGCTGAAGGGAGTCTCCCTGACGATCGAGAAAGGTGAGGTCGTCTCGCTGATCGGTGGCTCGGGATCCGGCAAGTCGACGCTTCTGATGTGCATCAACGGACTGGAGCCGATCAATTCCGGCCGGATCGGCGTCGATAACGTCGATGTCCATGCGTCGTCGACCGACTTGAACAAGCTGCGCCAGAAGATCGGCATCGTTTTTCAGCAGTGGAATGCGTTCCCTCATCTGACGGTTCTCGAAAACGTGACGCTCGCACCCCGCAAGGTTCTCGGGAAAAGCAAGGCGGAGGCCGAAGCCGTTGCCAGGCAGAAGCTTGAACATGTCGGCCTCTCCAGCAAGCTTGACGTCTATCCCTCGAAACTGTCCGGTGGGCAGCAACAGCGAATGGCGATCGCTCGCGCGCTCGCGATGTCGCCCGATTACATGCTCTTCGACGAGGTCACCTCGGCGCTTGACCCACAACTCGTTGGCGAGGTGCTGGACACGATGCGCATGTTGTCGGCCGAGGGCATGACGATGATCGTGGTGACGCACGAAATGACCTTTGCCAAGGAGGTTTCAAATCGTGTCGCATTCTTCCATCAAGGGAAAATCCACGAAATCGGGCCGGCCCAGCAGATATTCGGGGCACCCGAAAAGCCGGAGACGGCTGCCTTCGTCAATGCCAGCACGCGATGACGCAACGGCGTTCTCACGACCTACATCAGAACAATCAACGCATAAAGGAAGCGATCCATGGCTGAGCAAATCAAGGCGGCGAAAGCCCTCTCTGGCCCGAAGGACGATGCGAAACTCACCGAGACCGTTCTCGAACTCCTTCGCCAGGTGGAAAAAGGCGGCAACGCGGCCGTTCGTGAACTGTCAAACCGCTTCGACGGCTTCGATCGTGACGACTATCGCCTCACCCAGGCCGAAGTCGATCAATGCGTCAACAGCCTCACCGGGCAGGAGCGCAAGGATCTCGAATTCGCCCAGGACCAAATCCGCAACTTCGCCCGCGTGCAGCGCGAAAGCATGCTCGACGTTGAAGTCGAGACGATACCGGGTGTCGTGCTGGGTCACCGCAATATCCCGATCCAGAACGTCGGCTGCTATGTGCCGGGCGGCAAATACCCGCTGCTTGCCTCGGCCCACATGACGGTTCTGACGGCGAAGGTCGCGGGCTGCGATCGCGTGATCACCTGCGCACCGCCCTTCAAGGGCAAGATCGCCGAAAAGATCGTGGCGGCTCAGGCACTCGCCGGCGCTGATGAAATCTACTGCATGGGTGGCGTTCAGGCGATTGCTGCCATGGCCTATGGGACGGAAACGATTGCTCCCGTCGATATGCTCGCCGGTCCGGGCAACGCCTATGTCGCCGAGGCCAAGCGGCTCCTGTTCGGAAAGGTTGGCATCGATCTGTTTGCCGGGCCTACCGAAACGCTCGTCATTGCCGACGACACCGCCGACGGCGAACTGGTGGCAACCGATTTACTGGGTCAGGCTGAGCACGGCCCGAATTCCCCGGCCGTATTGATCACCAACTCGCGCAAGCTGGCCCAGGATACGCTCAGCGAGATCGAGCGGCTGCTGACGCTGCTCCCAACACGGGATATCGCGGCCAAGGCATGGGAAGACTACGGCGAAATCATCCTTTGCGACTCGGTTGAGGAAATGGTCGTTGAAGCCGATCGCGTCGCTTCCGAGCACGTTCAGGTGATGACGGCGGATCCCGATTATTTCCTCGACAACATGAAAAACTACGGTGCACTGTTCCTCGGCGCTCGGACCAACGTCGCGTTTGGCGACAAGGTCATTGGCACCAATCACACGCTTCCGACCGACAGAGCGGCGCGATACACCGGTGGGCTCTGGGTCGGCAAATTCCTCAAGACATGCACCTACCAGCGCATCATCTCGGATGAAGCGTCAGCCCTCATCGGCCAGTACGGCTCGCGTCTGTGCCTGATGGAAGGTTTCGTCGGACATGCCGAGCAGGCCAACATTCGGATCCGCCGTTACGGTAGGGAGAATGTCGGTTACGGCATGGCGGCCGAGCCGCGGCCGCTTTAGCGGGTGGAAGGTTGCTAGGCTCCGGGGTGAACCAGCTATTCCGTGCGGCGCACATTGGCCCTTCCAACGTGCGCCGTACAGGACAGAATAGAGTCCAAAGGGGCGCACCACCGGACACCTTGAAAATATGCCGAGCTTGCCGCGAGGCTTTAGCGGAAATCACGGTCTTTTGGGAACGGGTTCGGCATAATCTCGGGCTCGAGCCCTATTCCAACAGCACTTCTCCGCTGCGCAACTCGATGCAGCCTCTCCAGCACAGCGAAGAGGCACCCCCATTTGACCCCTGGCGTATCGTGCTGTGCGGGTTGAATCTTACAATTTCAATCGTGGGGATCGGATTTCTGAGGGGGGTAAATTGGCAACCCGCTGTCGCTCGTCCGGCCGATTCCCGCGCAGCGCCATAGCCGGCCCGTCCCTTCAGCCATCGAAGCCATCGACCGCATACAATTCTGATCGTGTTGGGGCGGTTCCAGAAGCCGTTGATGCGGTTCTCGGACACGCTGATCAGGCCCATCCTGGCAGCATCGCGAATGGCATAACGCGCTGTCGTGCATCCGACGCCGGCGCGTGCGGCGATTTCAGGCAGCGACATCGTCGATTGGCCGCGTTCCATCACAGCCCGCGCAATGACCGAGAGCACCGCAAGTTTGCTGACGGTGAACGCCTGAGCCAGGCACGTCGGAATGACGCAGTCCTTGGCGAGCCCTCGCCGGCGAAGCCAGCAGGCGGCCCGCTTTTGCAGGGGAATAGCCGGCCGGCAATGACGCACACATCCCCTCGCCCGAGTCGAAGGCACCCCCGCACCAATCGATTTCCGTCGATGCTCGATGACAGGAGCGAGATATTCCATCTCCTCGTCGGCGATCAGTCCTTCGCCGTTCAGCACCCAGGCCGCTTTCGCGCAGTCGTCGACTTGCTGGTGCGTGGCGGCTGCAAGCAGGCGCGCCAATAGGTTCGGCCCATAGGCCGTTCGGATCGTGGCAAGCATGATCTCTCCATATTCAACGATGTTCAGGGAGGGACCGGCGCAGGACACACGTATCCGTGGCAAGAATTAGCTTGCAGCGGCGGCGTCAATGTGCGAAAAAATCAGTGGCTATAAGACTTTTGCGCACATCTTCGTGTGTCACTCGACCCGTCTCTCCGAGGCGGGTTTTATTTTGTCTACGGCATGGCACCTCCACCGCCCGATTGCTGACGAAGCGAGTCACGACAGTAATTATATTTTACTCGCAGACCAACCAAAAAGCAGAGTCGCCGCGAAAACGCCGCTTTTCACTCGTGTAGAGGTTGCGCGTCAAAACTGGAGTCTGGCGGTATCGTATCCGCCCGCTCCGCCATCAGCTTATCGAACGATCCTCCGCCATACTCCGCGATCAGGGCCAGCGGTTCCCGCCCCTTCGACGCCGTGCGACGGGACAAGGAAAGGATGACCGCAAATGGCCATTGAGAGTGCCGCCGAACTTGTGCAATTCCTCGCGGAGGAGCTTCGACAGCGCGGGACGAAGCTCCATGAATTTTCGGAGATGACGGGTATTTCGGAAGAGCGGCTGGAATACCTTCAGGCCGGCGCCTGGCATCGCCTGACGGTCAAGGAGATCGGCGCCATCGCGGAGTGCCTGCATGTCGATTTCGCCGCGATCTGGTCACTTGTCCAGAAGCACGGAAACAGGATGGGCGAACATCCCCGACCATAAGCCGCTCGCGTTGTCCATGGCGGATGATTCGGCGACCGCATAGGCTGCGGACACCGGAGCACCGGACGGAAACACCGCCGCGAACGCCGCGCCAGAGGAGATAAGCGCAGTCCCGACATCGACGGTGGCGCTGTCGAGCTGGGCGGCGCAGACGACAAAGGTCGCATCGTCCTTTGCCCGGCCGACGGGCTGGCACCCTATCGAACCGGTCGAGAACAGCGCGGCGAGAGACGCAATCGACTGCATGCCGCAATCGCTTTCCGCGCCGTCAGGGGCACGATAAACCGTTCCTCGAATGCATGCCTGTACGCCGAACAGCCTGAATTTCCGGCCTTCGTACTGCCAGCTATCGCCCGTTTCAAAACTCACGGCCGCTGGAAACGAGATAGTCTGCTCCTGCGCGCGCGCCATCGTCGCCAGCAATAGGATCACGGCAAGGGAAAGCTCAATCCGCATCCTGGAACCCCATCGATCGTGAAAGCGATTGCGATGCCTCGAGGTCCGGCCGGCGGGACCGGCCGTCCTGTGTTCGCCCGATTGCTGCGAGGCCGAGAAACACCATGCTGTCGTCGTCATTGACGGTCTTGAACGGTTCGCCGTTGCCGCCGACGAGGACGAAGCAGGACGCCGGAGTGGTCTCTCCAGCGGCCGTCGTCAGCACCAGGGTCTTGCAGAGGATGACGCTGGCGCGCCTGTTATAGACCGCCTCGGCATAGTCGCGTGCCGCGTCGGCGCAGCTCCAGGACTGTACCCGGTTATAGACGACTTTCTCCGTCGGGCAGGCGTCCAGGCCGCGCAGGGTGAACCGCTTGCCCGCGATCGTCCGCTCGACCGGGCCGCCGATTTCGACCTCCCCCTCGAGCTTTTCCACAGAGCGCGCCGCAAGCCTGCCTTCGGCGTCGAAGCGCTCCAGCACGAACGTCTTCGCCCCCTCCACCCGGAACTGTTGGAGGTAGTCTGGCGACAGCTCCCGATAGGGATCTTCACCCTCCGCTACGGCGAATCCTGCGCCGCCGACGAGGAGCCAAGCGGCTATCGTGAGAACCTTGAGTTGTTTGCGCATTGCAGAAAAAGCCATTTCTGAATTGACAGAAGAATCCCTAACGAATTAATTATAGTTTATTCCCAAATGCGGCAACCCGGACATTCGAATTGAAAACCACCCTGCTTTTCCTCCTCGTCTCGACCTCGCCGATCGCGGCCCAAGCCTGCGATCGGGTCGATACGGACCGCGTTCTGGAGATGGTACGGACCATCGCCACCGAAGAAGACCTGGACCCCGATCTGGCGCTCGCTGTGGTTGACGTCGAGAGCGCTGGCGGTCAGCACCAGGTCTCGGAAGCGGGTGCCGTCGGCATCATGCAGCTCATGCCGGAGACCGCCTTCGACTATGGCGTGACCGACCGTTGCGATCCGGAAGAAAACATCCGCGCCGGCGTCCGCTACCTCAAGAAGCTCTACGGGGAGTTCGACGATCCGCTGCTGATGCTCGCCGCCTACAATGCCGGCCCGGAGCGGGTTTACCAGAAGGGCGGCATTCCCGAGTTCAACGAGACCGCCCAGTACATCGTCAAGGTGATGAACCGCTGGACGCTGAACGCCAAGGCGTCAGTGGCGCAGGAAAAGCGCAGCGGAAACCGCCTCCCCCGAAAAGAGACCGTTGCGCTGGCGCCCTCGCCCTGGCGCGACCAGCACGTCTGGACCGCCGAATAGCGCCGGTCCCCCGATCATCCTCCCAAGACATGAAGGACTTCGCATGAGCAATACCCCGATCACGCCGCGCCCGCGCGGCAAGGCCGTCCTGTCGCTGGCGCTGCTCGCGACCACGATCGCCCTGGTGCCCGAACTTGCCTTTGCGCAGTCGGCCGCGCCCGTCGAAGGCATCCTCGAATGGTTCGTCGGCGTCCTGCAGGGCAGTGTCGCCCGGTCGCTCGCCATCATCGCCGTCTGCTTCCTCGGCTTCCTGTTCCTGACCGGCCGCATGGCCTGGCAGGGCGCGATCTCCATCGTCATCGGCATCGCCATCATCTTCGGCGCCGCCGAACTGGTGGACGCCATGAAGGCGGCAGGGGGTGTCTGATATGCGTGACGATGCGCCCGATGTCGAACCGCTCATCCAGCCGCTGACCCGGCCGCCGACATATTTCGGGGTCGATATCATCGTGTTCGTGGTGAACGGCATCTTCGGGATCGTCATCTTTATCGCATCGTCTAGCTTCCTCGCGCCGCTGGTCGTCCTGCCTGTCCACTTCATCGGGCTCTACCTCTGCCAGCGCGACATCCACATCGTTCGGGTAGTGCAGGTGTTTCTTTCGATGCGCCGGGCGATCCGCAACCGACGCTTCTGGAAAGCGGGGAGCTACGCCCCATGAACATCGTCAATCACGACCTGAAGTTCGGACGCGAGCGCGCCCGCGATCTGGGGATCGGCACGCATGTCCCCTACCTTCGCCATGTCGACGAGGAGACGATCGTCACCAAGTCCGGGTTGCTGCTGCAGGTGATCCGGCTTTCCGGTCTGCCCTACCAGACCATGGACCAGGCGGAGATCAATGCGCGTCTTGCCAATCGCAACATGACGGTGCGTTCGCTCGGCTCGTCGCGTTTCGCGCTCTATGCCACCATCATCCGGCGCAAGATCGCACCGGCCATCGATGGGGACTTCGACAATCCCTTCGCGGATGAGTTGAACGCCCGCTATATGGACGGCCTGCAGCACCGGACGATGTTCGTCAACGAGCTTTATCTCACCGTCATCCGGCGCCCGATGACCGGGCGCGCCGGCAAGGTCGACCGCATGTTCGACATCTTCCGCATGGCCGACAACGAGGTCGAAGCCAGGGGAGAGGCGCTACGCGACCTCAAGGACATGGTCTCTGGCATCGTCGGCGATTTCCGCAGCTATCGCCCGGAGATCCTCTCCTGCGGCACCCGCGATGGCGGTCTCTATTCCGAACCGGCCGAATTCTTCGCGAAGATCCTCGCCGCCGGCGAGGAACGCGTGATGCCCCTGCCCCGCATGTCGCTTGCCGACTATGTCGGAACCGGGCGGATCATGTTTGGCCGCAAGGCGACGGAAATCTGGTCGGCCGACGGCGCGACGTCGAAGGTCGCCGCCATGGTGTCGATCAAGGAATACCCGCCGATGACGACGCCCGGCCAACTCGACGGCCTGCTGCGCCTGCCCTACGAGTTCATTCTCACCCATTCCTTCGCGCCGGAAGACCGCACCACCGTTACGGAGGCGATCGCCACGATCAGCCGCCAGATCTCCAATTCCGACGATGGCGGCACGGCCGTCGAGGACGATATCGAGACGGCGCGCGACCGACTGGCGTCAGGCGAAGTCGTGTTCGGCAAGCACCATATGACCGTCGCAGTCCTCGAGCGCGACCTGCCGCGGCTGAACCGTGCCGTGGCCGACGTAACCGCCGAACTGGCGCGCATGGGCGTCGTTGCCGTGCGCGAGGACCTCAATCAGGAAGCGGCGTGGTGGGCGCAACTGCCGACGAATTTCGCCTATATCGCCCGGCAGGGCCTGATCTCGTCGGTGAACTTCGCGGGCCTGTTCTCGGCGCATAATTTCCCGTCCGGGCAGACGCACAAGGTTCATTGGGGAATGCCGGTCTCACTGCTGGAGACCACCAGCCAAACGGCCTACTTCTTCAATTTCCATGAGGCGGATGTCGGCAACTTCACCGTCATCGGCCCGACCGGGTCAGGCAAGACCGTCGCCCTTTCCTTCCTGCTCGCCCAGGGCATGCGCATCCAGCCGCGCCCGCGCTGCGTCTTCATCGACAAGGATCGCGGCGGTGAGATTTTTGTCCGCGCCATGGGCGGCCGGTATGAGCGGCTATCGCCGGGAGAACCGACCGGCTTCGCGCCGTTGCAGCTCGAGGATACGCCGGTCAACCGAAGCTTCGGCAAGACGCTCGTTTCCTATCTCGTCACGCCCTCGGACCGGGTGCTGAATGCCGAGGAGATGGCTGTGATCTCCGACGCGGTCGACAGCATCTATACCGATTTCGAACGGCCGCAGCGCCGACTCGACATGCTTGCCGAAGCGATGCGCGGCCGGATGCGGTCGGGAATCGGCGACCAGGCCGACCGGCTGAAAGAATGGACGACGGGCGACAAGGGCTGGCTGTTCAACAACCCAACGGACAAGCTCGACTTCGACGGCTCGGTCATCGGCTTCGACATGACGGAGATCCTTTCCGACAAGCGAACGCGCTCGGCGGCGCTCCTCTATATGTTTCATCGAATTGGGCAAATCCTCGACGGCCGCCCGTCGATGATCTTCCTCGACGAAGGTTGGCGCCTGCTTGATGACGAGGTGTTTTCCGGCTTCATCAAGGACTGGCTCAAAACCATCCGCAAAATGAATGGCATCGTCGGCTTCGGCACGCAATCGGCGGCCGACGTCGTGCGCTCCGATCTGCGCAACACGATCATCGAGCAGACGATGACGAACATCTTCTTCCCCAACGCGTCCGCCGACGAGGAAAGCTACCGCAAGGCGTTCGGCCTGTCGGAGAAGGAATTCCGCTTCGTCAAACAGGCGGACAAGGCGAGCCGCACCTTTCTCATCAAACACGCGCAGGATTCGATCATCGCCCGGCTCGATCTGTCGGCGATGCCCGATCTGGTCAAGGTGCTCTCCGGGCGGCCGGAGACGGTGCGCGAGTGCCAGGCGCTGCGCGAAACCTATGGCGAGGCGCCGGCGGCCTGGCTTCCCCACTTCTGCGGCTGGACGATCCCGGAGGCGAACGATGCGTAGAGCGATCATTCTTCTGCTGTCCGCGACAATTGCTGGAGCGCCGGCGCCGTCGGCATGGGCCGATATCCCGGTCATCGACGACGATGTGAAGGACAAGCGCGCCGAGGATGAGGAGCATTCGAAGAAGGACACGGAAACGCAAGCTGACCAGCTCGAGGAGCAGGAGGTCACCAACTGCAACATCTCCCAGAAGGAGAAGAACCGGCGGCTCTACCGCTCGCCGGCGCAGGCCGTGAAAGAAGATGCCAAGAACGTCGAACTGATCAAGCATTATGCCGAAAAGTACAATGTCCCTGTGGGCCTCGCGCTGTCGGTGGCGCATGCGGAGTCGGGGATTTCGACGTGCTCGGGATCGCCGACCGGCGTTAAGGGCGTCATGCAGCTGACGAAGCGGACCGGCAAGGGCATGGGCTTCGACCGCGACATCAACGAGGAGAATATCGAGGGCGGCGTCAAATATCTCGGCATGGGCGTCAACAAGTGCGGCAGCACCGACTATGCCTGCCTCGCCTCCTGGTACAACGGATCGACCGCGGCCGAGCAGAAGAACTGGGCCGGCAAGGTCGGCCGGAACCACACCTGGTTCAACGCCTATGCCGGCGGCTCGAACATCGAGGATATTTCGTCGCCCTCGTATAAATCCTATGTCGACTATGGCTCGGGCGCGACGCGCAGCTCGAACAGCGACGCGGCCGGCGCGGTCGACCGGGCCGTTTCCGGGATCGACGCGAGTTCGGCGCGCGTCCAGGAGGCGGGCCGTCGCATCGATGCCCTGTCGGCCTCCGTTGGCGCCTCCGAGATCTACCAGGATGCCTGGGACGACAACACACAGGCGCGCGCCGTCAATGCCGAGCTTCTGAACAACCTGATCACCGCCCGCAACCTCTTCAACGAGCTGCTGCAGGCGCGCATGCAGATGCGGCTTTCGAAAACATCCGAGACCGCCAAGACGCTGAAGTCCGACAGCAAGGTCAATCCCTATAGCTGCGATCCGGTCATCCTGGAGGCGATGAAGGTGCCGCGCGAGGATTGGCCGCACTGCGCGGTGGTCGCGGCCGCCGAGGCCAACGGCGAAATCCTCTCGTCCGCCGGTTCGGATCGCTCGGTCAGTGACAATCTCTCATCCATTCAGAACGCCGCCAACGCGGCCGATTAAGGGGGTTTTCCATGAACAAGCTTCTCGTCGTCACCGCCGCCCTCGCCTTCTCGACGCCGGCGCTCGCCGACATCCCGGTGATCGACAACACCAATCTCGCCATCGCGAAGAAGAACGCCGAGAACACCGGCGAGATCATGAAGACCAACACCAACATCCTGGAAAAGACCAAGGAGATCCTCGGCGCCCTCTCCGGCAGCCGCGACGGGTCGATGGGCATTTCCTCGACTGGTCTCGGCGGCAATATGTCGGTCTCGGCCGCGCCGTCCTTCTCGTCGATCATGAACGGCGGCACGCTGTCCTTCGGCGGTCTCGGCTCCGACGCGCAGAACATCGCCGCCACCCTGATCAACGGGCTGCAACTGGTGAAACAGGTCAAGGCAATCGTCGAGGGCGAGGACGCCGGCGCGATGAACAATGCCTTCTCCGGCGCCGTCAACACGGTGGCGCTGCTCTCGGCGCTGACGCAGCAGGCGACGAAAGGCGTGACGCAACGCGAGCAATCGCTGCAGTCTGCCACCGGCCAGATCGGCTCGGCCGAGGACGTCAAGGGCTCGGTCGACGCCAACACCCGCATGCAGCTGGAGACGGCGCGCACCATCAACGAACTGATCGGCGTCTCGAATGGCGCGGTCTCGGCCCTCAATACCGAGATGCAGATGCGGCTGACCCAACAGTCGGAGACCGCCAAGATGTTGCAATACAAAGACATCAACCCGTTCAAGTGAGGCCGCATGCGTTTACTCGTTGCCACGATGCTGGCAGGTCTCGTCCTGCTTACCGGTTGCCAGACGAAGGGGGAGAAGAAGGCCCCCTGCCCGCCGATCTCGGGATATGCGGAAGCCGATGACCTGTGCGGCCCGACAATGCCGGTCAATGACGTGTTCGCGCCCGTGCTGAAGGAATAGGCCGATGGCGGCGACCACGATCATCTCGGACATTTTTGCCAAGCTCGACGGCATCGGCGAGACGTTCATCAAGAACGCCTATGACGGCCTTGCGCTTCAGGTAAATGTCCTGTTCGGGTCGATGCTCACCCTCTATGTCATCTGGTGGGGATACATGATCCTTGCCGGCCGCGACGGCTTCTCCGTGCCGGAGGCCGCGTGGCGGCTCGGCCGTGCCTTCGCCATCTACTATATGGCCACGAACTGGGGGGCGTTCTCCGCCACGCTCTACCAGCTGGTGCAGTCCGTGCCCAATCTGATCTCCGACACGATCATCGAGTCCATCGCGGGTTCCGGTGGTGCGCTCGATGGCGGCACAGGCGACACGACCGGCGTCGTAAAAATCCTCGACGCCGTGTTCGAGACCGCAGGCAAGATTTATGAGCAGGTGGCGACCGGCACTTTCGAATATGTCGGCGCGCTGATCGGTGCGATCGTCTTTGTCGTCGCCATGATTTTTATCGCCGTCGCGGCGGCCGCGATCCTCGCCGCCAAGCTGATGCTGTTCATTACGCTGGCGCTAGCGCCGGTGTTCATCATCCTGGCTCTCTATCGCTGGACCTTCCGTTTCACCGACGGTTGGCTGCTGCTAATGGTCAACCTGATGGTGACGCAAACCCTGATGATGGCCTTCCTCGCCTTCCTCTATCAGCTGATCGAGCTCGCCATCAACACCGCCAACAACACGGCGACGGAAAGCAAGCTCTCTTACGTCGCGCCCTTCGTGATCGTCTGCCTGCTCGGCATCGTGGTGTTCCGGTTTATTCCGGCGTTTGCGAGCGCGATCGTTGGCGGAATGGCGATCGGTCAAGGTGATGGCCCGCTGCAGGGCGGGTTGGAGTCATGGGGGCGTGCTCGTCATCAGGTAACGGGTCGCGCACAAATCTTGAGGCGCGGTCTCGGCCACCGCCGGACTTCCGCCGATGTCCATGCGGCTCGGGCACGGGCTATCCAGCGTGAAACGGAAAAGAATGGGCAACTTTAGGGTGGCGACGCCCAACCGCGGATGTTAAGTATAGTTTATGAAAATGGAGGCTACCATGAACCATTGGGGTGATGATCGCCGTTATCAGGCGGCCCTCCACCAGCAGGCTCAGATCAACGAGGAAGCGGCTGCGCACGGCAGAGCCGTAGCCAAAGAAGGCGGCGGCTTCGGGTTCCTGCTGTTCATCCTTGCGGTCATCTTCTTCAAGCCGCTCGCGGAATATTGCATCGATCTCTACAACACGCTCGCCGGCTATGCTCAAAGCCTCGGCGCATTGTTCGGTTTCTGAACAAGGAGGCTTGAGAATGAAGAAACTCGTGTCGATGATGTTCTCGCTCGGCCTGCTGCTTCCCGGCGCGGCGCAGGCACAATCGCCAAGTTCGATCATCCCCGTGTTGACCGGGGCCTATGCGCCCGCCGAAGGCGGCTGCGAAACCGCGGCGGCCGCGTTTATCTATGTCGAGGACAAGGCGATCGGCGCCAACAAGACCGCCGGCAAAGTGCTTTCCGTTAAACAGGACGGTAGCGCCTATACGCTCGATGTCTTGTGGATCGAGGCCGGCTCCGACGAAGCGGATGGCGACCGAGATACCGTCACGATCGAGGTGAAGGACGATCGCTCCTTCTTCTTCTCCAATACGGCGTCCAAGAAAACGCTGATGCGCTTGTGCAGCTAGAACCTAGAGCCGCTGCACCGAGGAGCTGAGCGCTCCCTAATCCCAGGCTTTGCGGATTGATCCTGACGCCGGCCCACCCGGCAGAGGAGATCGCTCGGCCAAGCGAATAAACTATAGTTTCTTTTTTCGCCGTCGGCGATCACCGGATACCCAAATGACCAACGAAGACGCCGCACGAAACACGCCAGAAACCCCGCCGATCGAACTCACCGCTTATTGGAAAGCCGGCGCATCCTGGGAGGCCGAGCTTTACCGCAAGGAACGCCGCTCTCGAAAGATCGCCTGGACGGTCGCGACCGTCGCCGGCATTTCCACGCTGCTCAGCCTGTCGGCCCTCAATCTCCTCGTTCCCCTGAAGCAGTTCGAGGCGGTGGTGGTGATAGCCGACAAGACCACCGGCTTCGTCGAGGTTGCCCGTTCCTTGAACGAGAGCAAGCTTTCCGAGAACGATGCCATCAAGACCGCCAATATCGTCCGTTACATCCGGGCGCGTGAGACCTACGATCCGCGGGCGCTGAAGGACAATTACGATCTCGCACAGCTCTATTCGACGGGACAGGCCGCGACCGACCTCCGCCACGAATTCGAGCCGTCGAACCCGCAATCGAAGGACAAACTGCTCGGGCGCGATACGCGTATTGCCGTAACCATAAAGTCGGTCTCGTTCCTCAATTCCTCCACGGCGACGGTGCGCTTCTCGACCGAAACGCGACGCGACAACACGCTGCGCCGTGAGCATTGGGTCTCGGTGGTTCGCTTCCGCTACACGACCGCACCGCTGAAGAACGAATATCGTTTTGATAATCCACTCGGCTTCCAGGCCACCGAGTATAGGCGCGACCAGGAATCCTTGCCGGAAGTCCTGCCGGCGGACAAGGCGGCGCGATGATGCGGAAACCTGTCCTCGCCCTCGCAGCGCTCACGCTGCTCGCCACCGCGACCGCCTCGCTCGCGGCCGACCCCCGTATCCGCTACATCACCTTCAACAACAATGCCGTCGTCACCGTGCCGGCCGGCCTCGGTGTCTCCACGATGATCCAGCTGGGCAGCTCCGAGGTGATCGAGACGATCTCAGCCGGCGATACCGCCAGCTGGTCGATTGTGCCGAAAAAGGGTTCCGGCATCCTGTTCGTCAAGCCCCTGCGCGAAAATGCCGAGACCAACGTCAATATCGTCACCAACCAGCGCGTCTATGCGCTGCTTCTGAAAGGTTCCGCCGCCGCCGACCTGCGCGCCGCGTTTCAGGTGCGGTTCAAATATCCTGATGAGGACGTCAATGCCCGGCTGCTGGCCGCCGCGCAGGAGAGCGCCAAGGATCCATTGCTGAAGGATCTCGATCCGAACCGCCTGAACTACGATTATGTGTTCAAGGGTGACACCAGCCTGAAGCCGCGTGTCGCCTTCGATGATGGCACGCACATGTATCTGGAGTTCCCCGACGAAATCCCCGCGATCTTCGTGGTCGAGGGTAAGCGTCAGGAGTCGCTCGTCAATCTGCGCACCCAAGGCAAATATGTCGTCGTCGACAAGATCGCGGCGCAGTTCACCCTGCGCGCCGGCGACAAGTGGCTGTGCCTCTATAACCGGCAGGCCAATCGCCAATCCTTCGACCTCATCGAGGACGCCTACGGGCCGAAGCGCCTCGGCCACAAAGAGGAGCGCCAGCGGTGAGCAAAATCGACTTCGACCATCTCGATGGACATAGCAGCGTGGCGAGCGACCGCAACGGGCGCCTCGGCAAGCTGGCCCTTCCTGCCCTGCTCGTCGTCGGCGTGGGCGTCCTGGCCTACGTCAACTGGCCGACCGGACCACAGAATCCCAGCCTCTCCGAAGGCAGCGGCGAGAGCTTCGAGACCTCGAACTCCAGCATTCGCGATTTCCCTGACGAGCCGGTGAAGCAGGCGGCAGATCCCAACCTCGTGCAGATACCCGTCGCCGAGAAGAAGCCGGTGGATTCCGCCGATGTCGATGTCACCGTCAACCAGGGGGACGATCTCGAAAAGCTGCGGCAGATCGAGGAAGCACGTCGCAAGGCCGAAGAAGAACGGTTACGAATGGAAGAGGCTCGTCGGCGCGCGGAAGAAAATGCCCGTCTCGCAGAGCTGGAGGCCAAACGGCTGGCGGATGAGGAAAAGGCGCGGTGGGAGCGGCTGCGTTCCGAGCAAATCGTCCTCGACGGCTCGAACCGGGAAACGCTGTCCGGCGACCAGGCGGTGACCATCGCCGACGATGGTCAGCTCGTCGCGGTCCCCGGCGCGGAAAGCGATGCCAACAAGGCGTTCCTCGCCCAGTCGGAAAAGCAGACCGCCGGCATCGTCAAGGCGACCCGCTTCGACCGGACGGATGCGCTGGTCGCACAAGGCACCATGATCCGTGGCTTCCTCGAGACGGCGATCAATACCGACCTGCCCGGCATGGTGCGCGCCGTCGTGCGCGAGGATGTCCGCTCTCTCGACGGCGGCCGCATCCTCATTCCGAAGGGCTCGCGGCTGGTCGGGGAATACAAGTCCGGCCTTGCCCGCGGCCAGAAGCGCATCTTCATCGTCTGGTCCCGCGTCATCCGCTCGGACGGCGTCTCCGTCGAGATCGCCTCGCCTGGCGCCGATCGCCTCGGCCGCGCCGGGCTCACCGGTGAAATCGACACGCATTTCTGGGAACGGTTCGGGTCGGCGATCATGTTGTCGGTGATCGGCGGCGCGGCCGAATATGTCTCGGCGCTGGGCGATACCGCCACGGAAAGCGCCCGGTCGATCTCGACGGTCGATCCGATCACCGGCGCGGTGACGACGATCACCACGGAGCCGAGCCGCACGGCTGCCGAAGCCCGTTCGATCGCCGCCGAGAAATCGTCGGCGGTCCTCCAGGACATCGCCAACGAAGCCTTCAAGGAAAGCTCGAAGATCCCGCCGACGATCTATGTCGCGCAAGGCGAGTCGATTATCGTCTACCTCAGGCGCGATCTCGACTTCTCCGCCTTCTATGCCGATCCGGTCCGGCAGGAGATGATGCGGCTGAAGCGTGGCGGCCAAATCCGGCGCAATGTCGACCCGACGCCCTACTATCCGATCGCGCCGGTCTACAAATGAAGCAGTTCCCGTTTCTCGATAAAGCCCTGGAGCGGCTGAAGCCGTTCCTTTCGGACGATCGCGTCTCCGAAATCTCGGTCAATCGTCCCGGTGAAGTGTTCATCGAGCGACTTGGCGTCGCCGGCATGGAACGCGTTGTCGACGCGCAGTTTACCGCCGACTGGATCAGGACGCTGAGCGAGCGGGTAGCGGGATCCACCAACCAGGTCGTCAACGAGGAACATCCCATCCTGTCGGCCTCACTTCCGACCGGCGAGCGCTTTCAGTGCGTGCTGCCGCCGGCCGCACCTGCCGGCGGCGCAATCTCCATCCGCAAGCAGGTCATCCATGACATCGGCCTCGACGTCTACAAGAGCCGAGGCGCCTTCGACGATACGCGCGTCGGTCGCCAACTCAGGCTTTCGCCTGCCGAAGAGACCCTTGCCGCCATGCTGCAGGGCGATGTCGACGTCATGGAGTTTCTTCGGGCGGCCGTGCGTTCGCGGGTTTCGATCGCCGTCTCCGGGGGCACCTCGACCGGCAAGTCCACCTTCCTCAATGCTCTGCTCAAGGAGGTTCCAGACGAGGAACGCATCGTGACGATCGAGGACACGCGCGAGTTGAGACCGCGTACTCCGAACACCGTCGCCCTGCTCGCGTCGAAGGGTGATCAGGGACGGGCGAAGGTGACGCCACAGCAATTGCTCGAAGCGTCGCTGCGCATGCGGCCGGACCGGGTGATGCTGGGCGAGCTTCGCGGCGAGGAGGCGTTCTCCTTCCTTCAGGCGATCAATACCGGCCATCCCGGCTCGCTCACCACGGTCCACGCCAATTCCGCACGCGACGCCTATGACCGTCTGGCCTTGATGGTCATGCAAAGCGGTGTTCGGCTGCAGAAGCACGAAATCATCGACTATCTGAAGGAGGTGATCCCGGTGGTTGTTCAGCTTCATCGGTTCCCGGACGGACGGCGCGTCGTGTCCGAGATCGTCTTCACCAAGGGGGACGTGCTGTGAACCCAGCGATCTTGCTGTTCGGACTGGTCATCGCCGCCGCGATGGCGGCCTTCGTCGCGTCGCTCGCCTATGCCGGCCTCTATTACGCCTTCGACAACTCGACCTGGATGTTCCAGGCACTGCAGGACGATATGCTCGCATCTTATCGAGCGGCGCGTCTCGATCTGGCGGCAGGCGACTGGCATCGACCTGCGATCGCGGCTGGCGCAGGCGCGGTCGCGGGTCTCGCAATGCTTATCACGGCGATGACCGGCAGGAAGAAATCGACAGACGCGCGGTTTCTGAGCCCGCTGGAAGCGCGGACCCTCGGGCTTACCCGGACGGGCGGCGTGTTCGTCGGCCGGATCGGCGGCAGTCTGATCAAGGTTCCTGGCGGCTTCACGCAGCGCGGGTCCGGCCGGCGGCGATTCTTGAAGCCCATGTTGTTCGGCGGCAAGAAGCTCTGGATCGATGGCGATGACGTCGGCGGCTTTGTCATCGGACCGCCGCGGTCCGGTAAGGGTGCCTCGCTGATCGTGCCGAACTGCCTGCTCTGGCCTGACAGCATTGTCGTGCTCGATATGCGCGGGGAGACCTTTGAGGCGACCGCGGGCTATCGCTCGAAATTCTCGCGTGTGCTGCGGTTCTCACCGGCGGACGAGAATGGCGACACCGAATGCTATAACCCTCTGGATTTCGTGGCCATCGATCCCGATCAGCGAGATATCGACATCAACTCGATCGCCACCGCGCTGCTGCCGACGCCCAAGGGTGACGCCTACTGGATTTCCGATGCTCGAGCGCTGTTCGCTGGCGTGACATCCTGGGTGCTGGAAAACCCCGATATTCTCGACAAGGACAAGAACCTTGGCACCGTCCTCAATGTCGTTGAGGGTGGCGATCAGCCGTTGCGCGAATGGCTGGAGGAAGTTGCCAATCCCGAGCTTCGCGCCGAGTGGATCAGCTCCTTCACCTACACCACGCTTGCCCGTTTTGCCGTCATGGCCAGCAAGCAGTTCGATGGGGTCTATGGCTCCCTCGCCGCCGCGGTCAGGCCGTTTAAGAACAACCGTATTCTGCGCGCGACGGCGCGATCGACGTTCGACATCCGGGCAATGCGGCGCGAGAATATGAGCCTCTATCTGGATTTCCGCATCCAGCAGATCGCCTCGATCGGGCCAATCTTCAACGTCCTGATGGTCCAGTTCATGGACTACATGTCGCGCAACATGATGAAGCCCGGCGAGCGCCGCGTGCTTGTGCTGCTCGACGAATTTCAGAATCTCGGGAAATTAGAAAACGCCCTCACCGTCGCCACGGTCCTGGGTGGCTATGGCATTCCCTGTTGGTTCTTCGTCCAGTCCCTGCGCTCGATTGACAATGTCTATACCCGCGAGGGGCGGCAGACGCTGGTGAACTCGGCACGCGCGCAGATCTTTCTCGGCGCCCAGGATCCGGAGGATCAGCGCTATGTGTCTCAGCTGCTCGGTGAGCGGAAGGAAGTGACGGTCGACAAGGCGGTGTCGACGGGTGTCACCCTGTTCGATCGCAAGGGTGCGACGATGTCTCACAAGACCACGATGCGGCCGCTCATGCGACCCGACGAGCTTGGCGCAATGAACGAGACCCGGTGCGTTATCAAGCTGCGAAACCAGCAGCCGATCTTCGGCGTTCGCAATTTCTACTATGCTGATGGCGAGTTGATGAGGCGGGCCTGGTTGCAGGTCAAAGCGCAAAAGGCGCAATCGGTCGTCGGCGCCGCGACGCCTTTCCCTGATTTGGATCTCGAGAGCAACGCGTCTGCAGACCGCCCGATCTCTGCATCTGCGGAAGCGGGAGCGAAGTTTGCCGCAAGGTGTACGTACGCCGCCACGTCGTCGACGACGAGGAATCCTGAAGGTCACCTGGAAACTTCACCGGCTCCGCATCAATCAGACCTTCGCGGGGAACCGGCTATCAAGGATGCCGCCACCGGCGGGCCAGACTTCAAATCTGCCATGAAAAAAAGCGCCGAGCGAAGGGCCGATGCGGAAAACGCCATCGAGAAAATCCTGCCCTTGCTCGAAAACGCACCCGCGAAGAAGCGGGCGGCCAAGAAGGTCCAGAAAGAGATAGCGTCGGCCTTTTCCGACAGTTAACTCCGACCGTGTCGCATATCGCCACCGATTGAGACGGACCGCCACAGTGCCGTTGTCGCCATAGCGGCGACGAAGCCTTTGGATCAACGAACGTGACTGCCGCCGTTGACGTCAAGCGTCGCGCCGTTCAGCGAGTCCTGGCCGTAGCGCAGCACGAAGGCGACAAGCTCCGCGACTTCTTTGGGCTCGGCCATATCGCCCACCGGTATTTCGTCCATTGCCGCCTCCCCGCTTTGCGCTGCAATGTAGTGTTCAGCCATGCCGGTACGAACCAGCCCTGGTGCGATACACACCGCGGATGCGCCCTCGCGGCCGAAGCTGCGGGCGATAGATTTGGTGAGATTGATCATTGCCGCGTTCGCCGCAGCATAGGGGATCGAATCCGACGCGCTCCCGCGCTGGCCGGCTCGGCTGGCTATGTTCACAATGCGCCCTCCCCCTTCGGTTCTGAAATGCTGGAGGGCTTCCTTGCAAAGATCCGCGGCGGCGAAAAAATTAACCTGGAACTCGTTCTGCCAAGCCGCTCTCCATTCTCCAGGCGAACTTTCAATGGAGATTTCGGTACGAATGCCGGCATTGTTGACTAGGCCATGAACACGGCCCGCAAAATCAACTGCTTTCCGCCATAGTTCGAACGGACCGTCGACATCAGAAAGATCTGCTTGAAGAACGAGGCCGTTACCGTCGATCCGCTCCAACAGCGTCTCCGCTGTATGCTCGTCCCGGCAATAGTGAATGATCGGCCGTCCGCCCTCCAGGGCGACGCGCTCGACAATAGCTGCCCCAATGCCCCCCGACGCTCCGGTGACCAGGATTGTCTGCCCAAGCAGAGGCTTATCGATATGCCGTTCGATCATTCACTTCGCCTCCGTGAATATTCAGAGTTTAGGACCACGAGAAAACACAATCATCTGTCACACACCGCCGGCGCGGCGCGATCGCCCTGCATCGTCGTGGGTATCCGCGCCGTTGGACTACGTCTGTTTTTGGAGGCGAAGCCACGACACGACACGAAATCGAGCGAAACGAAACGAAACGCGAGGCGATAAGTCCTTGTTGAACAATGGAAAGTTTTTTCTCCCGCCACCGAAGGACGGGAGCGATTTCAAAGAACTCTTCAAACGATTGGCCGCCGCGGGAGCGGGACGGCCTTTAGGAAGCGATGGATTTCCCGCGGGACCGTGGACGCCAGAGCTTCTTGCAACGGCGATTTCGGAAATTGATTCGAACCGCATCGGGGTCGACCTTCGAACGGTGCAGCTTTGGTTTCAGGAAAATGACAAAGGAATCAGCACCGCCAACATCCGGTGGCTGGCGAGGATTTTCGGATGCGACGATCCGGCTGCAACCAGCGAATGGCAAATGGAACTGAGCGCGGCGCAAGCTCGACTGACCTCCAAGAGGCGCGAAGGGAAGCGGGACACAGCAAGTACGCCATTAGAAGGCCGGGATTTAGCACCCGCCGCAATCGGGATCGACGGCCAAGAGTCCGCGGCAGGACTGGTGCAATTTGCCCATATCGCCGATGGAAAAATCCGTCCTATAGGGCTGGCGATGAGATCCGAGGCGCTCTTCAGCAACGGATCGCCGTTGAACCTGCCCGCAGCGGTATTCGCGGGCGCAACCGCCCTTGGCTTCTTGTCCTATGTGACTGGTATCCACAGCGTAGATGTCGAACGGATGGACGGCGTCGCAAAGCAGGTCGGATTTCTTTGGGCGCCGAACTGGACTTTCGTTTTCTTGGTGTTGCTGCCGCTGTTTCTGGCTTTTACGGTAGACCTTCTCGTATTTTGGAAATCTGAGGGGCGCTTTACGGTCGGAGCGCCACGCGATCAGGTCGGAAGCCTGAACGGATGGGCGCGCATCGTCGCAAGTTCTTCCCTCACCTACTGGGCTGTTTTTCTGGTTTGTATCGTATTCGCGGGAGTGATCCAGTGGGTTGAAGTGTGTCTTCTTCCATTGATGAAAGGTGGAGGCGACTATGCGGTAGATTGGGGTAAAATAGCGATCGTGCGCCCGGACATCATATCTGTGACAGAGGCGATCATTTTTACAGGCCTCTCCTACTCGTATATGGCGATTTGCTTTTATATATTCTTCGTTGGCCTAATTCTGCTCTACACCATCGCCCATGATTTCTCGACAATTACGAGGAAGCTGAAACTTCAGACGGACGGACATCAGCTTTGCGAGATTAACGAGATCGCCCTCAAAACCATGTGTGGGATTTTCCGATGCACTGCGTTGGGTATCATGGTCGCTATATGCATGAAGGGCCAAAGCTCTTATCTAACATCGACCGGCCGGAACATCGCGGTGTGGTTGATCAGCGACATGTCCTCAGCTCTACATGGACGGATTAGTCCGAACGTTGGAACCGGATATAGAATGCCGACGCACTATAGTAGCCTTCTCATCGTTGTTTCGACGAGCATTGTATTCTTGTTCGCTTGTGCTCGCTTAGGATTGAATGCCAAGCTTAGAAAGACTTTATGGATAATGTCGACGGTCGTCGCCCTTCTTATTGCATCATATCTGCTGATCGATGCGGTCCCTGGCTTCTCGATACTTCTGGCGCTGTCAGTGCTTTCTGCGATCTATGGCTTGTTCAATCCAGGGTTTGGAATATCGCGAGCACGCGGTTTTGGAGCCAAGACAAATGTATCATAAATGGCTAGATCGATGGGATGAGCGGCGGGCGCGGCGTGGCGAGGAAGGGAAGCACGCAACTGACTTCGCACTCGACGCGGAACTCGCCTTTCCTGGAGCCGGCACCGTTCGGAGCATCGAGGAATTCTCTGCCCTTGCGGATAAGGCGCTTGCTGATCAATCGTTTTTTGAACGACCGAATGAAGTTGATCAAGGGTTTCAGAGACAAGGTGAATGGCTGAAATTTCCCTCGGATATCACGACCGACGTTGAGGAAAACAACACCGTTTGGGCGAAGATCACCGAGAGTGGATCGCTTGATCATGCGCTGGTGGTTTTTCATCATTGGAATGCAAGGGCACGAAACAGCCAGCTTGCCAGATTCCTTTCGCGGCGTGGCATTACCGTTGTTGAGATTGCCATGCCATATCACTTCGAGCGTAGCCGTCCGGGCTCCACGTACGCCGACTATATGCTTAGCCCGAATATCGGGCGAACGATCCAATCGATCAGACAGGCTGTATTGGACGGGCGAAAACTCGTACATTGGCTAAAGAGTGAAGGCTACGGGGAGGTCTCGGTTCTAGGTATGAGCCTGGGCTCCTGGGTTGGAGGTCTCATCGCAGCGCACGATCCGGCTGTTTCAAAGGCTTCGGTGTTTCTGACTGCTGGCAGCTTGGCGGATATGATTTGGACGGGCCGCGCGACGCGATCGATACGGGATAGTCTTGAGACTAACCTGGACCTGTCCGATCTCAGGCGAGCTTGGGCTCCGATCAATCTGGAGAATTTCGCGCACCGTTTGGCACGGCGGGATCTTGCTCTTCACGTCGTGCTGGCGAAGAGAGATAAGGTGGTTTTGCCAGAGCTATCGGAGAGACTCATGCAGAAGCTGACCACCGCTGGCGCTAGACCAGATATTATGAGTTTGAGCTGTGGCCACTACTCACTAGCCATCCCGCCTTACATTTTGTTGGCAGGACTGAGCTTGAAGCAGTTTCTATCGCCTGCACTCGTTTGAGGGGTTCGTAGAAGAAGTTGGACCGTTTCGTAAATTTAGGGCGAGACACTGAAGATACTCGACCGGGCTAAGTGATACAGGAATGTCTCTATACGCTTCTCATTGTAGCAGAGGATATAGTATCCACCTCGGCGACGAAATGTTCGTTAGTGATCAGAGCGCTATCGTTAAATCTAAGTCTCATGACGACGCACCGATAGGTGCCGTTAGATGAAGGCAATCTTCTGCGACAAGGTGCTTTTGACTGCGGCTCCGCATCTTTTCCCGCAACTTGTTGGGTGTCATGCCGAAATTTGCCCGAAAACGCCTGCAAAAGTGCGAGCTATTTGCAAAGCCGACGTCGAGCGCAATCTCGATCACGGTCTTTGATGTTCGCTCGACCAGCTGCGCGGCCTTCTTCATGCAGATTTTCTCGTAGGCCTCAGCAGGTGAAAATCCAGTCTTGCTCTGAAATATCCGTTCCAGTTGGCGCCTGGAAAGACCAACGCGGTCCGCGATGGTCTCAATATCGAGCCTTTCGTCCATATTTTCCTCCATGCAGAGAAGCGCCACGCGAATGCGGTCGTCGCAGTGGACGGGCAGAGTGATCGGCGTCCGGCTCTGCAGATCCGAACCTTCTCTACGGCGATCGAGTTGAAGGATTTCCATGGCATTGCGTTCTGCCCCCTCGCCGACATGCCGCCGGACCAGCAGTGCGGCAAGATCGGCCACAGCGCTTCCTCCGGCGCACGTCGTTACCTTTCCGTCCTCGACGAAGAGCCGTTGTGAGGTAAGTCGAATCGCCGGGAAGCGTGCCTTGAATTCGGAATAATGCAGCCAGCTGATACACGCCGTCTTGCCGTCCAGCAATCCGGAATCGGCAAGAACGAAGCTGCCTGTGCAGGCACCGATCAGCCTGACACCCTTCTGGAGGGCGCGCTGAAGAAAACTGACGGATTCGGATGGCAATTGTTCCTCAACGCCCAAAAGGCCGCCAATCACGACGATATAGTCGAAACGCTCCGGATCACCGAGACTTGTGGTCGGAACAACCTGAACACCGCAGCTTGATCGGATCATATGTGTGTTCGGGCTCAGGACATCCCAGTCGCACATGCGACGGCCCGATTTGTCCTCTACGTCGCTGGCGAGCCGCAGGGTATCAACGAATAGTGCAAAGGCGCTCATGGTGAATTGCCGGGCGAGGAGAAAGCCGACCCTCAGTCGCTTGCCGGGTCCACCATCGGAGCCGTGGTTCTTGCCGCGTCCGGCGACGACATATCCAATTCCACGCTCCAGCATCGGCTCTCCCCGCTTCCAAACGACGGCCGATCGCGGCCCTCTCTTGCTGGAAACCTATAGAAGGGGATGCCGCGACGGAAATTTCGATCGCAAATGACGGCATTAGCAATCCGCAAGATGTTCGAATCCCTTATGCCCGCATTGGAACTTCTAATTTTCCAGCAGCGACGAAGCTTCCTACCCTCAGTTTCGTCGAATAGCGCGATTGGCCCCCAAGAAGGAGTTTTTCACATGAACATGTTTGCGCGAGGGATGCCCAACCAGCTCCTGCGGTTGCAGGAAATGCACAATGGCGAGAAGGTACAGCCGACCTTCTCGGCAGGAGAAATGGAGCGACGACAGAACGCGATGCGCGGCATTTTGGAGGAGTTGAAACTCGATGCTGCTGTCCTGACATCCTATCACAATATCTGCTATTTCTCCGATTTCCTCTATTGCTCCTTTGGCCGGCGATATGCCTTCGTCATCACGCCGGAAAAGGCGACTTCGGTCTCCGCCGGTATCGATGCAGGCCAGCCCTGGCGCCGCACCTTTGGCGACAACATCACCTATACCGACTGGCAGCGTGACAACTTCTTTCACGCTCTGCAGCAGCTTTTGCCGAATGTCTCGCGCATTGGCATCGAATTCGATCAGGTCAATCTCGACCTGCGCCGCCTGCTGGAAGAGGCCTTCCCCAATGTCGAATTCGTCGATATCGGCTCGCCGACCATGTGGTTGCGCACGATCAAGTCGACCGAAGAAATCGTGCTCATCAAGGCAGGGGCCGCAACGGCCGATATAGGCGGTGCCGCTGTGGCGAAGGCTGTGCAAGAAGGCGTGCCGGAATATGAAGTCGCGCTTGCCGGTACGCAGGCCATGGTCCGCCACATTGCGGATCGTTTTCCCCATGCCGAGCTGATGGATACGTGGGTTTGGTTCCAGTCAGGTATCAATACCGACGGGGCTCATAATCCGGTGACGTCGCGCCGCGTCCAGAAGGGAGACATTCTCTCTTTGAACTGCTTCCCGATGATTTCTGGTTATTATACGGCGCTCGAACGCACTCTGTTCCTCGACCATGCCAGCGACGAACATCTGCGCATCTGGGAGATCAACTGCGCCGTCCATCGTCGCGGCCTTGAACTGCTGAAGCCCGGTGCGCGTTGTGGCGATGTGGCGACGGAACTCAACGAGATCTACCGCGAGCACGGCCTGCTCGGCTACCGTTCCTTCGGCTACGGTCATTCCTTCGGCGTGCTCTCCCATTACTACGGCCGCGAGGCGGGCGTTGAACTACGCGAGGACATCAACACCGTGCTGCAACCCGGCATGGTCGTCTCCATGGAGCCGATGTTGACCATTCCGGATGGCATGCCGGGCGCCGGTGGTTATCGCGAGCACGACATCCTCGTGATGACGGAGACCGGCAGCGAGAACATCACGGGCTTCCCCTTCGGCCCGGAGCATAATATCCTCCCCGCCTGACCCGTATGCGGGCAACTTGGAACGGGCCGCCCGATCGGCCCGTTTCCTTTTGGAAGCGGTACCATACTCGTGAGAAACATCCCGACCGATCTTCTTCGTACTTTCCTTGCGGTCATCGATTTGCGCAGCCATACGCGCGCCGCCGAGCAGCTCGGTCGTACCCAGCCGGCCATTAGTCTGCAGATGAAGAAGTTGCAGGAACTGCTCAATGTTTCCCTCTTCGCCAAGGATGCCAGTGCCCAGCCGACCGAGGCGGGCGAACTGGTGGCGAGCTATGCCCGTCAGATGCTGACACTGAACGACGAGATGGTGCTGCGCCTCTCCCGGCGCGACCAGCATGGCAAGATACGACTTGGCATTCCCAATGACTATGCCGATCATTTCCTGCCGAAGCTGATGCCGCGCCTTGCCCGCAGCGGCCACGATTTCCGCTTCGAGGTCGTCTGCGACCTTTCTCATATGCTGCTGCAAGGCTTGCGCAACGGTCTATACGATCTCGTGGTGGCGATGACGCCGGACGGGCCGGCAGAAGGCGCGTTCATGACCTGGAAGGAGCCGCTCACCTGGGTGGGCGACGACGAGACCTCCATTGTTGCGGACAGTGGAGGGAATTTGCGTATCGTCTGCTATCCGGAGGGTTGCCTCTACCGTCGGGCGATGCTGACTGCCCTGCAGCGGGACGGACGTGGTTATGACCTCGTATATACGAGCCCTAGGCTCAGGACTCGTTGATCAGAGCCAGAAGATGACGGTTGCCGCGAGAGCGATGGCGGAGAAGAAGGCCATTGGGCACCTGTCGTAGCGGGTAGCAACACGCCGCCAGTCCTTGAGACGCCCGA
>Ga0209070_100288_pt1 | contig 45256 bp, 36 predicted proteins | sample SynthPrep_5_END__FD_187205 | JGI IMG/M metagenome (GOLD analysis project Ga0209070, IMG submission 187205) | Synthetic microbial communities from Ohio, USA - SynthPrep_5_END_DS10_MetaG (SPAdes) (version 2) | ecosystem: Engineered > Bioreactor > Aerobic > Activated sludge | place: USA: Ohio... | reverse complement strand
GTTGGGGCGGCGACTGCGGCGAGGAGTAGAGGGGGGCGTATCCACAATGGTGTCCACTAAAAAATGGTGGGCACCATTGTGGCTATTCGAGGCTAGGGCAGGCAGTGGGTGCAGGGCGGACGCTTACAGATGATTGCAGGACACGCACGTGCCCAGGGACTGATTCTGGTCACGAATAATCTTCGTGAGTTCGAGCGAGTTCCAGGGCTGCGCGTTGAGGATTGGGTGAACGCCTGATTAAGGGCGATCATTTAATGCAGAGCAGCTGAACAACCCCTGATCACCCTTGTGGCGATCAGGGGTTGTGTTTATGCCGCATCAGCTTAAGCGGCGAGCTGCAGCGCTGCGTCCAAGGCGCGTTGCTTGATCTGCGCGCCCTGGCCGAACCAGGCAGAGTCCAATCGATACTCAGTGCTGCGCGCCCGGCGTTCGTGATCGACGTACTCGGTCACGGCATTGAGCAGGCCCCAGGCGGTGCCCCGTGCCGAGTCGAGCTGACTGCCCCGGCCACGGCCTTCGTACAGCTCCTGCACTTTGCGCAGAGCGCGCTCGTTCGGAAGCTGTTCAGGAAGCGGACCGGTCGGGCTGGTCTCACACATCACGTTCATAAAGAAGCCCAGTGCCTCATGCCACTGCACCTTGCGTTCCGCCAGGTGGCGCATGCGGTACATAAACTCATCCCATTGCGAGACGGCGATACCGAGCTGCTTCTTCACCAGATCGCCATCGAAGCGGGTGCTGTGCGGCACCTTGATCGCACGGCTGATGCCGTCCAAGGCGATGGTCAGGGTGTTGTTGCAGACAACGCGAATGGTGGTGGGGGTTGCTGTGGTGGCCAGGGTGCCGTCGCAGGAAGTGGCCAGCAGCAAATAGCCATTTACCTGATCATTGCCCTTGAGTGCAGCGCCCTGTCCGGTACGCGCCAACGCCCAGAACTTGCGCCCGCCCTTGAGCACGCCAGCAGTTTCCAGCTCGTAACCGGAAACCTCGGTCAGGTCCCGGTAGAACTCCAGCACATCCTTGGGCTGCACGGTGTGGTAACGCTGCGAGACCACCGACAGCGGTGCCTTGGTGTCTGAGCGGTAGAGCACTTTCTGCTCCGGGAACGAATGGATCGCGCCCAGGTGGCCGATGGCGTCCGACTTGAAATGCACAGGGCTTTCCAGGATCTGCCAGTCCATACCGGCTTCGCGTTGCCAGACTTCGATGGATTGTTTCTGCGGCAGGTTGTTGCCCAGACCGTGCCACGGGGTAGCGCCAGCGTAAGCCATGGTTTCGACGAGATGAGCCATTACAATACTCCTTCTACGTATGTGTACGTAATAACGTTTCGTTTATCGGCGCGATGAATTCAACGCTCATTTTGTGTAAAGGCAGTGCCGCAGTGATGGCACTCATAGTTGTCGAGTACGTGAGAGTCAAACTCTTCACCCATCTTAGCGCCGGCCAGCCCCCCGGCAGTTCCACCTGCCAGGCCGCCCAGAATCGCGCCAGCCAGGCTACCCAGCGTAATACCCACGGGGCCAGCGAAAGCACCTATAAGCGCGCCGCTTTTTGCGCCAGCCATAGCGCCTGCTGCTCCGCTCGCCGTGCCGCCAACGGCGCCAATAGCGCCACCGACTTTGCGACCATGATTGCGAGCAACAACGCGAAGAGAACCGCAGGAGGGACAGCAAATACTCATCATTCAGACTCCTGTTCAAAGAGAATACCCAGAGGTAGAAACGAGCCTTTTGTGCCCGTCTTCCTGTGGGTAATACAGGTCTGAAATATTTTTGAATCCAATAGCGTTAACGCTGGAAGAGTACCTCTATCGATCTAGTTGGCCTTGCGGCCAATAGCTCAGACACCGAGTGTTGCAGGCGGGTGATAGCAGTTCTCTTCGCATGATCCACTCTGCTGGTTTAGCAATGCGTCCAGGCTGCAGTGTCCCTCGACCCCAACGATGTTGATTCCATCCAGAGTACTCATCAGCTGTTCGGATTTCACGGGGGGGGGCGCTCAGGGGGAAACAGATCCGTCGTGTATTCATTTTTCCCCTTGTAGCCATCAACCCTGGAACAAAGGAGATATAGTCGGGCAGAAAGCCCCAGTCCGAGTGAGAAATATCTGGGTGATCTGGGGGAGGCTGCAAATCTCCAAGAGAACCCGAGTGCATGACATGAATCGAGGCGGGCCAGTTGGACATCGGTTAGCTGCCAGCGACAGGATTTGACGTCACGGCTTGGTAATGTCTCCTCCATCCGAATGACAGAAGGAGGCGCGACACATGCGTAAGGCCCTGACTCATTGTTGCCACCGCTGTGATTGGCACCAGACTTCGGTAATCAGCGACGCGAAAAGTTCACAGCAAGAGAGCTTCGATCATTGCCCCAGGTGTCGCTCCCCCGAGCTCTTTATGCGCCAGGCCACCCGTCTGGAGACTCTAGTGGCTAGTGCCGCTCGCTTGGGTACAGCTAATACCTATCGCAGTATGGCAAGTTGATATTAAACTGTGTAAGTTCGCCATATAAGTGGCGCCAAAAAAAGTAACTCTATTTCAGTATGACAAGGAAGTAGCTATGTCCGAAGCGAAGGACACGCTCCTCAGGCTCATTGCCCTATTACGCCTGATTCCCCGAGAGCCAGGCCGCATTGCGACCACAACCCTGCTGGAGAAGCTCAAGGATGATGGTTTCTCGGTAAGCCTGCGCACTGTCCAGCGCGACCTTGATCGGCTTTCCATTCCGTTTGCCCTGCTGCGCGACGAAAGCTCCCCGTCATTTCGCTGGAGCCTATCGGACAAAGCGCCCATTGATCTGTCGGCCATGGATACCCCCACTGCACTGGCGCTGTACCTCGCGGAAAGCCACCTCCAGTCCCTGCTCCCTCAGAGCGTGCTGGATCAGCTTGGACCACAGTTTCGTATGGCGCGCGATTATCTCGATAATCTGGAAAATAACGGTCTGGCGCACTGGGCACGCAAGGTTCGGGCGATCCCCAATGGCAAGTCACTACAACCCGCAAAGATCGACACACATGTCTGGAACCAGACCTCTACCGCCCTGGTAGAGCGTAAGCAGCTGCAGATCAGCTATTTGAGCCGCAGCAAAGCCGAGTTGAAGAAACTGCTAATCCACCCCGCAGGCTTAGTTTCACGCCACTCCATCAGCTACCTGATTGGTAGCGTCGAAGGCTATGACGACCTGCGCCAGTTTGCACTGCATCGAATCCAGCAGGCTGAGCGCCTAGATATTCCGGCCCGATCTCGCTTCGACTTCGAGATTGACCACTACATTCGAAACGATCTCAACAGCGCAGCCCCTATCAAACAGGTGGAGCTGATTGCCGACGTCTCTCCGCAGATTGCCTGGCTGCTCGGGGAAACCCCTCTGAGCACGCAGCAGAGTTTGGAGGCTCTGGGGGGCAGCGATTGGAAACGCCTGCGCGCCTTGGTACCGGAAAACCAAGAAACGCTTTGGTGGCTGTTCGGGCTGGGTGAGAGCATTCACGTGCATGAGCCCAAACGGTGGGTAGACGCAATCAAAGAAAAACTGACCAAAATGGGCAGGCTGTATATGCAGGCCACCATTACCGATAGAGAAACCTGCAAGGAGGCTCTATGAAGTCCCGCAACACTCTTACACCCTCCTCAAGCGACAGCGCGCAAGACGACAGCAGATACGAAATCAAGCGGGATATAAGCAACACAGCAACTGCACTTTCCACGAGTGAAACCGTAAGCCGCTATGGCAGTGCCAGTGCCGAGTACGTCAAAGCCTATACCGGAGTCGACAATGAAGCCGGGAAAGTGCTGAGCAAGGGCTTGAAAGGCATCAACCAGGAAAATACGGGCGTCAAACAGCGGGCGGGTTGGGCGGGCGAAGTGGCGAGCACCAGTCGTGACAACGCTGAGGCGATCATCAGCAAATCGCCTGAGCGCACGATTCGCAGCGATGACTTGAAGCATTACGGTATTGAGACCGACTCAAAGTACCGCGAAGCGGTGGATCGCGTCCGCGTGGATGAAAACGGCAAGATCATTTACGAAGCCCAGACAAAGTTGGAAGCCAGCGGAAACAGAGTTGCCAACCAGGTGAGCCATGAAGATCACAAGTACAGTAAATATTTCGGTAAGAAGCTGGAACTGCCCAGCGAACAGGTCGAAGACGCCAAGACCTACTGCCGCAATCGTGCGGAAAACTTAAGAAAACACGCACTACAGGCTGAGCAGAAAGGAAAACCGGAGCTCGCCGAAAAATTCCGCGAGCGCGCCGACAGGTTCGACCAGCTTGCTGAAGAAGACATCGTTGACCTTGGGATTACGACCGAGCAGGCCATCGACTACGCAGAAAAGCCGCTGCGCGAGACGATGAAAGATATCGCTCGCACCAGCCACCGGGCAGGTATTGAGGGAGCGAAGTACGGCGCTGTCATCGGTGGCGTAATTTCGTTGTTGACCAACGCGTTCAATGTTGCTCAAGACAAAAAACAGTTGGGTGAAGCTGCCCAGGATGTGGCCCTCGATACAGCTAAAGCCGGCGCACTTGGATACACCACCGCTTTCGCAGGCTCCGCGCTCAAAGGTGGCATGCAACAATCGAGCAACCAAACCCTGCGCACCCTGTCTGGCACCAATGCCCCAGCGCTGGCCGTCACTATCTGCCTGTCGCTGGGCAGCTCCGTCAAACGCTACGTCACTGGCGAAATCAGTGAAGCGCAACTGCTGAGCGAAGTAGGGGAAAAAGGCGCAGGCATGCTCTCCGGCAGCATGATGGCCGCACTGGGGCAACTCGCCATTCCCGTACCATTCGTCGGCGCCGCCGTGGGTGGATTGATCGGCTACGCCCTTTCCTCATTCTTCTATCAGAGCGCGCTGGACGCGGCGCGTGGCGTGGAGCTTTCGCGCCAGCAGCTGGAGCGCGTCAGGGCCATTGAGTCCGCGGCCCGCGACCGCATTGCCGATGAGCAGGCGGCCCTGGACACCTTTACCCGCCACGAAATCCCCCAATTGCGCCAGGAAACCCAACGCCTGTTCGACATCGTATCGAACAGCACCAGCAACGTTGACGGCCTGGCAGCTGCCATCAATGAGTACGCCACGCTGCTGGGGAAACAGCTGCAATTCCAATCTATGTCGGAGTTTGAGGACTTCATGAACTCCGACCAGCCACTGATCCTGTAACGAGAAAGCGAGAACCTACCTCATGCTCATCAAGATGCTGCCGGAACCTGAAAAGAAGCTTCTGCTCGATTTGATCCAACTGCTGGCACTTTCCGACAACCCGATACTCTGGGATGGAAAGAAGTACGACGAGCTGACGTCAGACACCGACCTGAGCAATCTCTCTATTCAGGCAGATGAACAGGAGAGCGAATTGATTGCAGACCTAGAGCGCTCTGCCGGCCAGTCCGTACGCAGGGAGTCGAGCATCTTTGGCTCAAGCCTTTCATCATCTGTCGGAGCGCTTCTTGCCCAGAGTATGGCAGTGGGAGCCCTAACAGGGAGATCGAGCGTCGAGACAGATCTGATAGAAGAACTCAAGAAGTTTCCGATCCACAAGATGGAACTACCGGAAACTCGCGTTGCCGCCGCACAAACCGTATTGGCCCAACTTCTGGAAGGTCAATCGGCGACACGACCAGAACCCCCAAAAATCATGCTGTTCGAGATGATTTTGGTTGCGCTGCGTGACGGGTCCATCTCGTCTATCGAGCGCGAGTTGCTCAAGGCATTTCAACACCACTATCAAATTGCAGACTTCATCTTCGAAGACCTACTAGATCGTGCCGAAGCCCTGAACAGCGAAGTCAGCAAAATCATAGCCCTCGTCCTAGAGTAAAAGGAGAAATCCATGCCCATTCCTCTCATCATCGGCGCGGCCGCCGCAGCAGCTGGCCTCTACGGTGCAGCCAAAGGTGTAAGCGGCGCGATCGACCACAGCAATGCCAAGAGCCTTAACAATGACGCCAGCGCCATGGTTAATGCTGCCAACCAGAAGGTTGACAGTTGCCGTAAGAATACCAATGAAGCTCTGGAAAACTACGGACAGCGCAAGCTACGCGTCTTTAACGGAGTCGTAGCGGACTTTCTCACCATCTTTGGTCGCCTGAAAAATGTGGAACTCATCCAGACACCCGAACTGGAAAAACTAAATGCCGGCGATTTCTCGACTACAGCCCTGACTGGTTTGCGCCAAGACTATCAAGCACTCAAGGATGCAGGGCTTGGCCTGGGAGCAGGTATGGGTAGTGGGGCAGCACTAGCCTTCGGCGCTTACAATGGAACCATGCTGCTTGCCACTGCCAGTACAGGCACAGCTATTTCTTCGCTCGGAGGAGTTGCAGCTACCAATGCCACGCTGGCCTGGCTAGGCGGGGGCTCCCTTGCAACCGGTGGCTACGGTATGGCCGGCGGCATGATGGTTCTCGGCGGGATCGTCGCTGGCCCCGCTTTGGCTATCTTCGGGCACATCGTGGGGAATAAGGGGGAAGCGGCTCTAAATAATGCGCGTAGTAATCTGGAGCAAGCTAAAACTATTAGTGATCAGGCTGAGCTGATGGCAGGTAAGCTTCAGGCTATTGAGCAGGTTACATTGCTTGCCAATAAAACTCTCTCCGAGATCACCTCGCATTTGCGCTTTGCTACACGCGACATGCGAATCACAATTGAAGAGCACGGAGAAAATTTCCAAGATTTCTCCATGGAAAGCAAACAAATTGTTTTTCGTTCAGTTAAATACGCGCAGCTGATTAAAGCCATGATAGATACAGCTATTCTTGATCAAGATGGCAATCTGGTTCTCTCTACTGAGAAGCGAGTGCGAGATATTTCTTTAGTCTCAAGCGGCCAAAAAAACTCCTTGGATACTCCATAAAAGTGAAAGAAGGCCCTGGCGAGCCTTCCTCTTTTCACGGCTGTAGAACGCTCATGACATGCCCTAAGAGCTTTCCCTGTACCCAATGTGGTCTGTGTTGTCAGCACGTTCACCTGGCTCAAGAAACCCAATTTCTTGATCGTGGTGACGGCACCTGCCGTCACTACGACTCAGCAAACAAAGGCTGCAGCATTTACGCTCAACGTCCGGACATTTGCCGGGTAGATAGGCAGTATGCACTTCGCTATACCAGGCAATTTACGTGGAACGAATTCGTTGCTCTGAATCTTCAGGCCTGTGAACTCTTGCAGGCTCAACAGAAAGAGACTTCTGAGTCCGAGAAGTCATAGACACTCAATGCCGCGACATCTTCTGTCGCTATTGCGACCAATAAACGGCGCTTGCTAGTCAAGCCAACGGCAATTGATAACAATTGCCTCGGCCTAACTCCAAACGGAACCTTATCGTCAGAATATTTATACCTCCTATTGTCTTCGATCGATCTGACTAGGTATCAAGCAGGGACTTCTGTGCCTGCGCTTAGTCAAGGTGTCTTAGCCGACATCATCGTGGGGGTTAGTGAAAGTGAGATGGTTCAATCGATGGGGCTCTGATTGGGACACAGGCGCTGTTTTGCAATCGAACTCTGAATTTAAGATTCGGAGCTCAGATAGCTGGTACTTCAGGCATTGGCTGATAGCCGACGTCCTTCATCGGGGCAAAAAATAAGGTTCTTCGCGGACTCTGGGGGAAGAGTAAGTTGACAGGCAGGGAAGTGGGTAGATTGGCAGTCGCCAAACACACCAACTCCCACACCCTGCTGTCGCCGTGCATCCTATTGATCTTGCCAGACCATATGTGCGGACTACATCGCTGGAAAGGTCATAAGTGAAAAGTGAACCTGCCTATAGGGAAACTCTGATTTATTCGCGCAGCCCCGGCCGTTCCGTGACCGCGCTCCGCTTGCGATAATCGCATGCCTGCCCAACGAGCCGCCGCCATGCAATCGAGCTTTTACGACCTCGAGTACGCCGCCAAGAAGAAGCTGACCCGCCGTGACCGCTTCCTCGCCGAGATCGATGCAGTCACGCCCTGGGCTGCGTTGGCCGCCGTGCTGGACCTTTTTACCCCAAGGGTAAGGGGCCGCGGTCTGCCACCGATCGGTCTTGAACGCATGCTGCGTATGTATAAGTGGGGTGATGCAACAGCTCGTACCAAGAAGCTGAATATGGTGAACCTTGTCGAACCTCCATCATCGTAATCTGTTTGTGAGCAACGGATAGACAGCTTTTACGACGGCTGCTACCTTATTAAAAGGTAATACCTTTAGATAAAGAGGGCTAACCATGGCCACTTCAATCAAAATTGATGACGAGCTAAAAGGTCGCATTCAGCAGTTGGCGAGCCAACGCCAGCGCTCGTCTCACTGGATCATGCGCGAGGCGATCACCCAGTACGTCGAGCGTGAGGAGGCCCGTGAGAGCTTCAAGCAGGAAGCCCTCGCATCGTGGGCGGCGTATCAGGAAACCGGAAGGCATTTGACCAGCCAAGAAGCACGGACCTGGCTCGGTAGCTGGGGTACAGATACTGAGGTAGAGCTTCCCAAGTGCCACGATTGATTGTTACTGAAGGCGCGGCGAAGGGCTTGGAGCGTTGCCGGCGATTCCTCTCAGATAAAGATCCGCAGGTCGCGCGCCGTGCTGCACAGGCAATCGAGCGCCAATTCGCTCGATTGGAGAAAAGTCCGGAGGTAGGGCGTCCATTTCCAGATCTGCCGGAGCTGCGTGAGCTCATCATCGAGTTTGGAGACTCAGGTTACGTAGCGTTGTACCGCTATGAGCGTGCAGATGACACCGCCTATGTCTTGGCCTTTCGCCATCAAAAAGAAGCTGGCTACTGAGGCTTGACAGCAGCTACCGGGATCCCGGCAAGAATCGACTCTAACTTCTCGCCCAACAAGCGCCAGGCTTCGGTTTTTTCCTTGGCGTAATCGTGGTGCAGGTAATGTCGACGGACCTTCGAGCCGCCCAGCAGATGGTTCTGGCAGCGGTCGATTATTTCCAGCGTTACACCCAGCTCCTGCATCATCGTCGCGCCTGTTCGGCGCAGGTCATGCGGGGTCCATTCCCCCTTGGTTCCCTTGCTCAGTACCAGTGAGTCGTCATGATGCCGGCCGGCCAGTGGCTTGCTGCGGTTCTTGAATCGACACTGGCGGTCTCCGATGAGCTTGCTGACAGTCTTGGTATCAACGTTGCTTCGACCATCCTTGCTGGGGAAGCAGAACGGCGAATCGCCGGTTTCTTTCTTAAGGCGTTTAAACTGCGCAACGGAAAACGCTGACAGGAACACATGGTGATCCTGGCGCTTGCCTTTATGGCCTTTGGTGGCCTCGGCCGGGATGAACCAAGTCCCCTTCTCCAGATCCACGAAGCGCCATTCGGCCTTAAGCAACTCGCCGATTCGGCAGAGTGTGCTCAGGCAGATCCACAGCGCGCACTGGACGCGCGTATTGACCGGGCGAATGCCTGAATACTTCTGGCCAGCAGGAAGCTCTTCGTAGTTTCTCTCCAGGCGTTCGAGGATGTCACGCAGCTCGCGAATCTCGTCGGGGGAGAGAAGGCGGTCCCGTTGTTCTTCATAATCGTGATCGAGCAGCTTGCTAACATCTATAAGGTCGGCTGGATTGCCGTCAGTCATCAGGCCTCGCCAGGGTTTGCGTTTCTCACCCCAGCGCAACATCTGGCCAATGTCGTTGTTGCGGATAACGACGGTGCGGTTTAGGCCACGGGCTTTGATTGAGCGCAGCACTGCGAGCAGATCCTTTTCAGTCAGGTTGCGCAGTGGTTTCTTGCCAATCAGCGGTAGGACATCTTTCTTGAAGCTGCGGATCAGTTCGGCATTGCCATCCTGGCGGGAGACGCCGTCGCGAATCCATTCGTCGAAGAGGTCTGCCACCGTCTTGTTTTCGGCCGCTTGGCGTTCGGCTTCGGCGATGGTCGCTGCGACTGCCGCTTGAGCTTCGATCTTGGCAGCTTTGCGAGCAGCGGTTGGATCGATTCCTTTTGCGGCCGTCGCCCTAACCTCATCACGTTCGGCACGAATCTGAGCAAGAGACTTCTTTGGCCAACTGCCCAGGCTTTGATCGCGTTTCAGTCCGTCTTGTTTGAATTCGTAGCGGAACTGCACTGTTACACCACGGACGCCTGCGCGAACCCTGGCAACCAGCCCGCCGTCCTCCCGAAGGATTCTGCCGTCATCGGCTGAAGTGAGTGCCTCTAGCTGCTTCGCCGTCAACCTTGCCACTTTCTACCCCTTGCCTAATTCGGTTGTCTTGAATTTTACCCCACTTTTACCCCACCGAATCGCTTGGCTGGTGGTGGACAGCATTGGACGCTATGGGACGACAGAATAGCCTGTAAGGCCCGTATTTGCTAGGATTCGTGAGTCTATGAGAGTCCGTGGTGATCTACAGAAATCCACCAAAAAAGCGCATGGGGTGCAAGGGGTCGAGTGTTCGAATCACTCCGTCCCGACCAAATAACTCCACGACTTAGGCCAGTTCAGAGATGAGCTGGTCTTTTTCGTTTCAGGGACTTTTGCGGGACTTTTCATCCTGCCTTCCTCCTCAGTATCGTCAGCGCCGGTCCCCTCGAATCCGTTGCCGATATCTTGTTGGCCTCATCGATCAGCTTGCCCAGTTCGGCCTCCAGGAGTGGCTGGTGATGCTGCCGTTCTTGTGGCCCAACAGGTCCTTCCTGTCTTCCTCCGTCACGCCGGCGGCGCGAAGCCTGCGACCGAATGTGTAGTTGAGGTCATACACGCGGATAGATGCAATCCCGTTGGTGCTGCTCGGTTGAAGCGCTGCTCAGACAGCGGGCCAGTGCCGCGGCGACGAGGGAGGCGTTCGATACGCCTTTCTTGGTTGCGAGCTCGTCGAGCCGACTGGCGTGTTCGGGCTCGATGAACAGGTTCAGCCGCGTGCGTCTTCTCATAGTTCGCCGTGACTCTGCTGGTCGATCGCGCCGAAGAACCGCAGGTCTTGGCAGATCGAGTTCGAGCTCATAGCGTCTTGCTCGATGCGCCATTCGTCTGCAGCTCGAGTGCCGTTAGCGTCACGGCCAGGCGTGGGATGTTGCTCAGGCGCGAAGACGAAGGCGCGGAACGCACGTTCCGGCGGACGGACGAGGCGATTATTGCGCAAAGTCCAATGGCCGAAATCGCATTGAGCGGGCTTGAGCCTGAGCCACTTGGCAACTGATCTTGAGCGGCAGCCATCCGATCGCGGCGGAGATCAGCGCTGGCTGTCTGAGCCGCCGGCCGGCGCCCCGGGCTTGGGATCCCCAATCAAGTCAATCACGATGTCGATGAACTTGGTGACGTCGAAGGGTTTTTGCAGAATATGATCGAAAAGTCCTGGGGCCTGGCTGGCCAGCCCAGCATGGCCGCCGCTCATGAGCACGATCGGGATATGTGACCACTCAGCGTGTCGGCGAATCTCCTCGGCCAGCTCCAAGCCATTCATCAAAGGCATCATGAAATCGCATACAACCAGCGATAGTCCTTCGCGATGCAAGGCTTCCAGTGCCTTCTTGCCATTGCTTGCTTGCGTGACCATGAAGCCTACGTCTTCAAGCGCAAGGGTCAGGACCTCGACAATCAAGTATTCATCATCGACTACCAAGACCGTTGTCATGGATAAAAACCTTATCGACCGCTAGCGATCTTGCGGTGTGAGTGTGCCGTTCGACGTCAATGAGTAACCACCCGGTCCGATCTGGGCGGACAGCGTGGTGCGCTCATAGGGGCCGTTACGGCGTTTTATGATCCTCAGAGTTGGCTCGCTGGTGCCTGGCCCCTCGGTGAAGCCGGCCAGAATGACGTTATCGAACAGGCTGCAAAGCTCTGCCGGAGGCGCCACGGGGGCATTCGCAGCGAAGAAATTGAGCTCCCACGTTGCCACCATCGTGGTACCCAGTGCGCGCGCCTCGTTCACCAGTGCGCTGACGAATTCCAACTGTCGGCCTTGCTGCAAGCTGGGGCGCGTCAGCGCGGCCAATGTGTCAATTACGATGCGAGAAAGCTGCTTGTGTCTGATCCGGGCGAGCATATCCAACGCCATCCGATCAGGAATGAACTGTGTCGTTGGTTGCCAGTGAAAGTCGAGACGCCCCTGCTCAACCGGCTTTTCAAGCCCGAGCTCAAGCTGACCTGATTTCCTGAGCAGTTGTTCGGGCGACTCGACGAAACCGAAGAAAGCCCCATGTTCGTCCGGTGCCGCGCCGGCAAGGAAATTGAGCGCAAAAGTCGTCTTGCCTGCACCGGAGGGACCAATGACCAGCGTTGCGCTGCGCTCGATGAACCCGCCACCCAAGGCTTCATCCAGGCCCTCAATGCCGGTTGGTAGCATTCGCTCGCCGAGTGAGAGTGGGGCAGTTGGCTGGCTCAACAGTGCTTCGATTCGAGGATAAATGGCAATCCCATTGCTAGTGATCTCGTACTCGTGCTCCCCGGAAACATAGTCCGAGCCCCGGTACTTGTGCACGCCGAGCCGGCGATAGGAGCGCATGCCGACCCGTTCTTCCTTGAGGGAGAACACGCCATCAACCATCGTCAGCTCCGGGCTGCCATGATCGATCTCTGCACTGGTCAAAAGCAGCGTGGTGCAACCGGCAAAACTGGCGTGTACCTGAAGCTCGGCGACAAACTTCTTCGTGTTCAGTGGGGTGTCCGAGCGGCTACGGACGTTCATCAGCCCGTCGAGGACCAGAAGGGTAGCCTTGTGCCGGATGATCTCGCGGCGAAGCAGCTTCAGGACCTCGTCGAGCCCCTCGTTCTCGAGTGTGTCGAAGGCGCTGACGTACAGCATGCCTGCGCCTATCTCGGCTGAGTTGAAGAAACTGAGCGTCGACAGGTACTGGAAGAGGCGGTCGTGCGGCTCTGAAAGGAGAGAGGCGAAAATGACTTTTCCGCCTTGGGCCGTGTGATGGAAGGCGACCTGGTTAGCGAAGATGGTCTTGCCCGAACCCGGTCGTCCTTGAATTAAATAAGCGGCCCCGGCGACGAAACCGCCGTGGGTAATGGCGTCTAGACCATCTATACCGCTTTCCAAGCGCTCAAGTGCTTTCACGTCAATCTGCCTGGTGAATGAGGGCGTTGGGGAATTTGTCTCGGGGCCTGGCTACAAGTGCGCCGGATGTACGATTTGGCCGACGCAGGAATGCTTCGAACCGGCACATTTTTCGTTTCCCGTTGCGATAGCGGACACGTCAGGTCGCTGAGAGTAACCAGGCGTAACGTTAAACCTGACTATGAAATAAAGCGGGCAATGTAACACAGGGTTTGTACCGTCTGCCGCTGACGTTAATGAGTCGGTGATTTAGGCAATGGGCTCGACATGGGAACCCTCTTTTCTCGGGTTTTGCTGGGGATTCGATCTATACGAAGCCGCCCAGCGAATTACCGCCGTGCCGCCCGCGGGAACTTGGTCGCGCGTTTCGGCGGCGACGAGTCCGTGATCTTGGCCCGCAGCACCGCCTTGGAACTAGAATGGACCTGACCGCCCTGCATCGAGGGCCCCGCTGGTCGACGGTTCCAATACTTCTCACTCGGGCGCCTCGATCGGGATCCGCCTTTTCCCTGAGAGGGGCATACCGCCGCGGACCTTATGCTTAGCGCGAACATCGGCTCGCAACCCCAAGCAGGGAAGGGCTCTGGCGCGGTCGGTAAACTGTTGCCGCTGCAATTGCGTACTTCAGCGTTGGTAGAGCTGACCCCAGCCTGCGCAGGCGCGTACCGGTTTCCACGCAAGCTCGTTGGAATTCGAAGTGGCCGACGGCGCCCTGATAGACGACGCCAAGGCATCCCGCCCGATAATGGAAGGCGCAGGCGCAAGGCGTCCGGCTTGCGGGCGACGACTTCGGTACCGGCTACGCGGCCCCGGTCTTATCTCGCCGATCCCCCATCGATGTCGTCAAGCTGGACCGGTCCTTCGTGACGGGGATGGCGGGAGACGTTGACCGGTATCTCTTCACGTGCACCATCGTGGATATGGCTCGCTCGCTGAAACTGCATGTCGTAGGGTGTCGAGGATGCCGAGATACTGGAGCTGTTGCGAGTAGTGGGATACGACTAGGGGCCAAGCTATCTGTTCGCACGCCCCTATCGCTCGATTCGCCAGGCTGCCGTAGGTCGCGAAACGGCAGAACGACCAAAATCCGTCTTAAAAAGCTGTTGACAAGAACAATTATGCACATATGGCTACCACTTCGGCGCGACTGCCTAACCGGCTGATGCGACGCGTTGGCGCAGATCGATAAGTGACTGATTTATAAGGGGTAAGGCGAGCTGAACAAAATCTCGCCGATCTGTTTGCGATCCGCGCCAGACGGGCGTTTGCGCCAGCCATCCAAAATTTGCTCACAGTCTTATCCACAGCTTCTGTGGATAAGGATCTAACTCCTAACCGTAGCGGGGTTTTGCAGCGCCAAATTGGCCCGCATCAGAATAGGCGGGCATTGTTACCGTCTTGAGAACGGCGGAGAGGTCGATGGGGGCGGTATAGGCGTGCTATTGCCGATTCACGCATCGCGTTTACGATCTCGGTTCTAGATGTTTGCCACGTACCCTGCCACCTAACGCTCTCGCAATTATGCAGCTGAGAATCAGAATCACAGTCATCGAATGCCTCTTCGACTGCTACCCCTGTGCCTGATCGCACTCGGCATTCGCCGTACGAAGCCCAGATATTTCTTGACTTTTAACAGTTCCGGCGCAGAGTTTGTAAAGTACTGTAAAAAAAACCCTTGGGCTTGGCTGAATTTGGTTTTCCGGCGCTTGTCATGCCGCGCTTGCCAGCAAAAGCGCGCCATTTCCCCGCTGGAAGCCCTTTTCGGCTCGCGCAGCGGCCTGTTCGAAGATTTTCTCGGCAGCGATTTCTTCCGCATCGGAGAAGAGTCGGCACCGGCTGCAGCCGCTGCCGATGAAGTGGACGATGCGCCGTTTGGCGAACCAGCCTCCACAGCATCTGGCATGCCGCGCCGTCGCGGTAGCGGGTTGGCCAGCCGCATCAGCGAGCACTCCGAGGCGCTGTTGCAGGAAGCCGCCAAGCATGCCGCGGACTTCGGTCGCTCCGAAGTCGATACGGAACACCTGCTGCTGGCGCTGGCCGACAGCGATGTGATCAAGACCATCCTGAGCCAGTTCAAGATCAAGGTCGATGACCTCAAACGCCAGATCGAAGCCGAAGCCAAGCGCGGCGACAAGCCGTTCGAAGGCGAGATCGGCGTGTCGCCGCGGGTGAAGGATGCGCTCAGTCGCGCTTTCGTCGCTTCCAATGAATTAGGACATTCCTACGTCGGGCCCGAGCACTTCCTGATCGGTCTGGCCGAAGAGGGCGAGGGGCTGGCCGCCAACTTGCTGCGCCGCTATGGCCTCACGCCGCAGGCCCTGCGCCAGCAGGTAAACAAGGTGGTCGGCAAAGGTGCGGAGGATGGCCGCGCTGAGACGCCGACCAATACGCCGGAGCTCGACAAGTATTCGCGCGATCTCACCAAGATGGCCCATGCGGGCAAGCTGGATCCGGTCATCGGCCGCGCGCAGGAAATCGAAACCACCATCGAGGTGCTGGCGCGGCGCAAGAAGAACAACCCCGTATTGATCGGCGAGCCTGGCGTGGGCAAGACCGCCATCGTCGAGGGGTTGGCGCAGCGCATGGTGGCCGGCGAGGTGCCCGAGACGCTGCGCGACAAGCGCCTGGTGGAGCTGAACATCAATTCCATGGTGGCCGGCGCGAAGTACCGTGGCGAGTTCGAGGAGCGGGTGCAGAAGGTGCTGAAGGAGATCTCCGAGCACCAGGGCGAGATGATCCTCTTCATCGACGAGGTGCACACCATCGTAGGTGCCGGCCAGGGTGGTGGCGAAGGCGGGTTGGACGTGGCCAACGTCTTCAAGCCGATGATGGCGCGCGGTGAGCTGAACCTGATCGGCGCGACGACGCTCAACGAGTACCAGAAGTACATCGAGAAGGACGCCGCGCTGGAGCGGCGCTTCCAGCCGGTCATGGTGCCCGAACCAACGGTGGCGCAGACCATCATGATCCTGCGCGGCCTGCGCGATACCTTCGAAGCGCACCACAAGGTCAGTATCACCGAGGACGCGATCATCGCGGCCGCCGAGCTGTCCGATCGCTACGTCACCGCGCGCTTCCTGCCGGACAAGGCCATCGATCTGCTCGATCAGGCTGCCGCCCGCGTGAAGCTGTCGGCGACGGCCCGCCCCGTGGCGGTGCAGGAGTTGGAGGCCGAGCTGCACCAGTTGCGCCGGGAGCAGGACTACCTGGCCTCCCGCAAGCAATACGACAATGCGGCGGAGGTCGGTAAACGCATCGAAACCAAGGATGCCGAACTCAAGACGCAGGTCGAGGACTGGGAGCGCGAGCGGGGCTCGGGCAGCGCCGAAGTCAAGGCGGAACACGTGGCGCAGATCGTCTCGCGCTTGACCGGCATCCCGGTCAATGAGCTGACCGTGGAGGAGCGCGAGAAGCTGCTGCACCTGGAGCAGCGGCTGCACGAGCGCCTGGTGGGGCAGGACGAGGCGGTACGCGCGGTGGCGGATGCGGTGCGGCTGTCGCGCGCGGGTCTGCGCGAAGGCAGCAAGCCCGTGGCCACGTTCCTGTTCCTGGGGCCCACCGGTGTCGGCAAGACCGAACTCGCCAAGGCGCTGGCCGAATCCGTCTACGGCAACGAGAGCGCCCTGTTGCGCATCGACATGTCGGAGTACGGCGAGCGCCATACCGTGGCGCGGCTGGTGGGCGCTCCACCGGGCTACGTCGGCTATGACGAAGGCGGCCAGCTCACGGAGAAGGTCCGTCGCAAGCCCTACAGCGTGCTGCTGCTCGACGAGATCGAGAAGGCTCACCCCGATGTCTACAACATCCTGCTGCAGGTGTTCGACGACGGGCGGCTCACCGACGGTAAGGGTCGCGTGGTGGACTTCACCAACACCATCATCATCGCCACCTCCAACCTGGGCTCCGACATCATTCAGCGCCGGCTGAAGGCGCGCGGAGCGGCCGGCGAGGAGTACGAGAAGACCAAGGCAGAGGTGATGGACGTGCTGCGCGGGCACTTCCGCCCCGAATTCCTCAACCGCATCGACGAGCTCATCGTCTTCCATGCGCTGGGCAGGGAGGAGATCCGCCACATCGTCGGCCTGCAACTCGATCGCGTGGCCCGCAGTGCCGCAAGCCAGGGCGTGACGCTGACGTTCGATGGGACGCTGGTCGATCACTTCGCGGAAGAAGGCTACAAGCCCGAATTCGGCGCTCGCGAGCTCAAGCGACTGATTCGCAGCGAGTTGGAAACGGCACTGGCGCGCGAGATGCTCGGCGGTGGCATCGGCAAGGGCGATCACGCCTATGCACGTTGGGACGACAAGGCGGAGCGGGTCGCCTTCGACCGCAAGCAACCCGCTCCGACCAGCGCCGAAGCACCCTCTGGATCTGCGCAACCGCCGGGCCCGCCCAGGGAGTCGAGCAAGGGGACGCGCAAGAAGAAGTCCGAAAGTGGCAAGGCATGAAGCACGGGGCTGCCCTAATCCTGAAAATGGGAGACGGGCAGCCCGTCCATCCAGGTGCGGCGTCCCTGCGTACGCGTGGGGGAGTACGCGCCGCATCCTGTCGTGACGACCTGTTGGTCTGCCGATATCGCCCGCCAAATGACCACGTGCTTCGGCATGGACGAAGGCCTGGACTGGCGCAAGAGGCGTAGCGACCGCGATTTTTTAGGAGTGGCCTGTTTCTGAAGGAGTGGCGCATGAACAGCAATCAGACCGGGACGACACTTGAACGACTCCGCCGTGACTGGGCGGTGATGACGTTTTACGAACGCTTCGAGCAGGCCGTCGCCATCATCCTTTCAGCGGTGATCGCGGTGATTATCCTGGTGTCCCTGGTGCAGCTGATCCAGATCGTCTTCAGCCTGCTGATCATCGATGCATTCAATCCGCTCGACCACAAGATCTTCCAGAGTGTGTTCGGCATGATCATGACGCTCCTGATCGCGATGGAATTCAAGCACTCCATCGTGCGCGTGGCCTTGCGCCGTGACAGCATCATTCAGGTCAAGACGGTCATCCTGATCGGGTTGATTGCCCTGTCCCGCAAGTTCGTGATTCTCGATGCCGATGTCGGCCCGGCCAAAGTCGCCGCATTGGCCGGCGCCACTCTGGCCCTGGGGCTGACCTATTGGCTGTTGCGTGAGCGCGATGACCGAATCGTCTAGGACGCCACGGCTGCCAGCGGGTGGCCCAGGCCACAAACGTCGAGTCTGGCTACGGCATCGCTTGAGCGACCGCCTACAGACAGTGCAGCCGGCTTGCACTTTGATCGGTATCACTCGCCAGCGGCCTTTTACTCGGCGAAAGGGGGCTATGGATCGCCCCGGGAGCAAGCCTACTTGCCTTGTTATTCGAACCGGCGGCAGCTGCAGCGCCGACGCTGAAGTTGTACGGCGCACGTGCCATCCGGTCGGGTGAAGCACCCGATATCGAGGGTGTACGAACGTTTACCTGTAACCGCTCCTGATATGGGCTGAGGGTCAAGGCTATGACCGCTGAAGGCAACGCAGGACAATTATTGAGTGTCATTACGTTGCTTGCCGCCGCCGTGGTGGCAGTGCCGCTGCTCAAACGCATCGGGTTCGGCTCGGTGCTGGGTTACCTGGCGGCGGGAATGATGATCGGTCCCTTCGGACTGCAACTGATCCATGACCCCCACACCATCATTCAGGTGGGCGAGTTGGGTGTGGTGATGTTTCTTTTTGTGATTGGACTGGAGCTGAAACCCTCACATCTATGGGAATTGCGCGGGCAGATCTTTGGGCTGGGCAGCCTGCAGGTGGTGGTCTGTGCTTTTCTGCTCACCTTCGTCGGCATGGCCTTTGGTTTCCCCTGGCAGGTGTCGTTTGTGTGCGCGGCCGGTTTCGTACTCACATCCACGGCCTTGGTTATGCAAGTCCTCTCGGAGCGCGGTGACATAACCGAGCCGAGGGGGCAGCGCATCGTGTCCATCTTGCTGTTTGAAGACTTGTTGATCGTGCCGTTACTGGCGGTGGTGGCTTTTCTGGCGCCCACTGAAGTGGTGCATGAACCCACTTCACCCCTTTGGCAGCGCATAGGTATCGCCGCCCTGTCCTTGGGCGCGCTGGCTGCCATCGGATTGTGGCTGCTCAATCCCTTGTTTCGGGTATTGGCTCAAGCCAAAGCGCGCGAGGTGATGACCGCCGCCGCGCTACTGGTGGTGCTGGGCGCAGCGCTGCTGATGGAAATCGGCGGGCTTTCAATGGCGATGGGGGCCTTCGTTGCCGGCGTGCTGCTGTCGGAATCCACCTTCCGCCACCAGTTGGAGGCCGACATAGAGCCGTTTCGCGGTCTGCTGCTGGGGCTGTTTTTTCTTGGCGTCGGCATGGCGTTGGATCTGCAAGTGGTGGCCACGAACTGGATGCTCATCACCTCTGGTCTGCTGGCGCTGATGCTGGTCAAGGCGCTGTGTATTTATGGAGTCGCGCGCCTCGCGAAGAGCTCCCATGGCGATGCGCTGGATCGCGCCGTGCTTATGGCGCAGGGTGGCGAATTTGCTTTTGTGCTGTTTGCCGAGGCGCTCAAGCTCAGGGTCATAAGCCCCGAAGTCAACGCCAATATGACGGCTATCGTGGTGCTCTCCATGGCCATTACGCCGGTGACCTTATTGCTGTACAAACGGTTTGCGCGCGCGCAAACCGTTTCGATGGACGGCGTGGAGCCCGCACATAATCTGCAAGGCAATGTACTCATCATCGGTTTTGGCCGCGTGGGTCAGATTGCCTGCCAGGCACCGCTCGCTCAGGGAGCGAAACTTTCCATTATCGAAATAGATCCGGAGGTGATCCGTGCCGTGGAGCCCTATGGTTTCAAGGCCTATTACGGTGATGGTGCCCGCCATGAAATATTGCATGCTGCCGGCGCCCATAACGCCCGCACCATCATCGTTTGTGTAAATGACAAAAAAGCCGCGACACGCATCGTCGAAAGTACGCGGCACTACTGCCCGCAGGTGAAATTGCTGGTACGTGCCTTTGACCGCGAGCATGCGCTCGAGCTGGTCAAGCATGACGCCGATTACATAGTGCGGGAAACCTTTGAGTCGGCCCTGCTGCTCGGACGTCAGGCCGTGCTGACGCTGGGGGCGTCTGAGCACGAAGCCGACGCGGTGACCGATGAAGTGCGCATGCGCGATGCCGAGCGTTTTGCCCTGGAAACAGCGGGTGGTCTGTTTGCCGGGCGAGCGCTGGTGCTGGGAAACATCGAGCGTATCGAACCGCCGAACCAAGAAGCGCGGGCCCCCCAGTGAGCATTCATTCGGGATCGTATGGGGCTGTCGCCGTCGACCGTCTCGCTCTGGATCGCTGCCTTGCAGCAGGGGTAGCTGGTGACCTCGCAACGCATCGCCCCCGGGCTATCACAAACGCCCTGCGCGAAGTTCCAAGTGGCCTTGAAAACGCTGATTTGATATCCGCTTGCAAGGATTTCTCTCAGCTCCTCTACATCTTTTGAAATAGGTAGGAGGGCGCATGTTCACTCCGAATTCCATTCCCTATCAGCAACAACCTGGCTTTCAGCGCACATACCGCCAAGGCCGCCTGACCCTGGGTCTTTTCTTCCCCCTCGAAGCCTTTGCCGGTGATACGCCGAGCATGCTCGACCAGGCGAGACTGGCCCAACGTGCCGACAAGCTGGGTTTTTCTGCTCTCTGGTTTCGCGACGTGCCGCTACGTGACCCCAGTTTCGGCGATTCGGGTCAGGTCTTCGATCCTTGGGTCTACCTGGGTTTCATGGCCGCACACACACGCACGATTGCGCTGGGTACCGCCTCGATCATCCTGCCAATCCGCAATCCCCTGCATACCGCCAAGGCTGCAACCAGTGTCGATCAGCTCAGCGGTGGCCGCCTGTTACTCGGTGTGGCTTCTGGTGACCGGCCGGTGGAGTTTCCCGCATTCGGTGTCGACCCGGAGCAACGCGACAGCCTGTTCCGCGAATACCTCGCAGTATTTCGCGAGGTTCAGCGCAGCAGTTTCGTGCCTTTGACCTGGTCCGGAGGGGCGCTTGAGGGCGCGGATCTGATTCCCAAGCCGACCACGGCGGAAATTCCGTTCTTTGTCACCGGCCATAGCCGCCAGACGCTGGAATGGATCGCCCGCTACAGTCATGGCTGGATCAGTTATCCGCGCGCACCGAAGACTCAGCAACTGATTGTCGAGAGCTGGCGCACTGCGGTTCGTGCCGAATGTGGTGAGCTGTTCAAACCCTTCACCCAGTCGCTATACATCGATCTGGCAGATAATCCGCAGACACCACCCCGCCCGATCCACCTGGGCTATCAACTAGGGCGATATCACCTGGTCTCGTTGCTGAAAAGTTTGCAGGAGATCGGGGTTAACCATGTGATCGTCAATCTGAAATACGGCCAGCGCCCCGCGAGCGAGGTTATCGAAGAGCTCGGCCAGTTCGTTCTACCGAACTTCGTCCTGTCAACATGAGCGACAAGATTCTGGCGAGCTACATAATTCGCTTCAGCTTTTTCTCATGCGCAAAATCGGCATTGCTACGATCGAGGCGGCGTTGAAGGGAAAAGGGCATTCCAGCCGAGTCGCGCCGATGGCTCAGCGGAGTACCCGGAAAGATGATCCCAGACGAGAGATGGCAGAAGATGAACCAGACCGGGCAAGCCGATCGCAAAGCGGCGAAGGCACTGGCAATCGGGCGATCTAGTTCACGTGGTTGCCGCCAATGAACTTGCTCAAAAACTGTCGCGTGCGTTCGTGCTGCGGTGCACTGAGCAGCTGCCTGGCGTCACCCTGTTCAACGATGACGCCGCCGTCGATGAAGATTGCCCTGTCGGCCACGTCGCGGGCAAAGCTCATCTCATGAGTGACGATGACCATGGTGCGCCTTTCCTCGGCCAGACCGCGGATGGTGGCAAGCACCTCGCCGACCAGTTCCGGATCCAGCGCCGAGGTCGGCTCGTCGAACAGGATCACGTCGGGCTGCATCGCGAGCGCGCGGGCAATCGCCACGCGCTGTTGCTGACCGCCGGAGAGGCGCCTGGGATACGCATCTTCCTTGCCCTCCAGGCCGACCTTGGCCAGCAGTGCCCGGCCGCGCTCGATGGCCTCGCCGCGAGGCTCCTTCTTCACCTGCACCGGGCCTTCGATGACGTTCTCGAGGGCGGTCCGATGGGGGAACAGGTTGAAGTTCTGGAACACGAAGCCGACGTGCTGGCGCAGCTCGCGGATCAGCCCCTGCTGTGCCTTGAGCGGCCGGTCTGCGTCGATGTGGATCTCACCCACGCCGATCTGCCCGCCGCTGGGTTGCTCCAGCAGGTTGAGGCAGCGCAGCAGGGTGGTCTTGCCCGAACCGCTGGGGCCGATGATCGCCAGCACCTCGCCGGGGGCGATGTCCAGGTCGATGCCCTTGAGCACCTCCTGGCCATTGAAGGATTTTCTCAGGTTGCGCACGGTGATCATCAGGCGTCCTGCTCGTGGCGGTTGACCCTGTGTTCCAGGCGTCCCTGGAAGTACGCCAGCACGCTGGCCAGCAACCAGTAGATGAGCGCAGCGGCCAGGTACATGGTGAAGATCTCGAACGTGCGCGCGGTGATCAGCTGCGCCTGGCGGAACAGCTCCGGCACCTGGATGGTGGCAGCCAAGGCGGTGTCCTTGACCAGCGAGATGAAGCTGTTGCCCAGCGGGGGCAGGGCGGTGCGTGCGGCCTGCGGCAGGATGGCCCGGTACAGGGTCTGCGCGCGGCCCATGCCGATGCTGGCTGCCGCCTCCCACTGGCCACGGTCGATGGAGGCGATGGCGGCGCGCAGAATCTCCGCAGTGTAGGCCGCCATGTTCAGCGAGAAACCGATCAGCGCCGCCGGCAGCGGGTCGAGCTGGATGCCCAGTTGCGGCAGGCCGTAATAGATCATGAACAGCTGCACCAGCAGCGGCGTGCCGCGGAAGAACGAGACATAGACCCTCGCCAGCCACTGCAGCGGCCAGAACGCGTACAGCCGCAGCAGCGCCAGACCGAAGCCCAGCAGCAGGCCGAAGAACATCCCACTCAGGCTCAGCACCACGGTCCACCACGCGCCCTTGAGCAGGAAGGGCAGGGAGTCCAGGACCAGCTGCAGGCTGCCCTCGATCATTGCGTGACGTCAGCCCCGAACCACTTCTCCGATAGCTCTTTGAGCGTGCCGTCGGCGCGCAGCTTGGCTATGGCTTCGTTAATGGCGGCGAGCAGCTGCGGGTTGCCCTTGCGCAGGGCAACGCCGGACTCCTGGCGGGAGAAGGCTTCACCGGCCACCGCCAGGCGATTGCCGGTTTTCTCGACCATCTCGAAGGCGGCCAGTCGGTCGACTAGGATCACGTCGATGCGGCCGACGGCGAGGTCCTGGAACTTGGTCGGGTCATCGTCATAGGTGCGGATATCGGCCTGAGGCACGTTCTCCTTCAGCCACTGCTCGTAGTTGGTGCCAAGGCCAACCCCGACCTTCTTGCCGGCGAGGTCGGTCGGAAGCTTGATGCTGTCCGCATCGGCTTTGCGGGTGAGGGCCTGGATGCCGGAGACGGTGTAGGGCGTGGAGAAGTCGTATTTCTGCTTGCGCTCCTCGGAAATGGTCACCTGGTTGATCACGACGTCCAGGCGCTTGGATTCCAGGGCGGCGAGGATGCCGTCCCACTTGGTCGGCTGGAACTCGGCCTTGACCCCCAACTCCTCTGCCAGCGCATTGGCGAAGTCCACCTCGAAACCGGTCAGCTCACCGCTTTCGTCTTGGTAGTTGAAGGGTGGGTAGGTGCCTTCGAGGCCGACCTCGAGGGTGCCGTTGGACTTGATCTCATCCAATAGATCGGCCGCGAATGCCGGCATGAACAGGCTTCCGAGCAGCAGGCTCAGACTGCCGAGCAGGAAATGGCGACGCAGGATCGCAAACGTCATGGCAGGCCTCCAGGGGAACGGAAAGGTCACACAACTCTAACGACGGACATTTATTCGAGAAAATAATTAGAAAGCATCAGAATCAACGCTAAAGGAATATGGCGTTATGCACCCAGTGCCCATGGATAATAGGCGAACAATGCCGGGGCACCACCGGTGTGCAGAAACAGCAGCGGGCCCGTTCCGGGGAAGGCGCCCCGGGCCAGCCCGTTGAGCAGGCCGGCGAAGGCCTTACCGGTATAAACCGGATCGAGCAGCACGCCTTCCTGTTCGGCCAGCAGGCGGATCGCGGCCAGAGTGGCGGCATTCGGTTCACCGTAGCGCGGGGCGAAATACTGGTCCCACAGTTCGACCTGCAATCCCGCTGGAACCTGGACGCCGAGCAGCTCGGCGGTGCGCTGCAGCAGCCCCTCGACCTTGGGCCGCTGTGTCGCCTGTGGCCGCGATACCGTGACCCCGACCACCCGGCTGCTCGGCCGGGCATGCGCCAGCGCCAGCGCCAGGCCGCTGTGGGTTCCGGCGCTGCCGGACGCGAGGGCCACGGCGGCAAAATCCTCGCCCGCGCCATGCATCTGCTCGGCCAGCTCCAGGCCGGCGCGTACATAGCCCAACGCACCAAGCGCATTGGAGCCACCGATGGGCACCACGTAGGGTCTGCGCCCAGCGCTGCGCAGACGCTCGGCCGACGCCTGCAGCAACTCATCGGCGTTATCCAGGTTGGCGACCGCTTCGACCTCGCTGCCGAACAGGTCGAGCAGCAGGCGGTTGCCATTGCCCAGGTAGTTGTCCTCGTTCGTGCCCAGCGGATTCTCCAGCAGCGCCAGGCAGCCAAGACCCTGTCTGGCCGCCAGGGCTGCGGTCTGGCGCACATGGTTGGATTGGATGGCACCGGCGGTTACCAGCACATCGGCGCCCAGAGCCAGGGCGTCGGCACCGAGGTATTCGAGCTTGCGCGCCTTGTTGCCACCGAGGGCCAGCGGGGTGAGGTCGTCGCGCTTGATCCAGATATCACGACCCAGGTGACGCGACAGCCGCGGCAAGTGTTCCAGGGGCGTGGGGGTGGTGATCAATTCAAGGCGCGGGAAGCGGGCGAGGGCGTCGGTGAGCATCGGGCAAGCTTCTGAACAGGGACGAATCATTACTGTAGAAGGCAATCTGAAGGTGCAGCAAGGCGATATGGGCGCAGTGCTGACAGGCCGCGCATCGCCACGCATGTCAGCCGGCTTCACAGGCCTCGGTGCAGCCTTGTTATTCTTCGGTCGCTACACCAGAGCCCGGCGAAGCCAGGGCAGACTCACCCGTCTCAGGAAAACCCGTGTGGCTCGCGTTGACTTGAAGGTTCCGTTTGCGGAGAAGGACGAGGCTAAAGCGCTTGGGGCCCGCTGGGGTCCACAGGCAAAAGTCTGGTACGTGCCCGAGGGCAACGAAACGGCGCCAACCTTGAGACAGCCTCTGTCCGAAGCGGTGCACGGTGATGGTGCGCTATGGGCTTGTTGACCGATTAGTTAAGAAATCGGCGACTGGTCGCCCGGGTTCAGGGGCGCACCTCATATTGCTGCTTTGATGCGGAGACTACGGAGCCTGTCCCATCGCCGTTTGCGTTGCTCACTGGCGGGCTCAGTGGGGCGGCAATGGGTTCATCCCCGTCGCCACAGGCGGCTCAGTCGATGCCAGGCGGAGTGTTGTAGCTCTGGTGGTTCAGGCCAGTGGGCCTTCTTGCTTTCGCATTGCACGATGCCGTTGGTGCCAAGCCTCAGGCGCCACCGCTGGGCCGATGGAAAGTGCTCGCCCGGATTGGTGTGCAGCAGCAGCAAGTTGTAGTCGTGCTGCTTCTCGATGGGGTGGGCCTGGACTGAACCTTTGTTGTCGTCGCTAGCGGAGTCATCGCCTTCTGTCTGGGCGAACAGCTTGTTGTGGCTCGCCTGGATCATTGCGCAAAGCTGTTCGCAATCCAGCGTGAGTCGCTCCCGAATCTCGTCGTGCTCCAGTGCTGCCTTGTCCAGGGTCATCAGCACGCGATAGCAGATGATTTGCCGCTCCTCGTTGGTCGCCCACTTGCCCGAGTGTTCTCGAACTAACGGTGGCAGATCGGGCAGCTTGCGATAGTCGAGCCAGACCCGTTGCTGCGCGAGCACCTTGCGGGTGTAGGGCATCAGCAAGCGAATCTTCCAGCGCGGCTTGCCTTTGCGCAGTCTGCGGGTGATGGCCGTGATCATGTCGTCGCGCAGCAGATCGCGAACGGCATAGACCAGCGCGATCACCAGCAGAAGGGTGAGCGAGAGTTTCTCGCTGGCGCCGCGCGCGTTGAACAGGAAGTACGTGAAGAACGACATGATCAGCATCGTCGACATCGCCTTGACCAGCTTGTGGGTGCCGGCCCCCAGCTCCGTGACCTTCGAGCGCAACATCACCGGATACTCCAGCAGCCGGTGATACAGCGCCATGCGGTTCCATATCCGTGTCGGGGTTCCGTGGAAGTCGCTCAGGTACTCGCGCTCCTTGCGGTATCTACGTTCCTGGCGCAGGAATTCCGCCACCGATTGCTTGAGCTCTTCATCGACAGCCGCGTAGCCCTCTAGGGTCATGCTTTCCAGCAGGAATTGCTCGGCATGCCATGAGAAATAGATGTCCATCTGACGGAAGTAACGCTGCTGATTGCTCTGCTTCGGGCTGGATCTGCGCAAACGTTGCGCAAAGTTCTGACTAAGCCGCAGGGCACGCGCTATGGGCTCTGCCACAGCCCCGGACGTGAGCATCTGCTGGCGCAGCCGCTCCATTGAAGCCTGATACTGGAAGAACCAAGAGCCATACATGATTTCGTAGTGCGGAGAGAGCAGTACGAAGGATTGGTCGGCCTTGCTGATGCGGTCCTTCGATGGCATGCCCAGCAGCCCGAAACTGTGCGTCAGGGTAGTAAAGAAAAACTGCTCTTCCGACAGGGTCCATGCCGACAGGTTGCTTTCGTGCGGAGTGAACAGATACAGCTCGATCTTGTGCCGTCCAGGCTGCTTCAGCGTGCGGGTCAGCTGCAGACGGAAATCACCTTTGCGCTTGAGTGAAAACACGGAACCCCCAATGACCGTGGAACGCCGCCAGCTTACCAAGCTTCCGCTGGAGGTACGCCAAGTGGCGGGCAGGGCGCTGACCTGCTATCGGCTTGTAAGTGATTAGTTAGAAATGGCGGATGGCGGTCGCCCGGATTCAAGGCAGGCTCCACACGCTCATATATAAAAGCCGGCAGCGCTGTTGGGAGCGCCGCTAGCCGCCGCTGCTTTGTTGACGTTCACCACGGCGGGTCTTCATTCGAGGCATCGGAGAAGTAATGCCTTGTTCCCGCCATGCGCTTCCTCTCCGGCTTGCTGACGGGGCCGCTCGATCACTGAAAATCGCGGCTACGCACATCGAGCCCTGTGAGCAGGGGCGTGAGGTCGCTCAGGCGGCCGGCGATGAGATGTCGTACGCCGCTGGCCGACTCCAGATGGCCATCCACACGAAGCAGTTGAGACTGGAGCAAGGGTCGCCTCTGGCGCTCGGCCAGGTCGCGCCAGACCACCACGTTGACCATGCCGAACTCGTCCTCCAGGGTGACGAAGATGACACCGCTGGCGGTCTGTGGGCGTTGTCGGCCGATTACCAGGCCGGCAACGCTGACCGGGCGGCCATGCTCGATCGTGCCCAGTTCCCGAGAACTGCGGCAGCGCCGGGCCTTGAGCTCATCTCGTAGCAGGAGCAAAGGATGCGGCCCCAGCGTCGTGCCAAGGGTCGCGTAGTCGTTGAATAGGTCTTCGCCCACCGAAGGCAATGGCAGGTTGATGGAGGTTTCCTCCGGTGCGGGCAGGCTGGCGAATAGCGGCAGCTGTGGTTCGATTCCGGCGACGGCCCAGCGCGCTCGATGGCGATGGCCGGCCAGGCCGCGGAGGGCGCCGGCATCGGCGAGCTGCTCGCGCGCACGCGGTTCGAGCTCGGCGCGAAGGCACAGGTCATGGATATCTGTGAATGGCTGGCGTTGGCGTGCGGCTTCGATGCGCTGGGCATCGGCTTCCCGAAAGCCGCGCACCATGCGTAGCCCCAGGCGGATGGCCGGCTGTGCCTGGCGGCTTGGCTCGAGGCTGCAATCCCAGCCGCTGTGGCGAACGTCCACCGGGCGGATTTCCAGCTGGTGGCGACGGGCGTCCTGGAGAATCTGGTCAGGGTTGTAGAAGCCCATCGGCCAGCTGTTGATCAGGGCGCAGGCAAATGCAGCCGGCTCGTGGCGTTTCAGCCAGCAGCTGGCATAGGTGAGCAGGGCAAAACTCGCCGCGTGTGATTCGGGAAAACCGTAGCTGCCGAACCCTTTGATCTGCTCGAAGATCCGCGCGATGAAGTCGGGCTGGTAGCCTTTGGCGAGCATTCGCTCGGTCAGTCGCACGCGGTGAGGCTCCAGGCTGCCGTGACGCTTCCAGGCGGCCATGGCACGGCGCAGCTTGTCGGCCTCGTCTGGAGTGTATTCGGCCGCCACGATCGCCAGTTCCATCACCTGTTCCTGAAAAAGGGGCACACCAAGGGTGCGCTCGAACACCGGTTTCAGTTCTTCGGACGGGTAATCCACCTCTTCTTCCTTGTTACGTCGACGCAGGTAGGGATGCACCATGTCGCCCTGGATCGGTCCGGGGCGGACGATGGCGACCTGGATGACCAGGTCGTAGAAGGTCTTCGGGCGCAGGCGTGGCAGCATGGCCATCTGTGCACGTGATTCGATCTGGAACACGCCGATCGTATCGGCCCGACTGATCATCTCGTAGGTGGGCTTGTCCTCCGCGGGCAGCGTGGCGATGGTCCAGCGCGTGCCGCGATAGTGTTCGATCAGGTCGAAACAGCGACGTATCGCGCTGAGCATGCCCAGTGCCAGCACGTCGACCTTGAGCAGACCGACCGCATCGAGGTCGTCCTTGTCCCACTGGATCACCGTGCGGTCGGCCATGCTGGCATTCTCGATCGGTACCAGAGTGTCGAGCGGCTGTTCGGAGATCACGAAGCCGCCAGGGTGCTGGGACAGGTGACGGGGAAAGCCGATAAGCGCATCGGTCAGCACCAGGACCCGGCGCAGAACCGGATTGTCCGGGTCGAAGCCGGCCTCGCGCAGTCGCGAGTCGTCGGGTATGTGCTCACTCCAGCGTCCACAGCAGCCGGCCAGGGCGTTGATCTGGTCCGGCGGCAGGCCCAGCGCCTTGGCGACATCCCGCAGGGCGCCGGTGGCGCGGTAGCTGCTGGCGACGGCGGTGAGGGCGGCGCGATTACGCCCGTAGCGCTGAAAGACGTACTGGATGACCTCCTCGCGGCGGTCGTGCTCGAAATCCACGTCGATATCGGGCGGCTCGTTGCGCTCGCGGGAGAGGAAACGCTCGAACAACAGTTTGCTGCGTACCGGGTCGAGTTCGGTGATGCCCAGTACGAAGCAGACGCTCGAATTGGCCGCCGAGCCCCGACCCTGGCAGAGAATGCCCCGCTCGCGGGCGAAGCGAACGATGTCATGCACGGTCAGGAAATAGCTTTCGTAATGCAGGTCGCCGATCAGCTCCAGTTCATGTTCGAGCTGCGCGCGGGCCTTTTCCGGGATGCCGTCCGGCCAGCGCCAGCGTGCGCCATCCTCGACCAGCTTGCGCAACCATGAGGTGGTGTCATGTCCAGGCGGGACCAGTTCGTGGGGGTAGTGATATTTCAGCTGGTCGAGCTGGAAATGACAGCGCTGGCTGATGCGAAGGGTTTCGCTGAGCAGTGCGGCCGGATAGAGCTGGGCCAGCTCCTCGCGCGACCGCAGGTGGCGTTCGCCATTGGGAAAGAGGTGGCATCCGGCCTCGGCGACCGGCAGATGGTGGCGGATGGCGGTCATGCAGTCCTGCAATGCCCGTCGACCGCGGGCATGCATGTGCACGTCGCCACAGGCCACGGCGGGTATGCCCAGGCGTGAAGCCTGGGTCAGGGATCGCCGCAGCTGCAGCGCGTCGTCCGGCCCCCGGTGCAGTTCGATGCCGAGCCACAGCCGCTCGCGAAAACGCTCGAGCAGCCATCGACCGTCGGTGTCGGCGCCGGCGTGACCGGGCAGCCAGATCGCCAGCAGTCCCTCTAGCGCCCCCTCGCTCAGGTCTTCGCGCAGCGCCTGGTAACGACCTTTCTCGGCCCTTCGGCGGGCACGGGTGATCAGCTGGCACAAGGCCTGGTAGCCGGTCAGGTTCTCCACCAGCAAGACCAGTTTGGGCCCGCCCTCGATCTGCACCTCGCTGCCGATGATCAGCGGCAGACCGGTGTCCTTCGAGGCCTGCCAGGCGCGCACGATACCGGCCAGGCTGCATTCGTCGGTGATCGCCAGAGCGTCATAGCCCTGGCGCTTGGCGCGCTCGAAGAGTTCGCGCGCGCTGGATGCTCCCCGCTGGAAGCTGAAGTTGGACAGGCAGTGCAGCTCGGCGTATTTGGCGTTCATGCGAACCAGCCGTGCAGCAGCAGCGGCCCGCCGGTAAGGGCGCGAAACGCCCAACCCTGTTGGCCGGTAGTGGTTTGCACCCGATAGTAGTCGCGCCGCGCGTCGGCACCATCCCACCAGCCGGACTCGATGCGCTCGGGGCCAGCCAGGGTGAGCAGACCCTCTTCGCGCAAGGGCTGCGGGGTGTTCAGCAGCCAGCCGGGGCGCAAACCTACTTGAGGCAAGGGTTCGGTGCGGGCGAGGCTGCTTTCCCGCCAGGCGCATTCCGGGCGGTGGTCCGCTCGTGCGCTCAGCGAGACTACGGCATCGTCGCCCAGTCGGGCGCGGAGGCGTTCGCGCAGTTGCTCCCAGGACACATTCTGCTGCGGGCGCTCGTCGAACAAGGCCTGATGGGCCGGCGTGAAGGCTGGCAGATCACGAGCCAGCAGACGCACGGCCAGGACGGGGGCCGGCAGTTGCAGGTGCTCGAGGCGGCCACGGGTCAGTTCGAACAGCATGGCGGGCTCGCGTTCGGTACTGAGCAGGCCGACCGGCACCTCGCTGTCGGGCAGGCTGCGATGTTCCAGGTACAGACTGAAACGCTGGACGCCGCTGTCCCGCCCGGCGAGAAAGGCGGCCAGGTCGGCGGTCAGTCTGCGCAATGGAAACAGCAGGGCCTGGTGGGACTCCACCTCGAAATTCAGTTCGATGCGGGTGTCGAAGACATCCGGCGGGCGGTAGAACTCCAGAGGTAGCGGCCGATGCCCGAGCAGGGTGTCGAGCTGAGCCAGCACTTCGGCCGGAAAGCGTCTGGCCAGGCTGTCGCGCGGCAGGGCGAGCAGTTGATGAAGATGGCGCAGGCCCATGCGTACCAGCGATGTGCTGACTTCGCGGGGCAGGCCGAGGCGCTCGATCGGCAGTACCCCGAGCGCCTGATGCAGCGCGGCCGTATCGGTCACGGCCAGCCCGTCATGGGCATTGGCGAGGATGCGCGCGGCCGCCGGATTGGGTGCCAGGGTGATGCGGTGGCGGAAGCCCAGGGCCGTGAGTTCCTCGCGCAGACGCTTCTCGAATCGTGGCCAGGGGCCGAACAGGCCGAGGCTGGAATGCACCTCCAGCAGCAGACAGCGCGGGTAGTGCAAGCTGACCTGGGCGCTGTAGCCGTAACCCCAGGCCGCCAGAAACTGCTGCCAGCGTTCGATCATCAGCGGGTCGTAATCGGCAGTGGCGAAGTCATGGGTCAATGCCTGGGCTGCGACCAGCGATTGCCCTGGCTTGAGGCCGAGCTTGCGGGCGGCGGTGTTGACGGCCTGCAGCACGCGGCGCTGTGGCGGGCCGGCGAGCAGAACCAGTGGTGCGGCGGCATCGTCGCGGTGGCGCAGGATGCCGTCCATGGCCAGTTGCGGCAGTAGAATGCAGGCCCAGAGCATCGTCGCACCTATTGCCAGGCGCTGGCTGGTAGCGGCCGGGCCGGAGCCAGGCCGCCGCGGCACTTGATGACCCGCAGTTGCACCGGCTGTGCTTCGAGGGTCAGGCGCAATGCCGCAGGCGACGGATTTTCCGCTTCGCGCAGCGGACGATAGGCAAAGGCCAGGGTCTGGCCGGTTTCGGCGGCTATCTGCAGACGTCGCAGGGCGCGGTCGTCGGCCTGTCGCGGCCAGCACAGCACGGCGGCGCAACTGCCGGAGCGCAGGCACTGTTCGGCGCTCCACAAGGCATCGCGGTCCTTGGCCTGGACGATGACCAGATGGCGCAGATCCACTCCAGCCGCAAGCCAGGCCTGAGGGCAGGGACGATGGGGCGGGGCGACCAGCACGACACGTTCGCCTGCGCTGGTCAGCCTGGCGAGCGTCGGCCACAGCAGGCGTAGCTCGCCGATCCCCGGGGCTGCGAAAAGGATTTCGCTGAGTGCCGAATCCGGCCAGCCGCCAGCGGGCAAGAGCGCATCCAGCATGGCATGTCCGGTCGGTTGGGCCGCCGTAGGAGATGCAACGGCCTGGCCACGCCAGATGCGGCGAGCATCCAGCAGGCGGTCAAGGGCGACCACGGAAGACATGAGTACGGCATCCAGATAACTGTATATAGATACAGTATTAGGCGGCTCGTGCCTGGTCAAGTTGGCTCGGATGGACGCGCGTATCCGGTGGGTCTGCTGACAGGTCGAGCGGCGCTGCCCAGGGAAAACAACCAGAACCAGGCATCAATAGCCGTCGCTTGTACTTGGAAAATCAGTGCATTAGCATTCGCGCCCGGGATGCGAGGCCTCACTGTTCCCGGCCATATCGAGATAGAAAGCCCGGTTCGGTCGCGAGCCGGGCTTTTTCTTTGCTGTGCGGGGCGCATCATGGGTCCTGCTTCGACGAAGCTGAACGAGGGAAATGCCATGCGCGAGCGCCTGCTGGCCGCGGAAAAGGTGAAATCGATCGAGTGGCATGGCGATCGCCTGAGCCTGCTCGATCAGCGCAAGCTGCCGACCGAAGAGGTCTGGCACAGCTGCGATTCTGCCGCTGCGGTCGCTGACGCCATTCGCAACATGGTCGTGCGCGGCGCGCCTGCCATCGGCATCAGTGCGGCCTATGCGCTGGTCCTGGCTGCCCGTACGCGCATGGCGGCCGGTGGTGATTGGCGGCAGGCGCTGGAGGAAGATGTCGCGCTCCTTGCTGCATCGCGTCCCACGGCGGTCAATCTGTTCTGGGCGCTGAATCAGATGCGCGAACGTCTCGAACGCCTCAAGCCAGGCGAGGATCCTTGCGCGGCGCTGGAGGCCCAGGCCATCTCGATACATGAGAGCGATCGGGAGGCCAATCTGGCCATGGCGCAGTTCGGTGTCGACCTCATTCGTCGCCATCAGGGCAATCCGCAGAACCTGCTTACTCACTGCAACACCGGTGCCCTGGCGACCGGCGGTTTCGGCACCGCGCTCGGTGTCATCCGCGCGGCGCATCTCGACGGGCTGGTGGAGCGCGTCTACGTGGACGAAACCCGCCCCTGGCTGCAGGGTTCTCGCCTGACTGCCTGGGAGCTGCTGGGCGATGGCGTGCCGGCCACGTTGAACGTCGATTCGGCGGCCGCCCATCTGATGAAGTCGCGCGGTATTTCCTGGGTGATCGTCGGGGCGGATCGCATCACTGCCAACGGCGATGTGGCGAACAAGATCGGCACCTACCAGCTTGCGGTGCTGGCGATGCACCACGGGGTGCGTTTCATGGTGGTGGCGCCCAGTTCGACCATCGACATGGCTCTGGAAAGCGGTGACGAGATCCTCCTCGAGGAGCGTGCCGGCAGCGAGCTGCTGGAGGTCAATGGCCAGCGCTTTGCCGCCGAGATCGAAGTTTTCAATCCTGTGTTCGACGTGACGCCGGCCGATCTCATCGATGCCATCGTCACCGAGAAGGGAGTGGTCGAGCGCCCGAACGCCGCGAAGATGACCGAATTGATGAACCGCAAGCGGTTGCACTGAAATCGCTGCCGACCTTGCGCGCCATTTCGATGGCTGCGCATGTCCTTCGCCTCGGCAAGCTCTGCGAGGCTCCTGCCTGAGGGGCTCCAGGTTATTCCGCAAGGCTCGCTGGCTCGGTTTTGCTGTGCGCAAGGCTCAGCTTATGGCCGCCGTCTGTGTTACCATCCCGCGCTTATCGCAGGACCCTGCTGACTATAAGGAACCAGGCTTCCATGGGCGAACTGGCCAAAGAAATCCTCCCGGTCAATATCGAAGACGAGCTCAAGCAGTCCTACCTTGATTACGCCATGAGCGTGATCATCGGCCGTGCGCTGCCGGACGCGCGCGATGGCCTGAAACCGGTGCACCGTCGCGTGCTCTACGCCATGAGCGAGCTGGGCAACGACTGGAACAAGCCGTACAAGAAATCCGCCCGTGTGGTCGGTGACGTGATCGGTAAGTACCACCCGCACGGCGACTCCGCGGTGTACGACACCATCGTGCGTATGGCGCAGCCGTTCTCGCTGCGCTACATGCTGGTCGACGGTCAAGGCAACTTCGGTTCGGTCGATGGCGACAGTGCCGCGGCAATGCGTTACACCGAAGTGCGCATGGCCAAGCTGGCGCACGAGCTGCTGGCCGACCTGGACAAGGAAACCGTCGACTGGGTGCCCAACTATGATGGCACCGAGCAGATTCCGGCAGTCATGCCGACCAAGATACCCAACCTGCTGGTCAACGGTTCCAGCGGTATCGCGGTCGGCATGGCCACCAACATTCCCCCGCACAACCTGGGCGAAGTCATCGATGGTTGCCTGGCGCTGATCGACAACGCCGATATCACCATCGATGAGCTGATGCAGTTCATTCCCGGCCCTGACTTCCCCACCGCGGGCATCATCAACGGTCGCGCCGGCATCATCGAGGCCTATCGCACCGGTCGTGGCCGCATTTATATCCGTGCGCGCGCCGATATCGAGGACATCGACAAGGTCGGCGGCCGTCAGCAGATCGTCATCACCGAGCTGCCGTATCAGCTGAACAAGGCGCGGCTGATCGAGAAGATCGCCGAGCTGGTGAAAGAGAAGAAGATCGAAGGCATCACCGAGCTGCGTGACGAGTCCGACAAGGACGGCATGCGTGTGGTCATCGAGCTGCGTCGTGGCGAGGTGCCGGAGGTGATCCTCAACAACCTCTATGCCCAGACCCAGCTGCAGAGCGTGTTCGGCATCAACGTGGTGGCGCTGGTCGATGGCCAGCCGCGCACGCTGAACCTCAAGGAACTGCTGGAAGCCTTCGTCCGTCACCGCCGCGAAGTCGTCACCCGGCGTACCGTGTACGAACTGCGCAAGGCGCGCGAGCGCGGGCACATCCTTGAAGGCCAGGCAGTTGCGCTGTCCAACATCGATCCGGTGATTGCCCTGATCAAGGCCTCGCCGACGCCGGCCGAAGCCAAGGATGCGCTGATCTCCACTGCCTGGGAGTCGAGCGCGGTCGAGGCGATGGTCGAGCGCGCCGGGGCAGACGCCTGCCGTCCGGAGAATCTGGACCCGCAGTATGGTCTGCGCGACGGCAAGTATTTCCTCTCGCCGGAGCAGGCCCAGGCGATCCTCGACCTGCGTCTGCACCGCCTGACCGGTCTCGAGCACGAGAAGCTGCTCGCCGAGTACCAGGAAATCCTCACCCAGATCGGTGAGCTGATCCGTATCCTGACCAATCCGGTGCGGCTGATGGAAGTCATCCGCGAGGAGCTGGAGGGCGTGAAGCGCGACTTCGGCGATGCGCGGCGCACCGAGATCCTCGAGTCTCGTCTGGATCTGACCCTGGCCGACCTGATCACCGAAGAAGAGCGCGTCGTCACCATCTCCCATGGTGGCTATGCCAAGTCCCAGCCGCTGGCCGCCTATCAGGCGCAGCGCCGCGGTGGCCGTGGCAAGGCCGCGACCGGGGTGAAGGAAGAGGACTACGTCGAGCATCTGCTGGTTGCCAACAGCCATACCACGCTGCTGCTGTTCTCCAGCAAGGGCAAGGTCTACTGGTTGAAGACCTACGAGATTCCCGAGGCCTCGCGCACCTCGCGTGGGCGTCCACTGGTCAACCTGTTACCGCTGGACGAGGGCGAGCGCATCACCGCCATGCTGCAGGTCGATCTCGAGGCCCTGCGCAAGCAGGCTGCCGAGGGTGACGAGGAACTGGATGACGCCGAAGGTCTGGTGATCGAGCATGACGACGTCGACGATGTCGAGGGCGACGACGACAGCGATGAGAAGGACGAACCCACCGGTGCCTACATCTTCATGGCGACGGCCAAGGGGACGGTCAAGAAGACACCGCTGGTGCAGTTCAGTCGGCCTCGTACTTCCGGTCTCATCGCACTGAAGCTGGAGGAGGGCGACACTCTGATCGCCGCTGCCGTGACCGATGGTGCCCAGGAAGTGATGATGTTCTCCGACGGCGGTAAGGTCATCCGCTTCAAGGAAAGCAAGGTTCGCATCATGGGCCGCAATGCCCGCGGTGTGCGTGGCATGCGTCTGCCGGAAGGGCAGCGGATCATCTCGATGCTGATTCCGGAGCCCGACGCGCAGATCCTCACCGCCTCGGTGCGCGGTTATGGCAAGCGCACGGCGATGGAAGAGTTCCCGCGCCGCGGTCGTGGTGGCCAGGGCGTCATCGCCATGGTGACCAACGAGCGCAACGGTCCGCTGGTCGGTGCCGTACAGGTGCTCGAGGGCGAGGAGATCATGCTGATCTCCGACCAAGGCACGCTCGTGCGGACCCGCGTCGACGAAGTCTCCTCGCTGGGTCGCAACACCCAGGGCGTCACGCTGATCAAGCTGAGCAAAGGCGAACACCTGGTCGGTCTGGAGCGGGTGCAGGAGCCGTCCGAGGAAGAGGTGCTGGAAGACATCGAGGCGCTGCTCGATGACGATGCCCTCGAGAAGGAAATGCCGGTCATCAGTACCGAGCCGAGCGAAGACGAATTGCTTGGCGGTGGCGGCGATGTGTCGCCGGACGTGGTGCCGACCGACGACGAAGACTGATTGGCGATAACGCCATCCGATAGAAAGCAGCACACCGGGCAGACGGTAGCGAGGCGGTCGGTAAAGAAACCGGCCGCCGAGCCCGGGATTCAATATCGAGCAAGAGCGAGAGAACAGCAGTGAGCAAACGCGCCTTTAACTTCTGTGCCGGTCCGGCTGCGCTTCCCGAAGCCGTCCTTCAGCGCGCCCAGGCGGAGCTTCTCGACTGGCATGGCAAGGGCCTGTCGGTCATGGAAATGAGCCATCGCAGCGACGATTACACTGCCATCGCCGAAAAGGCGGAGCAGGATCTGCGCGATCTGCTGGCGATTCCGTCGAACTACAAGGTGCTGTTCCTGCAGGGCGGGGCCAGCCAGCAGTTCGCCGAGATTCCGCTGAACCTGCTGCCCGAGGGTGGCGTGGCCGACTATGTCGATACCGGCATCTGGTCGCGCAAGGCGATCGAGGAGGCCCGTCGTTTCGGGCACGTGAACGTCGCGGCGACTGCCAAGCCTTACGAATACTTCGCGATTCCCGGACAGAACGACTGGCAGCTGAGCGATGGCGCGGCCTATTTGCACTACGCCAGCAACGAGACCATCGGCGGCCTGCAGTTCGATTGGGTGCCGGAGCTGGGCGATACCCCACTGGTCGTTGACATGTCGTCGGACATCCTTTCGCGGCCGATCGACGTGTCGAAGTTCGGCCTGATCTATGCCGGGGCGCAGAAGAACATCGGCCCGTCCGGGCTGGTGGTGGTCATCGTCCGTGAGGACCTGCTCGGCCACGCACGCTCCGTCTGCCCGACCATGCTCGATTACAAGATCGCCGCCGACAATGGCTCGATGTACAACACCCCGGCGACCTTCTCCTGGTATCTCTCGGGGCTGGTTTTCGAGTGGCTGAAGGAGCAGGGCGGCGTCGAGGCGATGGAAAAGCGCAATCGCGCGAAGAAGGACATGCTCTACGGCGCCATCGATGCCAGCGATTTCTACACCAACCCGATCGCCGTCAACGCGCGCTCGTGGATGAACGTGCCGTTCCGCCTGGCCGATGAGCGCCTGGACAAGGCCTTCCTGGCTGGTGCCGACGCGCGTGGCCTGCTGAACCTGAAAGGTCATCGCTCCGTGGGCGGCATGCGCGCCTCGATCTACAACGCTGTCGGCCTGGATGCGGTCGAGGCGCTGGTGGCCTACATGGACGAGTTCGAGAAGGAGCACGGCTGATGAGCGACGCCGATCAGCTGAAGGCGCTGCGGGTTCGAATCGACAGTCTCGACGAGCGTATTCTCGAGCTGATCAGCGAGCGCGCCCGCTGCGCCCAGGAAGTGGCCCGGGTCAAGACCGCTGCGCTGGCCGAGGGCGAGTCGGCGGTGTTCTACCGCCCGGAACGCGAAGCCTGGGTGCTCAAACACATCATGGAACTCAATCGTGGGCCGCTCGACAATGAAGAGATGGCCCGCCTGTTCCGCGAGATCATGTCCTCCTGCCTGGCGCTCGAGCAGCCGCTGCGCGTGGCCTATCTGGGGCCGGAAGGGACGTTCTCTCAGGCCGCCGCGCTCAAGCATTTCGGCCATGCGGTGATCAGCACCCCGATGGCGGCGATCGATGAGGTGTTCCGCGAAGTGGTCGCCGGTGCGGTGAACTTCGGCGTGGTGCCGGTGGAGAACTCCACCGAAGGCGCGGTCAACCACACGCTGGACAGCTTCCTCGAGCACGACATCGTTATCTGTGGCGAGGTGGAGCTGCGCATCCACCATCATCTGCTGGTGGGCGAAACCACCAAGACCGATCGCATTACGCGCATCTACTCCCATGCCCAATCGCTGGCGCAGTGTCGCAAGTGGCTCGATGCGCATTATCCGAACGTCGAGCGGGTGGCGGTTTCCAGCAATGCGGATGCGGCCAAGCGGGTCAAGAGCGAGTGGAACTCGGCCGCCATTGCCGGCGACATGGCGGCCCAGCTGTACGGCCTGACCAAGCTGGCGGAGAAGATCGAAGACCGCCCGGACAACTCCACCCGCTTCCTCATCATCGGTAACCAGGAAGTGCCGCCAACCGGCGACGACAAGACGTCGATCATCGTCTCGATGCGCAACAAGCCGGGTGCGCTGCACGAGCTGCTGGTGCCGTTCCACACCAATGGCATCGACCTTACCCGGATCGAGACGCGGCCGTCGCGCAGCGGCAAGTGGACCTATGTGTTCTTCATCGACTTCCTCGGCCACCACCAGGATCCGCTGATCAAGGACGTGCTGGAGAAGATTGGCCAGGAAGCCGTGGCGCTGAAGGTGCTGGGTTCCTACCCCAAGGCAGTACTTTAATTGCGGCTCCGGGCTTCAGGAGCAGGTGGCAGGCGACAGGCTTGTGCCTGCCGCCTGAGCCTGCAGCCTGAGGCCTAACCAATGAGTTGTGATTTCCTTGCCCTGGCGCAGCCGGGCGTGCAGAAGCTGTCGCCTTACGTACCAGGCAAGCCGGTCGATGAGCTGGCGCGCGAGTTGAAGCTGGACCCCGCCGGAATCGTCAAGCTGGCCAGCAATGAGAACCCTCTGGGGCCCAGCCCGAAGGCGCTGGCAGCGATCCAGGCCGAGCTTTCCGAGTTGACCCGCTACCCCGACGGTAACGGCTTCGTGCTCAAGCAGCGCCTTGCCCAGCGTTATTCGGTGGGTGTCCACCAGGTCACGCTAGGCAATGGTTCCAACGACATCCTCGAGCTGGTCGCCCGTGCCTATCTGGCACCGGGGCTCAACGCGGTGTTCAGCGAACACGCCTTCGCCGTCTATCCGATCGCGACCCAGGCCGTCGGCGCCGAGGGGCGTGCTGTCGCGGCGAAGAACTGGGGGCACGATCTCGACGCGATGGCCGATGCCATCGACGAGAACACCCGGGTCGTCTTTGTCGCCAACCCCAACAACCCCACCGGGACCTGGTTCGATGCCGCTGCGTTGGGTACTTTCCTCGCGCGCGTGCCAGCCCATGTACTGGTGGTGCTGGACGAGGCCTATATCGAGTACGCCGAAGGTCAGGAGCTGCCTGATGGGCTGGCCTACCTCGCCGACTATCCCAATCTGCTGGTTTCGCGCACCTTCTCCAAGGCCTATGGCCTGGCGGCCCTGCGCGTCGGCTACGCCATCAGCTCGCCGGTGATCGCCGACGTGTTGAACCGCGTTCGCCAGCCCTTCAATGTGAACAGCCTGGCGCTGGCCGCCGCCTGCGCGGCGCTGGATGACGTCGATTATCTGGCAGCCAGCCGCCGGGTGAACGACGCCGGGATGGCTCAGCTGGAGCGCGGCTTCCGCCAGTTGGGGTTGGAGTGGATTCCCTCGCGGGGCAATTTCATTGCGGTGGATTTTGCCCGCGATGCTGCACCGATCAATCAGGCACTCTTGCGCGAGGGTGTGATCGTGCGGCCGGTAGCCGGTTACGGAATGCCGACATTCCTGCGGGTTTCCATTGGTACCGAGCGTGAGAATGCACGCTTTCTGGACGTGCTGGCGCAGGTACTGCAGCAGTGAGCCCAGCCGCCGTGGAACAACGAGCCGCACCTGTCATCGATCGCCTGGTAGTGATCGGGCTCGGGTTGATTGGCGGTTCGTTTGCCAAGGGGCTGCGTGAGTCCGGCCTTAGCCGCGAGGTGGTCGGCTTCGATCTGGACGCCCGCTCGCGTGAACTGGCGGTCGAACTGGGCGTGGTGGATCGCTGTGCCGACACGCTGGCCGAAGCCTGCCGTGACGCCGACGTTATTCAGCTCGCCACACCCATCCTCGCCCTGGAACGACTGCTCGGCGAGCTGGCGAAGCTCGACCTGGGCTCCGCCGTGATCACCGATGTCGGCAGCGCCAAGGGCAATGTGGTGCGCTGCGCGCGTAACGTGTTCGGCGAGATGCCGTCGCGTTTCGTTCCCGGCCATCCCATCGCCGGATCGGAGCTCAGTGGTGTCACGGCGGCCAAGAGCACGCTGTTCCGCCGCCACAAGGTCATACTGACTCCGCTGAAGAACACCGATCCGCAGGCGCTTGCGCTGGTGACCCGGCTTTGGGCGGCGCTCGGTGCCGATGTCGAGCACATGGACGTGGCGCACCACGACGAGGTGCTGGCCGCCACTAGTCACCTGCCGCACCTGTTGGCCTTCGGTCTGGTTGATTCGCTCGCCAAGCGCCATGAGAATCTCGAGATCTTCCGTTACGCGGCGGGTGGGTTTCGTGATTTCACCCGTATTGCCGGTAGCGACCCGGTGATGTGGCACGACATCTTCCTCGCCAATCGCGAGGCCGTGCTGCATACCCTGGATGATTTTCGTGCCGACCTCGACGCCCTGCGCGCCGCGGTCGATGAAGGAGACGGGCACAGGTTGTTGGGCGTGTTCACGCGCGCCCGGGCTGCCCGGGAACATTTCAGCAAAATACTGGCTCGCCGAGCCTATGTGGACGTTATGCATTCCAATGACCTCGTTTTCCTCGCCAACCCTGGCGGCAGCCTGACCGGCCATCTGCGTGTCCCAGGCGACAAATCCATTTCGCATCGTTCGATCATGCTGGGTTCCCTGGCGGAAGGGACCACCGAAGTTGAGGGTTTTCTCGAAGGTGAAGACGCCCTCGCCACGATTCAGGCGTTCCGTGACATGGGTGTGGTCATCGAAGGCCCGCAGCAGGGGCGGGTGACCGTCCATGGCGTTGGCCTGCATGGTCTGAAGCCGCCGCCTGGCCCGATCTATCTGGGTAACTCCGGCACCTCCATGCGCCTGTTGTCCGGCTTGCTCGCGGCGCAGCCGTTCGATACCACCCTTACCGGCGATGCCTCGCTGTCCAAGCGCCCGATGAATCGCGTCGCCAAGCCGCTGCGCGAGATGGGCGCGGTCATCGAGACGGCTGCCGAAGGTCGTCCGCCGCTGACCATTCGTGGCGGCCAGCGTCTGTCCGGTATGCACTACGACATGCCGATGGCCAGCGCACAGGTCAAATCCTGTCTGCTGCTGGCCGGGCTGTATGCCGCCGACCAGACCTCCATCACCGAGCCTGCACCGACTCGTGATCACACCGAGCGGATGCTGCGCGGTTTCGGCTACCCGGTAACGGTCGAAGGACGCACCGCGATCGTCGAGCCGGGGCACAAGCTGCGTGGCACCCATATCGAGGTGCCGGCGGATATCTCCTCGGCGGCCTTCTTCATCGTCGCGGCCAGCATTGCGCCGGGCTCGGAGATCGTGCTCGAGCATGTAGGGGTCAACCCGACTCGTACCGGTGTGATCGACATCCTCAAGCTGATGGGCGGCGATATCACTCTGGAGAACCTTCGCGAGGTGGGCGGCGAGCCTGTCGCCGATATCCGCGTGCGTGGTGCGCAGCTCAAGGGTATCGACATTCCCGAAGACCTGGTGCCGCTGGCCATCGACGAGTTTCCTGTGCTCTTCGTTGCCGCGGCATGCGCCCAGGGTCGCACCACCTTGCGCGGTGCCGAGGAGCTGCGCGTCAAGGAGTCGGATCGTATCCAGGTCATGGCCGACGGGCTGCAGACGCTGGGTATCAAGGCGGAACCGACACCCGACGGCATCGTCATCGAGGGTGGCATGATCGGTTCCGGTGAAGTCTGGGCCCACGGTGATCATCGTATCGCCATGTCGTTCAGCGTCGCTGCGCTGCGCGCCAGCGGTCCGATCCGCATCCACGATTGCGCGAACGTGGCGACCTCGTTCCCCAATTTCCTGGACCTGGCTCAGCGGGCCGGGATGCAGGTTCAGGCGGAGGGCGCCTCATGATCAAGCCTGTACCAGTCATCACCATCGACGGGCCTAGCGGCTCGGGCAAGGGAACCGTTGCTGCGCTGCTCGCGGGCAAGCTCGGCTGGAATTTTCTCGACTCCGGCGCCCTGTACCGTCTGCTGGCATTCGCTGCGCGTAATCACGGCGTCGATCTGACCAACGAGGAAGCCCTGAAGGTACTTGCCGAGCATCTGGATGTGCAATTCGGCGCTGCCCGCGATGGGCATGGCATGGTCATCATTCTGGAAGGCGAGGACGTCACCGAGGCCATTCGCAACGAGACCGTCGGTGCGGGTGCTTCCCAGGTCGCGGCGTTGCCGGTGGTTCGGACCGCGCTGTTGCAACGGCAGAAGGCCTTTCGCGAGGCCCCCGGCCTGGTTGCCGACGGGCGCGACATGGGAACCGTCGTGTTCCCCGATGCGCCGCTGAAGATCTTCCTCACTGCAAGTGCGGAAGAACGTGCGCGCAGACGCTACTTGCAGTTGAAGGCGCGTGGTGATGATGTTAATCTCGCGAGTCTTCTTGAGGAGATTCGGGAGCGCGACGAGCGCGATACCCAGCGTGCGGTGGCACCGTTGAAGCCGGCAGAAGATGCCATTCAGCTCGATTCCACTACACTTTCCATCGAAGAAGTGCTGCAAAGGATTCTGAGCGAAGTCGCCGATCGCGACTTGGCTGGATGATCGGAACGCCGAAAGGCGGCCAAACGGACTTCGAGGTCAGCGCAGCCGGTAGGCGCGCCTCGAGCCGTTAACAAGGAGGCATGTGGGAGACCAGATCCAGTCCCGCAGGCCTTTTTTTATATGAATGAACCCACATTGTCTGGAATGTGGAGATTGGGCGGATTCTCGCCCGAAAACAGCAGGAATCAACATGAGCGAAAGCTTCGCAGAACTTTTTGAAGAAAGCCTTAAATCCCTCGACATGCAGCCGGGCGCCATCATCACCGGCATCGTGGTCGACATCGACGGTGACTGGGTCACCGTACATGCCGGCCTCAAGTCCGAGGGCGTCATCCCGGTCGAGCAGTTCTACAACGAGCAGGGCGAGCTGACCATCAAGGTGGGTGACGAGGTCCACGTTGCTCTGGACGCGGTTGAAGATGGCTTTGGCGAAACCAAGCTGTCCCGTGAAAAAGCCAAGCGCGCGGAATCCTGGATTGTTCTGGAAGCGGCTTTCGCTGCAGAAGAAGTGGTCAAGGGCGTCATCAACGGCAAGGTCAAAGGTGGCTTCACCGTCGACGTCAACGGCATTCGTGCGTTCCTGCCGGGTTCGCTGGTCGATGTCCGCCCTGTGCGCGACACTACCCACCTGGAAGGCAAAGAGCTCGAGTTCAAGGTCATCAAGCTCGACCAGAAGCGCAACAACGTTGTCGTTTCCCGCCGCAGCGTGCTGGAAGCCGAGAACAGCGCCGAGCGCGAAGCTCTGCTGGAATCCCTGCAGGAAGGCCAGCAGGTCAAGGGTATCGTCAAGAACCTCACCGACTACGGTGCGTTCGTTGACCTGGGCGGCGTCGATGGTCTGCTGCACATCACCGACATGGCCTGGAAGCGCATCAAGCATCCGTCCGAGATCGTCAACGTTGGCGACGAGATCGATGTCAAGGTGCTGAAGTTCGACCGCGAGCGCAACCGCGTATCGCTGGGCCTGAAGCAGCTGGGCGAAGACCCATGGGTTGCCATCAAGGCGCGTTACCCGGAAGGCACCCGCGTCATGGCCCGCGTCACCAACCTGACCGACTACGGCTGCTTCGCCGAGCTGGAAGAAGGTGTCGAAGGTCTGGTGCACGTCTCCGAAATGGACTGGACCAACAAGAACATCCACCCGTCGAAGGTCGTACAGGTCGGCGACGAAGTGGAAGTCATGGTTCTGGACATCGACGAAGAGCGTCGTCGCATCTCCCTGGGCATCAAGCAGTGCAAGTCCAACCCGTGGGAAGACTTCTCTGGCCAGTTCAACAAGGGCGACCGCATCTCCGGCACCATCAAGTCGATCACCGATTTCGGTATCTTCATCGGTCTGGACGGCGGCATCGACGGTCTGGTTCACCTGTCCGACATCTCCTGGAACGAGCCGGGTGAAGAAGCCGTTCGCCGCTTCAAGAAGGGCGACGAGCTGGATACCGTTATCCTGTCGGTCGATCCGGAGCGTGAGCGTATCTCCCTGGGCATCAAGCAGCTGGAAGACGATCCGTTCTCCAACTACGCCGCCGTCAATGACAAGGGCAGCATCGTTCGCGGTACCGTGAAAGAAGTTGACGCCAAAGGCGCCATCATCGATCTGGGCAACGATATCGAAGCGACCCTGAAGGCGTCCGAAATCAGCCGTGACCGCGTTGAAGATGCGCGCAACGTGCTGAAGGAAGGCGACGAAGTCGAAGCCAAGATCATCAGCATCGACCGCAAGTCCCGCGTGATCAGCCTGTCCATCAAGTCCAAAGACGTCGAAGACGAGAAGGATGCGATGAAAGAGCTGCGCACCAAGCAGGAAGTTGAAAGCACCGGCCCGACCACCATTGGTGATCTGATCCGTGCTCAGATGGAAAACCAGAACTAAGTTCGGTTCTTCATGAAAAAGGGCGACTTCGGTCGCCCTTTTTTGTGGTGCGCCAGGCATGGCGCGTAGCGCCGTGACTGGCGCTGTCGGGTTCACTGTGGTGGTGAGCCTGGCGACTTGGAGGTGAAAGTCCTCTACACACCCGGCAAGGGGAAGTGTTAGCTGAAGGCAA
>Ga0209070_100285_pt1 | contig 45445 bp, 42 predicted proteins | sample SynthPrep_5_END__FD_187205 | JGI IMG/M metagenome (GOLD analysis project Ga0209070, IMG submission 187205) | Synthetic microbial communities from Ohio, USA - SynthPrep_5_END_DS10_MetaG (SPAdes) (version 2) | ecosystem: Engineered > Bioreactor > Aerobic > Activated sludge | place: USA: Ohio... | reverse complement strand
GGATAACCGCTGAAAGCATCTAAGCGGGAAGCCGGCCACAAGATGAGTCATCCCTTAGACTTCGAGTCTACTAAAGGGTCGTTGGAGACCACAACGTTGATAGGTGAGGTGTGGAAGCGCAGTGATGTGTTAAGCTAACTCATACTAATTGCCCGAGAGGCTTAACCATACAACGCCCAAGATGTTTTGCGCGAGAAGTGCATAAAGAAAGAATACAGTGTGTAAGAGCTACATCAGCCTGCTAAGTTAAAGAACGACAACAAGTTTTTGCCTGGTGGCAATAGCGCTGTGGAACCACCTGATCCCATTCCGAACTCAGAAGTGAAACGCAGCTGCGACGATGGTAGTGTAGCATTCGCTATGCGAGAGTAGTTCACCGCCAGGCTCCTCATTAAGTAAATAAGCCTCACGCGTAAGCGTGGGGCTTTTTTGCTTTGTTAAGATTATTTTTCTATATTAATCGGCAACTCAGCTGCTAAGCTATAGCATTGTGACAAGGTTCAAAAGGAGTTGCCCTTGGCCCGCACACCTAAATTACATTCTTCTTCTTTCTGGTTGCAGCTTAGTGCGCTTTTGCTTGGTGCTTTGCTGATCAATGCTGTCATGCTGGCAATTCAGCCAATGGCGTCTGTTATTTTGTTTTATGCCAGCGTTAATATTATATTGCTCTGTTCTGGCACTGTCGTATTGTGGTTTAGTGTTTATGCACAGAACACCTCTACGGCTGATGCGGATAAGCTACGCTCGGCTATTGCGCTGTTAGAAGATAAACTGGAGCTTAAAGCGTCGCGGGATGATTCGCCCTCAGTGGCGTTGGCTAAAGTTACCAGCCAGGTTACGCATTTACTGAAACGGGATCAGGAAGTTCGGCATCTGGTGCGGGTCCAAGGCCTGATCGATCACGAGCTGGCAGTTGGCAACCGGGTATTTTTTGAAAGTAAGCTGCAGCATTATCTTAGCGATCAGTCTGAAGTGGGTTCTGGCGCGGTGTATATTATTCAGTTATCGCATCCTGAAGTCAGCCGGGCAGGCATTAAGCAGGTGAGCCGGCTTAAAGGTTGTGTAGATGTGCTCAATGGTATTGCCGCCAGCTATACGGATACCGTTATTGCGCGTTTATCCGATACTGATTTGGTGATGCTCATTGTCGGCCTGAACGGTAAAGAAATGGAAAAACTGGGCGATCGGATGGCAGTGCTGTTGAGCCGGGCCAGTTGCTTTGCCGATTGTGCCGAGCAGGATGTACTGCATATTGGTTATGCTGAATATCAGCGCGAGCAAACTTCATATCAGATTTTATCTGAAGCAGACATGGCGTTAAAAACAGCACAGCTGCATGGCCCGAACGCAGCTTTTGGTTTTATTCTGCAAAGTGACAAGCCGCAGGCTAAAGGCTCTGTCTGGTGGCGGTCTGAACTTAATAAAGCTTTGCAGGAACAGCGCTTTGCTTTAAGTTTTCAGCCGGTTTTTTCCTGGCACGACGGTGAAATTATCCAGCATGAAGTGCTGGTAAGGCTGCAAAGTAGTGATAATGGCCAGATCCCGGCGGCGATATTCCTGCCTATGGCGCATAACTGCGGTTTATCAAGCCAGATAGATCAGCATGTACTGATTAAAACCGCTAAGCTGTGTGCCGCGGACATGGGTAATTACAGCCGTTGTAGCGTCAATATCAGTATTCAGGCGTTACTTGAACCGCAATGGTGGCAGTGGCTGGATCATATGGTACTTTCTGGCCAGTTAGAACCCGATACCCTGGCACTGGAGATAAGCGAACATCATCTGCTAAAACATTATAAACAGCTGCGTAAGAGTTTAACTAAATTACATACTTTGGGTTTTGCCTTAATTATTGATCAGGTCGGGCTGGTGATTGATAATGCGGTTTACCTGGATGAGTTGCCGCTGGAATCGGTAAAGCTACATCCTTCAGTGGTACGAAATATCGATCAGCACCTGGAGCAGCAGTTATTTGTCCGTGGTTTAATAGCCAGTTATGCCGGTAAAAGTATCCGGGTATTAGCGACCGGTGTTGAGCTTGAGGCTGAATGGCAGGTATTACAAAAACTGGGTATAGCAGGTGGGCAGGGATTTTATTTTAGTCAGCCGCTAAACCAGATAATAACGCAAAGTCAGCATTAGTAATGAGTTTACGGTAGTGCAAACCGGCTAAGCCTTGCAAGCCCCCGGTATGGAAGAAACTGAGGCGGCTGCCGGGTGGAAAATAACCCTGCTTAATCAGCGCAAATACACCCGCCAGCGCCTTGCCGGTGTAAATGGGTTCCAGATACAACTGTTGTTGCGCCATCTCCCGGCAAAACTGCAAGACACTATCATCAAATCTGGCATAGCCAGCGCCGCAAAAGTCAGTGTTTAATGACCAGTTTTGTTGGTTGTTACTGCTATGCAGCAATTGGCTAATACGTGCAGGCAGAGACGGATCTTTTACCACAGCGATACCCAGTACCTTGCAGCCAGCGCCATTAATTATGCCTGCCAAAGTGCCGCCACTGGCAGTTGCACAAATAATATGGCTGGCCTTGCCGTTAGGCGTTAAATCCAGCTCCAGTTCGGCAACGCCGCTGGCACCTGCTACTGAAGAACCGCCTTCGGGTACTATCAGAAAATGCTGATGCTGTTGTTGCAATTGCTGCAGAAAGCCAGCATCGTTACGCAGACGGTATTGCTCACGGCTGAGTAATTGAATTTGCATGCCTTGTTGCAGACAAAATGCCAGAGTGGGGTTGTGGTTGTCGAGCTGATCGGCACGAACATAAGCCAGACTTTTCAGGCCATGATAACGACACATAGCAGCTACTGCGGCTAAATGATTAGAAAAAGCGCCGCCGAAGGTCAGAAAACCGGCTTTCTGCGCTTGTTGCGCCTGGGCAATATGATATTTTAGTTTTAACCATTTATTGCCCGACAACTGTGGTATTGCAGTATTTAGCTGATAAACCCATAGCTCAACCTGACGCTGCAGCAGCAGAGGCTGATGGATTTGTTGCCAACGCGCTACAACGGCTAAAGCGGTAACTTCTGCTGATTGCATAACAGTATGAAATAATGACAGTTAACGGAATAGCCGCTAGTATAGCTGCATATAAGGAGATCATGGCATCGCTATGCTGAGAAAAATAATAAAGCGGCTTAACCCGGCAGCGGGCAATTCAGACACGGCTGTTGCAATTCATTTGGCAACTGCCAGCATCCGGCTGGTAATATTACAAGACGCTAAGCTTAAACAAAGCCAGACGTTCAGTTACAAAGCGGATAACTGGCAGGATAGCCTGCAGGTTGCACTGCGGTCGGTGCCAGCAGGCTGTGCTTTGCATCTGGTGCTCTCAGCCGAGCGTTATCAACTGGTGCAGTTAGATAAACCGGCACTGGCCGAACATGAATTACTGCAGGCACTGCCCTGGCAGATAAAAGACCTGGTCACCATAGCGCCGGAAGATATGGTGCTGGACTACATTGACCTGCCTGGCAGCACTCTGCAGCCCAAAATCAATGTAGTAGTGTGTAGCTATGCCTGGTTAACACAATTAACTGCAGTTATTGATGCGGCAGGCCTTAGCGTTAGCTCTATCCAACCCGAAGAATGGCTTCTCAGCTATATTTTGCCGGTATCGGCGCAGGCTACTATGTTGGTGGTACATCAGCCTGAGCAGGAAATGTTAATTCAGATCATCCGCGATGGGCAGTTGTATTTTTCCCGCCGTACCCGCGGCTTTAGCCACTTACATCTTAATTCAGAAGCAGAGCTGCGCGAAGGCACGCTGGAACGCTTATCACTTGAGCTGCAGCGTTCAATGGACTATTTCGAAAGCCAGCTAAAACAACCGCCAGTGCGTGATATCCGTGTATTGATGGCACAAACCGAGCTGATGTGCGAGTTGTTTGTCCAAAGCGGGTTTAGCCGGGTAGAGCCGTTCAATCCGGCCCAGTCTGGCGCGGTGGTAAACCGGGATGATTTGCTGCACATCTGGCCAGCGTTGGCCGCTGCCAGTGCCGGTGTCAGAACCAGCCATATTAAACAACAGGTAAACTTATATCAGCCAAGGCTGTATCCGGTACGTGATCGGCTAAGCCTGCAACGCCTGGTTGGCAGTGCTGCTGCATTAACTGCGGTAGTAGTGCTGGGATGGCTGCTATTGTCGCAACAACAACAACAGGCTGGTGTAGCGCTGGCAGAGGCAGAGTTGCAGTTGCAGCGGCAACTACAGCAAACCGATTTGTATCAGCAGGCATTAGCACAGCGTAAGCCAGACGAAGCCCTGGTAAAACAGCATCAGCAGGCTGAATACGCCGTGGCACAAAAGCAGCAATTGCTAAGTTATCTGGCAGAACAACAGCAGCAGGCCAGCCAGTTTTATAGCCCGGTGTTGCAGCACTTACAGCAGGTTGATCTGGCCGAGTTATGGTTAACCAATTTCACCCTGCAGCAGGCTAGTAGCAGCTTTAGCGGTGTTACGCTACAACCGGCCAGCATTACTCTGTGGCTCGAAGGGTTGCAGCAACTTGGCTATTTTAAGGGCCAGCGTTTTAGCCAGGTTAGTATGGCACAGGTACCGGATACTACTGCTGTCAGTTTTGTTTTAATGGCACAAAAAGGAGAAACGCTGTGAGCCAGTGGCAACTGCTGTCAGATCGTTTCAGCCAGCTACAGCGGCGCGAAAAGGTGCTGTTGTTCTTTGGCAGCTTATTATTATTGCTGTGGCTTAGTGTAATTTATGTACTGGAACCGTTGTGGCATAAAACTGTGCAGACACGTGCACTGCAACTTAAAGCCAGCCAGCAATTGCAGGATGCACAACAACAGGCTGAGGTACTGCTTGCCCAGCTCAGCACCGATTTAAACCAGGACTACCGTGAGCGTATAAGCAACCTCGAACAGCAGCAACAGCAACTGAATGAACGTATCCGCCAAAGTGCCAGCTACTTTATCGGCGCAGAGCAAATGGTAACGCTACTGCGTAACATCTTGCAAAGCAGCAAAGGTGTGCAGGTAAAAAGCCTGTTGACGTCGGCACCTAAAGCCGTGCGCCTGCAGGGGCAACAACCTGACGATCCTGCCATGTTATTCCAACACACTACAACACTGGTAGTTGCCGGAGGCTACACTGATTTATTCAGGGCCTTGCAACGCATGGAACAATTGCCCTGGTTGCTGAACTGGTCTGCACTGAATTATCAGGTTATTGAGTATCCACAGGCCGAGCTGACCCTGACACTTATTACAGTGAGTGAGTATGAAGACTTTATTCGTTTGTAGCCTGTTGCTGCTGAGCGCCCAGGTACTGGCTGATCCTACCCGGCCAGCGCCATCCTGGCTGGCAGCTAAGGCAACGGCAGATACGGCAGTGCCACCACAGGCGTTATCTTTGCAATTGATAAAACAAACCGCAAACGGGCGCATTGCCGTAATTAACGGCAGCCTGCTGCGTAAAGGCGAAAAAATACGGCAGTATCAGCTGCATGATATCGCAGCTGATCATGTTGTACTGGATTTAAATGGTGAACGGCAAATACTGCGTTTAGTTAATACGGCGATCAAACAAGATGAAGAATAAGCCAGTGAATAAATTAGGGTGGTTGTGCGGCAGTATTTTATTAACCGGATGTCAGGCATTTCAGCAAAGTGATGTGCCACAGGGCGCAGAGCGTGAATTACAGCAAGCCGCTGCCCAGCAGACACCAGCCCGCGCCTTAGCCGCACCGGTGCCGCTGGCAGTAACGCAGGATTTGCTTAGCAGTAGTTATACGCCGGTACAACCGGAGTTGCCACGTTTTGATGTGGCAGCCGTGAATGCCGGGCTAAATGACTTTTTCCAGTCATTGGTTGCCGATACGCCCTACAGTGTGGTGATGCACCCTGGGGTCAGTGGCGAAATTAACCTGCAGCTAAAACAGGTAACCCTGCCTGAAACTATGGCAATAGTGCAGCAACTATATGGTTTTGAAGTTCGCCAGCAAGGGCTGATCTATAAGATATATCCGGCTGGCCTGCGTACAGAAAGCATAGCGGTTAACTATTTAATGATGCAGCGCCAGGGGTTTTCTTCTGTGGCAGTAAATTCTGGTGGTGTATCACAGGACAACCAGAATAATCAGAATGGCCAGAACAACAGAAACAGTCGCTCGTCACAGGGCAATTTCAATCAGGGCGACTACAGCAATCAGAGCCAGTCACAATCCGGGCAGCAGCAATTTAACGGCAGCACTATTCAAAGTGAAAGCAAAACCGATTTCTGGAAAGATCTGGAAAAAGCGGTCAGCACAGTGTTGGGCGTCGGGCCAGAGCGTATGGTGGTGGTAACACCACAAGCCGGCCTGGTTACCGTGCGCGGTATGCCGGACGAAATTGCTGCGGTAAAGGCTTATCTTGGCCAGTCAGAGCAGCATTTGCAGCGGCAGGTAGTGCTGGAGGCAAAAATTATTGAAGTTACGCTGAATGACGAATATCAACAGGGCATTAACTGGCAAAATGCCATAATGAACCTGCGCAGCACCGGCTTTAATTTTACTACCAGCGCCGGTGTTGCCAGCAATGCTATTACCAGCTCACTGGGTGGTGTAACGGCAATCAGCTTTAACAATGCCGACTTTAACGGCGTTATTAACCTGCTGGAAACTCAGGGTAACACTCAGGTATTGTCCAGCCCGCGGGTTACCGCTATGAATAACCAGAAAGCGGTTATTAAAGTGGGGCAGGACGAATACTTTGTTACCAATGTCAGTAGCGAAACTACCGCGACAGTGGGCGGCACTATCAGCTCGCCGTCTATTGATTTACAACCTTTTTTCTCAGGTATAGCGCTGGATGTTACGCCGCAAATTGATCAAAACGGCAGTGTTATTCTGCATGTGCACCCTTCCGTTACAGAAACGGCCGAGCAGAATAAAACTATCCGCTTTAGCAACGAGCAAATAGTGCTGCCGCTGGCTCAAAGTAATATCCGTGAGTCTGACACTATTATCCGCGCCCGTAGTGGTGAAATAGTGGTAATAGGTGGCTTAATGCAAACCGTTACCACCGACAACGAGTCGCGTACGCCGGTATTAAGTGCCATTCCGCTGTTGGGTAAATTATTTACCAGCATTAATAAAGTGGAAAAAAAGAAAGAGCTGGTAATACTGCTAAAGCCAACCGTTGTTACCGAAGGCGTATGGCAGCAGCAAATTCAGCAGTCTTCACAGCTGGTGTCTGAATGGGCGCAGGGTAACTAACTATGTACCTGCAGCATTTTCAGCTTAGCCAGATGCCGTTCGGTTTAACACCGGACACCACATTTTTTGTGCCGCTTGAGCAGCACCAGGATGTGCTGGCTGTGCTGAAAACGGCGCTGTGTGCCGGTGAAGGTTTTATTAAAGTGTGTGGTGAAGTTGGCAGTGGTAAAACGTTGCTGTGCCGCAAACTGTTACAACAAACTGAGCCTGACTGGCAACTGGCGTATATACCGGACCCTTGCCTTACCCCGCTGGAATTACGCTGGGCACTGGCATTAGAGCTGGGCCTGAAACATTCTGCCAATATAGAGCCACCCCAACTGCTGCAGTTGCTGCAACGTCAGCTACTGTTACTGGCCGCACAAGGAAAAAAAGCCATAGTGCTGATTGATGAAGCCCAGGCACTGCCCGATGAAACGCTGGAGGCGCTGCGCCTGTTAACCAATCTGGAAACTGAAACCCGTAAGCTGCTGCAAGTGGTGTTGTTTGCCCAGCCAGAGCTAAATAAAAAGCTGGCCGGTTATCGTTTTCGGCAGTTGCGTCAGCGTATTACCTTTTCCAGTAATCTGGCCTTAATGAGTAAAAGCCAGATCAACGCTTATATTGGTCTGCGTTTACAGCAGGCCGGTTGCAGCCGTGCACTTTTCAGCCGTTTTGCCTTAAATGCACTGGCCCGTTACAGCCGGGGTGTGCCCAGGCTGGTAAATATTCTGGCGCATAAAGCACTGCTGCTGGCCTTTGGTGAAGGCAAACCTTACGCCGCACTGCGCCATGTAAAGCTGGCTGCAATGGATACTGAAGATGTTACCGCCAAACCCAAAGCCTGGTGGTGGTATGCCGGTAGTACAGGCTTACTGGCACTGGCGTGTGTGGCTGCAGCATCACAAACCGGGCTGCTACGGCTGGCAGGTGGCGCATGAGCGTTATTAATAAAATGCTGCGTGACTTAGATCAGCGTAACAACAGCGTCGCCAGTGCAAATCAGATCATTGCACGCCAGCACGGCCAGCCACTGTGGTTAACCGTGCTACTACTGCTGACCTTTGGTTTACTGTGCTTTGCTATTTACGCGGTATTAAGCCGCAGTACTGTTATGCCAGCGGCCGATTTGACCATTGCTGTGCCGGAACCGGCAGCACAACAGCTGCCAGCAGAGCCGGCACCACCGGCTGAAATAGCCATATCAGCCAGCCTTGAGCCAACAAACAGCCCTGAGCCTTCACAAAGCTTAGCGCCAGAGCAAAGCACAACAGCAGAAAACGCAGCCACAACCATTATTGCGCCACCACAGCTGCCCGTTCAGGCAGTGGCAGAGGTGGCCGAGATTACAGCACAACCAGAGCAACAGCTCGCTGAGCCGGCTGACATAGCTGTACCTGTGGCGCAGGCCACTAAAGTTGCACAGGCAGCAGTACCACCAGCGGCTAAAACAGACAGCAGTTTAAGCGTAACCAGCCGTGAGCCTACAGCGGCGCAGAGCCAGGCCAAACTACGCCAGCAGGCACTGGCAGCAGCGCAGGCCGGACAGCCCCAGCAGGCGTTACGTTACTGGCAGCAGTTACAACAGTTAGCACCGCAAGATGCATTGGTTTATCTGGCACAGGCCCGGCTTTGGTTGCAGTTGGGCCAGCCGCAACAGGCTGAAGTCAGTTTATTACAGGCAAAAGCTCAGGGTATTGTTGATGCCGATATTCAGCTGATGCTGGCTCAGGCTGCGGCCAGCCGCCAGCAATGGTTGCAGGCAGAAGCATTACTCCCTGCCGGCTTTGCCGTGGCGCTACACCCCGATTATTACGGCCTTAAAGCTACAGCACTACAACAGCTGGAGCAGCATCAGCAGGCATTTGAATGGTTTGCCGAGCTAAGCCGCCTGCAGCCGCAACTGGGCAAATGGTGGCTTGGTGGCGCGGTGTCGCTGGAGGCATTAGAACGCCCGGCAGAAGCTCATCAGTACTATCTTAACGCATTGCAATGGGGTGACAGCTTGTCAGTGCAGAGCAAAACTTATATTCAACAACGTTTAGTGGCAACAGAGTAGCCTTATGCAAAGACCTCGTTTAAAAATGCGCTTAGGGGATTTACTGGTCGACGAAGGTATTATTTCGCCGGCACAGTTACAGCAGGCGCTGGCCCGGCAACAGGAAACCGGCCGTAAGCTGGGTTCTACGCTTACCGAGCTGAAATTTTTGACAGAGGTACAGTTACTGCAGTTTCTGGCGCAGCAGCTGAATGTGCCCTTTCTTGATATTGCGCAAAAGCAGATAAATCCTAAAGCAGTACAGTTATTACCAGAGGTTCAGGCGCGGCGTTTCAGAGCGTTGGTGCTGGAAGATAACGGCGATACCGTGCTGCTGGGCATGAGTGATCCGGCAGATTTAGCCGCACTGGACCAGATTGCACGGCTGCTGTCACCAAAAGAGGTGGCGCTGGCCGTAGTGCGGGAAAGCCAGCTGATTGCAGCTTTCGACACCCTGTACCGGCGTACCAAAGAGATTGAAAGTTTTGCTACCCAGCTTAAAGCCGAGCACGGTGCCGACACCAACCTTGAGCTGAACGTACTGGATGAGCAGGCCGATGCCGACAACACCATTGCCAAGCTGCTGCAGTCGGTGTTTGAAGATGCCGTGCAGGTAAAGGCGTCAGATATTCATATAGAGCCAGACGAAAAGGTACTGCGTATTCGTCAGCGCGTCGATGGTGTGCTGCAGGAAAGCATCTTGAATGAGGTCAGTATTGCATCGGCGCTGGTGCTGCGGCTTAAATTGATGGCAAATCTGGATATCTCAGAAAAACGTATGCCGCAAGATGGCCGTTTTCAGATCAATGTAAAAAAACACCAGATAGATGTGCGTATTTCTACCATGCCGGTGCAGTATGGCGAATCGGTGGTAATGCGCTTGCTGGATCAATCTGCCGGTTTGCTGCAACTGGAAGAAACCGGCATGCCGGCGCCATTGCTAAGTAAGTTGCGGCGTATTATTAAAAGCCCGCATGGCATGATCCTGGTTACCGGCCCCACCGGCTCTGGCAAAACCACCACCTTGTACGGGCTGTTAAGTGAACTTAACCAGGCCGGCAGCAAAATTATTACTGTGGAAGACCCGGTTGAATATCGCTTGCCGCGGATTAATCAGGTGCAGGTTAATCATAAAATCGGCTTGAGCTTTAGTAACGTGCTGCGTACCACCTTACGGCAAGATCCCGATATTATTATGGTGGGTGAAATGCGCGATCAGGAAACCGCAGAAATGGGCCTGCGCGGCGCATTAACCGGCCATTTAGTGCTATCTACCTTACACACCAACGACGCTGTAACCAGTACCTTGCGTTTAATTGATATGGGCGCGGCGCCTTATTTGGTGGCTTCTGCACTGCGCGCCATAGTGGCACAGCGCCTGGTGCGGCGTTTATGTGATTACTGCAAACAGCCCTATCAGCCGGACGAGCTGGAAAGCAGCTGGTTACGTCATCATAAAGCAGATACCACCGCGTCTTACTGGCATGCCAAAGGTTGTCAGTCGTGTAATCACAGTGGCTACAAAGGCCGCTTAGGCGTATTTGAACTGCTGCTCATCACCAAGCCACTGGCCGATGCGCTGCGGCGCAATGATACGGCCGGTTTTGCCCATCTGGCGCATCACAGTGAAGGTTTTGTCAGCCTGGGTACAATGGCATTACATTATGCGCAGCAAGGTATTACCAGCCTGGACGAGGTAATAAGGGTGTCGGAATACCTTGATACCGAAAGCTTAGTGACAGTGGAGCCCTAAGCATAATGGCTAACTTTGTTTACACCGCACGCGATACCAACGGCAATGCTGTTAGCGGCCAGATAGAGGCAGGCAGCGAAGGCGCTGCCGCCGATTTACTGCGCCGGCGCAGTTTTATCCCGTTAACTATTCAGCGCCAGGCGGAGCAAAGTAAAACCCCGATTGGGCAGTTAGAGTTATGGCAGGCTAAAGTATCGCTAACCGATTTAATTCTGTTTTCCCGCCAGATGTATTCCCTGATGAAAGCCGGCATTCCAATAGTGCGCGCTATTGAAGGCCTGGCGCAAAGCACCAGCTCTAAGCGTTTGCAAAAGGTATTGGGCGAACTGGTTGGCCAGCTGGAAAATGGCCGCAGTTTATCGGTAGCGCTGGCCGAACACCCCAAGGTATTTAGCCGCTTAATGGTTAGCATAGTGCACGTGGGTGAAAATACCGGTCGCTTAGACGAAGCCTTTTTACAGCTGAATTATTATTTTGAGCAAGAGCTGGAAACCCGCAAACAAATTAAGCAAGCCACCCGTTATCCGTTTTTTGTACTGATAGCACTGGTAGTGGCCATGTTTATTCTTAACCTGGCGGTTATTCCACAATTTGCCAATATGTTTGCCCGCTTTAATGCCGAGTTACCCTGGTCTACCAAAGCATTACTGGCCAGTTCGGCATTTTTTGTTGCCTACTGGCCGTTAATTATTATTGCTGCAATTGGCGCTACGCTTGGCTTTCGCAGTTATATCAGAACTGATAAAGGCCGGGTGGTCTGGGGCCGCTGGCGGCTGGTATTCCCGATTATCGGCAATGTTATTTACCGCGCCACGCTGGGCCGTTTTGCCCGTAGTTTTGGCATGATGCTAAAAGCCGGTGTACCGATGACCAGCGCCTTAACCCTGGTGGCCGATGCGGTAGACAATGAATATATGGGCGAAAAAATCCGTGATATGCGGCGTAATATTGAGCGCGGCGAGAGCTTATTGCGTGTAAGCCAGCAAAGCGGCATGTTTACCCCTTTGGTACTACAAATGATCGCCGTAGGCGAAGAAACCGGTGCCATGGACGATATGCTTGGTGAAGTAGCCGGTTTTTACGAGCGTGAAGTCGCTTTTGATTTAAAAAGCCTGACCGCAAAAATTGAACCCATTCTTATCGCTATAGTAGCGGTAATGGTACTGATTCTGGCATTGGGTATCTTTACGCCAATGTGGGATATGCTCAATGCTTATAAGGGTAATACCGGTTAACGTTTTTACCATTGTGGGCGACTTTGGGATGTAATTACTAATATTAGCGATATACTAACGACAATAAGCAATTTGGAGGCATAGTTATGAAAAGACAAACAGGTTTTACCCTGATAGAACTGGTTATAGTAATTATTATTCTGGGATTACTGGCCGCAACCGCCTTACCGCGGTTTTTAAATGTTACCGCACAAGCCGAAGATGCGGCTATTGAAGGCATAGCCGGTGGCTTTGCCTCTGCCGTTGGTTTGGTAAGGGCGCAGTGGGAAGTTGAAGGCCGTCCTGCAAACAACACGGTAAACTATGATGGCGTAGTCGTAAATGTTGCCGCTACCGGTTATCCGGCAGGAGGAGGCTCCGTTGATACAATGAGTCCAGCACAATGCCAAACGGTGTTAAATACGATTTTACAGAATGCACCCACATCCACAAGTGCCGACACGTCCCCGACTTTGGCTCAGATCACTGCCCGGCAGTTATATGTTCGGGCTCAAGCAGGTTCAAACCAGGCCCCTGCTACACCAACATTATGTGTATATCACCAAACCGCCGGTTTAACGGCAGCTCCCACTGATCTAACCAACACAAATGGCTTCACCTACGCACCGGCACTGGGGCAGGTTAGCGCATTTTTAAATAAACCCAATTAAGAGATTGTTAAGTATGAAACGTAATCAAGGTTTTACATTAATTGAATTAATTATTGTTATCGTCATTCTGGGTATTCTGGCAGTAACAGCGGCACCACGGTTTTTAGATTTTTCAGGAGATGCCAGAACATCAACATTGAATGGTGTGCGAGGCGCCTTAGAATCAGCAGGTGCGTTGGTCTATGGCCGTGCAATTATCGCTGGGGTGCAAAATGACGATACTGTGACTGCGGCTAACAGCCCTGTTGCAGGTGTTGCCTTAGTCAACGGTTATCCTGCAGCTGATGTTGCGTCTTTACGTGGTGCCACAGAGCTCGTGGCTGCTGAATGGAATATGGCTGTTAGTACCGCTAATGATGCGCCAGGATTTGGCGCTGTTGGTACTACATCTGTTGTAATTTCACCTGTCGGTACTAATTTAGCTACTACCGAGGCAGATTCGTGTCATGTTGTTTATGTCCAGTCAACAGGTGATGGTATTAAACCGGTTATTACAGTGTATGCTGATGGTTGCTAAGTGGTAACTACTTATGAAATTACAGCACCGCGGCTTTACCTTAATTGAGCTTATTGTGGTGCTGGTATTAATCGGGGTACTCGCTGTTAGCGTAGTGCCCCGTTTTTTTGATGCCTCCGGTACATCGGAATATTTATACCGTGATCAGGCGTTAAATATACTGCGCCGGGTGCAAATACAGGCCATGCAGTGCACCGACTGTGGCTCACAGGGCGTTATAGTACAGAGCGACAGAATATATTCAGGCACTAATGCCTGTTTAAATGATGCCACACACTTATGTATAGCGCCGCGCGATAGCAGCACTATTACGGTAACCAAAACAGGCTTTAATATGCAGCTGAATTTTGACAGCAATGGCCGTCCGTTAAGTAACTGTGCAACAGGTAGCTGCCGGATAACCATTCAGGGCGCAGTGGCACTGCCCATTTGTATAGAAGCCGAAGGCTATATTCACCCATGCTAAAACTCAGCCTGAAACATAGCCGCGGTGTTACCTTAATAGAGCTAATTGTCGGCATAGTGGTGCTGGCCATTAGCTTAAGTATTATTACCTCGGTATTAGGCCCGTTATTTATTAAAACCGCTGATCCCTGGCATCAGGTGCGTGCTGCTGAGCTGGGGCAAAGTTTTATGAATGAAATACTGGGCCGCTCTTATGATCAAAACAGCAGCCGCAGCGGTAGTTTGCTACGTTGTAATGAAACGGGCGCTCAAAGCTGCACTGCTGAGGCAAACTTTGGCCCGGATGGCAGCGAAACCAGGCTGAGTTTTAACGACGTAGATGATTTTCATAATTTTACCGGCACGGGTGAAATTTTTAGCAATATTTTAGATCTCCAGCCAGAACTGTCTGATTATTATCGCAGTTACAAACTTAATGTTACCGTAGCCTATGCTGGCGCGGAATTTGGTTTAAATAACCAGCAGGTTAAAAGAATTACTGTCTTGGTTACTACACCCACCGGTGCGCAAATAGATTTTGCCGCCTACAAAGGAAACTGGTAATGCGCAGCGCCGGTTTTACCCTGATTGAGCTGGTTATTACCATGGTAGTGCTGGCTATACTGGCTCTGGGTATTACCAGCTATATTGGCCTGGGCGCCCGTATGTATACCGACGCCGCCGAGCGTGAGCAGGTGCTGGGGCAAAGCCGCTTTGTTGCTGAGCGGATGGTGCGCGAGCTGCGTAATGCCGTGCCCAATAGCGTGGTGTTTTCCAGCACCAGCAATTGCCTGCAGTTTCGGCCAATTTTATATAGCGGTATCTATACTGCTGCGCCCTTTGAACAAAACGGCACCAGCATGACAGTGATAAGCCCAGATTTACGGGCGGTAAGCCCGCGTACCTATAGTGCAGCAAGCAGGCCGCAGCTGATGGTTTACCCTACCAGCGCAGCAAACTCCGGGGGTAGTGTACCGCTGAATAGTATCAGCACAGTAGATTCTGCCACTGCGCGCTTTACGCTGAATTTTGCTGACTTTCGCTTTGCCCGCCAATCGCCCGAGCAGCGTTTTTATATCGCCGATGCAATAGTGCAGTATTGCCTTGTTGGTGCAGGCAGTGGCCGTTTTAATATCATGCGCAATAATGTGCTTATGGCTGAGGGGTTAAGAGAATCTCAGGTGTTTCGCGTAACTGACGCCGTGCTAACCCGCAACTCGGTGGTGAATATCTTTTTGCAGTTTGGCTATGGTGGCAACGCCGATATGTTTTTTAATTACGAGGTGCATATTCCCAATGTACCTTAACTATCAGAAGCAGCGCGGTAGTGCGCTGGTTATCGCCGTTTTTGTTATCGTTGTTATGCTGGCGCTGGCAGTGGGTTTGTCGCGTCTGCTAATCAGCAGCAGTGAAACTGTAGTATATGAAGTACAGGGCACCAGAGCGCTGTTTGCGGCGCAAAGCGGGCTTGATATTGCGTTAACACAGCTATTTCCGCTAAATGGCAGTGCAGCTGGTTGTGGTGCTGTTACAGCGTCGCGCAGTTTTAATGCTGACAGTTTGCAAAGTTGCAATGTCAGTATCAGTTGCACCCCTTTTACTACTGCTGCGCCAGACAGCATTACTCTGTTTCAGCTTAGCAGCACAGCCGAGTGCACGGCAGGAGGTTTTCAAACCCGTCGCACAGTGCAAATAGAGGTGCGTTGATGTTGGCAATATACCGCTTCGCGATGTTGTGCATAATGCTGTTACCTGTTGGTGCTTATGCAGCCACTTACACTATGGCTTCAAACAGCAGACCGCCTTGTTCCACCAGTTGGAGTGTCAGTAGCAACACCTATACCTGTACCGGAGATGGCCGGGTAACACTGAACAACAATGATATTATCAGCGCTTCAGCTGGCAGCATTACACTGGTTGCTGCGAATGGTTTTCAATTGGGCACTAACGTTACTCTCGGTCGCAATAGCAACAGAGTCAATCTGCAGGCAACCTATGGTAGCGTGGTGGTAGCTGCTAACAGCGTGATCTGGGGAAACGTACAAACTACCAGTGGTGCTATTACACTTACCTCTTCTACGATACATGGCAATGTACAAACCGATGCGACATACAACCATAATGGCGGAGCTGTTAATGGCAACATTAGTGCCAATAATGGGGTTGTGCTGACCAGTGTAACGGTATCGGGTACTGTTACAGCAAACAGTGACGTGAGCCTAACCGGTAGCAGCATAGCGGGTAGGGTAACAAGCAGTTCAAATAAAGTAACGGCTACCAACAGTACCTTGCAAAATGGTGTATACGGCAGTAGCGGTATTCAAATTTCTGGCGGTACCTTAAGTGGTGGCCTTGAATCGGTGTGTAATAATATTGTGCTGACCAATACCACCATGCTGGCCGGTGATATTAAAACTTCACCTCAGCTGGGGTCAGGGTGCGCCGCAGAGCGGGTTGAAATTATCGGCGGCAATATAACCGCCAATATTGTTGGCGGCGCCAATAATGTGATCGTTAGAGACGGTGCTGAGTTTCATGGAAATATCCAGGCCAGATTTAACGTTTTGATCGATGGCAGCACCGTTTTTGGCAATATCAGTGGTGAGAGCGGTTATGCTTTGCAGGAAACCAAGCTTGTAAACTCAGCGGTTTATGGCTCGGTTACCGTTGGTACTTCCTGGGAAAGAATAGTGGGAGAAGGAAATAGCGCAATTTATGGTCAATGTACATATGGCGCAATAACTCCGGCAACACTTTGCTCTCAGCAGGCAGTGCAGTGTTTGGCAGATAACTTTGACAATCCCTTGTCAACCGAAAGCTGGATCACTGCCCGCAGCAGCGGTACTTTTACCCCTTCGGTCGTTAACGGGCGTTTGCGTATGACGCAAAATGTCGGCAACCAGTCAACCTCTGTAACCTATCAGCGTTTATACCCGGCAGCAAATAACCTGGTAGTAGTTGAGTTTGATTATTTAGCCTATGGCGGCAACGGTGCTGATGGTATGGCACTGGTATTGTCAGACGCTACTGTTACACCGCAGCCCGGTGCTTTTGGCGGGCCTTTGGGCTATGGTTTTAAACCGGGTATTCCGGGTTTTTCCGGTGGTTGGCTGGGTTTTGGCCTGGATGAGTATGGTAACTATTCTGCTGAGGGCGGTAGCACCAATGTCGGCAGGCGGCAGCAGTCTGTGGTGGTACGTGGCTCAGGCTCCGGCACCACGGGTTATCGCTATTTACGTGGTACCTGCAATAACGGCACTACTAACACTAATGGTAATTGCCTCACTCCTGCCGTAGATGGCAACCAGAACAACCCGCACCGTTACCGTTTTACTATTGACTCCCGTCAGGCTGGCTCAACCCTGGTGTCTGTGGATCGCAACACAGGCAACGGTTTTGTTAATTTAATTGCGCCTTTTAATGTGCAAGGCCAAACCGGGCAGGCGCCAGTGCCGGAGAACTTCTTCGTTTCCATTACCGGTTCTACCGGTGGTTCTAATAATATTCACGAACTGGATAACCTGAGTATTTGCGCGCAACGGTCTATGCCGGTTGGCCAGCAAATTAATCATATTGAATTAACACACCAGGCAGCGGGCATCGCTTGTGTGGCGTCTGCTGTGCAGGTAAAAGCTTGCCTGAATGCAGATTGCAGTAGCTTGTTTACCAGCCCGGTATCAGTTGATCTTTCTAATTCAGCCGGCAACTGGCAAGCAGATCCAATAACCCTAACCAATGGCGTGGGCACGGCTTATTTAAGGCACCCGGCCGGTGGGGTAGCCACTATAGGGGTAACAGAAACAGTACCGCCAAGAAAAGCCTTTAGCCAAACAGTATGCAAGGTGGGTAACAACAGCAGTAATTGTCAGATCAATTTTGCCAGTGCCGGTTTATTGTTTGCGCAGGCCGATGGGGTTACCCCTCTTAGCCATCAGACCGCCGGTGTTGCTTTTAACGGCGTACTAAGGGCCATTCGCACCAATACCACTACCGGAGCCTGTGAAGCCAGAACCAGTGGCAGCCAAACAGTACGTTTAGGTTTTAGTTGTGAAAATCCGTCCAGCTGTATTGCGGGCCAGCAATTTAGTATTAACAACACCCAGATTGCTGCCAATGGTGCCGCCAGCAGCACTAACCGTAGTAATGTTAATCTGACATTTAATGCCAGCGGCAGTGCTCCGCTTACCATGCGCTATACCGATGTGGGCCAGTTAGCCCTGCACGCCAGCCTGGCGTTGGCGGAGCAATCTCCTGATCCTGCAATAACGCTAAACGGCAGCAGCAATGCCTTTGTGGTGCGGCCGCATACGCTGGCAGTGGTGCAGGCCCTGCGGCAAAACGGTAGCGCTAACCCGGCTACTCAAACCGGTGGTAATGGTTTTGTGGCGGCCGGAGAGCCGTTTAATGTGGTAGTTGAAGCCCGTAACGCTGATGGCCAGGCAACACCAAATTTTGGTAAAGAACTAAACCGGCAAAGAGTAGAGGCGGTATTTAATCAGCTGGTTTATCCATCGTCAGGTAACAACGGAACCCTTAATGGCGGGGTTGTTGACACTGCCACTGCTGCACTTAACGGGCGGCAGACAGTAACAGGCGTCAGCTGGAATGAAGCCGGTAGCATTACACTGCGGGCAAAACTGTTAAATGATACCTATCTTGGCGTTGCCGACATTTCGGCTAAACCGGTAAGTGAAACCGTAGGCCGGTTTTATCCGGATAATTTTGCCCTTGCCAGCAGTGAAGTCAGAAACAGCTGCACCAATTTCAGTTATATGTCGCAACCGGCTCTGACCGTGAATTACCAGTTGGAAGCCAAAGGCCGTGGTGGTAATACGTTGCAAAACTACCACAGTGGTCATTATCCTGCCGGTGCTGCAACTATGCTAACGGTAGCGCAGGACAATAGCACACGGCTGGCGGCAGAGCGATTAGCCGTGCAGGCAGCACAATGGCAGCATGGTGTGTACCGGGTACAGCAGAATAACGTCAGTTTTAACCGGGCAGCAGTGCCTGACGGGCCTTACACCAATATGCAACTGGGGTTGCAGATAGTGTCAGAGCAGGATAGCCGTAATTTTCCGGCATTTACGCTGGGTACTGATGCACTGGCATTAAGCGGTACGCTAAATATGCGCTATGGCCGGCTGGTACTGCAAAACAGCGGCGGCCCGGAGGATGAGCCTGTACCACTGGCTTTTAATACCGAGTACTGGCAGGGCGGGCGTTTTATCAACAACATTGACGATAATTGCAGCCTAATCAGCAACAGTTCAGCTTTACTGAGCACAATAAGCGGCACTCCGGCGCTAAGCATGACAGGTGTGGGCGGTGTGGTACAAACTGGCCGCTTCCCCGCACAGTCTTTAACGCTGGCGCCACCTGGTATTCCCGGTGTCTGGCAGGTTGAATATATGGCAGAACCCTGGTTGCAATATTACTGGCGTGGCGCTTCGGCGAATTATCAACAAAACCCGCAGGCAGAGATTATGTTTGGCCGTTTTCGCGGTAACCCAAGGCAAATTTTCTGGCGTGAACTATTCCGTTAAACGCCAGCCTAATGCAGGCTGAGCGCTGGTAAGTGGTTGCTGACAGATAAATGCAGGCAATACTTGGTTTAATTGCATAAAAATGTAAGATAAGGCTATTCACACGCTGGCGAGTTACTTAGAATAAACGCCGCTATATTTACCATTGCTGCGACCTTAGTGCGGTGCAGTGCTGACCTGCCTTTGGCGGCTCAGGTTTATAAGGATCCGGTTTCTTCATGTTTAATAAATTGCGTGGCCTCTTTTCAAACGATTTATCCATCGACTTAGGTACTGCCAATACGCTGATTTACGTTAAAGATCAGGGCATAGTACTGAATGAACCCTCAGTTGTTGCAATTCGTCAGGAACGTGCTGGCGGGCCAAAAAGTGTTGCGGCGGTAGGCCATGCAGCAAAACGTATGCTTGGGCGCACCCCCGGCAATATCAAAGCGATACGCCCGATGAAAGATGGCGTTATTGCCGACTTTTACGTCACAGAAAAAATGCTGCAGCATTTTATCCGTCAGGCGCACAGCAATAGTTTTCTGCGCCCCAGCCCGCGCGTGCTGGTGTGTGTGCCTTGTGGCTCTACCCAGGTAGAACGCCGGGCGATCCGTGAATCGGCCCAGGGAGCCGGTGCACGCGAAGTGTATTTAATTGACGAACCTATGGCCGCCGCTATCGGTGCCGGCTTGCCGGTATCAGAAGCTACTGGTTCTATGGTGGTTGATATTGGTGGTGGTACTACTGAAGTGGCCATTATCTCGTTAAATGGTGTGGTGTATTCGTCTTCTGTGCGCATTGGTGGCGACAAGTTTGACGATGCCATCGTTAACTATATCCGCCGCAATTACGGCATTTTAATTGGCGAAGCCACTGCCGAGCGCATTAAAACCGAAATAGGCTCAGCCTATCCCAGCGACGACGTACTGGAAATTGAAGTGCGTGGCCGTAACCTGGCCGAAGGTGTACCGCGCAGCTTTACCATGACCAGCAATGAAATTTTAGAAGCACTGCAAGAGCCGTTAGCCGGTATTGTCAGCGCAGTAATGGTTGCGCTGGAGCAATCACCACCTGAGCTGGCATCTGATATTTCTGAGCGTGGTATGGTACTAACCGGTGGTGGTGCTTTACTGCGCGATCTGGACCGTTTACTGATGGAAGAAACCGGTATTCCGGTAGTAGTGGCTGACGACCCGCTAACGTGCGTGGCGCGTGGTGGCGGTAAGGCACTGGAGATGATCGATATGCATGGTGGTGATGTGTTCAGTTATGACTAACTGAGCCATCGCCGGTGCAGGCAGCGTTATGAATCAAAGTTATAGTCGGGGCTCGTCACTGCCACTGCGGCTTTTTCTGGCCGTAGTGTGCAGTGCTGGGCTGATGTTTCTTGATCGTTACACCGACAGTTCAACCCAGCTTCGCAGTTATCTTACTACCGCAGTAAGCCCGTTGTTTTATGTTGCCAGCTTGCCGGAAACCCTGTTTTCCGGCGCGTCAGAACAATTTATGTCGCAGCAGGCCGTGCTGGACGAAAACGCCCGTTTAAAAGAAACCCTGCTGCAACAAAGTGGCCAGCTACAGCTATTGCGCTATTTACAGCAAGAGAATGAAAAACTACGGGCTTTGCTTGGCTCTTCTGCGGTAATTGAAGATAAACGGCTGGTGGCGGAAGTGCTGGCGGTTTACAGCCACCCGTTCAGCCATCAGGTAGTGCTGAATAAAGGCACTAAAGATGGTGTAACTGAACACCAGGCGGTCATTGATGATCAGGGCATCGTGGGCCAGATTGTCAGTGCTGGCCCCACCAGCAGCCGGGCGCTGCTGATTTCCGATAATACCCACGCTATTGCCGTGCGGGCAGAGCGTACCGGTGTGCGTGCTATTGTGGAAGGCTTGGGCCAGTGGGATGTACTGCGCGTAATGCACCTGCCACACAGTACTGATATTCGCGAAGGTGACAGGTTGTTAACGTCCGGGCTGGATGGCCGCTTCCCTGAAGGGTACCCGGTGGCAAGGGTTGCGAAAATAAGCCAGGACGCCAGCCAACCTTTTATGGTGGTGTATGCTGAGCCCTATGCCTTACTCGATCGCATCCGCCATGTACTATTGTTATCCAATACGCCGCGCATGCCAGAGCCGCCAGAAGAGCCCGCGGCTGGCGCTGTACCACAGGAGCAACCCTGATGCGAAAAGCTGGCCGCATTGGCTTTATTTATCTGTCGTTATTTGTGGCGCTGATCCTGACAGTCATGCCCATGCCGCAGCTGGTAAAGCTGGCCCGGCCCGATTGGGTACTGCTGGTGCTGATGTACTGGGCCATGGCCTTGCCGCAGCGGATCAGTGTTGGTACGGCGTTTTTCAGTGGTTTTATTGTTGATGTGCTGGTGGGCACTGTACTTGGTGTTAATGCGCTGGCGTTTTCAGTGGTGATTTTTATTGTTGCCCAGCACCATCTTAAGATCCGTAATTTCTCCGTGGTGCAGCAGTCTTTACTACTGGGGTTATTGCTGGCACTGTATCAGTTACTGCTATTCTGGCTTAGCCATTTTCTCACCGGCGTATACTTTATGCCGCAGTATCTGTGGCCGGTTATTACCGGTATGCTGGTGTGGCCCTGGTTGTTCTGGTTACTGCGGCGCTATCGCCGACAGTTGAAAATTCAATGAGTTATCCACGTATTGCCTTAGCTTCTTCTTCTCCTCGCCGGCGTGAATTACTGGCGCAGCTCGGTGTAGATTTTCAGCTGGTGAAAGCTGATATCGACGAAACACCCTATCCAAATGAACCTCCCAGGCTGTATGTGACCCGCTTAGCGCGGCAAAAAGCACTGGCTGGGCTGGCATGTTTAACCACAGCAATGCCTGTGCTGGGCGCCGATACTATAGTGGTAGCCAATAATGAAATTTTGGGTAAGCCAGCCGATTTTGCCGAGTTTAACCGCACTATGCAGTTATTGTCTGGCCGCAGCCATAAAGTGATGACAGCCGTGGCGCTGGTAAGCAGTGAGCGCACTTTACAGCAATTGGTTAGCACCGAAGTGTATTTCAGGACATTAACTGCGCAAGATATTGACAGCTACTGGCAAAGTGGCGAGCCGCACGATAAAGCCGGCGGTTATGGTATTCAGGGGCTGGCGGCAAAGTTTGTCCAACGCATTAATGGTAGCTATACCGCCGTAGTGGGCCTGCCATTATGTGAAACCGAACAATTATTACAGCAGTGGCAGGAGCCGGTATGAGCGCAGAACTACTACTGAATGTGACACCCAGTGAAACCCGGGTTGCTTTAATAGAAAACGGCGTACTGCAGGAGCTGCATATAGAGCGTCAGGCAAAACTGGGTTTGGTGGGCAATATGTATGTTGGTAAAGTCAGCCGGGTGCTGCCTGGCATGCAAGCTGCTTTTGTTGATATTGGCCTGGATAAAGCCGCGTTTTTACATGCATCAGATATAGTACAGCACGATAGCCTGGCCGAGCTGGAAGCCAAACCGGCAGTCAGTAAGGATATTCGTGTGCTGGTGCGCGAAGGGCAGTACTTATTGGTGCAGGTGGTGAAAGATCCGCTGGGCACCAAGGGCGCGCGTTTAACAACCGACATTACCTTACCGTCGCGTTATCTGGTGTTTATGCCTGGTTCGCCGCATGTTGGCGTATCGCAGCGGTTGGAAAGCGAAGGCGAGCGTCAGCGTTTAAAAGATATTGTCAGCCAGAATCTGGATGACAGCGGTGGCTTTATCGTGCGAACTGCTGCCGAAGGCGCCAGCGCTGAAGAGCTGGCACAGGACGCCAGATTTCTGAAAAAGCTGTGGGCCAAAATAGTTAAACGTAAACAGAAAACCCGTAAAGAAGGCGTGGTATACGAAGATTTAACCCTGACGTACCGTATTTTGCGTGACTTTGTTGGCGCCGATCTGGAGCGGGTACGGGTAGATTCCAAGCTGACCTTCCAGCAACTGACCGCATTTTGCGAAGAGTTTATTCCGCATTTATCGCCATTGCTGGAGTACTACCCCGGTGAGCGGCCGATTTTTGATATGTTTGATGTTGAAAATGAAATTCAGCGCGCGCTGGAGCGCAAGGTACCACTGAAAAGCGGTGGTTATCTGATCATCGACCAAACCGAAGCAATGACCACCATCGATGTGAACACCGGTGCTTTTGTTGGCCATCGCAATTTAGAAGAAACCATTTTTAATACCAATACTGAAGCTACCCAGGCTATTGCCCGTCAACTGCGGCTGCGTAATCTGGGGGGTATTATTATTATCGACTTTATTGATATGCAAAGCGCAGAGCATAAACGCCGGGTATACCACAGTTTAGAGCTGGCATTGGCACGTGACAGAGCCAAAACCAATATTCACGGCTTCTCGGCGCTGGGTCTGATAGAGATGACCCGCAAAAGAACCCGCGAAAGTCTGGAACATATCCTCTGTTCAGAGTGTCATGTATGTAAGGGCCGTGGCAGTTTAAAAACCGTTGAAACGGTGTGTTTTGAAGTGCTGCGCGAAATCGTCAGGGTAAACCGGGCTTATGCCGCCGACAAATTTGTCGTGTATGTGTCGCCGGCAGTAAAAGATGCCTTAACCAACGACGAGTTTCACAGCCTGGCCGAAGTGCAGGTGTTTATTGGTAAACAAATCAGTATTCACACTGAACCTTTATACACGCAGGAACAATTTGATGTGGTGATGATGTAGTGCAACGCACAAAACTGGTATGTTTTTATTGTTTACATAAGTTCTGGCTGGCACTGGCTGTTACGCTGGTGCTGCTGGCTGTGTTGATCTCCGTTTTGCGTTACACCCTGCCTCATGCCGACAGTTACAAGCACCATATTGAACAACTGATTAGCAGCCGTTACGGCGCCGATGTCAGCATTGGTGAGCTCAGTGCCGGCTGGCAAAAGTATGGCCCGGCGCTGTTGCTGCGCGATGTTAAGCTGTTGGATAGCAGCGGCCAATTACAGCTGAGTATCAGTGAAACCCGGGTACGGCTGGATTTTTGGCGCAGCCTGAGTAACTGGCAACTGACAGCGCAACATTTTGAACTCAGTGGCCTGCAGTACTATATTGACGCCGACAGTCTGCTAAGCAGCGAGGGCGCGACAGCACTGGACAGCGCCCCAGTTTTTGCTGCGCTGGAGCAATTGTTTTTTCAGCAGCTGACCTATTTCTCTGTAGTAGACAGCCAACTGATACTGCAAAATGATCACAACCCGGATCTGGTTGTAGATATTAAACAGCTGGACTGGGCTAACCGCGGCAACCGGCATCAGGGCTATGGCGATTTAGCACTGGCTGGTGTTACAGCCAATACGGTGTCATTTATTCTCGATTTACACGGCGATACGCTGGAAGATGCCAGCGGCCAGCTGTATCTGGAAAGCGACAAGCTGGACGTTTTGCCATGGTTTCGTACCCTGTTACCCCCCAGCCAGAAACTGCAGCAGGCCAGCATCAATTTTAAAGCCTGGGGCAAGGTAGACAACGGTTTGCTGCAACGGATACAGGTAGAGCTGGCTGATAACAGCGTAAGCTGGCACCGCGGCGACACAGCTCATAGCCTGCAACTGGGGCCGGGGCAGTTGTTATGGCAGCCGGCAGCAGATGGCTGGGTATTACATTCCGGGCCGTTAACCTTGTCGGATCAACAACAGCGCTGGCAAGGGCTGCAGTTTCAGCTGCAGCGCAGTGAACAACAGTGGCTGGGGCAGGTAAATAACTTTTCACTTAATGCCATTACACCGCTGGCGAACCTGCTGGCAGACGATATCAGTATCTTGCAACAACTTGTGGCGTATCAGCCCGCCGGTGACATACAGCAGTTGCAATGGCGCTTTGCCGATCAACAGTGGCAGCTGCAGGGCCGGTTAGATAATGTCAGTTCGCTGGCACAGGGCGATATTCCCGGTGTCAGTAATATGCGCGGCGATTTTATTGCCACGCCAACGCTGGCCAGAATACAGCTTGAAAGTTTAGGCGGTGAGTTAAGCTGGGATGGCCTGTTCAGTGAGGCCACCGCTTACGATGTGTTGTCGGCCAGGGTGTATTTACACAACGTAGCCGGTAACTGGCAGCTGAGTATACCGCAGCTGAGTATGCACAGCGCCGATTTGCAGTTAGACGCCAGTATCAAACTAACCGACGAGCTAAGCATTCTGGCCCGGTTGCAGCAGCTTGATGCCAGCCGGGCAGCGCATTATTTTCCGCAGCGCTATATGCCGCAAAGTGTGCGCGAATATCTGAGCGACGCCATTATCAGTGGCCGGGTAAACAACGCCACTATGCTATGGCAGGGTAAACCGGCGGAGTTTCCTTACACCGAACAACAAGGCGTGTTTCAGGTACTGACACAACTGGACCAAGGCCGTTTTGCCTTCGCCCCTGATTGGCCGCAAATAGAAGATTTAAGCGCGCAGCTATGGTTTGAAAATGCCGCCATGACTATTAAATCTGCAGCGGGCAGCTTAAACGGTATTGAACTTGAACAGGGCGTTAGCGCCGTGATCCCAAATCTGTTTGATGCGCAAACCCTGGATATCCATATTCAGCGCCAGGTACAAGCCAGTGCTGTTACTGAGTTAATGCTGCAATCGCCGTTACACGATAGCCTGGGTAAAACACTGCAGCACCTTGGTGCGCAAGGGCTGGCCGACGGTGATGTCACGCTGGCTGTCGGGCTGAAGCAAACTGCAGTGCTGGCCAGCGGCACGGTCAGTTTTACTGACGCCAGCCTTAACCTGCAGGCACCGGCAATGCAGGTGCAACAGCTTACAGGCAGCCTGAGCTTTGCAAATGAAAAAATCCGCGCCGATAAACTGCAGTTAAGCTGGCGCGGCCTGCCGGTTACGGCCGCCCTGCAGGGCGAAAATACTGCCGATGGTTACCAACTGGCGCTGCAGTTAAATGGCGGCCAGAACAGCCAGCAATTATTGCAGGCGCTACATGCCCCGGCTGCTACTCTGGTAGCCGGTACAACCGACTGGCAATTGCAGCTGGCGTTGAACCTGGCAGCGGATGACATAAATTATCAGGCCCAGCTGCGCAGCAATTTGCACAACACCGCTTTGTTGCTGCCTGCGCCCTACACCAAAGCTGAAGATGAAACAGCAGAGCTAACGCTAACCGTAACCGGTAACAGCGCGCAATCGGCCATAGCGCTTGGATACATTCAACAAAATGATGCCCAACAGCTGCACTTTAATGCTTTATTGCAACACGATACCCAGCAACTACGTCGCGCCCACCTTAGTCTGGGCCAGCAAGAGCCCGTGCCCGCGGCGGACGAGTTTACTATCAGCATTAACTTACCTGAGCTGGATTTTCTGGCCTGGTTTGATTTGATAAAGCTGCAGCTGGATGCCAGTGCCAGCGATACCGGGCAGCACTTTTTTCCACGCTTAGCTCAGGTGCGCGGTAAGGTAGCGCAACTGGACGTAGCGCCGGGGGTGAGGCTGCACAATACGGTGTTTGACGCTGAACAGCTGCCACAGCACTGGCAATTGCAGTTAAATGGTACTGAGCTGGCCAGCCGCTGGCAATTTAATAAAGACTGGCAGCAGCAGGGTATAGTGGCTGCTTTTGATTACCTGCATTTGCCACTGAGTGAAACGGTCAGTGCCAGTGAGCAGGCAGCCAAAGTAACCGAAAAGCTGGCACTGACAGCCCAGCGCTGGCTGTTAGAGTTGCCACCGTTAACGCTAAGTTGCGCCGATTGCAGCATTGGTAACTATCGTTTTGGCCAGGTGGAAGCCCAGGCTCACAGTAGCGCAGAGCGCTGGGAGCTCACCAAACTGAATGCGCGCTATAAAAGACACCAGCTAAATGTACAGGGTTTCTGGCAAGACGACGGCAGCGCCGGTTACAGTGAGTTCACCGGCCAGCTGCAAAGCCCGAATATTGGCGCCATGCTGGCAGAGTTTCAGCTGACATCCGCCATTGCCGGCAGCAATGCCGACATTAAGTTTGCGCTGAACTGGCCAGGTGCGCCTAACCAGTATGCCGTGGCCGATTTATCCGGCAATGTCAGTTATACGCTGGGTGAGGGCTCGTTAACTGAAGTCAGCGATCAGGGTTCACGGCTGTTTTCTATCTTCAGCCTTGACTCACTGGTGCGCAAACTGCGGCTGGATTTTCGAGACGTATTCGCCAAAGGCTTTTTTTACAACAAAATGAGCGGTAATCTGGCTATTGCAAAAGGGGTGGCGCAAACCAGCGATGCCAGTATTGATGGCGTGCCGGGCAACTTACAAATTCAGGGCTATGCCGACTTGGTAAGCAAACAACTGGATTATCAGATGGCGTTTTCACCTAAAGTGACCTCCAGTTTGCCGGTGATTATTGCCTGGATGGTAAACCCGGCTACCGGGCTGGCGGCACTGGCGCTGGATGAAGTGTTTCAAAGTGCAGAAGTGATTTCGAAAATTAATTTTACCGTTACCGGTAGCTTCGAGCAGCCAGTGGTTACTGAAGTAAACCGCCATAGTACAGAAATCCCGGTGCCGGTGCGGATTGCCCAGCCCGAGGCTATTATTCAGCTGCCGGCAGCAACACAACCTGATCCCGAAAGGAACAAACCCCATGGCTAACTGGCGTGTATCGGCCATTCAGCTAACCAGTACACCTGATCCTGCACAAAACCTGGCGCAGGTAGCACTGTACCTGCAACAGCTGGCAGATACTTATGCCGACGGCCTGCCGCATTTAGTGGCACTGCCGGAATGCTTTGCTGTGTTTGGTGGACGCGACGGTCTGCAATTGCAGTATCAGGCGCCGTTGGGGCAGGGTGTTATTCAGCAGGGCTGTGCTGCACTGGCCAAACAGTTTGGCGTGTATTTACTGGCAGGCTCTTTACCCACCAGCAGCCCAGAGCCGCAGCGTTTTAGTGCCAGCAGTATCTTATTTGCGCCGGATGGCAGCATAGTGGCCGATTACCAGAAAATGCATTTATTTGATGTTGAAGTAAGCGACAGCACCGGCAGTTACCGCGAATCGGCCAGCACCTATCCGGGGCAGAAAATCACGCTGGTGGAACTGGCTGAGTTAAAGCTTGGCCTGACTATATGCTATGATGTGCGTTTCGCAGGCCTGGCGCAGGCGTTAGCCAGTAAAGGCATGAACCTGCTGACAGTGCCGTCGGCTTTTACTAAGGTTACCGGCGAGGCACACTGGCATACGTTGCTAAGAGCGCGGGCGATAGAAAATCAGTGCTTTGTGCTGGCACCCAACCAAACCGGCGTGCATGCCAATGGCCGCGAAACTTACGGCCACAGCCTGATTATCGATCCCTGGGGCCGGGTACTGGCTGATGCCGGTACTGCAACGGGCTGGGTATCAGCAAAAATAGATTTAACTGACGTTGTGCAGCTGCGGCAAAGCATGCCACTGGCGCAACATAACCGATTTAACAGTGAGCTCAAACCATGACTGCACCAGAGCAGAACCTGATCACCGCTTCCGAGCTGACCGCTGCTGATTTACAGCAAACGCTGGGCTATTTATTTGACCATCAGCTCGACTTTGCTGATTTGTATTTTCAATCCAGCGTGCATGAATCCTGGGTACTGGAAGACGGTTTGGTTAAAGACGGTTCTTTTAATATTGAACGTGGTGTGGGCGTGCGCGCTATCAGCGGTGAAAAAACCGGTTTTGCCTATGCCGACACCATCAGCGCTGCGGCATTAAAGCAGGCAGCAACAGCGGCACGCGGTATCGCCGCGCAGGGCCAGAATGGCAGCGTAAAAGCTTTTAGCAAAAGCAGTAACAGCAATATCTATTTACCGTGCGAGCCGCTGCAGAGTTTAACCAATACCGACAAAGTGGCCCTGCTGCACCAGATTGAAGCCTATATCCGCACGCTGGATAACCGCGCCGAACAGGTGATGGTAAGTATCTCCGGCGTGTATGAAGAGATACTGGTGGCGGCTACCGATGGCACCTACGCCAGTGATATCCGCCCGCTGGTGCGGTTAAACTGTTCCGTGTTGTTGCAACAGGGCGACCGGCGCGAGCGTGGCAATGCCGGTGGCGGTGGCCGCACCGATTACAGTTACTTCTACGAGCTTGTTGATGGCACACCGCGCTGGCAGCACTATGCCCGCGAAGCCATACGCCAGGCCCAGGTTAATTTAACCGCCATCGATGCACCGGCCGGTACTATGCCGGTAGTACTGGGCAGCGGCTGGCCGGGAGTGTTACTGCACGAGGCCGTAGGCCATGGCCTGGAAGGCGATTTTAACCGTAAGGGCTCATCGACATTTTCTGGCCGCATTGGCGAGCAGGTGGCGTCGAAGCTGTGTACTATTGTTGATGACGGCACTCTGGCGCACCGCCGTGGTTCGCTGAATATCGACGATGAAGGCGTACCCAGCCAGCATAATGTGCTGATCGAAAACGGTATTTTAAAAGGCTATATTCAGGACAAACATAACGCCATGCTAATGGGCGTGGCGCCAACCGGTAATGGCCGGCGCGAGTCGTTTGCCAATCTGCCGATGCCGCGTATGACGAACACCTATATGCTGGCCGGCCAGAGCGATCCGGCTGAGATTATCGCCAGCGTGAAAAAGGGCATTTATGCGCCTAACTTTGGTGGTGGCCAGGTAGATATTACCTCGGGTAAGTTTGTGTTTTCGGCCTCTGAAGCCTACTTAATTGAAAACGGCAAAATTACTGCACCGATTAAAGGCGCAACCTTAATTGGTATGGGGCCGGAGGCGATGCAGCAGGTATCGATGGTAGGTAACGACTTAGCACTGGACGCCGGCGTAGGTGTTTGCGGTAAGCAGGGCCAAAGCGTACCGGTAGGTGTGGGCCAGCCGACATTAAAACTGGATGCCATTACCGTAGGTGGCACCCAGCACTAAATAACAGGCAAAGCCGCGTTAAGGCGGCATTTAAACCAAAACAACAGCAGGAAATAAAATAAGATGGCAGCGTTTGGCACTGTGTTTGTCCCAGAGATGGTGATCTCCCGTTATGAGCAATCCGGCTGGAGCCAGCCAAAAATGGTTCCGGTTGACAGCATCAGCCTGCACCCGGGCGCGCATGTGCTGCATTATTCCAGCACCTGCTTTGAAGGCTTAAAAGCGTTTCGCCATGCTGATGGCGGCATTTATGTGTTCCGCATGGACCGCAACGTAAACCGTTTGCAGCAAAGTAGCGAGCTGCTGTCTCTGCCCAAAGTAGACGGCGCCATGCTAAGCCGGATGATTCTGGATATTGTTAAGCACTATGCTGCAGAGGTGCCGACTCCACCTGGCTCTATGTATATCCGCCCGACGCATATCGGTACTGAGGCGTCTATCGGCAAAGCCGCGGCACCGAGCCTGGAATCCATGCTGTATGTGTTGTTATCACCGGTAGGTGATTATTTTGCCGGTGGCGCCAAGCCGCTGCGTTTGCTGCTGGAAGATAACGCCCGCTGTGCCGCCCATATGGGTATGGTAAAAAGCGGTGGTAACTATGCCAGTGCACTGCAGCCCATTATGAAAGCCCGCGCCGCAGTGCAGGCCGATCAGGTGCTGTTTTGCCCTAATGGCGACGTACAGGAAACCGGCGCAGCTAACTTTTTGCTGATCGACGGCAATGAAATTATTACCAAAGCACTGGATAGCTCGTTCTTACACGGCGTAACGCGTGATTCTATTTTAACGCTGGCGCGCGACCGCGGTATGAAAGTATCCGAGCGTGAGCTAACGGTAGATGAGCTGCTGGAGCGCGCAGCAAAACCGGGCACAGAAGCTGCTTTATCGGGGACCGCTGCGGTATTAACGCCGGTAGGTACGCTGATCCATAACGGTAAAGAATATCAGGTGGGCTCAGGTGAAGCTGGCAGTACTACCAATGCACTGCGCCAGGCACTAAATGATATTCAGTGGGGCAAAGCTGAAGATAAACATGGCTGGTTAACCAAAGTTTGTTAAGTCGGGTTTGCTGAGATTGGAATTCTGCTGTGCTCGCCACAGTGGAATTCGGGGCAATCCTGCCCCTCATCTGGCGGGCCAGCTTGCGCTGACGGCATTCGTTCCTGACGAATGCCTCACCCGCCTTCGCTAACGCGAAAATGATCTGTGGCTGTGCGCAACGGCATCCCAATCTGGCTCTGTTAGCACAACGGAGTTGTAGCCGTTAAACTACTCTTGAATAATCAATGGCTTAATTAGCTGGAATAACTCGCGGAACGCTTTAGGCGGCTGCTGTTTTTCCTGCTCTTTTTTCGCATTGCGAATAAGCTGGCGCAACTGCTGTACGTCAACATCAGGGTAGGCGGCAATAAAGTCGGTTAAGGTGTCATTGTCGGCCAGCAGCTTATCGCGCCATTGCTCTACTTTATGAAACTGCCGTGTGGCCGCTTGGTTGGTGTTACGCAATACCGCTAACGCCTGTTCTATCGGCTCCAGCTCACGGGTACGCATTAAACGGCCAATAAACTGAATATGGCGGCGCAGTGCTTCCCGCTTATTGCTTAGCTTGTCGGCCAACTGCAGCGCATCTTTTAACTCGTCATCCAGTGGTACTTTGGCGCGGGCCGCCGCACTTAACGACACCAGCTCTTCGCCCAGCTTTTGTAACTCGTGCATCTCACGCTTTACCTGTGATTTACTCTTACCTTCTTCTTCATCCCAGGTATCGCCGTTAATAAAATCGGTCATGCTTGCTTCACTCTTAACAATAATGCCGCTAAGTATACATGATAGTGCAGCGCAGCAGCAGCCAGCTTACGCAGACTATGATAAGCTTGTGGCAAATAATTTAGCTGAACAGACATTATGCAAGTAACTCAACCAACTATCTGGCAGGAAATTGACGAAGTAAAGCAGGCTGTAGCTGAAGTGCTGGCCCATGCCAAACAACTGGGTGCCAGCACGGCTGAAGCCTCAATGAGCCGCACCAAAGGTTTAAGTGTAGAAACGCGCCATGGCGAAGTAGAAACAGTAGAATTTAACCAGGACGGCGGCTTGGGCATCAGCCTGTATTTCGGCCAGCGTAAAGGCTCGGCGTCTACTGCCGATTTAAGCCCGCAGGCACTGCGCCGCGCGGTTGAAGCCGCTGCCGATATTGCCCGTTATACTTCTGAAGATCCGCATACTGGCTTGGCTGACGCCAGCTGGCTGGAAATGTCACCGCCGGATCTGGATTTATATTACCCCGACAGCATCAGCACCGACGAAGCCATAGCGCTGTGTGCATCCTCTGAAGAGGCGGCTTTTGCCACCGACAAACGTATTACCAACTCTGAAGGCGCGTCGTTCTCAACGCATCAGGGGTTAAAGGTGTACGGCAACAGCCATGGCCAGTTAGTGGGTTATCCCAGCTCACGCCACAGCTTTAGCTGTGTGGTAATAGGCGAAGATGGCGACGACATGCAGCGTGACTACAGCTTTACCGTAGCACGCCAGTACAGCCAGTTACTGGACCCAAAACAAATTGGCCGTGAAGCCGCGCTGGAAACTATCGCCCGTTTAAATGCCCGTAAAATTGCCACACAAAAAGTACCGGTAATTTTTCGCGCAGATATTGCCAGCAGCTTGTTTGGCCATTTGGTGTCGGCTATTGGCGGTGGCGCCATTTACCGTAACTCCAGCTTTTTAGTGGATAAAGTCGGCCAGCAAATTATGGCGCCAGGCATAACTATTGTTGAACAGCCGCATTTAAAACAAGCGCTGGCCTCCAGCCCGTTTGATGGCGAGGGCGTAAAAACCCGCGACTTAGCGGTAATTGAGCAGGGCGTACTGACTACCTACCTTACCAGCACTTACTCTGCCCGTAAGCTGGGTATGGCCAGCACCGGCCATGCCGGCGGCATTCATAACTGGCTGGTAAGCCACGGTGATGAAGATTTGCTGCAACTGTGCCGTAGTATGGGCAAAGGTTTACTGGTTACCGAACTGATGGGCCAGGGTGTAAATACCGTAACCGGCGATTACTCGCGTGGTGCAGCCGGTTTTTGGGTAGAAAACGGCGAAATTCAGTTCCCGGTATCTGAAGTGACTATTGCCGGTAACCTAAAAGATATGTTGATGAATATCAGTGCCGTGGGTAACGACGTTGACCGCCGTGGCGGGGTATTAACCGGTTCGGTACTGATCAATCAGATGCAGGTGGCCGGTAGTTAGTTTACTGGTAGCCAAGAAAAAGCCCCGCTAAATCAGCGGGGCTTTTTAATGTATCACAGGCAGGCGGCTAACTGGTTTACTCACATCAACGCGCCGTAAATACGTCCCTGTAGGCTCGACTCAGGCATCCATGCCTTCAACGGTTGATTTAGAGTAAACCAATATCCGCCAAGATATTAATCTACTTTGGTTTTCAGGCCACGGCGGATTAACAGTGCATCGGTAGTAGGCTCCTGACCACGGAAGGCTTTGTAAGACTCCATTGGTGGGCGCGAGTTACCAACAGACAGAATGTTTTTCCGGTAATTCTGGCCGTTTTCCAGCTTTAAACCACCTTGTTGCTGCACATAAGCGTAAGCATCAGCCGCTAAAATTTCACTCCACATATAGGCATAGTAACCGGCAGAATAGCCGCCGCCCATAGAGTGTGAGAAGAAGGTAGATTTATACCGCGGTGGTACTGCAGCTAAATTTACACCGTGTTTTTTCAGTGCAGCCGCTTCAAAAGCGTTAACATCCTGCAGTGGCTCATCTGCCGACAGTGAATGCCATTCCATATCCAACAGCGCAGCAGACATATATTCCAGCGTGTCAAAACCCTGGTTGAAACTGCGTGAGTTCATTACTTTTTGCAGCAGTTCAGCCGGAATTGGCTCGCCGGTTTCATGGTGCTTAGCGTAGTTAGCGATCACTTCAGGGTGTGCTGCCCAGTCTTCTTCAAACGTAGACGGAAACTCAACAAAGTCGCGTGATACTGAAGTGCCGGCCAGAGTCGGGTATTTCACGTCTGAGAACATGCCGTGTAAACCGTGGCCCAGTTCGTGGAACATCGTCGTGACGTTGTCATAACTTACCAGGGTAGGCTGACCTTCAGGTGCTTTTGGAATGTTCATTACGTTAACCACTACCGGTTTTTGGCCAGTTAAATGTGACTGACCAACAAATGAGCTCATCCAGGCGCCACCACGTTTGCCTTCGCGGGCGAAGTAATCGGCGTAGAAAATTGCCAGGCTGGTGCCGTCGGCATCAAACAGCTCGTAGGCGTCAACATCCGGGTGGTAGGTGGGTAAATCCGGCCGTGGTTTAAAGGTAATACCGTATAAACGGTTAAAGGTGAAAAACACGCCGTCTTTTAATACGCGGTTAAACTCAAAGTATTGTTTAACTTCGTTTTCGTCCAGATCAAACTTAGCCTGGCGTACAAACTCGGCGTAGTATTCCCAGTCCCACGGTTGTAGCTCAAAATCACCGCCTTGTTGCTTGATCATTTCCTGAATGGCAGCCGCTTCCTGGTTGGTGTTGGCCACTACTGCAGGCACCATACTGCCTAACATATCAAACACCGCTTGTGGTGTTTTTGCCATTTGCGCTTCCAGGCCATAGCTGGCCCAGTTGTCATAGCCTAGCAGTTTGGCGCGCTCAGCACGCAGCTGGGCTAAACGGGCTACCAGTGGGCGGTTGTCGGTTTCGCCGCTTTGCGCGCGGTTAGCAGAGGCTTCCCATACCCGTTTACGCAGCTCGCGGTTACTCAGTTGCGACAATACCGGCTGGCGCGTGGTGTTGGTAATGCTCAACAGGTATTTACCTTCGTGGCCGGCATCTGTAGCAGCTTTGGCGGCAGCGGTAATATCTGAATCTGATAAGCCTTCCAGCTCATCTTTAGTATCAACGATAACGGCGATATTTTTGGTTTCAGCCAGCAGGTTTTGTGAGAACTGGTTAGTGAGCTTAGAGTGCTCTTCATTCAGCGCGCGAATAGCGGTTTTTTGCTCTTCAGTCAGTTGGGCACCGGCACGCACAAAGCGCTCGTAATACACTTCAATTAAGCGCACTGACTCGCTGTCCAGCTTGAGCTCGTTACGTTGCTGGTACAGGTTTTTAATGCGGGCAAATAACTGTGGGTTTAAGTTAATGTTGTCTGAGTGCGCGGCCATTTTAGGTGCCAACTCTGACTGAATGCTACGCCGCTCCGGGTTAGAATCTGAACCCGCCAGGTTATAAAATACACGAGAAACCCGGGTTAATAACTCGCCGCTTTTTTCCAGCGCTACCAGCGTGTTTTCAAAGGTGGCTGGCTCCGGGTTGCTGGCAATGGCCTGCACTTCGGTCATGTGCAGCTTCATGCCTTCTTCAAAGGCGGGCAGGAAATGCTCATCTTTTATTTCAGTAAAGTTTGGTGCTTCGTACTGCAGCATACTTTTTGCAAATAACGGGTTAGTTGAAGTCACATCGGCCACCGGTGCAGCATCTTGCTGCGTCTGAGTTTGAGTGGTGTCGGTTTGTTGTGGCGCCGTGTTGTCTGAGCAGGCGGTAAGCGCCAGTACAGTGCCAACGGCCGTGGCAATAAGCGTTTTACGCATGAGTATCTCCCTGGAAGATGTAAAGCTTTGTTGTAATAATTGCGCCTTAGCGCAGGCTGCCTGACCGAGTATGCCAAAAATACTCAGCGATAAACCAAGTTTGCAGCCACACGCCAACAAATTAAGACAAAAACCGGCTCAGGGCAACTGTCCTGGCTGAATTGATGCATCAAATGGCAGTTCTATATAAAAACAGCTGCCCTGCGGCGTATTGGGCATATAACCAATGCTGCCATGCATATGGCCAATCAGGCTTTTACTCACGGCCAAACCCAGGCCGCTGCCACCATGCATGCGGCTGTCAGAACTATCGGCCTGGCTAAAGCGGCTAAATAATTTAGGCACAAATTGCTCGCTGATACCCACCCCCTGATCGGCAATGACTACCCTTAGCTGGTGCTGGCGCAGCTGTACACTTACCTGCACTGTGCTGTTTGGCGGTGAAAACTTTACTGCGTTACCCAATAAATGCAGTAACACCTGCTTTAAACGCAGGCTATCGGCCTGCACCTGTGCCTGTTGCAGCTCGGGGGGGCAAAGCAGCACTAACCCAATACGCTGTGGCTGTGCCAGCACCTTGTTGTCGTCAATACATTGCTGCAGTAGTGGCAGCAGCGGCAGCCTAGTTAACTGAAACTGCATATTGCCGCTGGCCAGCTTTTCTACATCCAGCAGCGTATTTACCAGCGTAGTAAGTTGCTGGCAGTTTGTTTGGGCCAATTGCAGCATACGTAGCTGAGAGGAGTTCAGCTCGCCAAGGGCGCCGCCTGTTGCCAACCCCAGCGCAGCTGAAACAGAGGTTAGCGGGGTGCGCAGTTCATGGCTTACGGTAGCAATAAACTCTTGTTTTAACTGTTCGGTTCTTTGTTGCTCAGATAAATCCCGCAGCACCAGCAACTGGCGGGCCTGGCGCTGCAGCCGGATATGGCTGCGCCTTATCGCCAGCGGAAATAAGCTGTTGTCGCGTCGCCGGCCCAGCGTTTCATATTCTGCTTTGTTGGAGGAGGTGGCCGTATACAACTCGTCCAGCCGCTGCGGATCCGCCAGCAGTGCAGTCCAGTGCATACCCGGCAAGGTTGCTGCGGTATAGCCAAACATCGGGTAGCACGACAAGTTTACCTGTTCTATGGTGCCATCCGGCATGGTGGTAATAATTGCATCGGCTACGTTATCCATAATACTGCGCAGTTGTAGTTTGTTGCGCTGTTGCTCCGCGACACTACTACATAAATGCTGACGCGACATAAACAACCAGCACAGCAATGCCAGCAGCAATACTGTTACGCTGTATGCAGTGGCCCGAATAGGCCACGCCCGGTCTGGCGGGGCGGTAAGCGAGCGCACCGCCATTTGCCATAAAGCACCCCGCAGGCTAATTGCAAGCAGCATACTGTCGTCATGAAACAGCCGCTCATCACCATAAAACGCTGCACTGGGGTGGCCCTGGGCCGACAGGCTGCGAATAGCAACCTGCACCTCTTGCTCAGAAGTTTGCTGCTCCAGCAGCTTCCAAACTGAATCGATATTAACCACTGTGCTGATAATGCCCCAGTAGCTATTGGCATTTATATACACCGGCAGGCGGTAAATAAAAGCCGTGCCGCCCTGCAGCAGGGTAATAGGCCCCACCAGCCGGGCTTCGCGCTGGGCAATAATGGCTGCAATATCCGGCCACTGTTCTTTTATATCGGGGTAATACAGGCCAAGGGCTTGCTCATTGCCGATAAGGGGATACAAATAACGCAGAGTATTGCCAGGCGCGATACCAATATTGCGGATATGCCGGGCCTGGTGCACTAATTCGGGCAGTAATAAATGCATTTCGGCCGGCGAAATTTCGCCGTTACGGGCCTGCACATGCGCAGTAAGGCCAATGGTGAGATACAACGGTATATTCAATTCAGACTCAATCAGCGCCCGCAATTGCCCGGCACTGGCAATTTCATGGCGCAACTGCTGGCTGCGGGCATGTTGTTGCTCGTGCTTTACTAACGTTTCGGTAGCAAATATCGCAATAATCAGTAGTGTGATGAGTAACAGCCATTGCCAAAAAGAGGGCAGAAATTTATTGCGCATGAGTTAAAGCGTTATGCCAAAAGAAGGTCGGATACCACTGTAGCGCTAAGGCGCCGAACTTGTAAATACGCCAGCGCAAACTGAGTGCCGAAAAAACGCTCAGCTAAGCGATAGACACACAAGGCAAGGCTGTCTATAATGCGCAGCTTCTGCATAACTGCAGATTGTGCACCCGTAGCTCAGCTGGATAGAGCGTCGCCCTCCGGAGGCGAAGGTCCCGCGTTCGAATCGCGGCGGGTGCACCACAAAACATCAAAACCACCTTTAGGGTGGTTTTTGTGTTTTTGTCGTTTTAAGTATAAAGTGAACTTTTTTAAGCATAACTTGAACTTTTGTAATTTTCTGCCACGCTTATGTAACTTAGTTACAAACAGTGCCCTCTTATGCAGAAACGGAAAATCACTAAATCTGCAGTCACTAATATTTTTAGATTTGTTTCCTCAAACAAGCCCGCCCCTATCACCGTAGAGGGTTACAACGAATTCATAGCATGTCACTACTTTGAATTCTCCCCTTTGGTAGTCGATTTTGAAGCCCAACCTCAGCGTTTTGCATTTCCGGTAGAGAACAGCAATAGACCTCTTATCTATACACCCGATTTTCTAATTCGACTGTATGGCCAACCAAGTGTCTATATGGAGATCAAACCCTATGCTGTGACTCTCACAGAAAAGTTTAAGCATAAGTGGGAATTGTTGCAAAAGGAGTTTTCCGATAGAGGGCTTTACTTAGTGTTAGTTACAGACAGGCAACTTATGCGTGGTCAGATGGCTGAAAATCTGAAACTGGTTCATCGATATATGACACGTGAACCCAATACTGCTGAGCAAGAAAGTATTCTAAAGCTCATAAGTCATTCCCCGCTATCAGTAAGCAACTTATCTACGCAACTTCAACTACAGGAAAGTATGACAATTTCATACTTGCTCAATCTGGTTGCCAAAAAACTGCTGTCTTTCCCACTATATGCGGAGTTAAACCTCAATACTGTATTTCAGATACCACAATCTGTAAAAGAATGCGGGATAGATAAAGTTTTTGAGCAATTATTTCCTGTACCTGATGATATTACTCACGACGAATTTACAGAGTCTTTCCGTAAAGAAGTAAAACAAAGTTTGGACGAAGCCGACTCCTATGAGCATTTGGACGCTCTAACAGAGAAAGAACGTGAGCAGGCTATATTTCGCTGGAAAGTACTAAGTAAAGTCGACGAATTATGCAACGGGGTGCTTTCGAACCAACGGCTTAAAGAGGTTTATCCAGAACTTGAGTCAGAATTTTCGGATAAAACGCCATCAATATCTTCAGTTAAACGTTGGTCAAAAATTTATATAGAGTCTGGCAGGTCTATAAAGGGATTATCACCCAATATCAATAAACGTGGTAACAAAGCGCATAGATTATCCAGTGAAATGGAAGATCTCATTCAACAAGCGTTGGACAGAATCAAAGACTCTAAGTCAGGAGCGGTATCCAGCGCCTACAGTTATCTTCAGCATTTGGTGTTCCAATTTAATCAAAAATCTGGTTTAGCCCTCAAGGCACCATCAATTCAGACTTTTTGGGCACGTTTTAAGAAAATTTCGCCATATGAAATGGCGGTAAAATGCAAAGGCAAGTTTAAAGCAACCAAAGAATTTAAACACATTGGTGAAATGATAAAAACAAACCGTCTCTTGGAACGAGTAGAAATTGACCATACCAAGCTGGATTTTTTCGTCGTAGAAAAGGACAGCTTTATTCCGCTCGGAAGGCCTTGGATCACAACGCTTTGTGATGTGCATTCAAGATCTGTACTTGGTTTTTATATCGGGTTCACACCTCCCAGTTTTGTCGCTGTTGCCAGAGCGTTAAAGCACGCACTTTTACCCAAGGACTATATTTTAAGCAGATATCCCGCCGTTAAAAACGCTTGGCTCTGCTTTGGTAAGCCTGAACTCATCGTGTCGGACAACGGCAAAGAGTTCGATGATAAGGATTTCAAGTTGGTATTGGGCAAGTTGCTGATTAATTCAGGCAAGAATCCAACCGCAACGCCCTATCTAAAACCAATTATTGAAAGATTCTTTGGGAAGCTGAATTCTGAACTACTGCGAGCACAGCCCGGTCATACTTTGGCTTCATTAAAAGGCTCAGTAGATTATGATCCCGCCAAAACAGCTGCTGTTGATATGGATAGGTTGCTGCAGATTATTCATATCTGGATTTGTGATGTCCTCCAGGCGGGCCCTAACTCTAGACGTGACCGCATCCCTAATCTTACATGGGTCAAAGCTTTAGATAAATTTGCGCCGGTTCAATATGATTATGATGCTGAAGATTTAAATCTAATCATGTGCCGGACCTTTACCGGCCAGTTAAGAGTAGGTGGAGTGACGTTCAGACGCCTCCACTACTCCTGTGATGCTTCAGCCCAACTCCGAGGACGCATTGGTGATCATGAAGTAACATACAAAATAGACCCAGAAAATCTGGGCTATATGTATATTTCTAACCAACTAAAAAAGTCTTTTCTTAAAATTCCGGCAGTTAAATTTGAGTATGCATCTTCAGTAACTCTCCATCAGCATAAAATCAACTGTATCGTTGCCCGAAAAATCGTTGGGGACAACTATTGCGAAGAGGACATTATCGAAGCAAAGAGTAAAATTCATCTGTTGATTGACGAAGGGTTATTGGCAAAAGGTCAGTCCAAAAGACGGACAGGCAGTATTTCCAAAGCGGCCAGGTATGTAGAGGATTCAAAACTGGCAACGACGTTGGCCGCTGAGCAGCATGATAAGCATTCGGTCACACTTCCTGACACCAACAGTGAAAAGAAATTGAAAAAGAGTACAACTAAAACTATAGACACCACTGGCTGGGAGTTCCTTTAACATGGCAGCAAAACTCAGTGAAGAAGACATCAAGGCAAAGCTAGCTCGTTTTCGTTCAGCATTTCTTGCAAGCCCGTTTCTCAAAGCCGTGCTAGATGAGCTTGATGAGTGCCGCGAGTTATCAAAGCTTGGTGGCGACCCTGAATGTATGATTGTTACCGGTGATACGGGAGCCGGTAAAACCTCACTCATTAACAAGTACCTCGAACTGAACGCAAGAAAAAACTCATATGAAGGCACCGTTATACCAGTTTTGTTGACTACTTTGCCTGGCGAGGCCAATTCAGTGGCCCTGTTTCAACAAATTCTGACTGATCTCGGCCATCCTTATCCGTTTGAATCAAATAACGAGGTACAACTGCGTAAGCAAATCAAGGACCTTGCGCGCAACTGCCGATTGGAACTTATCATTGTCGACGAATTCCAACACTTGATGGAGAAAAAAAGCCTGACAATACTCAAGAAAACGGCAAACTCTATAAAAAGCCTGATCGTCGATACCAAAATACCTATGGCGCTATTTGGTATGCCGTACAGTTCGGTGATCTTGGATAGCGTCAGTCAGCTATCAAGCCGGTTCGAGCGCCGAAGAACACTAAGCCCATTTCGTATCAGTACCGAGGATGAACGAAACAAATTTTTAAAGTTATTATCATGTTTTGAAACCCTAATGGATTTGCCAGAGCCATCAAACTTTCAATCTGATGATATGTCTCGTCGATTATATGCATATTCGAGTGGCAACTTTAAAAAATTAAAGAATTTACTTAATTCGGCTTATAAAGCCGCTATCGAAAACGGCGAACTTCACATAAGTAAAAACAGACTTGCCGAAGAGGCTAGATCCCGCAGCTCTACCGTTGAAGAAAAAAACAACCCATTTTTGCTGCCTATGCATAAGTTAAAAGTTATAGAGCCTGGAAAATATGTAGGCTGGGACGACTATACCCAAGGAAAAGGAGTTAACCTTCGTTTCAAAGATAACCCTAAGGAGCTTAGCTTTTCTGATGTGTTTTAATACGGTTGTCAATTCCTGCGATAAATTTTACTAAGTATTTATATATATCTTGTCTCCATGTAAAATAACCTATCACGCCTGAATTCACCGCTGCCACAAAAGACACATAAATAGACAGTGCAATTAATTGCACTTAGATGTACTACCACAAACGAATCACGTATATCACTGCAGCTGCACATGTGGCATTCGCAAGTTTGTTGTCTAAACAACCTGCATCTATTTTATTCATTTCTCTTACCCAAGCACGAAAAACCGCACGAAGGTGTGAGCCCCAACGTAAATTTGTACCAGTAGCGTTTAGCGTTGTAAGGTGTGTCCTATATCCGTAAATTAGTCAGATGAAGTAAATGTAACAGGGACTGAGCTATATAATTTCTTGTACCTGTTCAACTCTTCAGCCGTTGTTTGAGATAAACGAGTTGAATTGTAAGGATCATTTTCTAACTCACCCATCTCCTTAAAATAATAGGACGTACCACTTTGTGAACAACTATGCTCATTAAAAACAAGCCTGTCCACAGGCACAGAACGAGTGTAGCCACCAGGCGTTTTGAAGGTTAAAAATTCCCCTGCTGATGTATTCATCTGCTGTTTCCTGCCAGGTTAATTATTGGTTGGTTTTGTAACCACAGTTCGGAGGCATCCAGTCGCATTCGCGCAGATCCTCAAATTTTGGAGTCATCATAGACAATCGGTACTCAGATTCAGTGATCGGATCAAAATCCATGTCCCCGTCAGTTGTCCGAACATACCAGACGCCATCTGGCCCTTTTTGCTTGCAAATGCCGGTAAATTTCACTTCGGGTGTCCTATATCAATTAATCCAACTTAACTCGGTTTCATCAAACAGGCCTTCCTCCATTTGAGGCGGCACTGATGGAAATCGGAGTACCCATAGTTTTTTTCCGGAGCTGTTAAGGCGGCTAACAGCAACGCCGGTCTGGCCGATAAACTTACTGCTCCATCTGCCGCTTGAGCTAATAACTTTTGCGTCACTTCCTATACTGGCCATCAGTTAATCTAATTTGATTTATTTAGTGCTGTTTGCCACTGATTGAACAGCTTTGTCTACGGAAAACGGCCTTATTTCGTTATTAGAAAAATGAACCTTGTAACATGGGTGAGTAACCCAACTATTGCCTATTTTCCGCTTCTCAAAATCTACGCTAAACGCAGTAATCAATCTTCCGTTTAACTCATAACCAGGAGAATTGTCACAATACCTTTCGTACACATCCTTCAAAGCATTAAATAACAGGCCTTCTTTAATCGGCCCTTCGGGCAATAGCTCTTTCTTCTGGCTCTTAAAATAATCCTGAGCTTCACCTTGCGAGGTGAACATTCGCCCAGCGATTGTTACTGGCTTTGCTTTACCCATCGTTTTTTCCTATTCAAATTTTTCGTGTTCTTCACACATTGCTTCACCATTAAAGCCAGCAAATTCACCGCAAATAGTGCAATCTGAAGCCTTGCTAATTTCAGATTCAATGATAGAAAGTTGTTTTGTCGATAACTGACCATTAGTATCGAGATGCAACTTTGCCAGTTCAGAAGGTAGTCCTCGATCAGCGATTGAAAGCTCTATAATCAGATCTTTTTTCATGGTTTTTCCTATTCAGTTGTTATGACTTAAATTGGTCATTGTATTTAGCTGCTCTTGCGCTTAATTCAGCGCACACACCAGTTAGTTCCTGCACTTCCATGATAGCCGCAGCAACCTGAGAGACGGCTACACGAGCAGTCTTTTCTTCACCAATACCGGTTGACGCAGATGTAATTGATTCAGAGAAATATGTATTGCCAAGTTCATCAAAGAACAGAGCAGACAGAGGGGTATATCCATCCGCAACTCGCAAATGAAAGCTCACCACCCCAATAAATCGACTCTTAGTGCTGTCATAAGTAAATTGAAATTCTGGTTTTACTTCGCGGGAAAACAAAACGAAAGATGCACTGCCAGCGTCCTTAACGTCAATCGGGAATTCACGCTTGCTGCTTACCAAATATTGCAGCAACGCTTGTGTGAATTCATTGTACAAACTATTGAACTTACCGACGTTCAATGCAGCACGTTTTGCCAAATCGGTATTTCTAATTTCAAATTTCATCGCTTTCCCTACTTCGCCAATCGTTTCGTTGAAAAGCTCCCAGCAGACCGCTGTGAAGCTGAATAATCGCAGCCCTTGTAGGGGCACTCATAGTGTTCATTCTCAGTTGGAATACCATCAGCATTGTGCTCTGTTAGTTCAAATTTCCGATGGCAACTAGGGCAAGTAATTTGTTGGGTTTCATCAGCCATAATTGTGTCCTATATCAATATTCGCCACGGATCAGGCCATCGTCGCTTTCGTCAGCCGCGCCATGACCACCATTAAAATCACCATCCAAAACGGCAAGGAAAAGGTTTCCATTGCCACGGTCATCAAAGCGGAGACTACCAGAACCAGAGCCACCAAAAACTTCAATACCGAGCTTCTGCGCTTCTTTTGCATAGCGCGACAAACCTTGAGCAATCCGTTTAACGTCCAATGGATTTAACCCCGCTGCTTCACATTCTTTTTCATTAACGCTGGCCATAGCCGGGGTATCCTCTCTGGTTAATTGTTTTGCTACTGTACGGCAGGCGCAGGGTCATAAGGCGTGATTATTTCAGAACCTAGAGTCTCACCTGGTTTATAGGGACTGACGAAATCCTTGTGCAGTGTACAAAGAGCGATTAGTAGTGAAAGATCATCAGATAGCTTTATTGCCGTTTCCTTAAGACTTAAGATTTCGGAATAACTCATAGAAATCATCTGGTTTGATCCTTTGTGAAACCTAAGCATCTCAAACCCTCCCCCGTCTACCAGTGCCAACACACCATGAGCGATGTGATTTCGTTTATCCAGCAAAGCCTTTGTGCGGGTAAAGATTCGATTGATTCGTTGAGTGGCAGGTGATTCCGGAACATCCCTCAAGACACTTTCAACTATTTTTAGACGTTCAGCAGTGGTAGCCTTCATCCACTTCGCTGGTAACTTAATTGGTATTGGTTGTTGAGTGACTATTCCATAGACATTTATTAATAGGTAGTCAATTTCGTTCATGGAGTAGATGACCCACCCAATACTCGTAGCCCAATGACTGCGCTGCGGATTACCTGTATTCATGCTGTTTCCTATCGCTTAATTTCGTTAAAATCGTCATCGAATTTGCGGCCATAATCAGCACGGGCCGCTTTAGCTGTACAGCCATCACCCTCATACATGCAACCGCCTACACAATGAACGTTACTGCACTTGGTTTTCCAAACTTTTTCGAGCACTGCGCCGGAGCCACTGGTAATCTGACGCGACAGTGTTTTTGTTGGCTTACCGCATGACGGACAAAGCAGGTTCGGATTGCTGGCCACTGTCGGTTTTCCTATTAAGGTTATTTACCTAAATACCTTTTAACGACCCAGAATATTGCAAAAATCGCCGCAAGAAATAATCCCCAGCCTAAACTGCGTATTTCGGGATGATCCGGCCAGCGATTTCGGCATGAGTCGGCCACCCATTTCGGTATCATCCGGCCACTGATTTCGGCCTTATCCGGCCACCTGTTTCGGTATCGTCCGGCCAGTTTGTTCTT